>ENA-UOWG01003868-UOWG01003868.1-activated-sludge-metagenome-genome-assembly--contig:-NODE-3868-length-10922-cov-2.922150_pt1 | contig 10922 bp, 9 predicted proteins | sample MGYA00238147_ERZ761563 | MGnify/ENA primary metagenome ERZ761563 (study PRJEB28884, sample SAMN05720216) | anaerobic digester metagenome | isolation source: active sludge of municipal... | reverse complement strand
GGAGACTGACCTTGTTTTGACCATCCTTCTTTTTTGCCCGTATCACCAGTCTTTTCATAACCTTTAACCTTATCGTCGTTCACAGCTTTGCCTTCCTGGCCGGGAGGAACGTTGCCAGGAGTAATGGTGACCACTTTTTTGTCCGGCTTGCCGGGGTTCTCAGTCTTTTTGTTTTTTGCTTTGTCAGCGTTCTGATTCTGGGCGTTGAGGCCTGAAGGCGCGATTACGGCAATAACCATTGCAATTACAGCAACAACAATCCATTTTGTTTTCATTGTTCTTGTATTTAGTTTTTTTGAATAATGGCAATTTAATAAACAAACATTATTCCATTGCCAACGGAGGAGCAAATATTTTCCGAAAAAAATCAATCTTCTGAATTCTGCGGATCAATAACAGATTGTTATCTGATCTACTATAGAGAAGCAACAATATTCATTCTCATCAACAGTAATAATAGGTGTAGCATGTCATCACTAACTTGATACTCACGATAAAATGATGTTGGAAATATCAACAAAAAAAGTCCGGCGCTCACATCTGCTATGATTATTGAGCACCAGCACTTTATTTGCCAGATTAACTTGTAGGTACTTATTTATACAACTTGCAGGGAAAGTAATAGTGTTACCTAATGTGTTTAGCTAGGCAATTTACCGGGTGGAGGATGACCTGATTAGCCGGGATATGCAAAAGATTGTGCGAAAGTACGAGGCTTCACCCGGTGCTACTCCCCCATCTGATATTGTAAGCTTATCGAATTAAGAGAACAGGCTGCAAAAGACAACCTGTTCAAGCAATTATCATGGAATACCGGTATTTGTTTATTTTGGAAAATTTACCTTTGAAGCACCATTTTCCTGGTTTGAATGTATGGCCCGGCTGTAAGAGTGTAAAAATAAATTCCGTCTGGTAAAAGATCTCCGTCGAAAAAGGCTTCATGGTGGCCTGCAGCCAGATTACAATCGGCGAGCACAGCCACATTAAATCCTGATCGGTCATAGATTTTCAGGGTTACATGTGTACGGCATGGCAGGGTGAAAGAAATTGTAGTACCTGATTTGGCCGGGTTCGGGTAATTCTGGCTCAGAGAGAATCCTTGTGAAAGATCCGGGGCAGGGATGTCCAGGTAATTGTAGATATCGGAAAGCGACCGGTAGAATATACCGCTACCATCTGTTCCGGCAATAAGATTGGACCCGGAAACTTCCAATGAGTATACCAAGGCACCGGACAACCCCTCGTTGATTGCATACCAGTTAATACCTTGATCCTGTGAAACATATATTCCCCGTCTGGATCCGACAAAAATACCGGAACCATTAACAGCGATCGTTCCGACTGTATTATCAGGTGCCAGAGGCAGGTTTCCGGTTGAGTTTATCCAGTTTTCGCCAAAATCAGTTGATATAAAAAATTTATCCCAATATGTACCAGCATATAGAGTATTGCCCGATGCTTCAAATGACAGAATCGAAAGGTTTGTCAGCCCGTTATTGACTTGGTCCCAATGCACGCCATTATCACTGGTACGGAATATCCCGTCACCTTCAGTTGCGGCAAATAGCATTGTATCCAATACAATCAACTTATTAACACTAGTGCTGACTCCGGGTATAGGTATTGCATTCCACAAATCACCGTTATCAGCCGAATAAAATATCATGCCTCCTACAGAACCGACATAAGTATATGTATCGGAATGGGCCAGCGAATATGTATAATAAGAGGTCAATCCATTATTGACTTCAGTCCAGTTCTCACCCTGGTCATTGGAGCGGTATACGCTCCAGCCCGCAGCATAAACATAAACATCAGTAATATCGAAGCATTTGATTTGCAGATTATTCAATCCGGTGTTTTTCTCTGACCAAGTCAGGCCATCGTCGTTCGAACGATAAATGCCAATTGTCCAAACCGCCGCATAGCAATTTGTGTCTTTTGCCGTCATATCCCAAATCCTGTAGCCTGCGGGTGCTTCGCTCTGAATCCATTGAGCATTGGCATCACTAAATGTGATAATTCCAAGTAATAAGGCAAACATTTTTTTCATGACAACCTGCTAATTATTTGAACTAAAGACTGTTATCAGGAGCACACGAGTATTGAAGAAAGCTCCGGATCATGCAAATCGAATTGCACATGCAAGAGGATAGTAACGCGGACCAGAACTTTGAGAATGATGTAAATATACGATATTTTGCGGTGATTTGCTATACCTGATTTAGGCGGCTTTACTCGTTATGTTTTGGATTGATAAACCAACCGGGTATCGATGGAAGTGGTATCGAAGATGCTGTGACACTCGATCGTGAATATGACCAAGAAATATGCCCGTGTGGTGGATGACCTGATAAGCCGTCATCTACAGAAGATTGTGGGGAAATCCGGGGCGACGGTTTCAGGCTGAAATAAAGAAGATTGCCCGGGAGAACAGCCTTGCTTGTTATAACTGAACTATGGGCACAAGTTACAAAACGCGCAGCAGCGTGGTGCTAGGGATTATACATCCACAGTAGCGGGGAATCCGGAGTTGCAAACTCCGGATAGCTGAGCCACGGATAATAAATCCGCGGCACCATGGGGAGCGGAACATGGGTGGCTGATGAAGGGTATATTCTTCATCTGACTGCGTCGAAGCCACACTTCTGAAATAGTGGCTTCGGCTCACTACGTTCGCTCAGTCACCATGATTATAAACGGAGAAAAAGCGCTCGCAACTGAAGGAAAGTCACGAACAGCAGGCGCACACAACTAAAAGAAAGGCGGTTACGAAGAGTTTTCGTTCCTCCTGAACACTGTCCCGAAAAGTACCAACAGGTTGATTTGCTTTATCTTATGAAATAATCAACAGCGATTCTTGTCCAGGTTTCCATTTCATCATAAATGCCGGCCACCGCTGCTTTATTAATCCAACGCGCCGACATCTTATCAGTTTCTTTTACACTGATATGATGGGCCGATAACCTGATATTGTATAACAATCCAAGATGTACCCTGCTGACCGGAATTGAATCATCGTTGATAAAACCATGAAATTTAATTTCTTCTATCTTACAATAATTCAGCAGGTTGACTTCTTCAAGTAATTCTCTTTTCAATTCATGCAGCGGGTATTGCTCGCCCTGCATCTCCGTTTTTACGGGGTTCATATGCCCGCCAACACCCAAATGAAGTTTATGGTGCAATCTCTTTTCAACCTGCCCGGTTTTCCTTGTAAACAAGTAAAATGAATCCAGGTGCGAGATGATGCCGTAAGGAATGATCTGTTTGAAAGCAGGGTCATCTTCCAGTTCGCTCCGTCGGCGGAACACGCCATTCTCGACGATCCTGTTTAAAGCCCCGCTGTCGCCCTTAATGAAACCATTTGCATTATAAGGCAGTATCTTCCAGAGTATGCCCGTTGGAACTGCGAATACCAATTCTTCCAACTTCGCGCTGTTTAAACACACATATTCCTCCGTATAGGGGGATGGGGATCATAGTTTTCGATCACAAAATCATCGATTGTCAACTGGTGAAAAGGTTTCCTTGCGATGTGCAATTTGGGCTTTGGCTTAGGCTCCCGCGACATTTGCTCGAGAATAGCCGTTACATGATCGTACTTTTCCTCATTCCCGTCGCCAGGAGCATTTTTATTAATCCACTCAACAACTTCGGGGTACTGTTCACGTTGAGAAACATTTCGTATCCGTTGCTGAACTTCCTTAAAATTGGCTTTGTACCATTGGGTTCTTTTACCTATGCTGGTATAAAAGTGTGCATCACCAAAGGTGTGGATAAATGTTTTGGGTACCATATCAGCCTCCTGCGCAATAATTTGGGTAAGCGCAGCATAGCTGGCTATATTGAAAGGCACGCCCAAAAACTGATCACAACTTCGCTGGTATAGCTGTAATTCAAGCTCTCCTTCCTCATTAGCTGTTGCCTGGTAAAGCACATGGCAGGGAGGCAATGACATATGCGGCGTATCGCCCGGATTCCATGAATCCACAATATGTTTTTTGCCAGTAGGCTTTTTGCGCAGGCCTTCAATCATTTCTCCAAGCTGGTCAATTTCGACAAATATCCCTTTATCGTGATCAAAATATTCCCATCTCCTCCACTGTTTCCCATAAATGGGCCCGGCATCTCCCCATCGTTCGGCAAATCCCTCATCTTCGCGTATCCGCTGACCGTATTCCTCCATTGCTTTGTCCCAATCGGGCGAGTATTTAACGAGGTTACCCGGAAATATGCCTGCTTTGACCATCCCAGGCAGGTTATCCTGAAAAGCATCGGGCCTCCAGATGGGGGCATTGTTATCCTCGAGGTATTTAATGTTGGTATCACCCCGCAAAAACCAGATTGTTTCGTGAAACATTGACCTGGTGGCCATTTTTTTTGTGGTTAACAAGGGATATCCTTGGGTGAGATCATATTCGTTCTGATAACCGAACAATGAAATAATCCCCGAACCCTTGCTTCCTCCCTTGAAGTTTGAGCGATGCGATGTGAGGATTGCTTTTGCGTGATCTAAATACTGTTGCGCCATTTTATGTTCCGTGATAGTTAATTTTCTGCTGTTTTGATCGTCAAAAATAGGGTTATTTCAAGGGCATTTCCAATCCGAATGTTCACAGTACAGCGGAAATTATCAACAAAAGTTTCATAACTCCCGGGCAAGCCTGGGTGCTAATGCGTTTGCCACGGAACTATTGTTCAATTAGATGCAGAAGGCTGGTGAAGAGCCTTGCCGTTGCCATCGCATCGCCCAGTGCCGTATGCCTTCCCTCGACCTGGATGTTAAAAAGACGGAAAGCATCATCGGATGAAACAGCCCTTTGCTTCATACGGCCTGAAAGGTACAGGTAATGCAGTATTGAAGAAGTGTCGATCATGCGGTGTGAGAAAAACTCACTGAAATCACTATGATTGGCAGCGAAAAAAGATCGCAGGAAACCGGCGTCAAATTGGACATTATGGCCGGCTAAGGTGATTTTCCCCTGCCCAGGAAAGTACTTCCGGATAAAAACTACCATCTCATCGTAAGCCCGGCTGGTGCTGACAGCCAGTTGCTTGTGCGTTTCCAGATCAATTTTGTTGATGGATAGAGCTTCATCGGTAACGGCGAGTATTCCGTCGTTGATTAGTATTTCCATTGAATCCAGAATCTCCCCTACTTCCCATACAACCATGGCCAATGAGAGCAGCGAATGTTTGTGAGGGTCAAGTCCACCCGTTTCCGTATCAATAAATAACAGTCTATCAGGCATTTTAATAACACTCTAAAGTAAAACTCTACCCATCATAAAACTGATAGTTGAGTATTAATGTGAGAATCAAAGCCAATACGCTTGGTGAACACCCCTACTCAAGTATGGTTTATTGAATCCAAAAATAAAGAAACCTGCAATATTTTTATTAGAGGGAAATAAATGAGAATCATTCAATAATTGTTCGCTCAACTTCACCGGTTAAAAACGTTGCCCTAGAGAAAAAGAAATCGGAAAATGAAGGCATGAACAAAGCTGCAGATGGTGCCGGAATTAGTCCAAATCACGCTTAAGCAATCACATACTTAAGTATTATGGAGAACAAGAATTGCCAGCCGGTATGAGTGCCTTCAGATCGAAATTACCCTTTACTTATTCTGAATTTTAACCATCAACCGGTTTTCCGCAGCAATCGTAAAACTTTCGCGTGGCGTTGCAGTGTTGGCTTCTGACTCATCTATTACCGGGTGATTCAGCAGGAATTTATCAAGCTGGTCTTTGGTTTCAAATTTCAATGAGATATCGATTTGACCGGCTGATCGCATGATCAAAGCAGTATATCCGGTGCTGTCACCGAAAAAATCAACAAGGTCAGGAGCGCCATTCCGTAATCCCAATTCGCCTTTAACAAGAATGGCTTCACGATTCATCGTCTCAGTGGGTATGCCTGGCAGGTACCCTGAAATATCAGCAAAACCTTGCGATATCTTAGCGATGATGGCTTTGCCGACATTTAAGGCAGCCAGGCTGTCAACGGCTGTTGGCGAAGTGTTGATGATATTCACATAAAACGGGCCTTTCACCATCTGCAACTGGTAGGGTGTTTGGCACGCATAAAGCGCTATTGGCGGTGTGCTGCTGCAATGATACCTCGAAACGGAGTATATTCCGAAAGCCTCTTCGGCGCTGTTCATTCGGTAGATTTCTATGATGTGTTTGCTGCCTTTAAACACAATTTCATCTATCCAGGCACCCGAGAAACCATACTCCAGGTAAAGGTCGGCGCCGCCATCCATATAACCATACAGGGACGACCCATTGTATGTTTTGGGCGTTGTGAACCTGGCATCAGGAAAATCGCTTTTGTCAATAGCAGGAAAATACCCGGCTGACTGCGAAAAGACCCTTGAAGTGATGAAAACAAATAAACAAACTATCTTTAACTTACTCATAATGTACCGTTTGTGACTGAAAATCCTCTTAACATATATCAATTTTCGCCAGTTCGATCTTCTCCTTATCTGCAATCCCCAATTCGAGGTTTGAAGCCATAGCCAGGAATTTCAGCATCTCGGGAGTCGCTGCCTTTTGTATGCCTTCGGCAATGCGTTTTTCAACGATAATATCATACCCTATCCGGTCCATGGCCACCGGATCGGACGAAACGAGTATCGAGTTGAAGTTGCATATGAATTGCGGATTGGCGCCTGGACCGCCATTGTAACAGCCGCGCAGGCCATCGCAGATATTCAGTACAACTTTGTCGCGTATGGGTGCAAACGCACACACTTCGGCACAGGTTTCGTTCCATAGCTTCGCATGGAGCCTTCCGGTGTTCGAAATCGCACCGTATGCCAGGTTTTTCATGGCATTGGTAATGGAATTGCCGGCATTTTTCAGGATAGGAATGTTGATGATTTTATCAACATCATGGGTTACAAGTTTTGTAAAATAGGAGTATTTGCCACCATTTATCATGTAAGGCATAGTTTCGGCATCGTACTCGCCGTCAACATCAGCCCAGTAATACCAGTCCTTATCAATGTTGCGTTCACCGAAAAGCTTCCCCTCGCTGTCATAAAAGGCACCGTTTTCGTCCTGAAGCTCAGTTCCCCAGATTTTTATCCCGGGATAATTCTCAGCGGTAAAGCCTACATCTTTCAACTCCATGTCGCGGCGATCCCAGATGATGATATCTTCCTTACGAATGCCGCTTTCAACAAGTTGTTTCACAACGGATTTGGTAACGGCATGGCTGGTCGAAAGCAGCTTTCCGGCAACGGGATTAACTTTAAGCCCGATTTTTTCGCCCGGTTTAACAAACGTACGCCATGCCTTTTTAATGCTCTTCTGGCTTGTAAGTTCGAGCATGGCTTTTTTAATCATGAGATAAGCTTCCTTTTCAACAGGTTCGTCATTCACAACAGATTTGGAATTCAGAACATGCACCACCCTGCCCGGGTAAATACCGGGCATAGAACGGCTGCTGCGCGGCACGCGAAGTGCATCTTTGATGTTGGTAGAAGGTTTATCCTGGCCTGCAGCCGGCGCCGAGGCCAACAGTGACAAGGGATCAGCAGCAAGCACAAGGCTCCCCGCCCCCACCATTGAGCAGAATTCTCTACGATTAAGTGATTTACGTTTCATTGACTGCTATAAATTTCAAATTGTAACTGATATTTCAAAATTATGAATATATATGATGTACCAACAGGATTGTATCCTTTCTATGTAAAAAGAATCAAGAGGTCATTCTGATTACAATCCCTGAAAAGCAACCACACAGGTTATTTACTGTTGACAAAAGTCAAACAACTTGTTATCCGACCGGTAAGCAGTGCTATGAAGATGGAAAGCGACAGCCGGAGGTTACCTGAACTTCCAGACTTTAGCCTTTTTGTTTGGCCAGCCTTCTTTAAACTGATAGCGGCCATGAGGCGGAACGGCATTAATAACGATGATCGCGGCAAAACCGGCAGCAACGCCAATCGTGCTTCCTAATGCCCAGTATTTATAACGATCGGCATTGAGTTTGCCTTCTTTGAAATTGTAACTTATGAGTGGCGAAGCAAGGAGGGTGAAGAGCGAAAGAAACAGCACAGGCTCTCCTATTTCACCGGCATCGCGCCATTTCTTCAGGCTATAGTCGATAGAGTGAACATCGCGCAATGCCATTTCGATGATGTTTGAATCGGGAGCGTTTATCGCCGGATAGAACCGGGCGGGCGTCACCGAGGTTTTCCTTATCCCGTTTGAATAATTGTCAACAGCGGTAACTGTTTTCAACCGCATTTTCAACGAATCGGCAGTGCCGCTCATAAAATCGCCATAGTAGTTGATGCTCCTTTTCAGGGAATCGCTTTCGAGGAGCATGCTGCCAATTGTGAGTTGCATGGTTGGTTTAATTCTCAGAACCTTTAGACGATGGTTGCCTGTCGTTTTTTCAATTTCGGTCTTCCATGTTTGTGAATTTGCAGCTAAAACCGAAACAACCAGTGAGAGTGTAAAAATGAATGCTTTCATTTGTAACATTTTTAGATGAATGATGACCAGTGGGTTTACCTGCGCCTTCGGCTAAGTATTTTCAATGCTTTCTCCAAATCCTTTCGTCCTGTAAAATAAACAACATGCCTACCAAAATGAGCGGAGTAAGCAGCCACCAAACGCCAGGGTTGCCGCTGAACGCCCTGAAGAAAACCGCCCCTGCCAACGCCGCAAGGATGAACAGAATGCCGCCTGTGAAACTCCACCTCCAGGCTACAATCAGAATTGCAATGAGGATAAAAGCCGGAATGTTGTGCATCACAAAACAAACGAACTTATCTCTCAATGATCCGCTCTCGAAACAATCGAACGAAAAAACAACAAAAAAAAGGATCGCAAGCAAGGCGAATACCCGCGCTGTCCAAATGATCAATTTTTTATTCATATGATTAGGTTTGATGATGGGTCTGGCAAGGAACCAACCAGGCTGCTGATTGTCACAACCAGGCTGAATTAAGGTAAAGATACACAAGAAATGGCGGAATTATTACAATGACAGCGGCGTATTTCCATTGGTCGATCAGCTAATAAATCGTTCGACTCTGAAAATTACCAATAGAAACTTGTTTCATAATGATTCTTGGGGGGGTCACTAAATCTCAGTTACGAGTTTCCAGTTTTTATCAAAGTTGTAATTCTTTCCCAGGACAAGGATCGTTATACCAGCACCAGTAGTTGCAAGGCCCGTGCCTCCTGATAGCAAACCCGTGCCTAAAGATAGCAGGCCGAACAATGTTGCGAAAAAAGACTCAAATTCATTATTCCCGCCATGGTTGAGGAGCTGAATACCTTCAATTACCAGCACTATTCCCAGTACCGTTGCCCCTGCGCCTATACTGGTTAGCGTAATACCGGCAACATTCGTCCCAAGTGTATGTACACGCATCTGATCAATCTGCGAAAGCACGATCCAATGAGAGTTCATTAAAATACTGTCCTTCGCTACCGAGTCAATGATGCCTGATAAAGTTTGTCCACCGGTGATTATGCGGACTTTCTTCGTACAATCAATCACCCTTTTCACCTCCCGCTTATCGTTGATGACTATCAGCCTGTAATTAGCCAGGCTGTCAACGGTTAACAGGTAAGTGATTTTGCCGGGACGAATTCCCGGTCTGTCCTGGTCAATGCCTAAGGCAATTGCTTGTAATCCGGTATCGAAACCCATGAATGCTGTTCTGGCTGAGGCTTGTGTAAATGCTGTAAATAAAGCATATACAATAAGCATTATCTGCGTCTTCATCTTAAACCTTTCATTAGAGTTTGAGATATACAATCACTATCAGGTTATGATCAGGAAGCGGCCAAGCAGTGAATATCATCAGGAAATTACATAAGGTGCTGGTCCTGAGATGTATGATGAATCATTTCGGGTGCACAGGAAAAGCTGCCAAGAGTGGTAGCGTTTCTGTCGGATGTTTAGCTCAGAAAGCTTACGCGTACTAAAGATACAACGCAATTACCTGAAAAGCAAATAAATCGATATGGTTAGCATCGAATAAAGATTGCTATCTGCATTGCTGCGAATTAATTATTTCTGTTCGCAAGCTAGTGTATATACGGACGTGTCAATGATCTGAGATTCCTTATTGTAACGATGATCATTACTGCAATTGCGATGTCAACGCGTCGTTTCATGCTCACAAAATCGAGCAAAAATGAGGATGCTGCGGATGGGCTGTTGTTGCCCGGTTTAAACGTTTTTATCGAATATCCTTGTTTTAAATAATCAGGAGTGGCAAAAATTTTCATTTCATCAGGTTTACCTGTTTCATTCCAAAAACAATGCCAAAAACAGGATGGTGGTTCGTCAATAACAGATATGAACTGACTTAATTTCTTCGGCGCCTGAATTATAAAAGGCTTGTGACTTGCGTCGCTTTATTATCTCTTTTGCAATAACAAATCCCTGTAATTATCGTGATATTTCTTTCGTATCTTTATTACATGCTTAAATCAGAATATCCCTATTCTGATTGAGAATACCGATCGATGCCAGTACGATGGCCTGATTAAAGGAAACATCTTATGAACAGAGAGATGACTCAAAGTAAATTGAAAATATGGATCAACTGGTCGCTGCTCAGCCTGTTGATTGTACCACTGAGTTATCTGGTAAGTCTTATTGTCGTGCTGCTGGTTCATGGTGCGTTTGGATATAACCAGATGGAAGGCGGCACCTATTTATCACAAACAGTTATGCAGGTTGCCGGTGGCGCCGTGATTGGGCTTGGAACCGGCCTTTACCAACGGGCGTTGTTAACAAAAATATTCCAGGTACCGGTTTCATGGATCTATAACCTGGTTATTAGTTTCGCAGTAACTGAGCTGATTGTTTGTATTGTGCTGTGGCAGATGGGAATCAACCGTTACGAGCTTCGATTCATCGAACACAACCCATTG
>ENA-UOWG01003863-UOWG01003863.1-activated-sludge-metagenome-genome-assembly--contig:-NODE-3863-length-10936-cov-5.695341_pt1 | contig 10936 bp, 5 predicted proteins | sample MGYA00238147_ERZ761563 | MGnify/ENA primary metagenome ERZ761563 (study PRJEB28884, sample SAMN05720216) | anaerobic digester metagenome | isolation source: active sludge of municipal... | reverse complement strand
ATATTGGAAAAGTCCTCTTTCTCACCAGAATTGACCGCCAATTTCAATCACACCCGGGAGCGGAAGCGCAATTGACTTTGTGTGAAGATTCTGATTTCCTCCCTCTGCTCGAAGCCCACGGCGTGGATTTGGGCTTGCCGGCCACTGCCTTTTTGAGGATAAGATTTCCGAAAGTCCCAAAAACCCGCATTGTCCTATGACCATCTCATGCCTGAATCGACGGCATTTTTTGCGCTTAACCGCCTTGGGCATGGCGGGCGGATGCCTGTCCCGCCATACCCTCGCCTGGGCGGCTGATCCCATCGGTGGATGGGATCCCACACGTCCCCTGTTGGATAGCGCCAAATCGCTGCGCGTCCAGCCAGTGTTCATGTATCGTCTGCCGGTTCGCCAGGAACAGACCTCCTGGAAATCCTGGGGCGGCGTCCAAACCGAGGATGCCGTTTGCGAGGAGATCACGCGGATCGAGAAGGAACTGTCGGATCTGCGTCTCGAGTGCGAGTTCAAGGTCCAGTTCAATCCTGTCCTGAAGGTCCAGACGCCCGATGATGCGGCCCGTGTCCACGAATCGGAGCATGACGCGGTTCTGGTCTATGCCTGCACTGGGGGAGGAGATTTGCTACGCGCCTGCTTCAGTCCCGGCAAAGACACCCTGATCTTCGTTCGCCACCGGTCGGGACCCGTCTACTACTGGTATGAAGCCTTGAGCGTAAAGTATCTGGAGACTCGGGACGACCTGTCCGACGCCAGCCTGGTTCCGCAACGACATCGTCCGCACGTCGAGGATGTCGTGGTGGATGATTACCGGGAGTTGCTCTGGCGATTGCGGGCCCTGGCGGCCTGCAAGAGCCTCAGAAGCTCCCGCGTAATCGCCCTGGGCGGAGTTTGGGGCAAATACAGCCCTGACGCGCCCAAGATCGCCCGGGAACAGTTCGGGCTGACCCCGATCGAAGTGAGCTACGAGGAATTCGGTCCGCGTCTGCGGCGCGCTCAGCAGGACCAACAATTGATGGAGAGGGCCCGTGAATGGATGGAGCGCTATCTGGGATTGTCGGAGACGACGTTGCGCACGGAAAGGCCTTTTGTGCAAAATGCGTTTCTGCTCTATTACCTTTTCAAAGAGCTGATGCAAGAACACCAGGCCGAAGTTTTTACCATCAAGAGCTGTATGGGCACGATCATTCCTCAGGCCAAAACGACCGCCTGCCTGAGCCTGAGCCTGTTGAATGACGAAGGCCATCTGGCATTCTGCGAATCCGACTTTGTCGTCATCCCGGCAGGAATTTTGCTGCGTTACCTCGCTCGCAAACCCGTTTTTCTGCATAACTCGACCTTTCCGCATCAGGGCCGGGTGACCTGCGCCCACTGCACCGCCCCGCGCCGGATGGATGGGCAACGATATGAGCCGGCAATCCTGGTCACCCATTACGAATCGGAATATGGCGCCGCCCCGAAGGTGACCATCCCGCCCGGACAACCGGTCTGTTTTATCAATCCAGAATACAGCGCGGGGCGTTGGGTGGGTTTTCGGGGCGTGGTTCGGGACAATCCATTCCTCGAGATCTGCCGTTCCCAGCAGGAGGTCGAGATCATGGGGAATTGGCGTCAGCTGCTGAAGGAAGTGCGGGATTCCCATTGGTTGATGGTCTACGGAGATTACTTGAAGGAAGCCGGATACGCCGCGCGAAAACTGGGTTTGCGCTGGGACAATTTGTCGGCCTGACAAACCCGCCCCTCAAGTCGCTTGACACTACAACGACTCTTCGGATGGTGTGCTGGTATGCCTTTGTCCCTTTTTTGTGATTGACGATCACGATGGGGTAAAGGATTGATTTTCGTTGAACCGAAACGATCACCAACACAGAAAAATACTATGAACCGACGCACTTTTCTCACGACAACCAGCCTGGCGGGCCTTGCCTCTGGAGTTCCCATGAATACCTTGGCGCAACTCCCCGCTTCGGGAGCCCGGGATTTTTTGGAGCTCCGCCAATACACCGTCGATACCGAGGCCCAGAAGACCGGGCTCGAGGCCTTTTTTCAGAAGGCGGCGATTCCGGCGATGAACCGCCTCGGCATCCAGCCTGTGGGCGTTTTTGTTCCCGCGGAAGGGATCAGCCCGCTGTATGTGCTGCTCCGGCACAAGACCCTCGAGTCTTTCGCCACGCTGACCCAGCGGCTCTTGGCCGACTCGGAATACCTGAGCAAAGGCGCCGAGTTTCTGGATGCACCCGCGGAAGCCCCCGCCTTCAAACGCATGGAAAGCGCCCTTCTGCTGGCGATAACCGGCATGCCGCAGATCGAGACGCCGGTCAAGAATCCCGCTCGTGTGTTCCAGCTCCGGATCTACCAGAGTCCCAGCGTCAAGACCGGCCACAAAAAAATCGAAATGTTCAATATCGGAGAGCTGAAGGTGTTCCGTGAAGTCGGTCTGAATCCGGTTTTCTTCGGCGAAGCGATGCTAGGCACGGGCATGCCCAACCTGACTTACATGCTCGGCTTTGAGAGCATGGCAGCGCAACAGGAAGCCTGGAAGAAGTTCGGCGGCCATCCCGAATGGCAGAGGCTCAAAGCCATCCCTGAATATGCAGACAAAAAGATCCTTTGCGGGATCGTGAACCTGTCTCTCAAACCTGCCGCCTGCTCACAAATATGAACACATCTGTCCGGGTGTCTTCTGTTCTACTTTCGGCGTCGCTGGCACTCTGCGCCCAGACCGCCATGAACGATCTCGGATCGCTCACCATGATTCGGTCGGGCGTGAAGAGCAAACGGATCAGCAGCTACGATCGCAGTGGCGGGAATAACGATCGGTTCGAGAACATTCCCGCTGGCGAGCGACGCACGCTATTCGAGGTAAGCGGCGCGGGCATCATTAATCACATCTGGATCACCATCGCGCCGCCTCCGCCCGGCCTGAGCCGCAACGACCTGGTCCTGCGCATGTATTGGGACGGCAACTCGGAGCCTTCCGTGCTTTCGCCGCTGGGACCGTTCTTCGGCCAGGGCTGGGACGAGGCCTACAACTTCGTTTCCCTGCCGTTGAGCGCGAATCCGGTCGAAGGCCGCGCTCTGGTCTCTTATTTCCAGATGCCCTTTGCGAAGGGCGCCAAAATCGAGGTCGAAAACCAATCGAACCGCAAGGTCGACGCGTTCTATTATTACGTCGATTATGTCGAGATGGAGAAACTGCCCGATCACCTCGGGCGTTTTCACGCCTGGTACAATCACCAGCTCACCGATGCGGATCCGCAGGGCGAGAACGAGTGGGACACCCTGGGGCCCGGCGGAAAAAACACGACCGGCGAACGCAATTATCTCTTTGCCGATATTACAGGCAAGGGCCACTTTGTCGGCGTGAATTACTATGTGAATTCGCCCTCGCCCATGTGGTATGGGGAAGGGGATGACATGTTCTTTGTCGACGGCGCCAAGACGCCGACGTTGCATGGCACAGGCACGGAGGATTACTTCAACACCTCCTGGTGCCCGAAGGACAAGTTGAGCCATCCGTATTTCGGATATGCCCGGGTGAATGGCGAGACCGGCTGGCTCGGGCGCACCCATGTGTATCGGTTCCATATCTCGGATCCGATTTACTTCGATCAATCCCTCAAGTGCGGCATCGAGCATGGACACAACAATGTGCTCACGCTGGATCTGGCCAGTGTCGCTTATTGGTATCTCGACAAGGCCACCGGGGTGAAACCGATTCCCGGCCGGCAGGAGCGTCAGCCCAAGCCTGTGATCGGAGCGGTTGAAATGCACAAGTGGCGGCACGAATGGCGCAAGGAAAAAGAGGCCAAACCCACGCTGTGGGGAAACGAGAAGTAAACGTCCCGCCCTTTTATTCTGAAATCTGAAATCTCAAATCCTGCATTTGAGATCCAGCGCAGCGTTGCCGTTCGTGGCAAGTGAATCCGGCTACGGCAGCGCGGGGGTTACGAGGCGATAGAATCGTTGTGCTGCGTCCACGGCCAGCGGATCCCAGACTTGCTGCTCGATCGTCGTGGGAGATGCGGGGACATCGGTGACTTTGAGCCAGGGTCCCGAGCCTGCCTCCAACCGGTAAAGAATGGAATAAGTCTTCCCTGCTATCGCCTGGAATTGCAGTCGAACCGAGAGGTCTTCGTCGCGGTTTGCGTCGAGGCGCAGGAGGCTGGCGGGATCGGTTGGGTTGGTGCCGCAGATGAACTCCTGCAGGTTGGTCAGGTAATCCGCGTCGGGATCGCCCTCGGCGCCTTGATCGTTGGTGGCATCGTTCGGATCGAGGCCGTAAGCCAATTCCCATTCTGTGGGCAGTCCATCGCCATCGGGATCGAAAGTTCCTGCTTCGTTAGGTCCGCCGGGCGTGGGGGTGGCGGCCAGCCAGTTGACCGGATCGTTTCCATAACCGCTGGCGATCCTGTGGAGCGAGTTGCCGGTGGCATTGGCATTCGTGGGCCAGGGCCACTGATTCGAGTAGTCGATTTCCTCGACCAAAACAAATGGAACAAAGCCGGGATTATTCGCGGTCAGAGGTTCAGGCGGGTTAGGTTTGAGGAGCCTGATGGATTCGCCCCGGTTCTCGAGTTGCCCTGACCACGGTCCCAGGATGACGACCTGGGAGTCCATGTGGAACTGTTGTTGAAAGGCAGCCAGATCAGCGGGATGATTCACTGGATCAAATCCGACGATCACCAGATAACCTTGAGGCGGCAGGATAAGGCCGGTGGGAAACGAGAAGGTTACCCCTCCCTCAAGCCTCCAGGTGTTGGCGGGGGCGTTGGTATCAAACAACGGCACGGCCTGCGAGGTGAGGTTGTGGATCTCGATGAACTCATCCCGCGCATTATTGTTGGAGAGATAAACGGGCAGAGGATCGTGCATAAACTCGGTGATCGCAACGGGTCCGATTTTTGGCCCGCTGTTGGAGGCGCCCAATGTCATCTCGGATTGGGCCACAAAATGTTCCGCTCCCGTGCTGGTGATGTGTCTGCCGAAAGACACCTCTCTTTCGGCGGCGCCAAAGTGAAATCCGTGGATGAATCCGGTCAGGTTTGTTTGGGTGTCCGCGGAGAACAAATAAGCTTCGTCTTCGAGTGCGCTGAGACCAAAGCCTGTAATCGCATCGGCACCGAAGTCGGCTGCGGTAAAGACCTGGTAACTGTTCGGGGCGAGAAAGGTTCCATCCGGGATTCGGAACTTGAGCGGCTGGCTGAAATCGTCGCTCAGCCACCATCCTCCGATCGGGGCTGGAGCAGTATCGGCATTATAAAGCTCGATTGCATCCATCTGGGTGGAATCCGGGTGGGTCAGCACTTCGTTGATCACAACCATGGGGAATTGTGGCAAGGGCGGATCGATTCGGGCGGGCGATCCTCCGAGTATGCTGCTGGGCCGCCAGGTTGGGGGGAGGTTCCAGGATTCCGGCGGCGCGTTTTCATCCCTAATGACCAGGGAGAACCCGTGTCCATCCGTGATGGGATACCACGAGTTATTATAGGCAAAATCGAGAATAGACTCACCCAAGGGACCTTCCAGGACCAACCGTTCGCCGGCATTGTCCAGCTGGCCATCAAAGACTCCGGCAACGAGCAGGTTTGTGCCGTATCGCGTTTCGAAAGCCGCCTGATTGCGCACGACCAAGACCGATTGTCCCGCGGTCAAGGCAAGGTTCGAGAAAACAAAGGAGACCCCCCCGCTCAAACGAAATCCATTCAGGTCAAGTTCGGTGGTTCCTGTGTTCCTCAGCTCGATGTATTCGAACTCGCCGGGATCTGTCGGATCACCCGAAGTGGCGGGGGGATGGTACATGATCTCGGTAATCACCAAAGCCGGGATCTGAATGACCACGGTCTTTTCCACGGGGGCCGACCAAGGGCTGGAGAGGGGCGGATTGCCCGAACCGGTGAGGTTTTTGTGGTTGAGATCCTGGCAGCGTGCCACGAGGCGGAGGTTGGCGGTTACCGGGATGGGCGAGTCATAGGTCTTGGCGGTTGGAGAGACGCCGCCGCTCGGCAGACGCGGATCGCGCCCATCCAGGGTGTAGTAGATGGTTGCACCAGGCGGGCCTGCAAGCGTCAAGGTCGAGCCGGGGGAGGGAAACTCACCGCTCGGGGTGATGACAGGCGCTGAGAGCAACTGCCCATCGATGAATTCGAGGCGGTTCGAGTACCACAGTTTCATGAAGTCCACCTCGCCTTGGTAGGTGCCGGGAAAGACATGGGTAAAACCGCCCGAACTCCGGCTTCCATTGCGCGGCGACGTATCGGACCCATTGGATCCCCGCCAGCGATTGACTTCCCGAGGTTGAGCCTGGCGAACCTCGTTCGCGAGGGAATCGATGGTGGCCTCGATGTTGGATAACTTCAGCGCGCCCCGCCGCAGTGCCTGGTAGCGGTCAATCCATTTTTGCCAGAAATCAATGTCTTTGAACATCCGGCTATACCAGGGATTCGTAAAAATCCTAGGATCCGAGTTAAACATGTCGGTCCCGTAATCCGGAACGGTCGAGCGCCAAAGCCGGGGATTGAAATCCCGTCCATCGGCTGATCCCTGGGTGCGGTCGAAGTCCCAGACCGGGCCCATGGTGATTTTGCCATTCCGGGGAATGTAGAAGTAACCGCTTAATCGGAGGGCGTCGACATTGAACGTGACCACGCCCTGGATATGGTGATCAATGGCGGCGGCCACGTCGATGAAAGCCGCGTAGCCCTGGACGGGATCTGTCCAGGAGGCCCCTTGCAGGGCTTGGTTGAAGGCGTTGAAGTAATCGCTCAGATAATTCTTTTGGGCATTTCTTTGGGGTGTGTTGATTTCAAAGTAATCGGGATCCAGGTAATTGATTTCGGCGCCCGCGCCCGAGAACGGACGGGTATTGGGCGGGGCATTGTCGATGCTCAGCAGGTAACCCCCGGAGACCTTGGGCATCGAGCTGTGCTCGGGTTGGAGCTTGTCGATGTCGATCCGGTTCTGGTCGATTTTGATTTTCTCGGTCAGAACATAGATGCCGTTGTAATCGGCCGGCGTAATAGGACCGGGTGATCCGGAGTCGTCCTTCAGATAGACTTCGACAAACCGCGTTCTTGGCGAATAACGGCCCATCTGGCGCATGAGTTCATGGGCCATCGGATTATGAATCAGCACAGGATCGAAGTCGTTCGGGGCGTAGAGCACCCAATCGGACTCTTCGGGAAGACCGGCGATCGATACTTTTTTATCATCGCCCAGCTCGTCTTGGATTTCGACGAAGAAGCTGGCCTTCGGCAGCCCCCCGGTGCTCCGTCCGCGTTTATGAAAGATCCCTGCCGTTGCCAAAACCGGTGCGTTCGTCATCGAACTCGGGCCGGTCCGGGGTTCGAAGAGCTGAACGGCCACGAACTGGTCCACGCTACCGGGCACTTGGCCTTTGCCCAGGTTATGGAGAACCATGATGGGTAGGTCTGAGCTGAAGCTTTTTACCTCCGAGGAGAGCAAAAGATAGGTTTCGCTATGGACCGGTCCTGGGAGGAGCCCGGGTTCGAAGGTCCTGGCCCGCAAGTGGGTGCTGCCGGAGAGGGTGATTGGCTTTTCGTACAACGGAGATGATTCACTGGGCAGGTTGGTGCCGATAGAGTAGCGAATGACCGCATTGCTCGAGGCTGTGGACAAAACCAGCTCGAAGGAACCGGTGAATGTCTTGCTCGGGACCGAAAACTGAACCGCCGAGGCAAATCCCTGGCCGCCAATACTATTTGGAGCGCCTGGAGTCGGTGTGGTAAAGAAGGCCAGGAGATTGGTGTCCAGCCGGTCGCGGCCATACGATACATCCGTTCGCTGGGCCGGGTAGGCAGGGGCAAACTCGGAAATCACCCGGTCCTCGGGATTGACCAACGCCAAGTAGCTGCCGCCCTTATCGAGCTTGAAATTCGTGTGAAGTGGGGCCGCCGGACTCGTGCGATTCTTCCCGGAGGCATACACCACCAGAAATCGGTTGGCCAACAGGCTGATCTTGGGGAATACCCAGGCTGCCGAATCGCCCGGGTGGATCATCAGTTTCCAGCCCGAGAGATCAACTGGCCCATAGCCCGGATTGTAAATCTCGATCCAGTCCGAATCATCCCCGTCTTCATCATGGATTCCTTTGTCGTTGTCAGCCATGAATTCCGACAGAACCACATCCGGAGAAACAACGTTGGGATCCAAGGTATATGTCCAGTTGCCGCCTGCGAAAGGGTTGGGAGGATTGGCCAAGTCGGAGATCCCAGGAGTGTCGATCCAGGACACCTGGACCTCGCCAGGAACTGGCGGATCAAACTCGAAGATATATTGCGAGTCAGAGAGGCTCATCACGCTGCGGGCCGGGGAACCGTTCAACCTGAGATCGGCCGCGTCCACCCCCTTGACTCCTTCATCAAAGGTCACCTCCACATGAGTCAGAACGGGAACCTTGGCTCCAGTTGGCGGGATCAAGCCAGCCACCGTCGGCGGCTTCTGGTCCGGCACAAATTCCATGGCGGCGTCGAACAGGAAATCGTCATTGTTCCGGTTGACGTTAAAGGCCTGAACGGCGATCAGGTTTTGCCCGGGGACCAAAATACTGCTGAGGTCGTTCGTGATCCGGAATACGGTCAAGGTTTGTTCAATCGAACCCAGGGGCAGGGGGGTGCGAGACGGGGTGTCATACGCCAGTTCACCTTCCGGAACGTTGTATCGTCCCACAGGCCGGCCATTGATCCAAACCGCGCAGCCGTCATCGATCCAAACGGACAGGATCAATTCCGAGAGATTAGCCGGATTGCTGACGTTAAACGTCTTGCGCAAGAAGACGCTCATCCACCGGCGGTTGCTGCTGGTGGGAATCGTGGTGGTGATGTTCGTCTCGCCATAGCCGATCGGCGTTGTGCCTGTGGTCCAGAAGAAATCCCCGTAATCAATCGTCCGCCAGGCATCAGTCGGGTAGGAAGCCTCAGACCGGCCAAGGTAATATCTCCATGAGGAATGCGCCGGAAACAGCACCCCCGCCTGGACGATCCAGGAAGAGCCAAGAATACAGCCGCAGACCAGGACGTGGATTAGTTTTAATGTTTTCATTATTAGAAAATTACGAATATCGAAGTCGCGGGGATTCCGGGCTTATCCATGAGGGATCGAGTTGTCAGCTCAATCCATCCGGAGGTGGGGTGACTGACAAAAGCCTTGGCCAACTACCTTAAGGTCGGTTGAGCACAAACCATCTGTTGTTTGCGGCCTTTGTTGGTGGCATGCTCAGCTGTTCGAGGAGCCGTTCGTTTTTCCCGTTGACGCGCCAGCGCCGCAAGGATCCGTGTTTTGCATGAGCTATCGATCAGGTGCAGGTCCATGCCTTAATAATGAGCATTTTTGATGCCGGACTACCGCCAATCCAACCCCGACGGAGGATTCCTGAACCGCAAATAAAACCACTTAACCGCGAATGGACGCCAATCAACACGAACCATGGCGGGCCAAACACGAAGGTCCTGTATTCTTTGGCCTTGGATTGTTGGTGGGTTTGATTAGGATTTTCGGCGAGTCAACTATGCATCCCATACATTCCTATACGCGGCGTGAGTTTATTGGAACAGCGGCTAGCCTGGGCGTGGCTACGGCGATCCTGGGGAATCCAGAGCCCTGTCAGGGAGCCGAAAAGAAGCCCGGTTGGCCGGTGGCTTGTCGAGATGGCCATCTGAAAGCGATGGGGCAACCCGACAGCTGGTCCGCTTTGAAGGAATTGGGGGCGAATGGGGTGGAAATCGTGGTCAACGAGGACCTGCAATGTCCCAGCCTCTTTCATCCCCAGAAGAAATACAGCATTGCCACCGCCGAGGACATCCGCGTGTTGCGCGAGGACGTCGAGAATCATGGTCTGCAAATTACGGCATTCTGCATGAGCAACCGGTTAGACGAACGCCTGGAGCGTGAGGTTGCCTGGACCAAACGACTGGTGGCGGTAGCCCAAATCATGGCTGTCGGGGCGATCCGCATCGATGTCGTCCCCCGCGCGATCAAGGCCGAAGACTATATGCCCTTTGCGATTCAGGCCTGCAAACAGCTCTGTGAGTTGGCCAAGGACACCCCTGTCCGCTTTGGGATTGAGAACCACGGGCACTGGACGAACCGGCCGGAAGTGTTGCAGGAGTTGTTTGACGCTGTCGGTTCGGATCATTTAGGGCTGACGTTGGATGCCATGAATTTCTACTGGTTCGGACATCCGCTCAAAGACGTCTATGGCATTTGTGAGAAGTTCGCCTCGCGGGTGTTTCACACGCACTGCAAGAACCTGAGTTACCCGGATGACAAGAAGAACTCCCCGCGGCCCATAGGTTGGGAATACGAGAAGCACGCCGCGCCTCTCTATGAGGGCGATGTCGATTATCAGCGGATAGTTGGCATTCTGGCCCGGGCGAAATATGCCGGTGACTTGTGTCTGGAGAACGAGTGCCTGGGCCGATTCTCTAAAGAACAGCACGCCGACATCCTGAAGAAGGAAGTGGCGTTGCTCAGGAAATTGGCCTAGGGTCTGCGAAAACAAGATACCGGAAGTTGTTTTTTACACAGATCCTTAAGAAAACAAGGCATCTTATGATCTTGCATCGTCCGCAAGATTCTCCGGGCTGCGGTCAAAGATCCCCACGGTCATTCTCCCTCCTGACCTCGAGTAGGTCGGCAAGAATCCTCGCCGCTCAAGCTCTGGAAAACCGCGGCAAACTGCTGCACCGTGTAGGGTTTCTGGAGAAAACCAGCCAGACCAGCGCCGGTAAAACGCGCCAGAACGTCCGCCTTGGCATAACCGCTGGTCAGAACAACGCGAACGTTTCTTCGGATGCGAACAAGTTCCTGAAAGGTGGCCTCGCCTCCGAGCTGGGGCATGGTGACATCGAGTAGAACACACCAGATCCGATCGGGATCCTCGCGATAGATCTCGAGCGCTTCTTTGCCGTGCGCAGCCGTGATG
>ENA-UOWG01003862-UOWG01003862.1-activated-sludge-metagenome-genome-assembly--contig:-NODE-3862-length-10937-cov-6.783312_pt1 | contig 10937 bp, 10 predicted proteins | sample MGYA00238147_ERZ761563 | MGnify/ENA primary metagenome ERZ761563 (study PRJEB28884, sample SAMN05720216) | anaerobic digester metagenome | isolation source: active sludge of municipal... | reverse complement strand
CATAATCTCTTTTTGAGATTACACCGGACTCAAGCAGTTCCTGTTTTCTCTGGAAATTTTTTTCAGCCAGCTCCTTTTCCTGTCTTGCCTGAACGCAGGTTCTGACTGTTTCGAGGTAATCGGATGAACTGACTTCAAACAGAGGTGTTCCTGCACTTACCTTCTCGCCGAGCTTTACAAAACACTTCAATACTCTTCCGTCGAACGGGGTGGTTACATGTGCCAGATGCCCCGACAATGGTTTGACGACACCGGTGGTGGTAAACCAGACCTGGATATTTTCCGGGTGCACAGTGAAGAAGTTAAGTCTGCTGCGAACCGGAGATTCCTCTGGAACACAGACAGTGTCATTGCTGTAAATTACCCTGGCTGCTTCGGTATCAGCTGCCCGTTTTCCCCTGTGTCTTTTTCTGTTTTGTTCCCTGTTCTGGTATCCCTGTTCCGTGGGGCGGCGGCCTGTGTCATTTACCTGCTGATCCTTACAGGATGTAATAATAACAAGAACAATTAGGAAGAAATATCTGTACATAATGAAAATGCTCTGAAAGAAAATTCGTGAGTTCCTGATCCGGATAGTTTTTTTTGAGCAGTCCGGTTATGCTGCGGTACAGAGCAACTGAGAGGGAGGTCCCCTTTTTTTAAACAGGAGATAAGTTTTTTCAGGATGGATTGAACGGTATTCAGATGTTTCCGCTTTACGGAAGAACAAAATGTACAAGGGGGCCAGGGCTGCCGGCAATGATGGGAGAACAACAAAATCATTCAGAATATGAATCAGTATGTAGCTGTTGTTGTTGTGAGAGTGCAGGGGAGTACCGTTGCTGTCTGCCTTGAAAGGGTGTGAATGTACAATTATGATGCCGTCAACAATATGACTGTGCCTGAAGAATAAATTACTGCTGAAGAAGCCTATAAAAAGCGTCAGAAGAATAATGCATCTGAATTTGTTGACTTCCTTTTTCTTCATTAAGATGTGATAATTCGACCTGCAATACGGGTTCAAATATATAATGAAAATTGACTTGTTATCTACGTTATAAATGATAAAAAGCGACTTTCAGGGTCGCTTTTTACCTGTTTATTGTTTTTTAACTATTTTTTTAAGACAGCTTTAAGAACTTTATCCTTGTTCAGTTTCTTTGTACAGAAGAACCAGTCATAGCATGTCATTTCGGCTTTGTTTTCCATTCTTTCTTTTGCAACACCGCAGGAACCTGCAGTAGGCACAATTACATCATCGCCCGGTTGCCAGTCAGCAGGAGTTGCGATAGAAAATTCATCTGCTGTTTTCATAGCTATGAGAGCCCTGTATAGTTCTTCAAAGTTGCGGCCCATACTCAGAGGATAGTAGATGATTGCCCTGATTATCCCTTTTGGATCGATGAAGAATACTGCCCTGACAGCTTTTGTTGAGCTTTCTCCGGGCTGAAGCATGCCATAAAGATGGGCAACTTCCATTGTAATGTCTTCTATAAGAGGGAATTTAACTTCAACATCCTTCATGCCTTTGTATTCAATTTTCTCCTTAATTGTCCTGAGCCAAGCAATATGGCTGTACAGACCATCAACAGAGAGGCCGACGAGTTTGCAATCCGCTTCTTCAAACCTCTTTTCCATGCTTGCGAAAGTCATGAATTCAGAAGTACAAACCGGAGTGAAATCAGCAGGATGGCTGAACAGGATTACCCAGCTGCCTTTATAGTCAGCAGGGAAGTTAATATTACCCTGAGTTGTAACTGCCTTGAATTCAGGCGCTTTGTCGCCAATGCGTGGCATTGGTCTTACTTTTGTTTCTTCCATGATTGATAGTATTAATTATTAATTAAATTTTTTTCCCGATTCTCACTATCTTCTTCTTTCCAGCATCAGATCAAGGTCTTCCTTAAGAGAAGAAAGGTCTTCCTCATGTTCTACTTCATCTGAAAGGATCTGAAGTATAATATTATATGTAACAGGATCACCTTCTCTTGTTATATCAAGCAGGTTACTGTAAACCTTAATAGCGCACTGTTCGCCTTTAATGTTTTGGTCGAGCACAGTTTCAACATAAGGATCTTCGGGTGCATCATATCCGCAATTACTCAGTTTTGACCATTGATCAGGAGAGAGAACAGGAGTTCCGCCCAGCTGTATTATCCTTGTTGCAAGGAGTTCAGCATGACCCAGTTCCTCAGTTGCGTGGAGAGTTAATTCAGCAATCACGGCATCTTTCATTGGTCCTTTCACGACTTTTGCACCGATCCAGTACTGGTAATATGCAAGCCACTCATCAGCCAGTGCTTTGTTCAGCAGTTTGATAAGCTTGTCAACATCCATTTTTACGATTGCTCTTCCTTTTTGTCCCATAATTGTAAGTTTTAGATTATTAAGTAGATATGTTTGGTTAGTATTTTAGTGTCGGGTTTTATGAAGGTTTTTTTGGTTATTTTGGCTGCTCCTTATTGTCCCTGAAAGTACCGATCAGCTGGATTCTGATGTCCTTAACTTCGAATCCCGGTATGCTGTTTTTCTTCAGGTATTTGTCAATCAGGTCAAAGAGTTTATCGTCATGATAGTCTTCAAGTCTTTCTGATTCCGGAGAATAGAGGTGGTGATGCTTTTCCGGAATGGCATCATATCTGATGACATCGTTTTCGGTTTTTACCTGGGTTATTAGTCCTTTTTCGGTGAAAGCATCAAGGATCTTATATACAGTACCGGCTGAGGTATTTGGCAGATTAATGCGTATATGTCTGATAATGGTTTCAGCGTCGGGGTGGTTATCAAGATTCATCAGGACTTCAAGTATTGCCAGTCTTTGTGGAGTTACCTTGAGTCCGTGACTGACGAGCATCTTAACTATTTCGTAGTTTGCCATTTTGTGATATGAATTATAATCTCTGAAGTTTCATCCTCAAATTGGGTAAAATTCCTGACAGCTTTCATTCTCAAAGGAGAATTTTCCTAAAAGCGAAAATTCTCCGATAGGAATGATTCCTATTTAGGAATATTCAAAATTACGTAATTAAAATGCTTTTGTCAAAATTATTGACAATCAATTATTCTTAAGGAAATGTTAAATGTCTTCTAAACGTAAATAAGCAAATATCCATGACTTATTGATATTAAAACAATATAGAGTCTTTTTAACACTGCAGATAAATCAGTACTTTTGTGTAAAATAGTTATCAATGGGTCAATTGAATCTTTTTGGAGAAAAAGATATAGAAGATATTAGAGAAGAGGAGATCTCACATAAGGCTGATTCCTATACTGGATTATACGCATTACATAAATATTGGGGAAAGAAGCCTTTTAATATTATGGCTGATTTCATAGGCAGATATACAAATAAAGGTGATATTGTATTAGATCCATTTCTTGGATCAGGAGTTTCAATTACTGAGGCCATTTTTAATGGCAGAAAAGGATTTGGAATTGATATTAATCCAAGTGCCACTTTTATAACAGAGCAAATCCTTAACAAAATTGATCCACGATTACTTACTGCTGAATTTCAAAGGATTGAAAAAGATATCAAAGACAAGATCAATTCCTGTTACCTTGTCAAAAGACAAAACGAGCATTTTATTGGTCAGAATTATCTCTGGGAGAACAATTCCTTAACAGAAGTAAGATATTCAAATGGCTTAAGGAATAGACATTGTTCAGAACCGTTTGAGTCTGATATAGAGTTATCTAGATCATTTGCAAAAGGTGAAATAAATAAATATTATCCAAAAAACATTTTCTTTCACAACTCCAGAATTAACACCAAAAGCACACAAAATATTTCAGATTTATTTACTGATCGAAATCTATTTGCTTTAAGCCTTCTTTATGAAAGAATATCGAAGATAGAGAATGAAAATTTACTTAAGATGTTTCTTTTCTGTTTTACTTCGTCAATAGGTCAAACGAGTAAAATGGTTTTCGTAATAAGAAAACGGAATAAAACTAAAGCAAATTATAATACTAATACTTCTGAAAAAAAGGAGATAGGAAGTTGGGTTATTGGTTATTGGCAACCAAATGATTTTTTTGAGAACAATGTTTGGACTTGTTTTGAGACAAGGTTTAAAAAAATATTAAAAGCCAAAAAAGATCAGTTTAGTTTGTCGCTACAGTATTCTTCGGCAATAGACTTTAAAGAACTTCAAGAATCTAAAGACTATTTAATTATAAATGAGCCAGCTCAACATATATTACAAGAAATTCCGAATAATTCAATTGACTATATTCTATCTGATCCACCACATGGAAACAGGATACCTTATTTAGAACTTAGCATGTTGTGGAATGGATGGTTAAGAAAAGAGGTAAACTATGATGATGAAATAATAATAAGTGAAGCAAAAGACAGGAATAAGACGGCTACCAATTATAATTTGCTTCTCTCCAGCGTAATAAAAGAATGTTTTAGAGTACTTAAGGCAGATAGGTGTTTCTCATTAATGTTCAATAGCCTTGATGATGATGCATGGGGGAATATTATAAAAACTTTTCATGAATCTGGTTTTGACTTATTATCGATTGAAACCATTGGATATTCAGCCAATTCAGTGGTTCAGGATAACAGGAAAAATGGTCTTCAGACTGATTTCATCATAACCTATAAAAAACCATCCCTGATAACTAGAAAAGATAAATTGAAATTTGTTACTTTAATGGATTACCCAGATTCAATAATCCAAATAATTGAGCTTAAGAAAAAAGGGTACAAATCATTTCAAATAATCAACCGAATTATAACTGATTTTCTCACTCAAAACAGCTTCATTAAAATTTCTGAATTATTAAGAGTTATTGAATATGCCTAAAGATTTTAATTTTTGGAAAAGCCTCCATGAAAAGAAAACCTATTTGAGTTTAATTCAGATTTCACTGGGTTACTCTGGTTGAAAACTAAATCTATAATCCGAAAAGAACTCATAGAAGAATTTATCACACAGAATAAAATCAAACTTAAGGAGACTGCATCCAGTAAACAATTTAAAGAATTATTTATACTGTTAAGCAAAGACCTGAAAAAGTCACATGACCTATTGAATGAATATATTATTTTTAAATCAAAAAAGCAACACAAAGAACTTGATACAAAGCAACTTGTGTCAGAGCTTTTCAAAATTAGGCATTTTGAATGGGGTGATTATCAAAATGACCTTAACAAACTCCTAGTTAGCAGATATGTAAAGGTTTACAAATCCTATGAAGAATTAATATCAAAATTTGACAAAGAAATAAACCCATTAGTTCAGGCTTATGTTTTAAATAGCTGGTATAATCATTGGTCAAGTATTTTAATTGAACACATTTTTAAGTCCCATAAATCAGTATTACCAACTGTGGGTCAGATTAAGAGTGTTGATTTTTTTATTAACGATATCCCATTTGATTTGAAAGTAACTTATCTCCCCTCGGAATATATTAAGGAGATGAGGAATGAGAAAGGATATCCTGTGGAACTAACATATTTAAAAGCAAGAGCTAGGGAAGCACAAATTGAATATGACAATAATGCCAAACCGGGAGATCTTTATTATGAAATTACAGAGAAGTTAATAAACAAAAATGATAAGTTTTCTCGTAGTGTACTGCAAAAGTTGAAAGATGAAAAAATTGAAATTCTAAATGATGCTATAAAAAATCCCAATTTACTTGCAAGATGGCTCTATGAAAATCAAAGTGCACCTCGTTTTGGATCTGAAAATAGATTGTTCTTAGTATTGGTGGATACTAATGACTTTACAAACTCTTGGAAACTAAAAAGGGATTTAGACCTTTTGCAACCAGTTATCTATAAATATCTTGACAAATTCAAATATTCTCCGTCAAATACAGAATCATTAGCGATTAAGTACAATTTTCCAAAAAAATCTTCCACTGTGTATAAGTCATTGGCCGATATAATATTTGTGGTTAAATAAAAATATAGATTAATAGGTTGAAATTTAATTTGTTTTGACAAAAGGGTTACAGGTCAGTTGCTTACATTTACCTTGTGTAGAGTAACATTTATTGAAAACTGCCGCAGCTTCATTTGCAGACTGAACTATTTATCTTATATAGAATTTACTTAATTACTATCCATTTCCTCAAGCTCAAAGATCTCATCCCTGTTCCACTCTAGCCAGAATTTAATCGATGTCTGCCTTACAAGATTCCAATACCCTTCATCATCGAGGCCATAGTCTTTAACTCCCTTTTCAATAACTGTCCTGAGTTGATTGATATATTCAGGCTTTAACCTGAGGATTATACTCTTTCCCTTATATGTGAAAATTGCCTGAGGCTTTGATACTGATTCAGCTGCAAGCTTAATAGTCCCCTGTCCAAGAGTAGCTCCGGTGCTAACCTGCAAACCGTCGTTCAAACAGCTGAAAGGCGTAACCGATCCGCCATAACTGATAATGCTGAGCAGATCTGTCCCAATTCCAAAGTATTCCCTGGCCCTGTTCCCCATCTTTGCACCAACAATCGAATATACACCAAGGTGACCATGAAACTCATCAGTCATTACACAGGCCTTCCATTCATCAACGCCATAACGGGTTATGGCTGTGTCCATTATCATCCTTATATCATAGGTGTATAATTCCGGATTCAGCGGAAATCCGTAGAGGGCTACGAAATTGCCTGATTTGTACCTGCCTGCAATCATATCAGCAAGAAGATCCTGAATTATTTGCTGCTCATAAGCGGTCACAATGTTTGTCTTCCTGATGTCTTTAAAAAGAGACATGCTGAAAAGTTCCGGATTAATAAGATATATGGCTGCAAGCTCTGAAGCCATGATTTCATAATCTTTCTCTCCTCGTGCAAGGATACTGAAAGCTTCTGCGATCCTGGTTTTTTCTTTTTTGTATGATTCTGTGAAAGCCTTTTCCATCAGGTTATTGCCCGGGTGCAGATTCCTGATTATGTTAAAGTGTACTCCGGAGGATGAGATGAAGTTCCTTTCTTCAAAATACTTTTCAGGATTACTGTTGTTATTTTCACATGCCGTGATATAGTCCTCAACAGCGGCAGCAAAAAACTCATTGTCTCGGATGAGGAAGGATAGATCCCCCTTGCCAAGATCAATAAGTGTCAGCTTATCCTTTTCCTTTTTAACCTTATCAATCAGAATCTCAATATCTTTTTTTTCTGATGACTGAAGTACAGGTATGGTATCAGCTGAAAATATTGAAAGCAGTTTTCTGATCTTACTTATTCCTTTCTCCTGCTCTGCCTGGTCTTCTGACACAACAATAGCTGTAACTCTAACTGCCTTATGATTCAATAATATGCTGATTGCCCTCAGATCACTGTTGTTACAATCAGTTTCAATTATGACACTGTGATGTTGTTTTGAATGAAGCGGGCTGGCTGCAGAAGGAAATACAGCCAGGTAAAGAAATAATAGTATTGTTATATGTTTCATTATCGTTATGTATAGTTTTTTTTAAAGCTTGATTTTTACTCCGCCAAATACTGTTATTCCCGGCATTGAATAGTATTTAATTGTCTCGTATTCAGTATTTAACATGTTTTCAGCGCTAAGGAATATATCTGCGAACTTTGTTGCCTTGAAGGTTATCCTGCCATTTAGGAGAGTATAAGTTTCAAGACTTGTTTTTGTTGATGCATCTGAATCCAGATCATTAATATACTGAACATTGGCAGTGAACAGAAATTTTTTCAGAAGATAGCTTCCTCCAAGATAAATATGATGTTCCGGGGTTCCATAAACCGGCGTTTTCATGTCGATGTATGAATATGTCAGGTCAATATCCAACGACTCTGACAATCTTGAATTGACTGAAAGTTCAATGCCTTTGTTTGATATCTCCCCCGCATTCTGCAATCCCTGCATGGGGACAGTTATAATCATATTGTCACCTTTGACTATGAATCCTGTAAGCTCTGCCTTCAGCTTTTCATTGAAAAATGAATGACTGATGCCTGTTTCATAGTTCATTATACTTTCCGGACTAAGTTTAGGGTTATGGTTCCAGATGTATAACTCCTGTATTGTCGGGCTGCGGAATCCTTTTCCGACAGAGGCTTTCCATGTTGTAACCGGTGAGATGTTAAATGCAAATCCCCCTGAAGGAATCCATTCTCCTCCGTAAACTTCATGATCCTGGTAGCGGATGCCTGCATTCAGTGTCAGCTTGTCTGCAATTCTCTGTTGCATGAAGGTGTACACTCCTGCATCATATAAAGCAGTATCCTTGAAGATCATTCCGCGTCCTCCCATTGCCAGTTCATTTTCGGCAATACCTCCGTATTTCATGTAATCGACACCTGCCGTCAGCGTGTTACCGGGAAAAAGCCTGAATGCTTCATTGATGTTTACTCCATAATTTGCATCATTGGAATGAAAACCGTCAGTAATTTTGTGTTCTCCGAAGTTGTAAAACAGCTTCACGGTTCCGGAAACAGATTCAAAAGTATTGTCGGCGGTCATTGACCAATAGCCTCTTACAATGTCAATTGTGTTACCATGAACAGCACCAAGGGTATCAGGTCCCGGGTCAGTTGCTTTGAATGCTGCAATTCCAAGGTCAGTAGATACTTTAAAATTTTCATTAACATTCCAGCCGGCTTTGATGTAGCCATTTGTTATGCTGAAGTCAGAATTTTCCCTGTGACCATCTGTCCTGTCGTGATTGACTGAAGCAAAGATGCTGAGGTTCTTTTTTCTGTAACCACCTGAAGCCATGTATTTCTGCGTGTTATATGAGCCATACATTAAATGCCCGTTGGCGCTGAAGCCCTCTTTCTGCTGCTTTTTAGTAATTATATTCACAACTCCTCCCATGGCATTTGTTCCGTAAAGTATTGAAGCCGGACCTCTTATCACTTCCACTCTCTCCACGTCCGATGCCACATAAGAATCGGCAAGTGGGTGCCCAAATATTCCCATGAATTGCGGGTGCCCGTCAATCAGCATCAGAACCCGTGTTGTAGGACTGCCTCCTATACCGCGAATTGAGATCTGGCCTGCAGCATTGCCTGCAACACCAAAGCCCATAATACCGCGTTCAGTTACAAAAAGACCGGGAATTTTCCCGTTCAGAATTGGCAGAATATTGCTCTCTACACTTTCTGCTATCCTGAGATTGTTTACGACCGATACTGCCATCGGCACATTGAACCTGTTGACTTTTACTGTTGTACCTGTTACAACAACTTCATCCAGGCTGACAGTATCTTTTAACGCTGAATGAATATTTTCCTGTGAAAATCCATTTAATGAGGCCAGGGTCAAAATAAAAGCGGTGATATGTTTGGTATTCATTGTTAAAGTGTTACGAAAATATAAAAAAGTATTACTGGTATGATAAAAAAATTAAGTGCTCTTACTCATTACAAGTTTCCCGTGTTTAATTCCCTTTATGCCTATGAGCTTGTCTGATAATTCCGTAAGCCTGCTGGCCTGGCCCCTGACAGCAATGATCTCGAGGCATATTTCATGACTGAGATGATAGTGCTGGGAAGAAAGGATTACATCGAAGTAATCGTGCTGGATGTCATTCGATTTGGAGTCGATATCTTTTTTATGATGGTCGTAGATCATCACGATAGCTCCGGCAACAACATTGTTGCATTGCCATTTTTCCTCGACAATGTTCTTTTCTATCAGATGCCTCAGTGCCTGGGAGCGGTTCGCAAATCCATTGCTTTCTGCAAAACTGTCAAGTTCTTCCAGAAGCTCTTTTTCAAGACTTACACTAAAACGCGTGACTGCCATGGTAACACGATTTGTGGTAAAGGTAATATTTAATGCGTTATTTAATAAATTTCGCTGAAATTTAGAATGGTTCTATATAAAACCGCTCTATGGTTCTATTATTTTAATTTCTGATGTTATTTCCATGGCCTTTCTGTATGTGGCGCTTACTCCGCAATACCGTTCTTCGGATAGGGAAACTGCCTTCTGAAGTTTATCCAGTGGAAGGTTTTTTCCGGTGAACTGGTAAATAACGTGCATTTTGTTGAAATGCTTCGGATGTTCCTCCGTTATGTCACCCTCAACAATAACCCTGAAGTCATCTGGTACCACTTTCATCTTGCTTAGAATGGAAATCACATCCATTCCTGTGCAGCCGCCAAGAGCCGAAAGCATAAGCAGTTTGGGACGGGGTCCTTTATTCTCACCACCTCCCTCTTCACTGGCATCCAGAATTATTTTGTGACCGTTTACTTCAGTCTCAAATGCCATGTTTTCAATCCATTTTGTCGTAATGCTCTGTTTATTAGCCATTTTGTCAGATCTTTAATTATGCGATTTCAAACCAGGTATTCTGTAAATCAAGAGTCTGGTCTTCTGAACCTGGAAAAAGGAATTCATTTGTATGTCTGTCATACACATAATCCTTTGCCCATTCAGAAGCATTTTCAGCAATTTCAGTTATAGCCTTTAAAATTTCCTGTAACTCGTCATTTGTCATTGTCGGGTGAAGGGAGAGCCTTATCCATCCGGGTTTCATTGAAAGGTCACCGGCATCAATCCTGTCAGTAATCTCTTTTGACATACCGAAGTCGACATCGAGGAGAAAATGCCCGTAAGTGCCTGCGCATGAGCATCCTCCTCTTACCTGAATACCATACCTGTCGTTAAGCAGCCGGGTTACAAGATTGTGGTGGATATTGTCAATATAGAAGGAGATAACACCCAGTCTGTCTGTAATATTGCCTGCAAGTAAATGCAGGCTTTTAATCTCTGAGAGTCCGGAAAATGCAATTTCAAGTAATTCCTGTTCTCTTTTCCTCATATTCTGCGTGCCCATCTTTTCCTTAAGCCTGACAGCCAGGGCAGCTTTTATTCCCTGGAGAAATCCCGGAGTTCCTCCATCTTCCTTGACTTCAATATCGCTGATATAGCTGTATCCTCCCCATCTGTTGGTCCATTTTACTGTACCTCCTCCCGGAGTATCGGGTATCTCATTTCTGTAAAGCTCTTTTGAGAA
>ENA-UOWG01003860-UOWG01003860.1-activated-sludge-metagenome-genome-assembly--contig:-NODE-3860-length-10944-cov-4.912664_pt1 | contig 10944 bp, 10 predicted proteins | sample MGYA00238147_ERZ761563 | MGnify/ENA primary metagenome ERZ761563 (study PRJEB28884, sample SAMN05720216) | anaerobic digester metagenome | isolation source: active sludge of municipal... | reverse complement strand
TTCCCGGCCAGGCCGTCGAGCGTCGCGAGGGCGCGCGGCTCAGGCGCCTGGCCGTCGCCGCCGGGGAGGCCGAGGGCTTCCGCCAGCGCTGGGCCGAGGAGGAGGCCGCCGCCTTCAGGCGCGACGCGCCCAGGGCCGCGAAGGCCATCGCCCAGAGGTACCTCGAGCTCCAGGCGGCCTTCGCCGAGAGCCAGGAGAAGGCCGCCGGCTCCGAGGTCCTGCGGCGCTGGATCGCGGAGCGGAAGGCGGGATCGAAGGGCGGCCGCCCCGACCTGGCCGCCCTGGAGCGCGACCTCAGGGAGCTCAGGAAACTCGGCCCAAGCCTCCTCGAGGGGCGAAGGCTCCTCGGCCAGCTCGAGCGGGCGAACGCCGCGGTGGCCGCCCTGGAGGAGGCCCTGGCTGGGGACGAGGCCGTCCTCAAGCAGGAGATCCGCAAGGGCATCACCGTAGGCGACTTCTTCGGGAAGTTCGCCGCCGAGCGGGAGAGGCTCGACCGCCAGGTCGCCTGGTTCAGGCAGGCGGGCAAGCTCCTCAAGCAGCGGGAGGGCCTGCTCGAGCGCGCGAGGTCCGGCGGCCCCGGCGGGACGCCGCCGCCTCCTCCTCCCGGCGCCCCAGGCGGAGCGCCGCCGCCTCCCCCTCCCGGCGCTCCAGGCGAAGCGCCGCCGCCCCCCAAGCCCTGACATCGCGGATAACAAGAGCGGCCGGCCCTTCAAGGGCCGGCCGCTCGCTTCCTGTCCCGGTTCCTGGCGGCGGGCCGCGCGCCGGGCCGCCGCGGCCCTTCGGGGCCGCCGGCATCCTTTCTCGACACCGGGAACCGGCCGCCCGCCGTAGCCGCGAGGCCCTGGCCGCGGCCCCCGGCCCTTAGAGCCCGAGCTTCAGGTCGATCTTGGCCTTCGTCGCGGCGAGAACCTCGGCCGTCTCCACGCGGACGAGCTTCAGGAAGAGCTCGTAGCGGTCGCCCTTCCTGTAGACGGAGCCGGAGACGAGGATCTCCGCCCCGAGGAGCTTGCCCACCTTCGCGGCCGAATCCTCGTCGGCCAGGCCCGAGAGCTGGAGCTCGAGCTCCTTCAAGATGGCCTGGAGGTCCTTACGCTCCACGACGGTCCAGAGCTTGGAGGCGGCCGCGGCCGCGCCGAGCTGGGCGCCGAAATACTCGGCGTTCGCCGCGAGGGCGGGATCGGGGGCCGCGCCCTCGCTCGCGGGCGGCGGCGCCACCGGCATGACGGCGAGCCGCGTCTCGGGGCCGAGGCGGTAGGTCGAGTAGTCGGCGAGGTTCCGCAGGGCTTCGGCGAAGAGCTTCCCGAGGGTGTCCTCGCGGCTCTCGTCCGCGATCTTGTTCGCCTCGTAGAAGGACTCGTCGTAGGCGAGGGGCTTCTCGGAGAAGCGCGAGAGCTCGTCCTTCACGAAGCGGATGACGACCGCCTCGAGCTTGTCGGTCGTGAAGTTCGTGCCCGTGTGGTGGGAGACCGAGCCCTCCTTCCCGCCCTCGGCTTCGCCGCCCTCCCCGTAGGTGAGGAAGATGTACTTGGCCTGCGTGTACTGGGCGACCTGGCGGAGGACGTACTCGCCCTCCAGGGGGAGGCCTCCCGTGCCGATCGTGAAGAGCTTCACGCCCTTCTCCTTGGCCTCGCGCGCGGCCTGGGCGTAGGTGTAGCCCGCGTCCTCGTAGGCCTGGGGCGGGGCGTCGGTCACGACGAAGGCCAGGCGGAGGCCGTCCTTGTTCCAGGCCATGCCGCGGACCGCGTCCCTGAGCGCCGACTCTAGGTCCTCGGGCGTGTCGCCGCCGCCGCCGGCCGTGACGCCGTCCAGGACCTTCTGGAAGGCCTCCAGGTCGGCCGTGAAGGGATGGACCTCCGTCAGGTACTCGTCCTCGCGGTCCTTGTAGAGGACGAGGCCGAAGCGGACCGCCGGCCTGGGCTTCAGGGCCGAGAGGTTCGTGTGGATGATCTCGATCGTGGCGCGCAGGCGCTCGATCTCCTCGCCCATGGAGCCCGTGGTGTCCATCACGAAGAGCACGTCGACGGGGAGCGGCGCGGGGATCTTCCGCTCGGCCTCGAGCCTCGCCGCCACGCTCCTCTGGCCCGCGCGCGAAAGGTCGAGGACGGCCTTGCCGGCGGGAGACGAGATCTCGACGCGATAGGCGGCGGCGTCGGCCGCGGCCGCGTACTCGCGCGGGTAGAGGGAGAAGCTCCCGTCGGAGTAGGTCCTGCCGCGGGCCAGGGTCCTGCCGCCCGCCTTCACGAGGACCTCGGCGTTCGCGACGGGCCTGTCCTTCGCGTCCAGGGCCTTCACGACGATCCGTTCCCTGACGTCGAGCTCGCGGTGCGGGGTCTCCTTGAACTCGTCCAGGAACTTCACGAAGAGGCCGTACTGCTCGTTGTCGTCGGAGAAGCCGGCCTTGAGGCCCGACTGGCTCGGCGCGGTCCTGGCCTCGCCGCCGGAGCCGCGGGAGGCGCCCTCGAGGGCCGAGGACGGCGCGGCCGCGGCGAGGCCGCCCTTCTCCTCGCGGAGGGCGAAGCCGCCGAACTCGTCGTCCTTGGAGGCGGCGGTCTTGTCCGCCCCCCTCGTCGCCTCCTCCGAGCGCTTCAGGTCGGCCGTCGCCGGGGAGAGGGCCGGCGCGGGAGGCTCGGCGGGCTTCGCCGCCGTCTCGCCGCCCAGCGCGGGGCCGGAGGATGCCGCGCCGCCCGAGGCGCCGACCGCCCCGGTCGCCGCCGGCCTAGGGGCCGCGGCGCAGGCGGCCAGGGCCAGGGCCGCCGCGAGGGCCAGGACCGCCGCCGCGGCGAGCCGCAGGGACGAAGTCCCCCGGCGGGAAAAGGCGCGAGCTTCCATGATGCCTCCTTCAGGCTGGACGGATCGGCATCCAGTATAGTGCGTTTTCCCCGCGCTTTCCGCCCCGCCGCCCCCTCTGACGGCCTCCGGCCCGCTTGGCCGGGCTTCCCGGCGGCCTCGCGCGGCGGCGTGCCGGCGCGGGAGGCGCCGAGAGCCCGCGCCCGCTTGCGCTCGGAAGGCTCCCCCCTGTACCCTCGGGGCATGGACAGAGCGCGAATCATCCTGCGGCCGAAAGAAGACCTCCGCCTCCGCGCGGGGCACCCCTGGGTCTACGACAACGAGATAGCCCGCGTCGAGGGCGAACCCGAGCCCGGCGCGGCCGTGGATGTCTTCGACTCCCGCCTCCAGGCCGTCGGCTCGGCCTTCTGGAACCCCGCCTCCAAGATCAGGTGCAGGATCTACTCGCGGGCCCCGCGCGCCGCCGACGAGGCCTTCTTCGCGGAGGCCTTCGGCCGCGCCCTCGCCTGGCGCCGCCGCTTCTTCGATCCCGAGAGGCAGAGCCTCCGCCTGGTCTTCGGCGAGGCCGACGGCGTCCCGGGCCTCGTCGTCGACTCCTTCGTCGGCCGCCCCGACGGCGGCGCCGCGGGAGCGGCCCCGGATGGGCCGGCCTCGCGCTGGCTCTCGGCCCAGTTCCTCTCCCTCGGCGTGGAGAGGCGGAAGGCGGAGATCCTCGCCGCCCTGGACAAGGTCTTCCCCTCGGCGGGCGTCGCCGAGCGGAGCGAGGCGCCCGTGCGCAAGTACGAGGGCCTGCCGCCCGAGTCGGGCGTCGTCGCCGGGACCGTGCCCCCGCGGATCGTCATGGAGGAGAACGGGCTTGCCTTCGGGGTGGACATCCTCGAGGGGCAGAAGACGGGCTGGTTCCTCGACCAGCGCTCGAACCGAGCCGCCGCCGCCCGCTTCGCCAAGGGCCGGCGCGTCCTCGACGCCTTCTGCAACGCGGGCGGCTTCGGCCTGGCCTGCGCCGCGGCCGGCGCGGAGTCCGTGCTCGCCGTCGACGCCTCGGCGGAGGCCGTGGCCGCGGTTTCAGCCAACGCGGCGCGCAACGGCCTCGGGGGCCTCGTGAAGGCCGAGGAGGCCAACGCCTTCGACTTCCTCAGGGGCCTCGAGCGCTCCAAGGAGCGCTTCGGCCTCGTCGTCCTCGACCCGCCCGCCTTCGCGAAGAACCGTGCCTCGGTGGAAGGCGCGCATCGCGGCTACAAGGACCTGAACCTCCGCGCCCTCAAGCTCCTCGAGCCGGGCGGCGTCCTCGTCACCTGCTCCTGCTCGCACTGGTTCGGCCCCGAGCGCTTCTCCTCCATGCTCGAGGAGGCGGCCCGAGACGCGGGCCGCCGCCTGCGCCTCGTGGAGGAGCGCACCCAGGACCTGGACCACCCGATCGTCTCGGGCTACGGCGAGTCGAGGTACCTGAAGTGCATGATCGTGGAGGCGATGGAGCGGTAGGGCCGGGCGCGGGGCCCGCCGCGGCGGGCCGCGCGCGGCGCCCCGGGCGCTAGAGGACGAGGACCTTCTTCACTTCCTCGTGGTTGACGCCGAAGAGGCGCTTGAGCTCGTCCGCGGTCTTGTAGGCGGTGCCCGCCTTGCCGTTGAAGTAGCCGATGAAGGCCCGCATCTCCGCCTCGTCGCCCGAATGGAGGGCGGAGGAGAAGGCGGCCCGGTAGAGCCCCTTCTCCGCGAGCTCCATCGTGGAGAGGGAGCCGTACTGTCGCTTGGCCTTGCCGTCGACGACGGCGTGGAGGCCGTCGTAGCCGATGGTGAAGGCGAAATCCTCGCGGGAAATCATGATAGTCTCCATGCCCACGGGCCGCCAGGGCCCGGGTAGTAGCGATGCAGGGGCCGCGGATCGCCGATCCGCGGCCCCTGTCGGCCGTCGCCGCCTAGGGGCCTCAGGCCGGCGAGAAGCTGTCCTTGCCCGCCCCGCACATGGGGCAGACCCAGTCGGCGGGAAGGCTCTCGAAGGCGGTGCCCGGCTTCACCTTGGAATCGGGATCGCCCACCGCGGGGTCGTAGATGTAGCCGCAGACGTCGCACACGTACTTCTTCATCTCGTCTCCTTTTTTCTCAGGCCTTCCAGAGGCCGTGCTTGTTGCAGTATTCCCTGGCGGAGACCGAGGAGGCCTTCACGCAGAAAAGGGCCTCGGGCCTGTCGCCGGGCTTGAGGTGCTTGCGGTGGACCTCGCCGCCCTCGGCCTGGCCGACGACGAGCTCGATCCACTCGATGTAGTGGTCCGGCTCCATCGGGTGGAGGACGGAGCCGACCGTGACCTTCCAGCCCTCCGCCGTCTTCTCGACGACGGGGACGTGCTTCTCCTTCGCCGCGTCGGTGACATTCTCAGCGAGGAGCTTCATCGGCTGGCCGCAGCAGACGAGGTCGCCCTTCCCGGCGTGGAGGACCTCGACGATGTTGCCGCAGAGCTCGCACTTGTAGACCTTCATGAGTTCGGCCACATTGGGCCTCCTTTCACGGATGGATTTCAGGTGATCAGTAGTTCTCGCCCAGGAGCTCGAAATAGGACTGGGGGTGGGCGCAGGCGGGGCAGGCCTTGGGGGCCTCGGGCCCCTCGGCCAGGTAGCCGCAGTTGAGGCAGCGCCAGACCGCCGGCTTGTCCGCCTTGAAGACCTTGCCCTCCTGGATGTTCTTCCGGAACTTCTCGTAGCGGCGGGCATGCTGCTTCTCCGCGACGGCGATCGCCTCGAAGACGGCGGCGATCGCGTCCAGGCCCTCCTCGCGGGCGACCTTGGCGAAATCGGGGTACATGGACTGCCATTGTGGTTCTCGCCCTCGGCCGCGTGGAGGAGGTTGTCGACCGTCGAGCCGATGACGCCGAAGGGGAAGGAGCCCGTGATCTCGGTCGTGCCGCCCTCCATGAACTTGAAGAGCCGCTTCGCGTGCTCCTTCTCCTGGTTAGCGGTCTCCTCGAAGACCAGGGCGATCTGGATGAAGCCCTCGTCCCGGGCCTTGGAGGCGTAGTAGGTGTAGCGGTTCCTCGCCTGGGACTCTCCGGCGAAGGCGGCCATGAGGTTGGTATCGGTTTTCGTGCCCTTCACGCTCTTCATCGCTCAGCTCTCCTTGGGGGATCGAGGTCCGCGGCGGCGAGGCGCCGCGGCCGCCGGGGACTGCCCCGGCGCGCGTTATATCCCGTTTGGCGCGGCGGCGAGAAAGCCGCCGCCGCACGCCCTAATTATACTAGCTGCGAAGGCGAACTGCAACGAAAGAAAGAAACTCGCCGCGGCCCGGCTTTGGCGCCCCGCCGTCCCAAGCGACCACCCATGCGTCGCCTCAAGCGCCGGCCCCGCATTCGCGCGTAGGCAAGTCGAGGAGTGCCCATGAAGAGCGACGCGCTCTACGACTCGGCCCGGCCCGAAGGCGAGGCCGGAAAGCCCCGCGCCAGGGAAAGGCTCTCGAGGCAGGGGCCGGCCTCGCTGTCGGACGGGGAGCTCCTGTCCGTCCTCCTCGGCACCGGCGCGAGGGGCAAGGGCGTGTCCAGGCTGGCGGAGGAGGTCCTGGACCTCCTCGAGGCGGCGCGCAGCTCGCCCGACGCCGCCTCGCTCAGGGGCCTGGAGGGCATGGGAGAGGCGAAATCCTGCGCGGTGGCAGCCGCCCTCGAGCTCGGCCGCCGGCTCTACGGCCTCAGGGACAAGCGCATCGCCTCCCCCCGCGACGTCTATCCCCTCGTCGCCCACTGGGCCGACCGCAAGCAGGAGCGCTTCGTCTGCTGCTCCCTGAACGGCGCTCACGAGATCCTCGCGGTGCGGGTGGTCTCCGTCGGCCTCGTGAACCGCACGGTCGTCCACCCCCGGGAAGTCTTCGCCGATCCGATCGTCGACCGGGCCTGCGCGGTCATCGTCGGCCACAACCACCCCTCCGGCCGCCTCGAGCCCTCCCCCGAGGACCTGGAGATCACGCGGCGGCTCAAGGAGGCGGGCGAGCTCCTCGGCCTCGTCCTCCTCGACCATCTCATCTTCTCGCGCGAGGGCTTCTACAGCTTCGTCGAGCACGGCCTCCTCGAGGCGCCGCCGCCGGAGAGTTGAGCCGCCGCGGCGGCGGCCGGGTCGGCTTGACCGGCGCTCCGCTGCGGCGGCCGAGCCTCGCCGGACCGTCGCCCGGATGGATACCCGGTTGGAGGAAAGGCCGGGCGACCGGCGCGGCGCCTCGCCAGGGAAGACCGTGGGGCGTTCCGCGAGGAGCTCCCTTGCGTTTTCCGCCGGCAGCATTCCAGCGCCTGGCCATGAAGCGAAGGGCCGCGCCCTCCCCTTCCGGGGAAAGGCGCGGCCCTTCGTCCGCCGGGAGGCGCCGGGCCTAGATGACCCCGAGCTCCTTGCCGGCCTTCTCGAAGACGCCGAGGGCCTTCGTGAGCTGCTCCCTCGTGTGCGTGGCCATGTAGCTCGTGCGGAGCAGCGACATGCCCTGCGGGACCGCGGGGGCGCAGACGGGGTTCGTGTAGACGCCCGCGTCGTACAGGACCTTCCAGAACATGAAGGTCTTGTCGTCCTCCCCGATGATGATGGGGATGATAGGGGACTGGGTGTGCCCGATGTTGAAGCCGAGCTCGCGGAAGCCCTTCATCATGAAGTGGGCGTTTTCCCAGAGGCGCTCGACGTGCTCGGGCTCGCTCTCCATGATGTCCAGGGCGGCCATCGCGGCCATCACGCTGGGGGCGGGAAGCGAGGCCGAGAAGATGAAGGAGCGCGCCGTGTGCTTGATGTAGTTGACCACGTCCTTGTCGCCGACGACGTAGCCTCCGAGGGAGGCGAAGCTCTTGGAGAAGGTGCCCATCGTGAGGTCCACGTCCTTGAGCTGGTCGAAGTGGACGGCCGTGCCGCGGCCGCCGCCCAGGACGCCGACCGCGTGGGCGTCGTCGACGTAGAGGCGGGCGCCGTACTTGCGGCAGAGGGGGCCGAGCTTGGGCAGGTCGACGATCTCGCCGCCCATTGAGAAGATGCCGTCGACCACCACGAGGATGCCCTTGTCCTCGGGGATCTTCTCGAGGATGCGCTCGAGCTGCTCCAGGTCTCCGTGGACGAAGCGCTTCACCTCGCCGTAGCCCAGCTTGCAGGCGTCGACGATGGAGGCGTGGTCCTCCTTGTCGGTGACGACGATGTCGTTGCGGCCGATGAGGCAGGAGATGGACCCGAGGTTCGTCTGCATGCCGGTGGAGAACACGAGAGCCGCCTCGCGCCGCATGAAGGCGGCGAGCCGGTGCTCGAGCTCCTCGTGGATGCAGAGGGTGCCGTTGATGAGGCGGCTGCCCGTGCAGGAGGTGCCGAAGGTGTCGATCGCCTTCTTGGCGGCCTCGCGGACCTTGGGATGCGTCGTGAGCCCCAGGTAGTTGTTCGAGCCGAGCATGAGGACCTTGCGGCCGTTCATGGTCACCTCGGTGCCTTCGGTGCCCTCGAGCGGCTGGAAGAAGGGATAGATGCCCTTTTCCATCGCCTTCTTGTCCGCGTCGAACTCGCGGCACTTCTTGAAGATGTCCATGGAAGAACCCCCTGTCGCGCGGCTAGGTCCGCGCGATGGCGAGATGCTTGGCGCCGCGCAAGGGCGCCGTCGGAAGGGAGCCGCTTCGCGAGGTCCGAGCGAGTATGTCTCCTCGGCCCTCGCGGCTCCGTAGCGGGGCGCCGCCGTGGTTCGACGTTTCGTCCCGCAATGTCAAAGTATAGCCCGCTCCATTCGGCGAGGTCAAGTAATGCGGCGAACGGCACGAAACAACAAAAAAGCCCCGTCTTTTCTTGAAGACGGGGCTGGATTGCCGGACGGGCGCGAGCGCCAAGACTGCATCCGAGGCCGAGACTTAGGCCGAGACCGAGGAAGCGGCCCGGCGCATCGCGGGAACGGCCCGCCGCGCGGCCCCGGCCTATTGGGCCGCGTCGCCTTGCTTGACGAGATAGATGCCCGGGAGACTCAAGAGGGTGACCGCGGCCTTCATGAGGATGTTGGAGCCGACGATGGCCCACACCGTGGCCGAAGGCATCGTGAAGGCGAAGGCGCCCCAGCAGAATACCAGGCTGTCCAGGGGGACGCTCACCGCGTTGGAGACGAGCACCCTCGTCCACTGGGGGGCTCCGGGGAAGCGCGCGGTCCAAAGATGGTAGATCTCGCCGTCCAGGAGCTCGCCGACAACCTCCGCGATGATGCTCGCGACGACGATGCGCCAGACGGGGCCAAGCACGGCCACGAAGGCCTCGTTGAGGGGCCAGGTGGGATCCGGCGCCGTCTGGGCGACGAGCTGGAGATACAGGGCCATGAAGACGTTGAGGGCGCCGGCCAGGAGCACGGCCTCGCGGGCCGCCCTGCGGCCCAGCCGCTTGTGCACGAGGTCGCGCAGGGTGAAGGTAATCGGGTAGATGAAGGTGCCCGCATCAATGGCCAGGCCCAGGATGGTCGTGATCTTCAGGCTTCCGATGTCCTAGATGATCTGGGCCGCGATGTAGGATCCGATGAGCACGACCGCCGCCGTGCCGGGCTCCGAAGCGAGCCTCCTCTCCTTGCCTATCGTACCCGCGGGAGCGGGCGTCTCACTTCTTCTTCCCATGCTTCTCACTTCCTTTCCCCATGAGGAGGCCCGCGAAGATGTCGCCTAGGCCGCCCCTGGCCTTCCGCTCCTCGACGCCCGAGAAGTCGATGACCTCGCGCTCCTTGCCGGCCACGAGGAGTATGTCGTCGGCCTGCAACTTGTAGTCCGCGCTGAAGAACCGGTACTCCTGCGAGGACTCCGAACGCAGCGCGATGACGTTGATGCCGTGCCTTTGGCGCAGGTTCGCCTCTATGAGGCTCATCCCGGCGTAATTCTCCGGGATCCGGACCTCGGCCATGACGAGGTTCGCGCCGATCGGCATGAAGTTGAAGAGCGAGGGCGAGACGAGGAGGGGCACGATGCGCGCGGCGGCCTCCTTGTCCGGATAGACCACCCTCGTCGCCCCCACGAGCGAGAACACCTCTCCCCGCTCCTCGCTGTCGGCTTTCACGATGATCTCGCGGACGCCGAGCTTCTTCAGGCTGTTCGTGACGAGGATAGCGGCCTCGATGTTGCCGCCCATGTCGACGATGGCCGCGTCCAGGCCCTCGGGGAGGACTCGGCGGAGCGCCTCGTCGTCGATCGCGTCCACGACGTAGGCGTTGCCGGCAAGCTCCTTGTACCTCTCTATCGTGTCCGCGTCCTTGTCGAGGATGATGAGCTCGTCGGTGATCTCCGACAGCTTCTCGAGCATCCTCGTGCCGAAGCTTCCAAGCCCGATGATCGCGAATTGGCGCATCGCTTTCTCCTATCCAGTCATCATGTCGGTCGAAGGAAGGTCGACGTACCGCTCCAGGCTTCCGCGCGGCTTGGGCAGGGCCATCGCGAAGAGGCCGACGCGGCCGGCGAACATCGTGAGAACGAGGACGAGCTTTCCGGCCGCCGAAAGCCTGGCGGTGATGCCCAGGGAGAGGCCGACGGTGCCGAAGGCCGATATCGATTCGAAGAGCACCTCGACGAGCCCCAGGTCGCCTGAGACCACGGCGTGCCTCTCCATGGCCAGGAGGGCCGTGGCCGAGGCCACGACGAGAAGGACCGCCTTCCCGATTATGGAGAAGGCCTTGAGGATCGTCGTCGTGGGGATCGCCCGGCGGCCGACGGCCAGGCGGGATTTCTCGTCTACTCCCCTCAAGGCGGCCAGGACTACGATGAAGAGGGTGGTGGTCTTGACGCCGCCGCCTGTCGAGCCGGGAGAGGCGCCGATGAACATGAGGATCATCGTGACGAGGACCGATGCGTCGGAAAGCCGTGATTGCGGCACCGTGTCGAAGCCCGCCGTCCTGGGGGTCACGGATTGGAAGGCCGCCGCCATCAGCCGCTCTCCCGGCGGCATGCTCCGGTATGCGTGGCCGGCCTCAAGGACATAATAGACCGCGGCTCCTCCGAGCAGGAGGACGGCGGTCGTCGACAAGACTACCTTGGTCTGCGTCGAGAGCCGCCGCTTCGAGCCGGTCGCGCGCTTGCCGATGTCCCGAAGGGTCGTGAAGCCGATGCCCCCCGCGACGATGAGCGACATGACGACCAGGTTCACGACAGGGTCCGAGACGCGCGACTCGAGGCTGTCCGGAAAGGTCGAGAAGCCGGCGTTGCAGAAGGCGGAGAC
>ENA-UOWG01003858-UOWG01003858.1-activated-sludge-metagenome-genome-assembly--contig:-NODE-3858-length-10948-cov-3.455705_pt1 | contig 10948 bp, 11 predicted proteins | sample MGYA00238147_ERZ761563 | MGnify/ENA primary metagenome ERZ761563 (study PRJEB28884, sample SAMN05720216) | anaerobic digester metagenome | isolation source: active sludge of municipal... | reverse complement strand
AGATCGCCCAGGTTCCCGTGGGCGAAGGCCTGTTGGGGCGCATCATTGACGCCACAGGCAAACCGCTCGACGGCAAGGGGCCGATTGAAACCAGCGAATACCGCCGCATTGAAATGATAGCGCCCGGCGTTATTCAACGCCAGCCCGTTAATGAACCAATGTACACCGGTCTGAAAGCCATTGATGCCATGACGCCGATCGGACGCGGCCAGCGTGAACTGATTATCGGCGACCGCCAGATTGGCAAAACGGCAATCTGCGTTGATGCAATAATCCGGCAGAAGGATACCGGAGTTAAGTGCATTTACGTGGCGATCGGTCAGAAAAAATCAACGGTAGCTCAAGTTGTGGAAAATTTGAAAAAGAATGACGCCATGTCTTATACCTGCGTTGTCGCCGGTTGCGCCTCGGATCCGGCAACTCTGCAATACATTGCCGCTTACGCCGGCTGTTCCATCGGTGAATATTTCCGCGACCGCGGCCAGGATGCTCTGATTATTTATGACGATCTCTCCAAACAGGCCGTTGCCTATCGGCAGATTTCTCTGCTGCTGCGCCGGCCGCCCGGACGGGAAGCTTTCCCCGGAGATATTTTCTATAACCATTCCCGCCTGCTGGAGCGCGCTTCCCGCGTTAGCAAAGAGCTGGGCGGCGGATCACTCACGGCATTGCCGGTTATTGAAACGCAGGCCGGCGACGTTTCCGCATATATCCCGACGAATGTTATCTCGATTACCGACGGTCAGGTTTACCTGGAGCCGAGTTCATTTTTCTCCGGCGTCCGGCCGGCAATCAATGTCGGACTTTCCGTTTCCCGCGTCGGTGGAGCGGCACAGGTCAAAGCAATGAAACAGGTTGCCGGAACATTGAAACTTGACCTGGCGCAATACCGGGAACTCGCGGCTTTTGCCCAGTTTGGCAGTGATCTGGACAAGTCCACACAGGCGCAGCTAGATCGCGGCGTACGCCTGGTGGAATTACTCAAACAGCCGCAGTTTCAGCCGATGTCGCTCTCCAAACAGGTTGTTGTTCTCTTTGCCGGAACCCGCGGATATATTGATAAATATGAAGTGGAAAAAGTGCGTTCGTATGAACAGCAGTTGCTGAGTTTTGTGGAAGGCAAGTATCCGGAAATTATGAAGGAAATTGAGGAAAAGAAAGTTATTGCGCCGGATCTGGAAAATAAAATGAGAGCAATGCTCAAGGAATTTGACTCTGTCTTTGTTGCGGAATAAATAAATCCCGGAGAATTTTTTAGTGGCCTCTCTAAAAGATATAAAAAGAAAAGTCAGCGCCGTTCAGAAAACGAAGCAAATTACGCGGGCGATGAACATGGTGGCGGCGTCGAAATTTAAAGCGGCGCAATCGCGGATGGAAAATTTCCGTCCCTATGCCAGTAAATTTATGGATGTGCTCAACAGCCTGGCGCTGCGGGTGGAAAGCATTTCGCATCCCCTGCTGGCTGTGCGCGAACCCAAAAGATTGAGAATAATCTGCATGACGTCCGACCGCGGGCTTTGCGGCGGTTTCAATACCAATTTAATCAAGGCAACGGAAAGATTTTTAAAAGAGAAAACCAAAGAGGACAAGGAAATTTCTTTAATCAGTGTCGGCCGTAAAGGCCGTGATTATTTCCGAAAAAAAGCAAAAATCATCGCCCAGCGCGTAGATGTCTTAAGCAAGTTCGATATGACTCTCGCTGTTGCAGTATCGGACGATGTGATTACACCCTTTATTAAAGAAGAATATGATGAGCTTTATTTAATCTATAATCAATTCGTCAATGTTTCAGTGCAGAAGCCAACACTGGTACGCCTTTTCCCCCTGCCGTCCATCGGGCAGGATGCGGATATTGATCCGGACACGCGGCTGGATTACGCCTATGAACCTTCGGAAGAAGCGCTGCTGCAGAAGCTTCTGCCCATGTATGTTCACGTTTTAATTTATCGGGCGCTGCTGGAAACATCAGCTGGTGAAAACGGCGCGCGGATGGCGGCGATGGATAACGCCACCAGTAACTGTGAAGATCTGATCCGCACACTGACTTTGAAAATGAACAAGGCCAGACAGGCGGCAATAACGGCCGAGCTGATGGATATTGTCGGCGGCACGGAAGCGCTGGCCAAGGGATAAAAACCAGGGATAGACGAAATTTTAAGAGTACGACTATTTATAGGAGATAGTTTATGAATACAGGCAAAATAGTTCAGGTCATCGGGCCGGTTGTTGACGTGGCATTTGATGAAGGGAAACTCCCCAGCATTTTGAATGCACTCACCATTACCAACCCAGCCATTAATGACGAAGAAGACAACCTGATTATTGAAGTGGCTCTGCATCTGGGAGACAATGTGGTGCGCTGCATAGCAATGGATATTACCGACGGTCTGGTCCGCGGTATGACGGCCAGGGATACCGGAGCGCCCATTATGGTGCCTGTCGGCAAAGAATGTCTGGGACGGATTATGAATGTTGTCGGCAGGCCGGTGGATGGTCTGGGTCCGATTAAGGCAGAGCATACGGCGCCTGTTCATCGCGAATCACCGGCTTTTCTGGAGCAGGATACGTCGGTCCACGTTCTGGAAACGGGCGTCAAAGTTATTGATTTGCTGGTGCCATTTCCCCGTGGCGGTAAGATGGGTATGTTCGGCGGAGCCGGAGTCGGCAAAACCGTTGTCATGATGGAAATGATTCACAACATCGCCATGCATCACGGCGGCATTTCCGTTTTTGCCGGAGTCGGAGAGAGAACCCGTGAAGGAAACGATCTTTATCGGGAAATGCTCGAATCGGGTGTTATCAAGCAGGCGGCCCTGATTTACGGGCAGATGACCGAGCCCCCCGGAGCCAGAGCCCGTGTTGCCTTGACGGGACTGGCAGCTGCTGAATATTTCCGTGATGTCGAAGGCCAGGACGTTCTTTTGTTCATTGATAATATTTTCCGTTTTACTCAGGCGGGTTCGGAAGTATCCGCACTTCTGGGACGCATGCCTTCCGCTGTCGGTTATCAGCCGACGCTGGCAACGGATCTGGGCGAATTGCAGGAACGCATTACATCAACGACCAAAGGTTCCATTACCGCTGTCCAGTGTGTATATGTGCCCGCCGACGATTTGACCGATCCAGCTCCCGCAACAACTTTTGCGCATCTTGACGGTACGGTTGTTTTGTCCCGCCCGATTGCCGAACTGGGGATTTATCCCGCGGTGGATCCGCTCGATTCGACTTCGCGCATTCTCGATCCCAATGTTTTGGGACTGGAGCATTATCAGGTTGCACGCCGGGTACAGGTGACGCTGCAGAAATATAAGGATTTGCAGGATATCATTGCCATTCTGGGTATGGATGAACTTTCCGAAGCGGATAAACTGACCGTCAGCCGCGCCCGGAAGATTCAGCGCTTCCTGTCGCAGCCGTTCTTCGTTGCAGCGCAGTTCACGGGCACGGAAGGCAAGTTTGTTTCTGTTGCCGATACCGTGCGCGGCTTCAAAGAAATTTTGGATGGCAAGCATGACGATCTGCCCGAACAGGCTTTCTGGATGGTGGGCGGCATTGAAGAAGCAGTGGAAAAAGCCAAGCGTCTTGCGCAATAAGAGAGGGAATAAATGTCGGAAGGATTAACCCTGGAAATTGTAACACCCGAAAAGATGGCGTTTTCCGGAACCGTGGAGGAGGTTACCATTCCCGGCACGGAAGGCGAATTCGGTGTGCTGCGCGGTCATGAAGCTTTTTTAACTTCCGTTGATATCGGCGAACTAAATTTTACTAAAGATGGCAGAAAAACATATTTTGCCGTGAATACCGGTTATGCGGAAGTTACGGCCAATAAGGTTACCATTCTGATTGAGACAGCAGAGAACTCAAACAGTATTGATAAAGACAGGGCAAGAAGGGCGAAAGAAAATGCCGAAGCTCGCCTGGCTCAGGTTGCCAAAGACACGAGCGAATATGAAAGAGCGCGTCTGGCGCTGCTGCGCGCTGTAATCCGGATTAGTGTTGCCGAAAAATAACGGTCAGCGTTAATTGCCTTTCAAAAATCAGTATTTTTTCAATATTTTCCAAACAGAAGTGTATCATGCAAAAAAAACAGGCCTATTTTCTCAGTCTGATATTTGTGATAATTTGTTTCATTCGCAGGTATCGTGCAATTCCGATAATGCCGGTTAAAGCAGCAACAGGGGTGCATGCAATGCCGATTAACAGGAACCAACCCTCCCGGGAAAAATGGATAATGGAAACACCGGCGATCAGTAAAGCGGCCGCGGATCTCAAATATGCCAGGAGCGTTCTTTCGTTGGCCAGGATTGTTCGATCAATGGCCAGTTCGTCTCGTAGAATCAGATTGCCATTGCCGAATCTTGCATAGGGAGTATCTTGCATAGTTTTTACCTGTTTTTTAAAAAATTACCTTCTATTATATCAGCCAGGCCTTCGGCGTCATTGATATCAAAACAGGGAACGCCTATGTCAAGTTCAATATCGGCTGCCACAGCCAGCAGGTTATCTTCCTTCCTGCATAAAAGGTTCCGTTTTAACTGGGAACGAAAAACTTCAATTTTCGGATAGGGGTTGCCTTTATGTCCTTCAGTCAGGATGACATCAACATCTTTAATGTACTTTTCCCTCAGTTCGGCTATAGAATAATCCCTGGCAGCATCTTCGATTAACGCCACACAAGCAGGAGAGGAAATCAATGTTAAACAGGCGCCTGCTTTTTTATGCCGCCAGCTGTCTTTGCCTTCATGGTCAATTTGAAATCCATGAACATTATGCTTGATGGTTGCTACGCGGTAGCCGCGCTGGACGAGCGACGGAATAAGTTTTTCCAGCAGGGTTGTTTTTCCTGAGTCTGATTTACCGACAATGGAGACAATTGGTATAGTCATTGGTCAAGACTTTTAATTTTTTGATTTATGTTGTATACGTATAACATATAAAATATTATTTGCCAATCAGTCCCAGGGAGGGAATCACGCCTTAAAAAAAGGAGGGCGAGTTCGTCTGACTAACTTCAATAAGGACCATTTTGGAAGCCGGAGTTTTATAAATAACGTGTTTCTTTTTGGCTACATGTTGTAAAGGTTGTGTCGAAATAATTTATTTAATAAAATCAAAGAATATTGATGATAATGCCTAATTTATGTAGTTTGCCGTCTACATAATATTTACGGGGAAAAAACGAGAGGAATTGCCCTGATGCTTATTTTACAAGCGTCTGCACAGTTCTTCCGCCCGGAATGATTTATGGCATGGTGGTTGCTCATAGAAAAGGGAAAGTTATGGAGAAGCCCCATCGGCGGTTTGTTTTTTTATTGTTCTGACGCACTCCCCTCCTGTCAGAAAATGAAAAAACTACTTTCGCCGCGGTTTCGAAAACGGTTTCCTCATGTGTCGCGACAATGAGCTCCAAGTTTTTCGAATTGGCCATCGCAAGGAAAACCGCCGATGGGGGCAATTAATGATTACTCTTAAAATTTATATCATAATATATAAAAAAGAGAAAGGAGAAGCGAGATAGCAAAGAAAGCAGCAAAAGGAGGGCAATATGATTTACAGCAGCCGGATATTAAAAAAGCGGAAGTTCTGATTGTCAAAGATGAGAATTTCAAAAAAGAAAATGTCTGTCTGGTTACCGGTGCGGCAAGCGGCATTGGCCGGGCGGTTGCTATCGCAATGGCTGCCAATGGAATTTCTGTGGCTGCCCTGGATATTGATGAGAACGGTGGCAAAGAAACAGTTACTATGGCCAAGAAACTGGGTGGCAATGTCCAGTTTATCAAAACTGATTTTACTAACGATGCTCATATTGAAAACTGCGTTAAACAGTCGGCAAAAATGGGCAGTATCAAGTTTCTGGCAAATATCGCCGGATTGCAGCACATTGATTCGGTGGAAAATTTCCCCATGCAAAAATATGATTTAATGCTTTCCATTATGCTTCGTGCGCCATTCTACCTCTCCAAGCTTGTTATCCCTCATATCAAGAAGAGTAAAAACGGTGTGGGTGCCATTGGCAACATGGCTTCCATTCATGCTCATATATGTACAATGAATAAACCGGTTTACAATATTACAAAATTCGGTCTGCGCGGTCTCACGCAGTCCATCGCCGCTGAAGGCGAGGGGAAAATCCGGTCTTTTTCCGTCAGCACCGGTTTCATCAAAACTCCGCTGGCGTTAAAGCAGATTCCGGCTCAGGCTGCCCAGCGCGGCATCACCGAAGAGGAAGTGGTGGTCAATGTCATGCTGGGGAAATCCAGAGTTAAAGAAATGATGAATCCTGTAGAAGTGGCTAATTTGTTCGTATTTGGATTTTCCAAACATGGTAAATACCTGGTCGGCAACGATCTGCTCTTCGATGGTGGTGTCGTAAAAACTTATTAATGAGACCCAAATTTCAGAAGCGAAGTGCACTGAAATTTGATGGTCGTAATGAATCTCAATTTTCAGAAGCACCGACGAAGCGGGGCGAACTGAAAATTGTAAGCTGAATTATCCAATTCCGATGCAGAGGAATTGGGAATTATCCCCGAGGCGAAGCCTCAGCGGGATTATTTGGGGTTTAATTCTCCGCCCCTCGGGGGGTAAATTCCTTTTGATACCCCGCTGCTTGCGGCGGGGTGGTTCATTTCGCCGGATATTTTTTAACCTGAATCCACATGGCGCTTTTTAGCAATGCCATGTGGATTTTTTTATCTCCGCCTGTCCGTTCTGCAGAATTAGTTACTAATCAGGTCTGATTACAGCAATTTTTGTTGCCTAGTGCATAAAAAAACAGTATAGATAATACATAGTTTTAAAAAGGAGGAGGGCTAGAATGAAAAAATTCTATGGAATTATCGTTATAGTTTTTTCGGTAACTTTATTTGCCTGTAGTGTTCTCGCTGAACCGATAAAATTAACAATGGTTAGTTGCTGGTCCAGCCATATGACCAATTTCGAGAGTGATAAGCGCTTTGCCAAATCTGTCTATGAGCTTTCCGGCGGTCGTCTGCAAATCAGTGTTAATGCCGCCGGAACCCTTGTCGCTCCAATGTCTGTTTTTGATCAGGTTTCCCGCGGCGCCTATGAAGTGGGATCCGATACACCTGCCTATTGGTCCGGAAAAAATTCCGCTTTTGATCTTTTTGCTTCCTTTCCCATGGGATTAAGCCAGCATGATGTTATCAACTGGTATTTCCATGCCGGCGGACAGGATATGGTCAATTATGTCTACGGCAAATACAACATGATTTATTTTATTACTTCGGTTGCTCCAGCCGGTTCCGGAATCCGTTCCCGGATGCCCATTCGCAGTATTTCTGACTATAAAGGGAAAAAAATAAGAATGTCCGGCAAGGCTCAGGGCTATATTCTTAACAAGCTGGGTGCCGCGCAGGTGATGTTGGCCGGCAATGAAATTTATCAGGCGTTGCAAATGGGTACTATAGACGGAGCGGAGTTTGCCAGCCCCTCGATTGACTGGAGTATGGGGCTGGGTGAAGTAACGAAATACAGTATCGGACCGGGATGGCATCAGCCTTCTTCTGTTTACGGCATTATGATTAACAGGGAAGCTTGGAACAGGCTGCCGGCTGATTTGAAAAAGATTATCGAAGTGGCGGCCAACGAAAATATTGTTTACATGAGCTCCTGGTATGAGACGAAAAATATGGATGCCTTCAACTACTTCAGCAAACGCAATGAAATAGCCAGACCTTTATCCGATAAGGATTTAACGATGATAGAGAACTGGGCGTGGGAGTATCTGCTTGCCGAAGCACGAAGAAATCCCGATTATGACAAGGTGGCTACCTCCATGTTTCAGTATCTGAAGGATTTCCGCATGACCCGCGATTCGCAGAAACCTTTCAGTCAGGGGCGTACCCCCGGCAGCATTCCCAAACTGCCGAACCTGAAATAATGATTTATTCGGTCTTAAATTTTACCAGGACTGAATGGAAGCAATAATAATTTATATTTTTTGCTGAGAATGAGGTGCTATATGAAGGAAAGTTTCGTTGTTAGCCTATGCAATAAAATAGATAATGTCAGCGATTGGCTGGGAAAGATATTTTCCTGGCTTATTGTTTTACTGACCCTGCTGGTGGTTTTCGAAGTGGTTACGAGATCATTGAATGCTCCGACAACGTGGAGCTTTGAACTGCGCAACTATGTTTTCGGTGCTTATTTCATGCTGTTGGCGAGTTATGCCCTGCTCTACGGATCGCATGTCCGCATTGACATCATCACCAGCCGGTTGTCAAAAAAGACGGAATCAATTATCTCGCTTCTCTGCTATCTTTTCCTTTTCTTTCCTTTTATCAGTGTCTGGTTTTACTTCGGCTGGAGCTATTTTTCCACTTCGTGGTCCATCAGTGAAAGATCGTGGAGCGTCTGGGGGCCGCCGATTTGGCCTGTCAAGCTTGTCATACCACTAGCGGCGCTGTTTCTTATTTTACAGGGCATATCCGAACTGATAAAAACTATCGTCATGATTCGCATTCTAAGTGTAGCGTCCAAGGAGGTGTCCCGATGAGCATAACAATAATTGCCATATTAATGTTCATAGTGCTTATCGTCTGTTTCTTCCTCGGACATCCGCTGGCTTTTGTTCTGGGTGGTGTGGGCACATTATTCGGTTTGTTTTTAACGGGGCCTTCTTTTTTCCATGCTTTTATTGACCGGATTTTTGCCGGCACCATGAGTAACTTTACGCTGGCAGCCATCGTGTTGTTTATTTTCATGGGCAATCTGCTCACTGTTTCCGGAATAGCGGACAGGTTGTTTGCGTCTCTTCGTTATCTTTTAGGTTCCTTGCGCGGCGGATTGGGCCTCGCGGTGCTGTTTGTCAGTATCATTTTTGCGGCCTGTACGGGAATTGTCGGCGCTTCGGTTGTTACAATGGGCCTTCTGGCGGGCCCGATGCTGCTGCGCTATGGCTATCAAAAAGAACTATCCATGGGCATAATCACCGCAGGTGGTACCGTCGGGCTTATGATACCGCCCAGCATTATGCTGGTTATCATGGGCGATCAGGCCAATGTCGCTGTCGGCAAGCTTTTTGCCGCGGTTATCATTCCCGGATTGGCCATGAGCTTAGCCTATATGCTTTACGTGGCAATACGCTGCACAATCAATCCTAAAGTCGGGCCGCCGATTCCCGCCGAGCAGTTAGCCAAGGTTTCCTTCGGCCGCCGGGTTTTTACCGCCATTATTTATGCTTTGCCGCCGATATGTTTAATTTTGTTTGTTTTGTTTTCTATTTTTCTGGGTTACTTTACACCGGCGGAAGCTGCGGGCATCGGCTCTTTTCTCGCCATAATTTTGGTTCTGGTTTATCGCCGTTTTACCTGGGCGGGATTCCTGACCACCATCTATCAAACGGCCAAGGCCAGTGCGATGGTTTTAATGATAATTGTCGGAGCATCCTGTTTTACCAGCGTTTTTATCGGAATGGGTGGTGGAACTGCCCTGGTGGAAGCTGTAATGGCTACAGGACTGGGTAAATGGGGTATTTACACTCTGATGATGATTATTCTACTGATTATGGGATGTTTTATTGACTGGGTCGGACTTGTGCTGATTGCCTTCCCCGTATTCCTGCCGATAGCCAAATTGCTGGGGTTCGACATGCTCTGGTATGTTACGATGATGGCGATGGTGCTGCAGATTGCTTTTCTGACTCCTCCCTTCGGTTATGCATTGTTTTATATGGCGGGATTGAAATTCGAAGGAGTCACCTTCCCGCATCTTTATCGGGGAGTGCTGCCTTTCGTTATCATGCAGGTTATCGGCTTCGTAATTCTTACTATTTATCCGGAGATAGTTTTATGGCTGCCTTCCATTATGTTTGATAAATAGCTGAAGGGGTTATTTGCCGGTTATTGCGCCGGAGGGGAAGCAAAATACTTCCCCTCTTTTTTTATCTAGGCAATTGTAAAATCTTGTGATACTCAAATTACGATATCTGTCAATATTGCGATATGGTTAACCGGTAGCTGTTATAAGGAGAAATCACAATGGCGGGAGTGCTGCACAGAACATTAAAAACAATCGAGGATTATAAATCAGCCAATCCTCATTACACTGAACTTCTTGATATTCTGGGAGAGATCATGATTCTCCGTGAAGAATACCGGAAGAATATGAAGGAATCAATATTCACTGTGGACGAAAATCTTATCGAGCAGAAAATGAAGGGGGGCCTGCCTTTAATTGATTTTGCCGGAGGAAAATACGACTTGACACGTCCGGAAAAATATTTTCATTCGCTCATTGTTATTGCGGAAAAGAAAATGCCTCCGGAAGCAGTTAATATTATTAAAACAATTAAGGACAACAAATTTGACTGGGAAAAAATGATCCGGGCTTCCTTTGACGGAACTGATGTTGAGCCCGTTCTGGATAAAACAAAGACAGAAGGCGCATCGGAGGATGAGCTCGATTTGATTGATTTGTTTGTGGAAGAAAGCCTGCGACCGGAATTAGAGTGTGTGGCGGAGCAATACGGCAAAATTGTCGCTAAATCCGGCTGGACGGAAGGCTATTGCCCTATCTGCGGCAAAGAGCCGAAAATAGGCGAAATCAGGGAAAGCGAGGAGGGCAGGCGCTATCTGTTTTGTCACCAGTGCGGCCATAAATGGCATTTCCGGAGAATCAAATGCCCTTTCTGCGGCAATGAAGAACAGCATACCCTCGCTTATTTCATAGTGGAAGGCGAAGAACGCCACCGGGTGGATGTCTGCAAGAAATGCCGCCGTTACATCAAGATGGTTGATTTGCCCAAAACCGGTGAAGAGCTTAACCTCGACGTCGAAGATATCGCCACCCTGCATCTGGATATGCTGGCTTATGATGAAGGATACAACTGATAATAAATACGGCAGGCTGAAGTTAGATTGTAGCGACCGTCAGACCTCTATTTTTTAAGGGAAAAAACAGGGATACTTCAGTTCCGCGTCCCAGG
>ENA-UOWG01003857-UOWG01003857.1-activated-sludge-metagenome-genome-assembly--contig:-NODE-3857-length-10948-cov-4.590196_pt1 | contig 10948 bp, 10 predicted proteins | sample MGYA00238147_ERZ761563 | MGnify/ENA primary metagenome ERZ761563 (study PRJEB28884, sample SAMN05720216) | anaerobic digester metagenome | isolation source: active sludge of municipal... | reverse complement strand
TTCGGTACGCAACTTTGCACGGCAGATCGGCCATCCGACGGGTATAAATCAAGAATATCTAAAATATGGATACTCTAATATCCTGTATTGACTAGATAGTAAAAAGGATCAATACTTATCCAGAGACCCGCCTTTTCGCGGGCATCGACATTCTTGAGGAGTAACCCCATGAAGAAGTCCGCCATCGGGCTGGCCCTCGCCGGCCTCATCCTGGCCGCCGGCTGCGCGACCGCCCCCAAGGCCCCCGCCCTCGCCGCCGTCCCCGCCCCCGTCGCCTCCGCCGCGGCCAAGGACTCCCCCATCACCATGGCCAACCTCGACGACTTCCTGGGCCGCCGCGACGTCGTCGTGGTCGACCTCCGCAACTTCGAGGAGCGCTTCAACGGCGGCTACGTCGCCGGCACGGAGAACATCCCCTTCTTCCAGTACCTCGAGGGCCGCATGGTCACCCGCGGCACGGTCGACGGCAAGGCCACCTGGGACGCCGCCAGCGCCCAGGTGAACGAGGCCTTCCCCTTCTCCGCCTACTTCGACCAGAACAAGGCGATCGTCCTCTTCTGCGCCAGCGGCACCCGCGCCGCCTACGTGAAGACCATCCTGGACAAGAAGGGCTACCGGACCTACAACGCCGGCGGCTTCAAGGACTACAAGGGCGCCTACAAGGTCCTGGGCGACGGCGTCTACGCCCTCCCCGCCCCGGCGGCCCACTAGCATGAGGAGGCACCTGCCGCTCGCGGCGGCGGCCTTCGCCCTCGCCGCGCTGCTCTCCGCCTGCGCCGGCGCGCCCGCGCCCGCAGCCTCCGCGCCCGCCTTCGGCGCCGACAGGATCCTGCCCTACGTCCACGTGGACGGCTTCGGCACGGAGACGGACGAGGCCGCGTGGATCGCCTGGGAGTTCGAGGCCCAGGCCTTCGTGAAGTACCAGGTGGCCTTCACCTCCTGCACCTGCCGCCCGGAGTCGATCAACGAGCGCTCGCTCCTGTACATCGAGGTGGCCAAGTCCGAGAAGGGCGGCAAGATCCGCAAGCTCTGGTACGAGTACTGGGGCGACAGCCCGAAATTCCCCTCGGGCAGCGACCGCAAGCAGGTCGAGTCCGAGTTCGTACCGCTCTTCCCGAACAAGAAGCTCGACACGCTGGACAAGATCGACACGATCGCGGGCGCCACGGTCACCACGGTGAACCTGAAGCAGATCGCGAAGGCGGTGCTCGCCTACCACAACGCGAAGTATCCGGCCCCGGGCGTCCCCGAGCCGGCCGACTTCGTGGACGCCACGAGCTCGGCGACCGAGTAGCAGCCAACCTCGAGACGCAAGACGCGAGGGGGCCGCCAAGAAGCGATTCTTGGCGGCCCCCTTTTTCGCGCCGGGAGAAAGCGACGCCACTCCTGCCGGCAGCCTAGAAGCGGACGTTGACGATGCGGTGGGCGGCGCGGAAGCCCGCTTTCTCCAGGGCCCGCCTGGAGGCGAGGTTCGAGGCGTTGCAGGAGGCGATGGGGCGGAGGCCGCGCCCGGCGCAGAGCGCCTTGAGCCCGGCGATGATGCCGGTCCCGACGCCCCTGCCGCGGCTCTCTTCCGCGACGTGGACGCCCAGGTCGGCGTAGGCCCCGCCGTGCGTCGGCAGGCGGCGGAGCTCGCCGATGCCGAGGAGCTTTCCGCCGTCGTGGGCGACGTAGAGCTGGCCCTTCGCCACGAGCTCCTCGTAGTAGCCGTCGAAGGCCGGCTCGCAGGCCAGGCGCACGGCCGCGATGTCCTCCGCGGCGCCCGCGCGGAGCGCCACCGGCGCGGCGGCTGAGCCTTCCGCCCCGCCCTCGGCCTCGAAGAGGAGGCAGTCGACCTCGAGGCCCTTCTGCCGGTCCAGGCAAAGGGAGAGGAACTCAGGCTCCTTGGTGGAGACGGAGGCGCTCGCGGCGACGCCGCTCGAGAGGACACGGTCGAAGAGCTCGCCCTCCCGCGCGCGATGGCGGGCGTCGACCGCGAACTGGGCGAGGGCCTTGCCGCGCGCGACGGCCGCGTGCCCCGCCGCGGCCCCGTCCGCGAGGATCTCGAAGAAGTCGGCGCCGCCCACGACGACGTACTGCCAGAAGCCGTCGATGGGCGCGGCCAGGCCCTCGAAATAGGACGCGGCCAGGGCCTCCGCGGCCGCCGGCGATTCCACCTTGCGAAGCTCGATCAAGAGGACTCCTTGTGTCGCATGTCGCGCAAGGCTATCTTCGGTCCGCCGGCCCGTCAAGGGCGGCCGCGGCCGGGCCCGCGAGGCCAGCGCCGGCCACTAAGACGTCGCGGCGCCCGCCGCTCACGCCAGGCCCCCGAGCTCGAGGCTCCTCTCCCAGAGCGCCTCCGCCATCCCCTCGTCCAGGGCGTGGGGCGCGGGCTTCTCCGGCGTGGTCAGGCTGAAGAACTTTCCGCCCACGCCGGCGAGCTCCGGAGCGAAGGCCAGGTAATAGATCGCCTTGGCGGCGACGAGGGGGGCCCTGGCCGCGGGATTGACCAGGCGGCGCTTGAGGAAGCGGTAGACGCGGCCGTTGTTCTCGCCCATCGCGGTCAGGACGTCCCCGGGGTGCATCGCGTTGACGGTCGCGCCGCTGCCTTCGAGGCGCGCGGCGAAGGAGCGCATAGCCAGGAGCTGGGCCGTCTTGGCCGAGCCGTAGCTCCGCAGGCCCGTGTAACGCCGCCGCCTCCAGTCCAGGTCGTCGAGCCTGAGGCCCTCGATCGCGAAGCGGTGGCCTTCCGAGGCCACGAAGACCACGCGGGCCCGGCCCTCGCGCCTGAGTTTCCCGAGCATGGCGTGGGTGACGACGAAGCAGGCCAGGTAGTCCACCTGGAAGACCTCCTCGAGTCCGTCCTCCGTGAGGCGCCGCTTCGTGTTGTAGACCCCCGCGTTGTGGACAAGGACGTCGACGGGCTCGGGCAGGGAGGCCAGGGCCGCGGCCGCCGCGCGCACCTCCGAAAGCCGCGAGAAGTCCGCGACAAGGCACCTGCAGGAGACGCCGAACTCCCCCTCGAGCTCCGCCTTGAGGAGCTCGGACTTCTCCGCGCTCCGGTTCACGCAGAGGAGGTCCGCTCCCCGCGAGGCGAAGAGGCGGGCCGCCTCCCGGCCGATGCCCGAGGTGGCGCCCGTGACGACGACGAGCTTCCCCGCGGCGCCCGCCTCCGTCTCCAGGGGCTCGGCCTTGCCGTTCCTGACCATGGCCGCGATGTCCGCCCACTCGTAGTCCTTGAGGTACTTGTTCACGGGAAGCCCTCCCCGGCCTTTAGCCGAACTTCCGGCGCATGAACCTGCGGTACGCCGGCCCGAAACGGGGGATGTTGTCGAAGATGTCGCCCCAGAGGTCGTAGTAGTCCCGCTGCTCGGCGATCCTGCCCGAGGCGTCCAGGGTCACCCGGCTCGCCCCGTAGACGGAGGACTCCGGGTACTTCCTGAAGCTCAGGGTCATCACCCACTCCAGGAAGATCACGTTCCCCTCGCGGGCCGCGTGCCTGATCTCCATCGCGAGGCTTCCCGAGCGCGCGGCCAGGCGCTCCGTCATGGCCTTGAACTCCGCCTTGCCGCGGAGCTCCTGGACCGAGTCGCGGAAGAGGATGTCCTCGGCGTAGTAGGGGAGGATGCCCGACCAGTCGGGCTTCCCCTCGGGGTCGTAGATCTCCGTCCAGAGCCTCGCAAGCTGCTCGACGCTTTCTATGGCGTATTCCATGGCGGACCGCTGCCTCCCGGCAGGATATACCATCGCCTCGGCCGGCGCGGAATGCAACGCCCATCGCGCGATCCCGGCGGAGTCCAAGGCGGGGCGCGTCGGCGTCGCGCGCACGGCTTGCCCTCCTGCGCCGCCCTAATGGCGCGCGACGCCGACCGGGCTGTCCGCGACTATCTCCCCCGCGCGAAGGCTATCCGTGGGGGCGGTCTCGCTCCGCGGGCCCGCCCCGGGCTTCTCCGGGGCGCGGGGGAGGATAGTCGCTTCCATCCCTCGCGCGACTCTTTCCGGCGAACTATCCGGCTATTCCGGATAGTTCGCCGGTAGCGCCTTGCGTCAAAGATAAAGGGGAGATAACCTGGCCTCTATGGACGAAAATATGCTTAAAAATGGCGTTTATGAGCTATTGCTTTCAGAGGGACTAGCAAAGAAGCTGGACTCTCTTCCTCCTGGCCAGTATCCCGAGTTGAACGATCTATCTCCAGAAGAAGCTTCTCAGGTTTTCGCGGAGGCGGCTGCCAGGCAGATCGCCATCCTAATCGATGAACTTGAGGGCGGGACCGCAAGAAATGGCACCGAAAGACTGCTTGCCTCCGCTCGTCTGGTAAATGATCTCTTGGCCTATGCAAGGGAGCGTACTGGGCATGCTGACCCAGTCTCCGACCGTTTCATTGAGCCTCCCCGCAGGCTTGTATCGATAGGTCCCAAGGGAGTTTCCCTACCTCGCCCAGAAATGGGGCTTTCCTCGCCCTGGCTCTTTACCGCGGCGCGTGGCTCGCCATCATTACTGGAAGAGTTGCGTAAGGAAATAGAGTCGGCAGATGGCATCGACATCCTGGTCAGTTTTATCACCGTATCCGGAGTCAGGAAAATCATCGACTTGTTACAGGCTCGCAGTTCGATAGGCGCCGGGAAAGAAAAGCCTGTTAGAGTTCGAGTTTTAACGACGACCTACACGGGTGCGACGCAACAAGAGGCAGTCGACCGGCTCGCCAAGCTTCCTGGTGCGGAAGTTCGCGTATCTTTGGACGGCCGACGTTCGCGACTTCATGCCAAAGCTTGGATATTCCATCGGGACAGCGGTTTCGGCTGCGCTTATGCGGGCTCTGCGAATCTCTCAGGCGCGGCCCTGCTCGGGGGACTCGAGTGGACGGTCAAATTCACACAACGCGCCCATGAAGAACTGTTCAATCGCGCGGAGGCGCACTTCGAGACCCTGTGGGAAGATACAGAATTCCAGCGATATGATCCGGCTAACACCGTAGATCGCGAAGCTTTGCGACAAGCTCTCCGGCGTGAGAGGTTTGGCAACAATGGTGATGCCAATGAAGGTGACGATACCGTAGAAGTTGGATTCTTCTCCCTTTCGCCTAAAACCTACCAAGCGGAGATGCTTGACGCCTTGGAGTTGGAGCGCGAACGCGGAAGGTGTCGCAACCTTCTCGTCGCTGCCACGGGAACGGGGAAGACCATGGTTGCCGCCTTCGACTACCAACGGATTTGCCAGAAAGAAGGCGGTTATCCACGCCTGCTCTTTGTCGCTCATCGGAAGGAGATACTTGTCCAAGCGCAGAGGACTTTCCGTGAAGTACTCCGCGACCATTCGTTTGGTGAAATTCTCGCGGAGGGAAGGGCGCCTGATAGGTATGAGCACCTCTTCGCGACCATTCAGAGCATCAACTCGAAGAAATTGCTGAAATCACGTGGTTGTGATTACTGGCATACGGTAATCATCGATGAATGTCATCGCCTTGCCGCACCTACTTTCGATCGGTTTGTTCAAGACATATCACCGAAATTTCTACTCGGTCTTACGGCAACGCCCGAGCGTTCCGATGGGAAATCGATTGCCAACTACTTCAATTCCCGTCCCGATGGATCGCCATCTGTTGAACTACGGCTCTGGACCGCCCTCGATCTCCAACTGCTGGCGCCCTTCGAGTATTTCGGATGCGATGATGAGACTGACTTCTCAGAAGTCCCATGGGATCATGGCGCCGCGGAAGTGGCCGTCCTGGACAAGTTGCTTACGGGCAATCATGCGCGCGCCAAGCTGATCATCGATGAGTGGATACGGCTGACCGGAAATCCCCGTCAATCGAAAGCCTTGGCGTTTTGCGTCAACATCGCCCACGCGGAGTTCATGACCGAAAGGTTTAAAGCCGCGGGTCTCCCTGCATTGTGTGTCGTTGGCTCGACGGATCCGATCACGCGTCGAGGCGCGCCGGCTGCACTTGCGAAGGGCGAATATTGTGTACTCGTCACGTGCGATCTCTATAACGAGGGTATAGACATACCATCGGTCGACACCATCCTTCTCTTGCGTCCTACCCAGAGTCCGGTTCTGTTTCAGCAGCAGATCGGCCGGGGATTGCGTTTGGACACAGGCAAGGAATCTTGCTTGGTCCTGGATTTCGTAGGTCGCTTCAGGAAGGATTTCCGGATTGATTTGCTCTATCGTTCCATTACCGGCCTTACTGCGCGAGAACTTGAAGAGTCGCTAGAGACCGGTTTTAATCGCTTGCCGCAGGGTTGTCACTTCCATCTGGAAAGACAGCCTCGAGCGCGGATCCTGGAAGGGCTCAGGTCACTCGCAACCCAGACCTGGCCACGCTTGGCGGCCGAGCTTCGAAGTTTCATATCCATCCGTGGACGCGATTCAGTGGGACTTGCTGATTTTCTATATTCCCAGAAGCTCGACCTAGCAGACATCTATCGCAATGGAGCGATTGGTGGCTGGACTGCCTTAAAGCGAAAAGCGAGCCTCGCTGTCGAAGCGAAAGGGCCGGAAGACGATTACTTCGGTGATCATTTTCATTCCTTGCTCCATTACGACGATCCTGAGCGGACCAAAGCCGCGATTGGCGTTGCGGAATCGGGATATGCCTACATCGCTGAATCGCCGAGGCAAAGACTCCTTGCCCAGATGCTTGCTTACCAAATCGACGGCGACTTAAGCCGTATCGGATCAGCGGAGGATTTCAATGAACGCCTCAACGCTAGCCCTGCCTTACGCTCGGAACTAGGCGAGCTTGCTCACGTACTTCATGACTCAGCAGTGATCGCTTTAGAACCAGTGCCAGGGCTTGAGAGCACTCCGCTCTCATTACATGCGTCCTATTCTCGAAGGGAGATTCTTACGGCGCTTGGGATCCACACGGAGACTGCTCGCCCCGCTTATCGGGAAGGAGTCGTGCCGCTCGGGGAAGAGCAGATGGAACTTCTGTTCGTGACCCTCGATAAGAGACAAGGCTTCCATGCTGCTATCGCCTACCATGATTACGCGATCAGCGCGGAAAAGTTTCACTGGCAGTCTCAGAATAGCGCAGGTCCCGACACTAAGGCAGGAAAGCGATATCTTGAAAGTCCGGCAAATGGTTGGACTTTCCAACTCTTCATCAGGAATGATCGCGGGAGTCCGTATAGGGCATGCGGGCCTGTGACTCGCGAATCCTGGAGCGGTGACCGACCGCTGAATATCACCTGGCGGTTAGAGAAACCTTTGTCGCCGGCGCTCTTCAGGGATTTTAGCGTACTGAGAGATTCATGAAACGTCTTTAGGCTGGAGGCTGATCTTTTTGAGGTAAGCCCTGACGAAGGCTCGCTCAGCTGCCGGCCGCGCCTTGGCGGATTCCGGTCGCCTTGGCGTTCATCGCGTCCAGCGCCGCCCCCCAGAGCCCCTTCCTCCCGTACTTCGCCCCGAGCTCCGCGTTCCTGAACTCGTCCATGAAGGCGAAGGGGAACTTGAGGTAGGCGTAGCCGTAGCCCTCCGCGACGAGCTCCAGGTCGAAGCAGGAGCCGTCCTTGAGGAAGACGTAGGCGAGGAGGCGGCCGTAGGCGTCGCGGAGCTCGCGGTCGTAGGCGAGGTAGACCTTCTTCCCGAGGAGCCGCTCCTTCGCGTAGGCGCTCGCCTCGCGCGCGAAGCGCTCCACGGGCCGGCCCGGGGCGACGGACTCGGGCGCGTCGACCCCGATGAGCCTGACCTTCTCCCTGCGGCCGACGCCCTCGGGAGGCGACTCGGCCTCCACCCGGATCGTGTCGCCGTCCACCACCTCGACGACCAGGGCCTCCGTCATCCTGGCCAGGTTCGCGTAGCGCGTGAGGGGGACGAGGAGGCTCGTGACCCGGTAGGGCTCCTCCGCGAAGGCGAAGGCGGCGGGCTTGAGGAGCAGTACGAGGATGAGAAAGGCGAGGGCGAGGCGGCGTGGGCGCGGCTGCATGGTGGCTGCGATGATAGCGCTCGCGCGAGGCCGCGTCACCGGGGAGCCTTCGAGCCTGAGGCTCCGGTCGAAGAAGCCGGGCGGCCCTCCTTGCGGCCGCCCGGCCTGCCTTGTGCGGCTACTTGCCTTCGACCAGGAAGGCCGTCTCGAACTTGCCTTCCTTCACGTCCCTGCCGTTGGGCATGGAGCGCACGGCCAGGCAGTAGCTTCCCGCCTCGAGGCCGGGCGGGACCTCGGCGATGACGGCCCCGGGCCGCACGCTCACGTAGAACTCGGAGCGGCTCTCCTTCCCGTTCAGGAAGAAGACCCCGACGGACTCGTTCGACGCGTCGAAGTCGAGGCGCTTCCCCTCTATCCGCACGAAGTCGCCGGCCTTCGCCCTTCCCTCCGTGTCCCCGCGCAGCGCGCGGGCCCGCAAGAGGAAGGGGGCGGAGCGGTCGGCGAGCAGGGAGCGGCCGAGCCTCGCCTCCGCGAGGATCTCCTTGGAGAGCGCGCGCTCCGGCCGGAAGTGGAGCCTGAGGCCGTGGTCGCTGCCCGCGGCGCCGGGGGTGAAGGGATCGTCCGCCTTGGAGAGCGTGCCCGAGGCGCAGAGGAAGAAGCCCCCGAGGGGCGTCTTCACGTACTTGCCGTCCTCCACGAGGCGGACGATCTCCTCGCAGAAGAGCTCCACGCAGCCCGCGATGTCGGGCTTCGTGAGCGTGGTGCGGCCCTTGGCCATGAAGTCGACGAGCTCGTCGTAGCTGATCAAGTCGGTGCAGGACGAGCGCACGAGGTAGGAAGCGGGGCTCGAGGGCAGGTGGTTCTTTAAAGACGTTATGGATAGGCTCATGTTCGGCCTTATCCTCCCATTGGCGCCCTCCCGGCCGACGGCCGAGGCGGACAAGGGGGCGCCTGCCGAAAGAAGGTGGGCGTGGGCTTCCGGTCCTTGCGGGAAGGGCGCTCCAATTCTCCGGGGAACCAGCATTAGTATCGGCAAACTGCAGTGAAAACAGCAACGTTATCGGAATATTTTGCGCATTTTTCCGATAGTCAAGTTGAATAACCGGCAAGGAATTACATAAGCCTTTCGCGCGGCCCGTATATGCCTTATATACGCGCATTTGGTAAGGCATATACGGTTCGTTTTCAAGGTATATACGCGGCGTTTTCAAGGCATATATGGGCCGCAGGCAAGGCATATACGGCGCGCGGACGCGGCATGTACGGGTCGCGGACAAGGCATGTGCGGGACGACGACAAGGAATGTGCATCGTGCCGACGAGGCGGGCATGCTTGCCGCGGAGACTTTCGGCGTTGACGCCGCGCCGGATCGGAGCGAGACTGGGAAGCAGGCGATATACGACATCATTCCCGAGGCGCGGCAAGGAGGATCCGATGCCTTTTTCCGACGGTGACTTCATTTCAAAGGAGAAGCACGAGCTCGACTACGTCCTGCGCAAGTGGGGCAAGAGGACGACGCAGGAGAACCGCGACATCCTCGCCGCCGCATTGGACCGCTTCAACGCCGACAAGGCCCTGGAGCCGCATACGAGGGAGCTCTTCTACAAGTACGCCGAGGGCTCGGGCCTCCTCTCCGCCCTGGAAGGCAAGGCGGGGGCCGAGGAGGCGGCGCCGCCCGCGGCCAGGGCCGCGGCGGAGGCCAAGGCCGGCGCCGCGGGGAATCCCGCCGCGGAGGGCACATCCAAGCCTGGACCGAAGTTCCGCTGGTGGTGGCTGCTGATCGTCATCCTCCTCGTCCTTGTGGCGATACTCCTCCTCCGCTCCTGCGGCGGCTGCAGTCCCCAGGGCGGAGCGGCCGCGCAGGCGCCCGTCTCCGAGCCGGTTGCTTCCGCCGCTGCTCCCGCCGCCGGGGCTCCCGCCGCAGCTCCGGCCCCCGCGGCTGCCGTAGCCGAGAAGCTCCTCAACCTCGCTTCCCTGCCCAAGGACAGCCTCGTGATCCGCTTCGTCGCCAATTCGACCGACAGGCTCGCGGCGGGAGAGGAGGCGAAACTCCAAGCCCTCATCGCGGCGCTCAAGGCCCTGGACGCCGACAAGGGCGAGCTCGTCCTGGTCGGCCACGCGGCCGGCATCGGCTTCCCCGCGGGGGAGCTCCTGGTGAGCGAGGGAAGGGCGCGGTACATCGCGAAGCGCCTGGGCGAGGCGGGACTCTCCGCCGGAATGACCCTGACCGCCGAGGGAAGGGGCGCGGCCGCCATGCTGTCGGGCGCGAACGCGCAGGCGGCGGCCGCGGCGAGCCGCCGCGTCGAGATCTCGGTACGGTAGAAGAACGCGAAGGAGGCAACGGATGGGACTATTGGATACGCTCGCGTCGACCCTGCTCGACGACGATGACGACGACAAGAAGAAGGCCGGCGCCAGGCTCGACCCCGCGCAGGCCGCGCAGTTCATCCAGGCCGCCGCGGGCCTCGTGACGAAGATCGGCCTGCCCAAGCTGATCGAGCTGTTCTCCAAGAGCGGCCTCAGGGACGAAGTGCTGTCCTGGATCGGCAAGGGCAGGAACCTGCCCGTCTCGGGGGAGCAGGTGCAGTCTGCCCTCGGCCCCAAGCTCATCGGCGAGCTCGCGAAGAAGTCGGGCCTGGATTCGGGCAAGGCCGCGGGAGCGATGGCGAAGTACCTCCCGAAGGTGGTGGACCTCCTCACGCCCGACGGCGAGGCGGACGACGACAAGGCAAAGAAGGCCGTCGAGGGCTTCGACCTCGGAGACGTTGGCGGCCTCCTCGGCTCGCTCCTCGGCAAGTAGCTCAAGGCCGATTCTCTCCCGGGGCCGGAGCGGCTCGTCCTCCTCCGGCTCAGGGAGGGGCGGTCCGGCCCGCGCTTCGCCGCGTTGAGACGACGGGCGGTCCTCTTTGGGCCCCCCTACAAATCCCGCATAGCCGATTAGTCCCCTTCCGCTTTCCCGCTCCGCCGGCCTACTCTATGGGGCGCCAGGGGAGGACCGATGGAAGAGTACGCGTTCGAGCGGCTGTGCGAGCGGCACCGCAATGCCGTCATCGACATCTTCAACCACTACGTGCGGGAGACGACGGCCGCCTACCGCG
>ENA-UOWG01003852-UOWG01003852.1-activated-sludge-metagenome-genome-assembly--contig:-NODE-3852-length-10961-cov-7.047130_pt1 | contig 10961 bp, 5 predicted proteins | sample MGYA00238147_ERZ761563 | MGnify/ENA primary metagenome ERZ761563 (study PRJEB28884, sample SAMN05720216) | anaerobic digester metagenome | isolation source: active sludge of municipal... | reverse complement strand
CAACGTTCTCTCCTCTCGCTCTTCTTTCGGTAACATTTATTAATGAGGCAACAGGTCTGACGCAACAGCATTCACATGCCACGTTCATCGCGGGATTTCTGCCGGATGGTATGACATTGAACGGAGAAAGGCCATGACGAAACAGGGCGTTCTGATCTATTTCAGAACGCCCTGTTTTTATAACAATTCTTTGCAAATGAATTTACAAACTGTCAGGATTTACAACCTCTGCTCATTAAATCTGGCTTTCGACCGGCCATGCCAGATTCAAAGAATGAACCAGTTTGCCCGTGTCGTTTAAAATCCGGTAAGCGTCATACATCTTCTCATACTGGGCTTTAATCAAATCGCTTTTGGCTGTGATCTTTTCAGCCGACGAATCGAGCACATCAAATAAGGTGCGCCGGCCGATCGACCACTGAGAAATATAGGCATCCGCTGTCTTGCCGGTAGCATCGACATACTGCTCCAATTCGTTGATCCGTCGCAGATCCGCTTTATACTGTTCATAGGAAAGACGGATGGCATGCGTGGTTTGCCATTCGGTTTTCTGCGCAATTTTTTCTGCTTCGTTGATGAGATATTTGGTTTCTTTGATTCTCGCCTTATTGTTTAAACCGTTAAAGATATTAAAACTGAGAGTCGCGTAAGCCTGAAAATATTCCTGATAATGGCTGGTGACGAAAGGTCCGCTGATGTCATCTCCCCATACATATTCGGCATTCACGTCAACGCTGGGATAGACAAGGCCTTTGGCTGTTTTCATCTGATACTGCCTTGCTTCAACATCCGCTTTTGCTGATTTCAAAATGGGGTGATTATCCAAGGCCTGCTTCTCTGCTTCCTGCAAAGTTGAAGGAATTAAAGAATAGGCGGGTTCGGGTTTGACCAGATTGACAGGCAGATAGCCGACGACAGCCAGATAATCTGCTTTGGCATTCTCGATATGCGCCTGAGTCACCACAAGATTAGATTTTGCCAGAGACAGGCGAGCATTAATCTGATCGAAATCAACCCCGCGATCAACGCCGGCCTGACTGCGCAGTTTGATCTGATCAAAGAAGCGCAAATGAATCGCCAAGTTTTCTTTGGCCAGCTCGTATTGCTCCAGGGCCCTGAGATAGTCCAGGTAAACTTTACACGTGAGCAGGGCGGAATTTTCAGATGTTCCCTGCAAAAGATAGGCCTGGGATGCAACCCGCGATTGCTGGCGCTTCGTTTCCGACAGCGTGACACCTCCCCGGAATACATTCTGAGAAAGTCTTACTCTTGCCGAATTAGGATGGTTATTATCGTCATAGGGATGACTTTGATCGTTGTATCCCGCTGAAAGCAATGTATCAACCTTGGGATAAAAGTCGGACATCACCTGGTTGACTTCCTGTTCTCTGGCCAATTTATTGTAGGCAACAGACGACACCTCCGGATTATTCTGAAGAACTGATTTAACCGCTTCATGGAGCGTTTCCCCCCTTACATTGAAAGCTCCTGTGAGCAAGAAAACCAAAATTAACGTGAGAACTACTTTCAAATCTCGCTTCATACCGTGTTACCCTCCTTAATGACGATATCAATTACTTTTATTCAAACCACTATTTTGTTTTAGCACTGCAAGATTGTGGATATTTCTAAAATCTCTCAATCGTGGGTTACGCTTTAAATCCACATTTAGGTAAGATAGGACGCAGATCCATATAGATGATTTTTGGGGGATCTCCGTACTATTTTAGATGGGCTTTGGATTTCTTCACCTCTTTAGATGGGCTTTGGATTTCTTCACCTCGCATCAACATTTTCGATCTGCATTTTATTAAGATTTTAATTGTTGTCAAGAAGATTTTATTCATTCTTTTTAAACGCCGATCGATAGCAGCATGTGATTATTCAACAATTAAATAATATCTTCGACAATAATATCCTGAGAAGCCATTTTCTCGCGTATTTGCGTCCGTTCAGTGATTTTCTGCTGGGCTTTTTCCGGAAGCTCTGTAAAGAGAATGATTTTTTTCTTCGTCAGCAGATCAATCAAGTCTTCGAGAAGGCGGATCAAACCGGCATCTGAATGAGCCAGTAAACTCTTCAGAAAGTTATTGTCCAGATTATCCTTCAGGAAATCCAGAACTTCTTCGTCGTTGATGGACTTCTCTTCCTGACAATTCGGTCCGGCTTCCGTTCGCAATCCGATAATTCTACCATCCGCGGAACGTTCAATAAAAGGCATACGTGTCACCCAAAAATAATATTGAGGTTATCGATTTTTGTCGCAGCCATTGAGAAAATGCAATCCACTCATCTCCTACGATGTCTTGATAAAATTCAATTCACCAGTTGGCCTTTTATAACATATTTAAAAAAAACATGCCTACAATTTTTAGGTCAGATTTCAGGCAGAGATTTTTAAAATTTTATATATACTTTTAAAAGAAAACATGATTATATAAACGCGAAAATAATTTAAAGAAATTATCGAAAAAATCAAATGATTATCGAATAGGTTATGCCTGACCAAAGCAACAATCCCACTGTTGAAACTTGGAAAATTAGCCAGAATCAGGATATTCATGAAGATCCTCTTCTGGATTGCCTCGTGATTCTGACGAAAATATACGGCCGTAACATTTCGAAGGCGAGTCTGTGCGCCGGACTGCCTCTTGTCCAAAACCGTCTCAGCGTAGAGTTGTTCGCTCGCGCCGCGAGCCGGGCGGATTTCGCATCCAGAACACTGGAAAAATCTTTGGATGAAATCGGTTCTGTTCAATTGCCGGCCATATTGCTGCTGCATGATCGCCAGGCGTGCATTCTGGTGGAAAAAACCATCACCCTCAATCGATACAAGATTATTGTGCCTCAAAGCGGCAGCGGCGAAAAAATCATCACCCGGGAGGATCTGGACAAAATCTACACAGGCTACGCAATTTTTGTCCGCCCAAAATATCTGACGGATAAAAAATCCGTTGCCGAGGCGCAGCCCAAAGGTAAAGTATATCACTGGTTCTGGTCAACGATTTTAGAATCATGGCGTGTTTACAGGGATGTTTTTCTGGCCGCGTTCCTGATCAACGTATTCGGTCTGGTGGGCATTTTCTACGTCCTCAACGTTTATGACCGTGTCATTCCCAACAACGCTACAGAAACGCTGTGGGTCTTATCGATCGGGATTACCGTCATTTATCTTTTTACGGTGATGATGCGCGCCTTGCGAAGTTATTTCATTGACGAGGCGGCCAAAAAAACCAACCTGAAAATTTCCGCCATGCTCCTGCAGAAGGTTCTCGACCTGAAGATGGAGGCCCGACCTCAGTCCGTCGGATCTTTTACGAAAAACCTACAGGAATTTGAAAGCATCCGCGATTTCATCACGTCTTTTTCGATTACTGCCGTCATCGATCTGCCTTTCACTATACTGGGTCTGTTTGTTGTCTGGTGGATCGGCAGCTACATTGTTCTGGTTCACGTGATCGTCATCGCCATCCTGATCGTTTATGCTTATTTCATCCAGGCGCCGCTGCAGCGGGTTGTTGAGAAAACGATCAAAGCTTCAGCGCAAAAGAACGCGATTCTGATTGAAGGCGTTGCCGGTCTGGAAACTATCAAGATGCTGGGCGCAGAAGGCCAGATTCAAAGGGCCTGGGAAGAAGCCGTCAGTTTCATATCCAAATGGAGCAACAAATCACGCATTCTCTCGTCTTCCGTCCAGGATGTCACATTTTTGCTATCAAATCTGATGACCGTAGCCGTTGTCGTTGTCGGTTTCTATATGATCACGGCCGGCGATATGACTCAGGGAGGACTTATCGCCCTGGTCATCCTCTCCAGACAGGTTATCGCCCCGATGGCGCAAGTCGTCAATCTGACCACGCGTTATCATCATGCCAGGGAGGCTTTAAAAACACTGGACGATATTATGAAGCTTCCTGTCGAAAGACCTGCCGGAAAGAACTTTCTGCCGAGAAAACGATTTGACGGTGTGATCGGCATTAAAAACCTTACATTTTCCTACCCCGGCCAAACAACAAATGTTCTTAACAATATTTCACTGGAAATTGCCGCCGGAGAAAAAGTGGGCATTATCGGACCGGTGGGTTCCGGCAAAACCACTCTCGGCAAGCTGATGCTGGGCTTATATGAACCAATTAGCGGCATGGTCACGATGGACGGCACGGATATCAGACAGATCGATCCGGCTGAGTTGCGGCACTTTCTGGGGTATGTTCCACAGGATATCGTCCTGTTTCAGGGAACCCTGCGTGACAATATCACGATGGGCGTCAATGACATTGACGATCAGAACGTGCTTCATGCAACGGAAATGTCAGGCGTCAATGAATTTGTAAAAAAACACCCATCAGGTTTTGATATGCGGGTGGAAGAATTCGGGCGGGGACTTTCCGGCGGCCAGCGGCAGAGCGTCGCTATGGCCCGCGCTCTCTTGCTTGATCCGCCTGTCCTGGTGCTTGATGAGCCAACCAGCAATATGGACAACCGGTCGGAAATCAGGCTGAAAAACTATCTGGCAAAAACAATTCAGGAAAAAACGGTCGTCCTGATCACGCATCGCGCGTCGCTTTTGGACATGGTCAACCGTTTGATCGTTATTGATAACGGTGCGATAGTCGCCGATGGCCCGAAAAATTTCGTTTTGGAGGCCATGAGAAGAGGACAGCTCAATCTTTAAACGAGCGTGGTTTGAAGCAATGAATAAAGATTCCAAAGTCAATAAAATTAGACAGCTTTCCCAGGACTTTAAAAACAGTCAATTCTTTCAGTTGTTGAGAAATCTGCCGGATACGGAACAACCGGTTCTGAATACGCCGCAGAAAGGTTCAAAATTCAACCAGCTATTCAGGAAACTGCCGGAAGAGGACGTTGATTTCGCGACGGACGTCCGGTCCACCATTCTCGCCCAGACGCCTCAGGGCGGAAGAATGATTATCTGGGTCACGCTGATTCTGCTGTTCATTTTTATCGTCTGGGCGGGCTTTTCCGATCTCGAGGAAGTCACCCGGGGCGAAGGTAGAGTTATACCATCAGGGCATTTGCAGGTCGTACAAAATCTTGAAGGTGGAATTGTTTCCGAAATTCTTGTGAATGTGGGTGATACCGTTAAAAAAGATCAGTTGCTTTTGAGGCTGGATGAAACCCGATTTTCTTCCTCCTTTGAAGAAAACCGAGCCAAGTATCTTTCCAATATGGCCAAATCAGCGCGATTAAAAGCCGAGGCGGAGGGAACCGCCCTGGTTATTCCCAATGAAGTATTAAAGGAAAGACCGGATATTGCGGCAAGGGAGCGGCAGCTGTTTGATACACGCAGAATGGAACTGGGCTCCAGCTCGGAAATCAAGCGCCAGCAGATCAGTCAGCGCAGCCAGGAATTAAAGGAACTGGAGGCGAAACTTGGCGAACTAAGCAGAACCTACACCCTTTTACAAAAAGAAATAAGCATGATCAAACCACTGGTGCAAAAGGGAGCCGCTTCCGACGTGGAAGTCCTCCAACTGGAGCGTCAGGCAAGCCAGATGCAGGGGGAAATCGATCGTATCCGCCATTCAATTCCCGCAGCCCAAGCAAAACTCAGAGAAAGCCAGGCGTCCCTGAATGAATTGAACCTTAATTACCGGAACAAAGCCAATACGGAATCCAATGAGGTGCTGCGCGAAGTTGATGAAGGCGCCAGCTCTAATCTGGCATTGAAAGACAGACTGGATCGAACATCCGTCCGTTCTCCTGTAGATGGCATTGTAAACCGTGTGATGGTTAAAACAGTGGGCGGCGTCGTTCAACCGGGTATGGATCTGGTCGAAATTGTTCCTCAGACCGGCAGCTTAATCATCGAGGCGAAAATCAAGCCTTCCGACATCGCATTTCTCCATCCGGGTCAGAAGGCCGCAGTAAAATTTACCGCTTATGACTACACCATCTATGGATCGATGAACGCGGTTCTGGAATCTGTCGGCGCTGACAGCATCACGGATGAAAAGGGAAACAGCTTCTTTCTTGTTCGGCTAAAGACGAATAAAAATTATCTGGGGACAGCAAAGCATCCTCTACCCATTATGCCGGGCATGATTACGTCCGTTGATATTCTTACGGGTAAAAAATCGATTCTCTCCTACATCCTGAAGCCTGTTTTGAAAGCGCGCAGTGTGGCTCTGAGAGAACGTTGAAAAACAGGAAATGATATATTTGATCGGATCTCATAATGCGTAAGGACTTAAAAAAAGTATGGCTATTCTGCTGAGCAGCGCTAACAGTATGGTGATTACGAGATGGGCAACACATTTAAAAGGCCATTTTGACACAGACCACGCCCCCTCTCTGGAAGAACTGAAAAAAAAGTGTGCCGCGCGGAAATTTGATGTCATTCTTATACACAGAGTAATCATTGACATACCGGCGTTCTCCGGACTAATACAAGCATCACCCGTAGCCAAGTTTTTTCTGCTCTCGGACCGCCCGGATGAAGACGAAGCTTTGTCCTTTCTCAAACTGGGCATCGTAGGATACGGAAACACCTATATCTCGTCGCCGAGACTGCTGGAAGCCCTGCGGATTATCAGCAACGGAGGGGTTTGGCTCGGCCAGAAAGTGATTCAACGGTTGATTACGGATACTGTGAAAAATACAAAACAGGATAACGATAAAGAAAACGCTGTCACCGCCTTAGAAAAACTGACGAAAGCCGAGCGTCAGATCGCCGAATTTGTCGCCCGCGGAGCAACAAACCTGGAAATCGCGGCTGACCTTAACATTACGGAAAGAACCGTCAAGGCCCACCTGACATCCATCTATGAAAAGACAAAAACCGGCAACCGTTTGAATCTGGCCCTCCTGATCAATCTCGGCAAAAGCCCGCAGGGGTAAAAGCTCGACATCCTACGTTTGCCTCCCCAATGCCATTATATTTTACAGTAATAGTCCCGTAAGAGTGGGGATGGAAAACATTGTATTTTCGATTAAGCAGATTGAAAACAACCCCGATTCGCTATCGGGATCATTCGACTTGCGCTTCGAACTTCGTCCCCACTCGTCAGGACTCGTTATGAGCGAGTCTCATTAAAATGCCGCGAAAGAGAAGCTCTTTCGCGGCATTCATCATGAATTGAATTAAATTTTAACCGTCATGATCTACATCAACTTTAGCCAGCAGCGAATCAAGCAAATGAGCAGAATCGCTGGAATCAAGCGATGAATAATCGATATTGGCAAACGTCACACTCGCCTTTTCCACACCGCTGCTGTTTAAGACCTCCAATTTCACATGGACACCGTCATCACCCTTGACAACATTGAGATAGTCTCCCGCATCCTCATTCAATACATGACTGATATCAACCTTATCAAGATCTGCTTTGCTATACTCGAAAATGGTATCATGTGCGCCATTGGTGATCACGAACGTGTCTGCTCCTGCACCACCAGCGAGTGAGTTATTGCCTGTGCCACCACTCAGCGTGTCATTGCCGTCACCGCCGCTGATACTGTCGTCGCCTTCACCGCCGAAGAGGAAGTTCGCATTACTATCACCCGTAAGCGTATCATTGTGATCCGATCCAATGATGTTTGGTTCGTCCACTGTGGCAGTTGTGGTAACACCGGAAGCGCTCGCCGAGTAGTCCTGAGTACTGTCTTCGGGCAGCACCTGTATTTTCAGCGCATTGCTTGCTGTATCGCCATCTCCATCCTGAATGGTGTAGGTAAAGGTCTCCTGAGCACTATCCGTCAGACCATCCGGCGCTGTGTAACTGTAATGTCCGGTTGTGAAATCCGCAATCAACTTACCACCCACCGTTGTGTCAATCGTCAGTTGATTACCGACAAGTTCACCCGTGCCATGCGTGGTTCCGTTATATTCGACGGAAACAATCTTATAAGTATTATTGCCGTCGGCGCCGAAGGATGTGTCAACAGCTCCGGTAATAAGCTCGCCTTCGATGGAACTCGGAATGATGACCGTGCCTAACAGAACAGAACTGAGCTGGGACAGGTCGGTCACAACAACCGAATCGATTTGAACCTCGTTTAAACCGTCATATGCAATCGGTTGAAGCGCCGACGGCTGGATTATCTGACCCATACCCAAAGCAAATGAGGTAATATCATTGTGTTTAAGGAAAGTTTCCCACGTATTTTGTTCGCTGGAGTTTATACCGACACTGCCGGTTGGTCTGTTCGGATCGCCGTCGGACAGGAAGTAGGAGATGTTCTGAGCCCCCACGAGAGCGCCCGCATCGTCAAAAGCGTCTATTGCCGTAGTGAGAGGCGCGTCATAATTGGTTGATCCGTTGGCTGATAGGCTATTAATGGCCGCTTTGGCTTCTGCGACAGTCATCCAGACACTACCAACCTTGGCAGCACTGTCGCTGAAGGTCACCAGCCTGACCATAACATCTCCGTGACCGCTGTATTCGTCTATTAATTTTCCCAGCGCATCTTTAGCTAAACCCAGACGCGTGTAACCGGTAACGCCGGAAGCATAGTCCATCGATCCTGAAACATCAAGGACAATGAGCAGGTTTGTTCCTACCGTACTGGTATCGGCTTCAACAAACACGTTCTGCGCGCCGGCTATCGGCGTATCGTCATCGACATTGATTAACAGCGTGCCCTCAGCAGAATCGCCGTTACTGTCAGTCACACGATAGTTGATTGTGAATTCCTGATCATTCTCAGCCTGTAGCGCCGTGTGATCGATCGCTGCATTTTGCGTTATCGTATATGCACCGGTAGTCGAATTGACCGTCAGCGTCATAACCGTTGTGGTTCCCTGCTTCACCAGTAAATTGCCGCCGGACAATTCATAAGTAAACCCGGACGGCGCTCCGCTCGTGAGATAAGCAATAGAACCGGCGCCATCTCCGCCGAAATCGTGAGCCAGCGTACCGGACGTATGCGCAGTATCGGGAGTCGCATCACCAACACCTCCTGTGTTTCCGCCCGCCAGAGCATCATCATCCAGTTGTACTAACAGGTTCTCATTGACCGTCGGGACATCTTCACCGGGAACGTTCATTGTAATCGTGGAAGAGGCCATATCGCCATCAGCATCCTCAACGGTATAAGTAAAGACTTCGCTTCGATCTACATAAGATTCACCGGACGGCGCGGTATATTTGTATTCTCCCGTCGAGAAATTAATCTCGAATTTACCGCCTTCATGGGTTGTGATCGTGAGTTTATTACCCACAAGATCACCCGTATCATAAGTAATGCCGTCATGCGTAATAGCCACAATCTTGGGAGAAGCAGCACCGTCAGCGCCGAAGTTTGCATCAGCCGCGCCAATAACACCAGTGGCAGTCGGTTCGTTATCCAGAGAAGCTGTCAGCTTGCCAACCAGATTAAATGTATTGGAATTATTTTCCACTGTATACACTTGAGTAACAGGATTGAAGGAACTATCCGCGAAACCGATATTCAACGTATAGGTATAATCTCCAACCGTTACATCCACCTGATTCGTGCCATTGACAATAGTCACAATGTCTCTGGGGTCAGCGCCATCATTGGGAGTCTCGTTATGATTAAACTGGACGGTATGCTCAACATGAATCGTTTCGCCACCAACCGTTAAATTAAACGTCACGATGAGGGAAGCCGTTGAAATTGCAGTACCGCTTTGAATCGGGAAATTATTATGCGTAAACGTGCCCAGATTAAAACTTTCGTCGATATGCACATTAGATATAGTAGCATCATGAAATTCATAACTGGAGTAATTGCCGTTGGCACCCCATGATATCTTCTCATAGTAACTATCGGCGTCGTCGCTGTAGGTTAAGCTTGAATTGGTCAGAACATGAGTATCAAGCGGTGTTGTCCAACCAGCCGCTAAGTTACCAATGACACCTGTAGACTCAGGCGATTGCACCGTCACGGTGTGCTCTTTGGCAGTTGCTGTCGGCATATCATCATCAAAGACGATACTCAACGTACCTGTTGCTGTTTCACCATCGTTATCGGTTACCGTGTAATTTAACGTGGCCGATGCGTCATTTTCGGTATTGTCACCGGACAGGCCATTCAGTGTCTCATGGAGAACGTTGTCCAGCAACGTTACCTTGTAGGCACCTGTTGTGGTATCGGTCATTTGCACTGTAAACAAGAATGTTCCAACTCTTGCACCTGCTGACACTGTTGCCGTCAAAGTATCTGTCGTATCATTCCAACTGTAAGTTACGGTTTCCTGGCCAACATTTCCTGTCTTTCCATCCATTTCGGAAAATGCATTGATCGTTGCCGGGAGATTTCCCGTCGTGAAGTTTAATGTACCTGAGAAGGTCGCTTCACTTGCGTCGCCATCCGTATTCGGTACGGCATAGTCTCCTAACGTGCTTGCGGGGTTATCACCAGCAAGACCATCGTCGTCCACATAGGCATAGGATACGGCTGTTGTAGGCTGTGTATTATTATAGTCATCCAATATAGTTCCTACAGCACTTGCCGTACCTATATTAATTGTACCAATAGGATTGGATGCGTCTACAATTTCAGCCGTAAAGTATTCGCTGCCTTCTTTTATATTGTCAGTCAAGGTGTCAACGGTAAACGTCGCACTGGTCTGACCCTTCAGAATCACCACGTCATAGGTGCTGATCGTCGTGTAGTCCGCACCGGGTGTTGCTGTGTCGCCTGCTACGCCCACTACCTTCACGGTTACGGTGGTGTCCGCGTCGCTCGCTTTATCCAACGATACGGTGAACGTTACCGGGTTGCCTTCTACCGCGCTGCCGCCACTGATGTCCGTACCCGCCTTGATGTCGATCGTCGGCGTGTCGTTGTCTAATATCGTCCCCACGGCGGTCCCGACGCCGATCGTCGGATTCGCGATCGCATTGGTCGCACTCACGATCTCCGCGGTAAACGTCTCGCTGGTCTCCTGCAGAGAGTCGTCGGTCGTCTGGACCTCAAACGTCGCACTGGTCTGACCCTTCAGAATCACCACGTCATAGGTGCTGATCGTC
>ENA-UOWG01003851-UOWG01003851.1-activated-sludge-metagenome-genome-assembly--contig:-NODE-3851-length-10963-cov-19.578108_pt1 | contig 10963 bp, 7 predicted proteins | sample MGYA00238147_ERZ761563 | MGnify/ENA primary metagenome ERZ761563 (study PRJEB28884, sample SAMN05720216) | anaerobic digester metagenome | isolation source: active sludge of municipal... | reverse complement strand
ATAACCAATGCAGGTGATGATCATGCGCAATGGATGGAATTGGATCGGATGGGGAGTCGTGGTGGGGCTGACGAGTTTCCCGGCGTCATCTGGCTCCCACGCTCCAGCGTGGGAGCACGTCCAGACGCTCCAGCGTCCCCAGTGATGAATTCGCCCTCGGACTGTTGGAGCGATCAACCGGCGTCATTTGGCTCCCACGCTCCAGCGTGGGAGCAGGTCCAGACGCTCCAGCGTCCCCAGTGATGAATTCGCCCTCGGACCGCTGGAGCGGTCAACCGGCATTCCCACGCTGGAGCGTGGGACGAGAAAAATTCAGTAAGGCCATCGGTGAGCATTTTGGAGGTCAAGCGATGAACAAATACGATTTTGTCACCATGGATGCAGACATCATGCACGGCGTTCCCGTCTTCAAAGGCACCCGCGTCCCGATAGAAACCTTGTTTGATTATCTAGCGACCGGCGAAAGCATCGACGAGTTTCTGGATGATTTTCCAACAGTGCCCAAATCATTTGTTGAAATGGCCCTGGAATATTCCAAACAGGCGCTGGCTGCGTAGAATCATGCGAATTCTATTGGACGAAAACGTACCCCGAAAGCTGAAACAGGCATTTCCCAATTTTATTGTTGCAACCGTGGGAGAAATGGGATGGGCTGGCGTTAGGAATGGAGAGCTTCTGAAACGAGCGGAAAATGTATTTGATGTGCTGATTACGGTTGATAAGAGCATTCAGCATCAAAATTCCCTGGAGAGCAAAAATATTGCCCTAATCACGCTTGTCGTTCGCTGGAACAAATTACAGTGCTTATTGCCCTTGGTTCCGCGAATCCTGCAAGCCCTGACCGATATCCAGCCAGGACAAATCGTCAATATCTCTTGACGATGAAGTCGCTCCCCAAAAACTTCAAAGCACGCAACCTGACATTCCACCTCCCCCCGCGTCTTACCCAACATTGCCCCTCAAATCGCAAAGGACTCACGGGTGCGCCGCCTCGTCATCTTCCTCCTGTTCATCCTGATCCCCGCCGCTGGTGTTGCGCTGCTGGGCCGCCAACTGGCCGCGATTTACCAGGAACCGGTGGCCGCGGCCGCCGCCGAACCCGCCCGGTTTCCGCCGGCGCTGGCGGGCGCGCGGTTCCGTGTGCCGGCGGACGCCGGTTTCCACCGGATCGCGCTGAACGGTGGAACGCTGCTGGTCGAAGGACCGCATCGCACCCTCGGCCAAGCCCGCGTCTCGCTCTGCGACCAGCGCGCCAATCCCAAAGCCCCCACCAGTCCCCTGATTCCTCTGTATATCGGTTGGGACTGGCAGCGGATCAGCGAAGACCACCGACGGGTGGTCCACCTGAAAAACGCGCTGCTGGACGACGGCCCCGGCGGCGTGGACGCGCCCGCCGTCATCCTGGACACGCAACCCGCAGGGACGCCGCTTTTGACCACCGCCGCGCCCGAAGAGCGGTTGCGGCTGGTCCCGCGCGACAGCGCACCATTGACCGGATTATCCGACGTTGCCCCCGCCTATGGTTCGGGCGCGACCGCCGCGCTGATCTTCCGCCAGGACGCCTGGCTGTTCTGGGACGCCGGCGCCACGCCCGATCACTGGCGACAAGCCCTGCGGGTGCAACGCTTGCCCAAGGCCCACTGTCCGGTCGGTCAAATCCAGGTCACGGTTTACGGCCCTCCTGACGAAACCGTTCCCGCCCAGGCTACCCGGCGACTGCGTTTCTACCCCCCGCAAGGCCCCATGCACGCCTTCCAGTGGGCGCCAGGCGACTATGCCATTCCCGCCGGACTGAGCCACGCGCCGGAAGATGCCGACCTGTTCGCCGCCGCGACCGCCGCCGGCCTGATCCGCGTGGACCGCGCCCGCCACCAGGCCACCATCGCGCCCGCCGATCTGCCCCGGCGCTGGCGTTTCGCCCACGATCACCCGGAGCGGCTGGTCGCCGAACCCGGCGGCGAATCCTGGTCCACCCTGGACTGGAACGCAGCAGCCCAGGCCACGCACCGCCTGCTGCACCATTCCCCCGCCGGCGGCTATCTGCGCCAGCAGATGGATATTTTTAACAGCCGACGCCTGCTGGCCGCAGTCCGACTGCGCGCCGAGGATGACGTAACCACCTCGCCCGGCGCCGGTCCCTGGCAAGCCGACTGGCGGGACATTCGCCTGCCGCTGACCGAAACCATGCCGTTGCTGGCCGGCGGCCTGTTCGCCGGCCTTCCCTTGGGCTGGGAGCCCTGGCAACGCATCGAGCACTGGCCGGACGGCGCGGACGCCGCCACGCCGGTGCGCTTCACTCTGCCGCTGGCCCCACGCCCGACCCGCCAGCGCCTGCAATTGCTGGTGGTGGGACGCGCGATTCGCCTCGAAGGCGCCCGCCTTCTCGGCAGCGAACCGCGCTGCCTCACTGCGGCCCCCTGCCAGGATACGGCGGCACTGGCCTATGAATTGCGGCTGCAAATCCCGCCCAACACCGCACGCCTGATGATCCAATTCCAGCCGCTGCCCGCCCCCGCCGCCCTGACGCTGTTTCGCCGCGACTTCGCCCATATCCGCCTGGCGGATGACGGCCAATTACGCTGGCAGATGGAGACTCCTACCGTCCGCCGACAGCGCCGCGACCAGCGTGCTCAGGTCGCATTGCGCGACCGCGACGGGACGCTGCTGTGGGATGAGACCGGCCCCACGGCTGAGGCCCGGAACTTGGGCCTGGGCGCGCTGGTAGGCTTCGATCCGCACCACCAGACCGCTGTGGCCGGCGTGCTGGCCCGGCTGGGAGAACGGGGGACCGATGCGGCGAACGCCCGGTTGACCCTGGACAGCACGCTGCAACGGTTGGCGCGAGACACGCTGCTGAAGCAACTGCCGGAGGTCGCCGCCCGTTTTGGCGCCCGCGATCCCTACCAGGCGCAACGCTTCGCCAGCCTGGTCGTGCTGGACGCCGATCAGGGCGACATTCTGGCCGCCGTCAGCCTGCCGGAACCCCCTCAGGACGCCGCCTGGACCGACCTCTACCACTTCAACGCCGCCCAGCCGCGCCGTGGCCCGCTGCGCTGGTGGGCCTGGCAGCACGACGGCGGCAACCTGCACGTGCCCGGCTCCACGTTCAAGCTGCTCTCGGCGCTCGCCCTGGAACGCAGCGCCCAGCACAACCCCGAATTAACCGCCCTGCTGGACGGGCTGGAACCGAGGGCTATCGCCGGCCACCCCCTGGCCATGGGCTATGATTTCGGCGTGCAGGACGCCTGTTATCCCGCTCATCAACAACCCTGCGTCCACAACTTTGGCCATGGCGGCCGCTACGCTACCCTGGCTACTCAGGTCAGCCCCAGAGAACCCCGTTACGGGCTGGAGCAGGCGCTGCGGGACTCCCTGAACACCTGGTTCGCCTGGCTGGTGGAAACCACCGACGCTACCCTGATCGGCGATCCCCAAACCGGGCAGTTGCTCCGCGTCCATGCCTTGACGCCGGCGGCCCTGAACGGCGTCCGGCCGTTGGCGGCGGTGACGGCGGCGCTGGGCTTTGGCGTGGAGACGCGGCTGGATGGCGGTCTGTTGCCGGCTGACGCCCTGCGCTCCGGCGATATTCTGCTCACCACCCCTTCCCGCCTTGATCCCATCCAGGATCGTCACCAAATTCGGCTGGCGGCGCTGGGCTTTCGGATGCAGGTCACTCCCCTGCAAATGGCCCGGGTGGCGGCTTCCATCGCTACCGAGCAGACTATTCAGCCACGCCTGCTGCTGGAGTTGAACGGCCGGACTGCCGGGAACCCAGGGTTCGCCGCCCTGGGCATCCCCACTCAGCGCATCCGCCAGGGCATGAAGCGGGTGCCGATGGACGGCACCGCCCGGGGCGCATTTGGCCAACCGGAGTTCGCAATTCTGCGCCCCGCGCTCTACGCCAAGACCGGAACAGCCGATCTGACTCTGCCGAACGATGCCCCAGCCAACAACGCCTGGCTGGCAGGCTGGGTAGAACCGGGTGGCATTCCGGGTGAACAGCGACGGCTGGCCTTCGCCTGCCAAATCAGCCACACCAGGGAAACCGGCGGCGCGGAATGCGGCGAGGCGGTGGCCAACTTCCTCAAGGCGCTGGCAGAGATAACGAAGAGTGGAACGTGATACCGATTCTCATCAGGTTTAACCCGAATCCACTCGATGAACCGCCAGGACGCCAAGATTGCCGGCTGATTTCCAACGAACCTCATCCTCGGAACAGCATCCTCAAAGACTCATGCCAAAAACTCCGCGCCGTACTCCATTCCGAGCCTTCCTGTCATTTTGGTCGAGGGACGTTCCGCCCGAAGCCCTCTGGGTTGCGCCGCTGGCGCTGGTCTGGCTGATCCCCCTGCTGGGAGCGCTCTGGACGCTGCAACAGGCGCCGGACTGGCTGGAACCGCGCGAGGTGCAAATCGCTCTGGCGCCCGGCCAAAGCATGATCCTGGGCCACGACCGCGCCCAACGCCGGGATGATCTGTGGTCGCCCTACGCTGATCCCCAACACGTTCGCATCCTGCGAACGGCCGCCGGCGACTGGCGGCTGGAAAACGTGGCCGCCAGCAAACAGGTGCTCTGGAAATCGCAGGAAGCGAAGGATTATCACCGGGTTCGGGAATGGCGGCTGACGCCGGGCGGGCAATTCACGGTGGGCGAACACCGGTTCGTCGTGGCAACGACCGCAGCGAATGAATTGACGCTCCAAACGGCCTCCCAGACCTGGCGCTACGATGGAGTTGATCTGTCCCTGAACAACCAGGCGCTGCCGCTCTGTGAGGCGGTCGGGTTTGCAGCCCTGCTGAACCGGCTGCCGGCGCCACTGCGCCGGACGCGCCCGTTCAGTCTGGGCGGCGGCGTCCAGTGCGCCGCCCGGCTCGGCTTAGCGGGAGTCGCCGCCGACAGTGTGATCATCGCGCCCACGACGGCAGGCTATGTCCTGCGGCTGGGTCCCGCCGCGCGCCCCGATGGCCCGCCGGTGGTCGTGGCTGACGTCGGCGCAAGCGCCGCGCCGGTGCGGGAACTGACCGTACCTCTGACCGTGGGCGACACATTGGTGATTGGCTACACGCGCTATCGAGTTACGCAAACTGCGGATTCCCTGACGCTGGCAGTGCTCGCCCGTGGTCAACGCTGGCCCGCTGATGAACCGCGCCCGGCCAGCCAGCCTGGCGTACAGATCACCCTGGCGCCGCTGGATTTCTGGCATGGCCCGGAATGGCCGGTGTTCGTGGCCCTGCTGGCGCCCTGGCTGGGGTTGCCGTGGCTGGGGAGCCGGCATCCAGTGGGACCCTCCTGGCCGGCGCGGCTGGGTCTGGCCCTGTGTCTGTCGCTGGCCAGCGGGTCGCTGGCGCTCTACTTCTGGAATGACGCCGGGACGATCCTCTGGCCCTATGCCCTGGCGTGGCTGACCCTGGGCGGGTTGCTGGGGGCGACGCGCCGCACCGCGTGGAGCGCGCTGCTGGTCGGGTTGCTAACCTGGCTGCTGGGCTGGGGACTGGTCGCCCAGTTGCAACTGGGTGTCGGCGCGGCTGAATCCGCCTGGTTGCGTTACGGCCACAGTACAGCGGCGCTGACCGGCTTGTTCAGCGGGCTGCTGTTGGCCGGATTGATCTTCTGGCGCGGGTTTCGGCCAGTCTGGCGACTGGATGAGCGGCTGGCCAATGGGTTGATGACTGTGCTGGTTGCGGCGGCGCTGCTGTTGCTCGGCCTCCAGGTCCTGTTCGGCGACGAAGGCGGCTTGAAGGTGTTCCAACCGTTTGAGCTGACCAAACTGGCCCTGATCGCCGCCGCCGCCGCCGCCCTGGCCCAGCGCGTCGGCCTGCACGGCTGGGACCTGACCCTGTCGAAACCGCAGATCTGGCTGCGTTATCTGGGGCCGGTGTTCGTTCTGGTGGCGCTGGTCCTGTTCGCTCTGACCTTTCTCCACGACTTCTCCCCACTGGTGTTGCTGGCCCTCGCTGGGCTGGCGCTGGCCTGGGCCTATCTGCGCATCCACCCGAATCGCTACTGGCGCTTCGGTGGGCAGGCGACGTTGGTGGCGCTGGGGATCGCTCTGGTCCTGGGCGTGATGCAACTGCGCCAACATCCGGCCTGGTTTCCCGCCGGCTTGCAGAGCGACCGCATCCAGGTATGGGCGGCGCCCGAACGCTATCCGCACGCCGGCTATCAACTGCGCCAGGCGCTGACAGCCATCCGCGCCGGCGGTTGGTGGGGCGTCAATGCCGGCGCGCTGCCTGGCCACAACGGCAGGGCGATGGCCATTCCCGCCGTGCAGGACGACTTCGCACCGGCGTTTTTTCTCAACCGCTACGGCGGCGTAACCGCTCTGGCGCTGCTGGCTGCGCAAATTCTGCTGGTGCTAACCCTGTGGCGCATTGGCGGACGCGCCCTGCACCTGGCCCGCCAGAACGACTACCGGTTGCAGGCTTGGGGCGGGTTCGCTTATTTTGCCCTCGCCAGCGGTGGTGGCCTGCTGGCCGCCCACGGGCTGGTCTCGTGGGGAACCAATCTGGGGTTCCTGCCGGTGATGGGACAACCGATGCCGCTGTTGTCGGCCGCCGGCAGCCATCTGCTCTTCCTGATCGCCCCGCTCATCGCCCTCGCGCTCGCTTTGGAGGAAAGTCATTACCATGCCCGCTAGCTATGTGGTGTGCGCCACCCTGTACGACGTCGCGGATGTATTCAACGTCGAAGAACTCTGGCAGCGAGCGCGGCGGCGTCAGCAGGGCGAGTTTCTGATGGAGTCGCTGATCGGCCATCCGCGCACCCGGCGGGGCCGCAACCGCACGGAAACCTATTTTCATCATGTGCGGGTGCGGATTCCCAGGAACGATTATGTCCACGACCAACGGTTGAACGCCGGCGCCGACGGTCAGGCGCTCATCAAGGATTTGATCGAGGTGCATATCAAGAAGCTGGGTAAATACGTTCCAGAAAGTCAGGCGGTGCGCTACCGGCTGGAACCAGACCCAACCCTGGCGGAGAAGCAGGTTCGTTTTCTTTTTGGTCCCGCCATTTACCTGCCAAGCGCCCAGGAATCGCCGATCTACCGGCTGTCTCGTCAAACCGGCGAGGAAAAACGGGAACTCGGCGTCGTTTATCCCCACCAGCGCCTGGTGTTGCTGAACGGCGATCCGGGCGCCAGCACGTTTCCCGTACCAGACTGGCCCTTCACGGGGGGCGAGTCGGTGCTGTTGGTCATGGAACCCGATCAGACGCTGACGGTCTGCGCCGAGCCAGACGGCAGCCTGACGATCCGGCCGGAAGGCGAACGCATCTTTCAGATCAGCGACTCCCGCGCCAGTCTGGCCCTGCGGATCGAACCCGGCGCGCTCCAACAGGCGGAACGCCTCGCCGAAGCCATGACCTGGACCCCAGGCCAAGTCCCCCTGTCTTCAAAACCCCGTTTACGGGTGGCCGGCATCGCCTTGCCGCGCCTCTCGCTGCACGCCCGCGCCGGTTTGCAGGGCTGGCGGCTGGGCTTCGACCGTCACGGCGCGCTGGTGCGCTGCAAACACCCCGACGCGGTCGCCTGGTTGCAGATTGATCAGGCGGATCGGCTCTGGGGCGAGGCGGCGGGCGACTCAACCCCGCTGTTACCCCCCACGGTCTGGCGGCCCCACGAGGACCTGGCGCTGGAACTGGGCGCTGCTCCAGCGCGCATGAGCGAACATTATGGCGGCTGGGTGCGCCTGCCCCAGCCTATGCCGCTGCCCGCGCCGGTTGGCCAGTGGTTCTGTTTTGGTCGCGGCGCGGACGCCGAGCTGGCTCCGAACCTGCTGGATGATCCCGAGGCGCTGCTCTGGCGCGAGGCCCAGACTGTACGGCCGGAACAACTCATGCTGTCGCGGCGGCATTTGAACCTGCGGCTGGACGAGAACGGCTGGACCGTCAAGCTGGAGAGCGCCACCTGGCCGGTGTATCGGTTGAGCCAGACCGGCGAGTTGCATTCGGTTCTGAGCGTCGAGGACCGCAGCCGGGAGTTTGCAGTCTACCAGGGTGAATTGCTGGTAGTCGGGGGATACGTGCTGGAACTGAGATAACCGCGACCGACGGGCAAGATAACCAGTTTGCAATTAAAGATTAACAATGGATAGCTTATAATTGCGCCGCCATGATATTTCCCCTTGCCCGTATTTTTTGAGACACACTGCCGATGACTATGCCAACCACGCCCTATTACCTGATTGATGAAAATAAACTCCTGAAGAACCTCAAGATCATTCAACAGGTGCGCGAAATTTCTGGCGCCAAATCCGTACTGGCGCTCAAATGTTTTTCAACCTGGGGCGTGTTCGATCTGATGCGGCAATACCTGGATGGAACTACCAGCAGTTCGCTATTTGAAGCCAGGCTGGGCTATGAAAAATTCGGCAAGGAAGTTCATGCCTACAGCGTGGGTTTTTCGCCAAGCGACATCAAAGCCGTCAGCAAATTCGCCAGCAAGGTGATCTTCAATTCGATCTCGCAACTGACCACATATCAGGACGCCGTGCAGGGAATAAAACTGGGAATTCGGGTCAATCCGGGCATCAGTTATTCGCATTACGACCTGGCGGATCCGGCCAGAAAATACTCACGGCTTGGCGTCGCCAATAAAAACGAATTAAAAAAAATCTCCTCTGTCCTCAGCGGACTCATGTTTCATTTCAACTGCGAAAATGACGACGTTGAAAATATTTGCACGGCTATAGACCGGATTGGAAAAAGTTATGGAACCCTGCTGGAAAAAATGGAATGGCTCAGCCTCGGCGGCGGCATCAGCTTTACCCAGGACGGTTATCCACTCGACCGCTTTTGTGAAAAGCTGAAAAGCTTTGGCGAAAAATTCGGCGTTCAAGTCTATCTGGAACCCGGCGAAGCGGCGATCACTGGTTGCGCCGAACTGGTGACCACGGTGCTGGACGTCATTCGGAACGAGCGCGACATCGCTATCGTGGATGCGTCCGTTGAAGCGCACATGCTGGATCATCTGATCTATCGGACCACCGCCAAAATCACCTCTCCTGAACCCGGACCTCACCGGATGATCGTCGCGGGTCGCACCTGTCTGGCGGGCGATGTGTTCGGCGAGTACGACCTGCAAACCCCGCTCAAGATCGGCGACGAGGTTCGCATCGCCGACGCCGCCGGCTACACGATGGTCAAGAAAAACTGGTTCAACGGGCTTCCCATGCCCTCCATCGTCGTGCGCCGGCTGGATGGAACCATGGAAATCCTGCGAAAATTCAGGTACAAGGATTTTAAACGCAGTCTTTCATAAGCCAGGAGTCATCATGAAGCAAAACGTGTTGATCATAGGCGCGGGTGGAGTCGCCCACGTGGCGGCGCACAAGGCCGCGATGAACAACGATGTGCTGGGCGATATCTGCATCGCCTCGCGGACCGTGTCGAAATGCGACGCGATCATCGAAAGCGTCCGTCGCAAAGGCCATCTCAAGAATCCGGAGAAGAAGCTGTATTCACGGCCACTCGATGCGCTCGACATCCCGGCGACTGTCAAACTCATCCAGGAAACCCAATCCGGGATCGTCATTAATCTTGGCAACGCCTTTATCAACATGTCGGTGCTGGAAGCCTGTCTGGAAACGGGAGCGGTATATATGGACACCGCGATCCACGAGGAACCGGACAAGGTCTGCGAGCAGCCGCCCTGGTATGCGAATTACGAGTGGAAGCGCAAGGACCGTTGCACCGAAAAAGGATTGACCGCTATTCTGGGCGCGGGTTTTGATCCGGGCGTGGTCAACGCCTATTGCGCGCTGGCAGTAAAACGTTACTTCGATAAGATTGATACGATTGATATTCTGGATGTCAATGCGGGCAGCCATGGCAAGTATTTCGCCACGAATTTCGATCCAGAGATCAATTTCCGCGAATTCATCAAGGTCTGGACCTGGATTGATCGCCAGTGGAAAGAGTATCCAACGCATTCGGTGAAGCGCGTTTATGATTTCCCGGTCGTTGGCCCCTGCCCCATTTACCTGAATGGCCATGATGAATTGCACTCGCTTTCCAAGAACATTGATGCCAACAGCATTCGGTTCTGGATGGGATTTGGCGACCATTACATCAACGTCTTCACCGTGCTCCGCACGCTGGGCTTTCTTTCGCATCTGCCGGTGACTCTGACCACCGGCCAAGAGGTGGTGCCGCTCAAGGTAGTCAAAGCGCTCCTGCCCGACCCACAGACGCTGGCGCCGGGCTATACCGGCAAGACCTGCATCGGCAACTTCGTCAAGGGCTGGAAGGACGGCAAGCCCCGCGAGGTTTTCATCTACCAGGTCTCGGACCATAAAAAGTGTTACGAGGAAGTCGAGTCGCAGGGCATCAGCTACACCGCTGGCGTCCCCCCGGTCGCAGCGGCCATGCTGGTCGCTCAGGGCGTTTGGGACCCGAAGACCATGGTCAACGTCGAGGAACTCGATCCCGAACCGTTCATCGCCATTCTGGACCGGATTGGCCTGCCGACCGACGTCAAGGAGATCGAACCCGGCAGCGCGGAATCGTTCGATGGCGCGGTCAGGGACCTGGAGACGGAACTGGCCGAATCCACTGCGACGGTCACGATTTCGGCGGCCAACCCGATGATTGCCCTGGCGCCTAAAGCCACGGCCAAGGCCAGGTAGTCAGTCCGGACTATAGCGCTGTCGATTACACATAAGTCTCCCTCCCCCTTGTGGGGGAGGGGATACAGGGGAGAAAAAAATGCACCGTGATTATTATTCCCCGGCTGATTGGGAAAAAATTTTAACCTTCTCCAAAGCGAGGGAGACCCCGTTTCTAGTCGTCCTGTTGGATAAGGTTCGGAAAAAATTTGACGAGTTCCAGACCGGTTTTCCCAATGCCAAAATCTATTACGCGGTCAAAGCCAATCCCGGCATGGAAGTACTAAGCTTGCTGCGCGATCTGGGTTCCTATTTCGACATTGCCTCGATTTACGAACTCGACAGCATACTGAATCTCG
>ENA-UOWG01003850-UOWG01003850.1-activated-sludge-metagenome-genome-assembly--contig:-NODE-3850-length-10963-cov-134.185735_pt1 | contig 10963 bp, 11 predicted proteins | sample MGYA00238147_ERZ761563 | MGnify/ENA primary metagenome ERZ761563 (study PRJEB28884, sample SAMN05720216) | anaerobic digester metagenome | isolation source: active sludge of municipal... | reverse complement strand
ACCAAGGGCCCGATCCGCGCCCAGCCGTGGAGCCCGTTCATCGCCGGCAACGAGAACAAGAAGGACGCCCCGGAAGGCAAGTAAGCCGGATCAACTGTCAGTCGCACAGGACGGGGGCTTCGGCTCCCGTTTTTGTTAATTTTTCAAGAAAGCGCAGGGAATCCGCATGAACCGCGAAGAAGTCACCGACCTGATCGTCACCCAGAAAGTGAAGAAGAAGCTGACCTGGGCCCAATTGTCCGAAGTCGTCGGCCACAGCAAGGAATGGAGCACCGCCGCCCTGCTCGGCCAGATGACGCTGAGCGAAGCCCAGGCCAAAGCCGTCGGCGCCGCGCTCGACCTGCCGGATGAAGCCGTCGCGCAACTGCAGGTCGTGCCCTACAAGGGTTCGCTGCCCAGCGTCGTACCGACCGACCCGCTGATCTACCGCTTCTACGAGCTGATCAATGTGTACGGAACCACCTTCAAATCGCTGATCCACGAAGAATTCGGCGACGGCATCATGAGCGCCATCGATTTCAACATGGATCTCACGCGCGAAGCCGACCCCAAGGGCGACCGTGTCAAGATCACCATGAGCGGCAAGTTCCTGCCCTACAAGACTTACTGAAGAACCGCCCCCCCAAGGTTTTTACCCCGGCGGAAATTTGAAAATAGCCTTGTTTTGGCGGTCGACCGCAACCGTCACGTAATACGCCTCGTCGCATCGTCTCACGGGCAGCGTATTGCGGTCGCACCCCAAGGGGCGGAGGAAATCGGCGCTTATGGTATGAGCACCACGCGGAACCGCGCCTTGCCGCTCATCATGTGCGCGTAGGCTTCCGCAGCCCGCGCCAGCGGAAAGGTTTCGATCATTGGCCGCACGTCGGACAGCACGCTGAACTTCAGCGCGTCTTCGGAGTCGGCCGAGGTGCCAGACGGCCAGCCGGCAATAGAGCGCCGGCCGCCGATGAGCTGGAACGGTGAAACCTCGATCGGCTCGCCGCTGGCACCGAGCACCACGAGTTTGCCATCGACGCCCAGCCCCCCGATTGCCGCGCTCATGCTTTTGGCGTCGGTCACCGTGGCGAGTATCACCTTTGCGCCACCGAGGCTGGTCAACGCTTCTGCCACGTTCTGCAAGGTGCTGTCGATATAGATGTCGGCGCCAAGCTTTCTGGCGAGCGGCGCCTTGTCCGCGCCGCGCGCAATCGCCACGGTCTTGAAGCCCATTTTGTGCGCAAACTGCACACCGAGGTGACCCAGGCCGCCAATGCCCAGAATGGCGACGAGATCGCCGGCACGCGCGCCGCTGTGACGTAGCGCGTTGAATGTCGTGATGCCGGCACAGAGCAGCGGTGCCGCTTCTTCCGCTTTCAGGTCATCCGGCACGAAGGCGAGCGCCTCGCACGGCGCGATCATGTACTCAGCATAGCCGCCGTCGTAGGAAATACCCGGAATCTGGCCCTGCGTACAGGTGATGAAGTCGCCGCGCCGGCACGAACTGCAATGCCCGCAATGACCGCCATGCCAACCGACACCGACGCGCATGCCGGCTTTCCAGTCCGCCACATCCGCGCCGACCGCATCGATGATGCCGACCACCTCATGGCCCGGTACGCGCGGATACTGTATGCCGGGAAAGGCGCCGACGACGGTAAACATATCGCTGTGGCAGACGCCGCAGGCCTGAACCTTGATGCGCACCTGGCGCGCCCTGGGTTCGGGCACGTCGCGCTCGACGGCTTCGAGTTCGGCATTGGGCTGGGCAACTTGAACGACCTTCATTCGCTGCATGGTGGGTCTCCGACCGGATTGATTGAGGTGCTACCATAACTACTTTACTTACGCTACGGAAGTAGGCACATGATCGTGCGATACTTACCCACTGGTAACCATTGACTCCACAGCATGATCCAGAAGAAACCCACCGCCCGAAAAGTTGTCTTTGTAAAACCCGACGGCGTTCAATCGACGGCCGAAATCGACGACATCGTGCTCCGTGTCATCGGTCGCGTCGCCGACAAATGGACACTGTGCGTACTGGAAGTTCTCGAACAAAACGGCACCTTACGTTTCACCCGAATTGCTCAATTGGTCGGCGGCATCAGTCAGCGCATGTTAACCAAGACGCTACGCACAATGGAGCAGGATGGTTTCGTCACGCGCACGGTTTACCCGGAAGTGCCCCCCAAGGTGGAATACGCCCTGACGGAACTGGGCAGTAGTTTATGCGCGGCATTTTGCGACGTCTGGCGCTGGGCAGAAAAGCACGCCGCTGCGTTCGAGACCTCGCAAAGCCGCTGATCCACGCTACGAGCACAGGAGAAACCCCCTCCCAACCTTACCTTGTCGGGGTATGGGCATTCCGACGACCGGAGGTTCCTAGACGACTGTCAACCTGGCTGGCCGCTCACGCATCCAGCACTCCAGATAGGCGCAATACTCCTGGCCAAGCGCTTCGAGTTCGGCGGCGTCGAGCTTGTTCGCCCGGTAAGCCAGGAAAGGCGGATACCAGGGCAGCTTGCAGCGGTAAGCCGTCGCCTCCAGCGGTTGCAGCAAGGCCGGCAGCGAAAAGAAATTCTGGCCGGCAGGCGTATAAGCCTCGGCCAGGTTGCCGGCCGTGGCTGCCACCAGCAGCGGCGTTCCCTCCAGCCGGCGCCCGCTGTCGGCGTAATGCACGTAGTACATGCTGGTGATGACATCGTCCAGCCACTGCTTCAATTCAGCCGGCGGCGCATACCATTGCACCGGGAACTGTAGAACGATACGCTCGGCGTCAAGCAGGCGAAGGGTTTCCTGCACGACATCGACGGACTTTCCGGCATACAGGCCGACCATGTCGATCACCTCGACATTTGGCAGCGCCTGCGCCGCGCGCATCATTGCCGCATTGGCGCGCGATTGATCGAGCTGCGGGTGAAATACCAAAATTTTCGTGGTCATCGGGATTCTCCAGGTTGAATCGGCAAACGCTGGCAGGATGCCAACAAACGCCGACAGGTTTTATTGCATTACCTGGCGCATCCTGATCCAATCCACACCATTGATCCAACGGATTTAATCCATAGCCGCATATTCACCAAATGAATCTTCGACGCATCGACCTCAATCTGCTGGTCATTCTCGACACCCTGCTCGACGAAGCGCATGTGACGCGCGCCGCGCAGCGGCTTGCACTATCGCAGCCAGCCATGAGCAACGCGCTGGCGCGCTGCCGCGAGCTCTTCGACGACCCGTTGCTGATCAAGGCGGGCGCCGGCATGAAGCTCACCGCCAAGGCCCAATCCCTGCGCCAACCGCTCAAGCAGGCACTGGCCGGGCTCGACACGGTGTTCGAACCGCAAGCGCCGGCACTGGCCAGCCTGCGCGCGAAAATCCGCATCGGCATGGCCGACGCGCTGCTCGCCACCGTGGCCGCCCCGCTCCAGCGGGCGCTGCAACAGAGCGCCCCTGGCATTTCGCTGATCTACCTGCCCTGGCGCGGCGGCAACGAGATGCAGCAACAACTGGCGAACGACGAAATGGACATTGCCGTTTCGGTGCTGCCGACACCCGCCCCCGGCCTGCGCCGGCAGGAACTGGCGAGCGAGCATTACAAAGTGGTCATGCGCCAGGGGCACCCGGCGGCCGGCAACTTCACGCTCGACACCTGGCTGGCCTATCCCCACGTCGTCGTTTCGCCGCGCGGCGATTGCCGGGGCACACTCGATGACGTGTTGCTGCATCTTGGACGCGAGCGCCACATCGGTCTCGTACTTCCCAGCTTCACCACCGCGCTGCATGTCGTCGCCAGCACCGACCTGATCGCGATGGTGCCCAGCCGCAGCCTGGCCGACGACGATGCCTCGCGGCTAGCCATTTTCAAGCCTCCGGTGCCCGTCGAGACCTTTCCGCTCCACCTCGCCTGGCACGAGCGCAACGACAACAACCCGGCGCACGCGCACGTTCGTGCCTTGCTGCGCGAAGCCATTGCCTGAGTTACTTCCCCGGTTCCATCGCAGGCAGATTTTGAAAATCGGCCCTTTTTCGCGGTCGACCGCAACAGGCAGCAAAACCGCTACGAAATCCGCCGCGTCGCCTCGCGCACGCTGAGCGGCGACAGGCGCCCGCCCATTGCGGCCACAAAATCGCGCACCGCTTGCGGGTTCCACCGGGCGTAATCGCGCAAGGCCCAACCGATGGCCTTGCGGATGAAAAAATCGCGCTCCGGCGCCAGCGTTTCAGCGTAGCCGAAGAGCCGGGCGGTGTCGGTTTCCAGCCGCCAGCCAAGCTGGTGGATCATGGCGATGCGCCGCACCCACAGGCAATCGTGGCGCAGCGCGGCATCCATCGTCGCCTGGGCATCGGGGTCGCTGCTGCGCGCGGCGCGGATCACGTCGCCGACAATGCCGGCCAGCCCATCGACGGTTTCCCACCACGGTTCGCGCTGCGCGAGCGCCAGCAGTGGGGCGACGGCATCCAGGTCGAGCCGCCTGACATGGCGGGCCAGCAGGTCGATGGCGGCGTAGCGGTATTCGCGCTCGGGCAGATGCCAAAGCTGGTCTGCTACAGTCAACAGCGATTTCTGGTCGAAATCCACCTTGAGCAGCGGCTTGAGTGCCGCGCGGCGGGCCGGTGTCGGGATGCCGAGAAATGGAAACTGGTCGCGCAGATAGGCTCGCATTTCCGCAGCTCGTACCGGATTGGCGAGGACGGCGAGCGTGTGCTGAATCTGCGCGGCAAATTGTTCGGGCATGGCAGCGAACGCCGTCTTCATTCAGCGCCGGGTCAGCAGCAGGCCGCACTCAAGATGGTGCGTATAGGGAAACTGGTCGAACACCGCCGCGGCACTGACGACATGCGTGGCTTGCAGGGCGGCGACGTTTTCCCGCAAGGTCTGCGGGTTGCATGAGATGTACAGGATATGGTCGAAGCCGGCGGCGAATTCGAGCGTCGTGGCATCCAGCCCGCTACGCGGCGGGTCGACGAACAAGGTCGAGAAACGGTAGCTGGCAAGGTCGATATCCTTCATCCGCTTGAGCACTTCCCGGCCAGCCAGAACGTCGCTGATTTCAGCGCTGGAGGCGCGCACCAGCGCCAGGTTTTCCACGCCGTTGGCAGCCATGTTGTATTGCGCGGCATGCACCGACGACTTGCTGACCTCGGTGGCCAGCACCTTGCCGAACAGCGGCGCCAGCGCCATCGTGAAATTGCCGTTGCCGCAATAAAGCTCCAGCAGATCGCCGCCGAGGCTGGCGGCCTGGGCGCAGGCCCAGCCCAGCATCTGCCGGTTAACGCCGCCATTGGGCTGGGTGAAGCTGCCTTCGATTTGCTGGTAGCGCAGGCGACGGCCGTTGAGTTCGAATTCTTCGAGCAGCCAATCGCGGTCGAGCACCACCTTCTGGCCACGGCTGCGGCCGATGACCTGAATCCCGAGATCGGCCGCCAGGTCGCGCGCCGCCAGTTCCCAGCCGGTGCCAAGCTGGCGGTGATAGATCAGCGTGACCATCGACTCGCCGCTCAAGGTCGCCAGGAAATCCGCCTGGAACAGCCCGCCGCGCAAGGTCTGGCTGGCGCGCAGACGATCCAGCAGACGCGGCATCAGCGCGCAGATCGACTCGGCCGCGACCGGAAAATCCTCGACCATCACCGGCTGCTTCGGATTCTCCGGATCGAACATCGCATAGTGCAGATCGTCGCCCTGGTGCCAGACGCGAAACTCGGCGCGCAGCCGGTAATGCTCGGGCGCAGAGGAAAAAACCTCCGGCTTGGGGATGGCGAAAGAAGCGAAATCGCGCTCGAACTGTGCGACCTTCTCGGCGAGCAGGGCTTGGTAATTGTCGGGATCGGTGCAGGGCAATGGCATGGGCTGAAGGGCGGCAAGTCGGTTTCGGGAACGGCAGGCAAGAAACCACAATCAGGAAAAACCATCCCCGGAAACCGGGGACAAAGCGACGGCGGAATATACGCCGGTCTGTCGATTTGCGGGTGAGTTTGGCGGCAAATTCCCGGATTTCAAGCTTGGTCATTGAATGGGTGTAAATGGGTGTGCCATTGGTTTTATGGGCTATGTGCAAACTGAAGTTGGAAATTCGAATCGCAAACCAAATGCGATGACTCACAGTTTTGTGCAATACATGCTTGGCACAAGCGTCGTTCGAACCTTGACTTTTAACGACTGGTCTATACACTGGTCTATAAACGTCATAAGGAATCAAGCATGAACATCGAAGTTGGATCATACGAAGCCAAGACAAAGTTGCCTGAGTTGTTGCGTGGCATTCAGGCCGGCAATCGCTACACCATCACCCTGCGGGGCGAGGCCGTGGCCGATCTTTTGCCGGCAGAAGGTAACAAGAACTCGGATGCTGCGGCAGCCGTAGATGACATGCTGTCTTTCATGCAGGCTCACAAGTCCGCGCTTGGCATCGATCTTAAAGCCCTCGTCAATGAGGGGCGTGCGTGAATTTCGTTCTGGATGCGTCGGTAGCACTTCTCTGGCTTGCGCCCGAAACCAACCCGTCCGGTGCGGATTACGCTACCGATGCACTGGTAGCCCTCAAGAAGTCGCAAGCTGTCGTACCGTCGCTGTTAGCGCTCGAAATTGCCAATGTTGTCGCCAAGCTCGAATCCAAGGGGGTCGTGACTGAAGCAGACTCGCAACGCTATATCGCCCTCCTTGGGCGCCTCAATATCACCGTCGATCACGCGACAGCGGCGCACGCCTTGGGCGATACCTTGAATCTCGCCCGGCGCTATAAGTTATCGGCCTACGATGCTGCTTATTTGGAGCTGGCACTACGCACAGGCATGCCGTTGGCAACCCTGGATACCGGTCTGGCAAAGGCGGCTACAAACGCAGGGGTTTCAGTTTTTGGTACTCACTGAGGCGGAACAGGAACTTTTTCCAAGCTCAGAATACATATAGCCGTTTCATGATCCGTTCCGAAACCCTCCAGATTACGCCCGAGATTCTGAATCTCATCGCAAGGATCGAGGAATTCAAAGGTGCATGAAGGGCTTTTGGCCCGCCTTCATTCTCGTTATAGGCATGTCAAGGCTGTTACAAATAATCAGACTCGCGCGCGAAAAGTGAATTCTGACACTCCGGTCTAGCGCCCCTCGGCAACCGGGATCTGCGGCAAGCCCCCAGCACCCAGCTACGCAATTCACCGTATTCCCGCTTCTCCGTCCGCCCCGTAATCTGTCGCTGCACCGCACAAATTGCGGACGGAACTTTCATGACCAAAACAATACTCGTACTCCTGCTCCTGCTCCTGGCCGGCAGTATGTCGGCGCGGGCCGCGCTCGACCCGGCGCAGGTCAATCAACTGGCGGCCGAGGACTCCAGCGACAAGGTCGCGGCAATCCAGCAGTTGACGCAGACCGCCGACCCCGATGCCGTGCGCGTGCTGAAGGCGATGGCCGACGACAGCCTGTTTCTGGCCGGCGACAAGGCGGTGATCATCGACGGCGACAAGGCATTCGATGCCGCCACCGGCGCGGCGATCGGGATGCCGGTCAATCCCGAGTCGGTCACGGTCAACAACCGGATTCGCGGCGAATTGGCCAATGCGCTGGCGGCGCTGAAACTGTTCGACCCTGATGCCGCCGTGCGCCTGGCCTCGGCGCAAAAGCTGCAAAGCAGCGTCAGCCCGGCAATGGCGCCGCTGCTGGCGCGCGCGCTGGAAAAGGAAAGCGACGCCAAGATCAAGGCGCTGCTCGTTCTCGCCCATGCCCAGGCCAACCTCGGCAACGAAGATCCGCAAGCGCGCATGGCGGCAGTCAAGGCGCTGGCCGAAACCTCCTCGCCGACGATCAAGAGCGTCTTGCTGCCGCTCACCGAAAAGGCCGGCGAGCCGGAGGACAAGGTACGCTACGAAGCCATCGCCGCCGTCAAGGCCATCGACGGCCGGCTGGCGATTGCCGAAAACGTCGGCCGCGTTTTCTCCGGGCTGTCGCTCGGCTCCATCCTGCTGCTGGCGGCGCTCGGGCTGGCCATCACTTACGGCGTCATGGGCATCATCAACATGGCGCACGGCGAGCTGCTGATGGTCGGCGCCTACGCCACTTACGCCATGCAGAGCCTGTTCCGCGCCTATTTCCCGAACGCCATCGACTGGTATCTGCCGGCCGCCATCCCGGTCGCCTTCTTCGCCGCCGCGCTGGTCGGCGTCGTCATGGAGCGCACGGTGATCCGCTGGCTCTACGGCCGCACGCTGGAAACCCTGCTCGCCACCTGGGGGATTTCGCTGGTGCTGATCCAGGCCGCGCGCGTGCTGTTCGGCGCGCAGAACGTCGAGGTCGCCAACCCGAGCTGGATGTCGGGCGGCATCGAAATCATGCCCAACCTGATCCTGCCGTGGAACCGCATCATCATCGTCGGCTTCGCGATGTTCGTGCTCTTCCTGGTCTGGGTACTGATGAACAAGACACGGCTCGGCATGTTCGTCCGCGCCGTGACGCAGAACCGCCCGATGGCCGGCTGCGTCGGTGTGCCGACGGCGCGCATCGACACCATGGCCTTCGCGCTCGGCGCCGGCATCGCCGGGCTGGGCGGCGTCGCGCTGTCGCAGATTTCCAACGTCGGGCCGGACATGGGCCAGGGCTACATCGTCGATTCCTTCATGGTCGTCGTCGTCGGCGGCGTCGGGCAACTCGCCGGCGCGGTCTGGGCGGCGCTCGGCCTGGGCATCTTCAGCAAGCTGCTCGAAGGCTGGGCCGGCGCGGTGATCGCCAAGATCGCCATCCTCGTCTGCATCATCATCTTCATCCAGAAGCGTCCGCAGGGCATCTTTGCCCTCAAGGGCCGCTTCGTCGAGTAAGGCCCGAACATGCGCAAACCCTTGACCGTTCGCATCCTGTCCGCGCTGGACAGCAAACAGTGGCTGGCGCTGGGCATCTTCCTCGCCCTCGCGCTGGTCGCGGTGCCCGTCCTTCACCTCATGGTGCCGGAAGAAAGCGCCTTCCACGTCTCCACCTACATGATCACGCTGATCGGCAAGATCATGTGCTACGCGCTGGTGGCGGTGGCGATGGACCTGATCTGGGGCTACGGCGGCATCCTGTCGCTCGGCCACGGCCTGTTCTTCGCGCTCGGCGGCTACGCCTTCGGCATGTACCTGATGCGCCAGATCGGCCGCGACGGCAGCTACCAGAGCGACCTGCCCGACTTCATGGTCTTCCTCGACTGGAAGGAACTGCCGTGGTTCTGGATCGGCAGCGACCACATCGGCTGGTCGATGTTCCTGGTCGTCGCCGTGCCGGCGTTCGTCGCCTTCGTCTTCGGCTACTTCGCCTTCCGCTCGCGGATCAAGGGCGTCTATTTCTCGATCATCACCCAGGCGCTGACTTACGCCGCGATGCTGCTCTTCTTCCGCAACGAAACCGGCTTCGGCGGCAACAACGGCTTCACGGACTTCAAGCGCATCCTCGGCTTCCCCATCACCTCGTCCGAAATGCGCCTGGTGCTCTTCGGCCTGACCGCCGTCATGCTCGCCGCGACGCTGGTGTTCAGCGCCTGGCTGGTCAAATCCAAGTTCGGCCGGGTGCTGACGGCGATCCGCGACGCCGAATCGCGCGTCATGTTCATCGGCTACAACCCGCTCTGGTACAAGCTGACGATCTGGGTCATCTCCGCCGTGCTGTGCGGCATCGCCGGAGCGCTCTACGTGCCGCTGGTCGGCATCATCAACCCCTCCGAAATGAGCCCGGCCAACTCCATCGAAATCGCCATCTGGGTCGCCGTCGGCGGGCGCGGCACGCTGATCGGGCCGATCATCGGCGCCTTCGTCGTCAATCTCGCCAAGAGCTGGTTCACCGTCAGCTTCCCCGAATACTGGCTGTTCTTCCTCGGCCTGCTGTTCATCGTCGTCACGCTGCTGCTGCCGCAGGGCCTGGTCGGCTTGTGGAAGAAAGTCATGAAGAAAGAAGGAGCCGCCGCATGAACGCCACCGTTGATAACACCCTCGACGAACGCCCGGAAGGCAGCGACGGCATCGACCAGATGGGCCACCTGGTCACCGGGGAACTCGACCTCTCGCACGGCGTCGCGCTCTACCTCGAAGACATCACCGTCAGCTTCGACGGCTTCAAGGCGCTGAACAACCTGAACCTCGAAATCAACGCCGGCGAACTGCGCTGCATCATCGGCCCCAACGGCGCCGGCAAGACGACGATGATGGACGTCATCACCGGCAAGACGCGGCCCGATTCCGGCAAGGCCTTCTTCGGCCAGACCATCGACCTGACGCGCCTGACCGAGCCGGAAATCGCCCACGTCGGCATCGGCCGCAAGTTCCAGAAACCGACCATCTTCGAGCAGCACACAGTTTTCGAGAATCTCGAACTGGCGATGAAGACCGACAAGCGCGTGTGGAAAAGCCTGATGGCCTGGCTGACCGGCGACGAACGCGACCGGATTGCCGAAACCTTGAAAATGATCCGCCTGAACAGCGAAGCCGACCGCCCGGCCGGCCTTTTGTCGCACGGGCAAAAGCAATGGCTGGAAATCGGGATGCTGCTGATGCAGGAGCCGAAGCTGCTGCTGCTGGATGAACCCGTGGCCGGCATGACCGACGATGAGACGATGCGCACCGCCGAATTGTTCGTGTCGCTGGCCGGCAAGCATTCGCTGGTCGTCGTCGAGCATGACATGGCGTTTGTCGAAAAGCTCGGCGGGCTGGTGACTGTGTTGCATGAAGGGTCTGTTCTCGCCGAGGGGGATCTGGCGACGGTGCAGAACGATCAACGGGTGATTGAGGTTTATCTTGGGCGCTGAGGTTTTCCGCTTTTCTCAAGCCAAGGTTTCCGCGCTTGAGGCGCGGGCGTACTTTCTTTTGCTTCGCCAAAAGAAAGTAGCCAAAGAAAAGGCGACCCCTGGGTCGGCGCCCCTGCGGGGTTCCTTGCGCTACTCGGCACTGGCGGGGGCTGCGGAACTCGGGGCTACGCCCCTCAGACAGTCCTCGCCCTTTTTCCGCCAGCGCCTGCGTTGCTCAGCGCC
>ENA-UOWG01003849-UOWG01003849.1-activated-sludge-metagenome-genome-assembly--contig:-NODE-3849-length-10964-cov-5.778256_pt1 | contig 10964 bp, 7 predicted proteins | sample MGYA00238147_ERZ761563 | MGnify/ENA primary metagenome ERZ761563 (study PRJEB28884, sample SAMN05720216) | anaerobic digester metagenome | isolation source: active sludge of municipal... | reverse complement strand
CGGATAAGCACGCCTTTTGTCACGTAATGGAAGAAACAGCCGAAGATCATGAGCAGACCGGACAGGACAAGCCTGACCCAGTCAAGGTCGTAAAGCACCGCGGATATGAGGCACACAACTATAATTATATCGCGAAGGTTGCTACGATTTAGCAAGGGACGGTTGTTCCTGTCATATCCGTTCTTCGCCCCGTTTTTTTCCCCGTTCATCTCTTCCTTTAGGCCGTTGTCGGGATATTTGTTTACGTCTGCGCTTTTCCCCATATTGCTTTTTCTGCTTGCGAATGATATCTTTTTACTGTTCACTAACCTATAACACGGGCATGGAAATATTACAAGAAATAATAACTTAGGCGGTTTTCTATGAAAAATTTCACCATCCTCGTCACCGACCACATCGCTGAAGAAGGCCTCAGGATACTTGCGGCCGACAGCGATATTGAATTCGACGTGAAAGCAGGTATAAAAAACGACGAACTGAAAACGATCATAGGCAATTATGACGCCATCATCACCCGCAGCGGTACAACAATAACAGCGGATCTCATCGAAAACCCGGGCCGGCTCAAGATCATCGGGCGGGCCGGGGTCGGCGTCGACAACATTGACATCGAAACGGCGAGCAAGAAGGGCCTCATTGTCCTCAACGCACCTACGGGCAACACCCTGGCCGCGACAGAACTCACCCTGGGTATCATGCTCGCCGCTGCACGCAAGATACCCCTTGCCAACGACTCTCTCAAAAAAGGTAAATGGGACAGGAAAAAGTTCCTTGGCATCGAACTCTACAATAAGACCCTGGGCATTATAGGGCTCGGCCGCATCGGGAGCAACGTGGCCATCCGCGCGAAGAGCTTCGGGATGAAGGTCATTGCCTACGACCCTTATATAAAGAAAAGCAAGGCCGATTCACTGGGGGTCACCCTGTATGACAGTCTCGACGAACTCCTCGGGGAAGTGGATGTCGTCACCTTCCACACACCGCTGACCAGTAAGACGAAGAACATGATAACGTCTGAAAAGATCTCCCTGATGAAGGACAATGTTATATTCGTCAACTGCGCCCGGGGCGGCATCGTCAACGAGGATGACCTGTACGAGGCATTGCGTTCCGGCAAGGTCTTTGCGGCCGGCGTCGACGTTTTCGTGGAAGAGCCGCCTGAGAGCAACAGGCTCCTGGAGCTTGAAAACGCCTTTGCGACACCGCATATCGGAGCAAATACGATGGAAGGTCAGGAGGCCGTATCCGTCATCATAGCCGAACAGGTCCTCAATGCACTCCACGGACGGCCATACCAGCATGCCGTCAACATCCCTTTTATGAAATCCCAGCTGCCCGAACACCTCCAGCTTTACTTCAATCTTGCCGAAAAAATGGGAAAGCTTGCGGCACAGACCACCCGTGGAAGACCCGAGAAGATCGCCATCGTCATGGTGGGGAAGAACTTCGAAGAAGACCTGTGCGAACGCAAGTTTGATGTACCATTCAGCTATCAGCCCTTTACCATCGCCGGAATAAAAGGCTTTCTCGAGGTCAGTCTCAAGGAGTCCGTCACCCACATCAATGCGCCCTATTTCGCAAAAGACCGGAACATTATCGTAGAAGAGGCCAAGACTGACCAGTTCGACAAGTTCAATGACCTCATCATCTTCACACTTAAAACCGACATTGAGGAGATCAGCATTGCCGGCACCGTCTTTCCCGACAAATTCGGAAGAATAGTCCTGCTCGACAGATTCCATCTTGACGTCATCCCAGAAGGGACATTCCTTCACTTCAGGATATTCGACCGGCCGGGGATCATCGGCAAGGTCGGGACCATCCTCGGCAACCACGGTATCAATATAGCCGGCTTCAGCGTCTCCCGCCAGGTCAGTGGAGAGGAGGTCGCTTTCGTCTCCGTGGACGACCCCATAGGTGAAAAGGTCCTCCGGGAGATCCTGGCCATTGACGGTATGATCGAGGCGAAAGAGATCTCCCTGTAAAAAAACAGTTTCAAAGTTTCAACGTTTATGAATCGTTTCAAGGCGAATGTATTTTTCTTCTCCTGGGATAAACATTGAAACTGTTCAAACGGTTGGAACTATTTTTTTACCTTTGTCCAGCACTTCCCTTATCTTCCCGCCCAGTGTTACAAGGGTGTACGGCTTTTGTATAGCACTGAGACCCTCTTCCTCGATGAACTGCGTATGCATACCGTCAAGGCTGTAGCCTGTAACAAAAAGAACGGGGATATCGTCCCTGATCTTTTTCATTCCGCGATAGGCCTCCAGACCATTGATGCCCGGCATGGCTATGTCGAGGAAGACCATGTCTATCTCACCGGGTCTTTCTTTAAAAAGAGCAAGCGCGCTCTCGCCATCCGATGTCGCCAAAACCTGGTATCCAAGGTTTTTCAGTATGCTTGCCGCTATTTCTCTAAGCGCGTCCTCATCCTCTGCGATAAGGATCGTTTCATTTCCTCCTTCGATCCCCTTTTTAGCCAGTCTCTCGGCCTTAACCTGTTCCACGGCCGCCGGCAGGTATACTTTAAAAACAGCTCCTTCCCCGGCCTCACTTTCAAAATCGATGAAACCTCCATGCTGTTTTACTATCCCGTAAACAACAGGAAGGCCGAGCCCTTTTTTTTCTCCAGACTCGTCGGTCGTGTAGAAGGGCTCGAAGATCTTGTCTCTCAGGCCGGTACCGATACCCCTTCCCGTATCCGTGACGGATATTACAGCATACATGCCAGGGTTTACATCAGTGTAAAACCTGCTCGCCAGATCTCCCACTTCCTCGGTACCCACACGTATGGTCAAAGTGCCCCTGTCTTCCATGGCATCCCTGGCATTCATTACGAGATTCAGCAGGACCTGGTTCATCTGTGCCGCATCGACCTTTGCAAAGACAGGTGTTGCCGTATAGGAAACCACCGTACTGATCCTTTCGCTGACAACCCTTGCGATGACCTTTTCAAAATCCCTCACGATCCTGTTCATATCAACGGTCCTCATGTCAACGGGCTGCCTGCTTCCGGAAGCGAGAAGCCGGTCCACCATGTCCGCCGCCCTGAAGACCTCGTCTTCGATCGATGAAAGATGCCCTGGCACATCCCCGGCACAGTCAGCGGACATTCTGGCAAGCTGTGCGTTGCCGATGATAATATTGAGGATATTGTTGAAATTATGGGCTATATCGCCTATCAGTTCCCTTACGGCATCCATTTTCTGAAAGGCACGGACCTGCTGTTCCAGCCGCTTCACATTGGTCAGATCGCGCATGATAGCCTGATACACGACCGCGTTGCCCACCTCGTCATATACGGCGTTCGCTGTCACCGAAACGATGACATCACCACCGTTCCTGTGTTTTAGCGAGAGCTCATCGAGCCTCGCCGAGCCCGATCTCTCTATTTCCCTGCTGAAACGATCCCTGTCTTCGGGATTGCGGTAAAGATCACGGGTGAGATTGATCTTCAGCATCTCCTCCTTCGAGGGATAGCCGAAAAGTTCAACACCGGCCTTGTTGATATCAAGGAGTTCCCCTGCCGGGGTACTTAAAAAAACAACATCCTTTGTTTCTTCAAAAAGCCTGCGATACTTTTCCTCGGATTTTCTGAGTGTCTCAACCGCTCTTTTCTGCTCTGTCACGTCCCTGAACAGGGCGATCATGCGCCATTTGCTTCCAGCCTCTTCTGAAAGCAGAGAAAGCTCTATGTCCGCCTCGCTTCTGTCCTTCCTCACGACGGTCAATTCCAGGGCCTTTCCGGACACTGCAGCCTCGCCTGACCTCAAGGCAACGGGCATTGCTTCGGCTATACCGAGCTGCAGTTTTTGTTCGTCATGATAATGCAGGGGCTTCAGGAAACTGTGGATCTCCATTCCCTGCGTTTCTCTTTCGCCATATCCCATTATTCTCGCGGCGGCCGGGTTCGAGTAAATGATCTTTCCCTGGTTGTCCAAATGCAGGAGTGCTTCGTGGCTCGCATAGCTGAAGGCCCTGAACCTGCCTTCGCTCTCCCTGGCCTCCTTCGACGGGGCTTCAGGATGCTTTTTCTCCCGCCACACCGTATAAAGAGCAGTCTTTCCCCCATGAAAGGGGACGTTCACCGCAGAGACCTCAAAGACCGTCTCCGCCCCGTCCATGGTCTGCACCGTCCACATGAACCTTCCTGCCCCGTCAGCAAGGACCATCTTCAGCATCTTCCTTGCCCTCTCCTGGGAATCAACTCCGTTTGCCTGTTTCACCGGGGCCATTTCAGAGAGCGCCCTGCCTATGATACGGGCCCTGTCACTACATTTGAGCACTTCAAGGGCCTTGTCGTTACAATCAACACAACGTCCCTTTTCGAAGATAAGCACGGCATCCGCCGATCTCTCAAAGAGCGCCTTGAAAAGCTCCTCACTTTCCTTCAGCGCCTTCTCGATCCTTTTCTGATGGCCGATATGGCGCACCATTCCGAAAAAACGGCCCCCGCTCTCAGGAAATGGACGATAAAGAATTCCAACTTCCACGTCGATCAGCGTCCCGTCTTTCCGCCTGTATCTTGTATCGTATCTGCCGGAATCTTTCTCGATCATTCTCTGGATATGGATTATGGTCTCCTCGAATGCCTTGGATGTATCGATATCATAAAGCGACATGCCGAGGATCTCCGCGCTGCTGTAACCGAGCAGACTGCACAGGGAAGGATCGGCGGCCAAAAAAGATCCGCGCGTGTCAGTGATAAAAAAACCGTCACAGAACGCCCCTACGAGGGCCTCGAACAGTTCTGAGTCCAATCTCGCTTCGGCTGCCGCCTGGTCGAAACTGCCGACAGTCCGCCCCTTTTCCGCCATGCACTGCCTCGCTTTACAGACCTCATCCCCCGACCGGTCCGTATATAGCCAATTATAGCACCTCATCCCGTTTTGTAAACGCAGGGAAACATATTTCAAACCTCATTATTTTCTGATATGCTTTATTCATGCCAAAAAGCAACAAGCCGAAAAAAGAACCGAAAAAACGCAAGAACATCATCCTCGAGATCAAGGACAAGAACAAGAATAGTGAGAAGAAAACGAAAAACTTCACGTTCCTCTATTTCATCGTGGCGATCATAGCCATCTTCATGATCCACAGCTATCTTTCATTCCGGACAGAGATCAAGACCATCCCTTACAGTGAGTTCAAAACACTTGTTTCACAGAACAAGATCAGCGACCTCACCATCGACAATGAAAAGATCCAGGGAACGATGGCCCAGGACGATGGCAAAAAAGTCAAGTTCATGGCGAGCAGGGTTGAAGACCCGGACCTCGTAAAGGACCTCCAGAAAGGAAATGTTCGCTTCTCCGGCTCCTTTGAGAACAAGATCGTCAGGGTCATCATCGAATGGATCCTGCCTTTCGCGGTCATAATCCTGATCTGGAACCTGCTCATGCGAAAGATGGGCGGTGCTCCGTCGAGCGTTCTTAATTTCGGGAAAAGCAGGGGCAAGATCTATGGAGAGGACGAGATCAAGATCACCTTTGATGACGTGGCCGGTGTTGACGAAGCCAAGGAAGAACTGCAGGAAATAATCGAATACCTGCGTTTCCCGCAGAAATTCCTTGATCTCGGAGGAAAGATCCCCAAAGGCATCCTCCTGGTGGGCCCTCCGGGTACGGGGAAAACACTTCTCGCCAAGGCCGTTGCGGGCGAGGCAAAGGTGCCCTTTTTCAGCATGAGCGGGTCTGATTTCGTGGAGATGTTCGTCGGAGTCGGTGCGTCCCGTGTCCGCGACCTTTTCTCACAGGCCCAGCAAAAAGCCCCGTGCATCATATTCATCGATGAGCTCGATGCACTCGGCAAGGCACGGGGAATGAACCCGCTGTCATCTCACGACGAACGGGAGCAGACCCTGAACCAGCTGCTGGCCGAAATGGACGGGTTTGACACCAAGACCGGCGTCATTATTGTCGGCGCCACCAATAGGCCTGAAATCCTCGACTCAGCGCTGCTCAGACCGGGCAGATTCGACAGGCACGTTCTCGTCGACAGGCCGGACATCAAGGGGCGCGAGGAGATCCTCAAGGTCCATATACGGGAGGTAAAACTGGCCAGGAACATCGACCTTGCCGTCATCGCAGCCAGGACTCCCGGGTTTGTCGGTGCGGACCTCGCCAATCTTATCAACGAAGCTGCTCTTCTCGCCGCACGAAAGGGAAAAAGTTCCGTCACAATGGAGGAATTTGAAGAAGCCATCGACCGCGTCGTCGCCGGGCTTGAGAAAAAAAAGAGGGTGATGAGCAGAAAGGAAAAAGAGATCGTTGCATACCACGAAACCGGCCATGCCCTCATGGCGGAATTTCTGGAAACGACGGATCCCGTCCACAAGATCTCGATCATACCGAGGGGCATCGCGGCCCTTGGCTATACAATGCAGCTCCCCACAGAGGACCGCTATCTCATGACTAAAAATGAGCTCATTGACCGCATGTGCGTCCTTCTTGGCGGAAGAGTCGCCGAGGAGGTCATCTTCAAAGAGATATCGACAGGCGCGCAGAACGACCTGGCACGCGCAACGGACATCGCCAGATCGATGGTGAAGGAATACGGCATGAGCGAAAAACTGGGTCACATGACCTTCGAACACAACAGGAAGCCCCTTTTCCTCGACATCACACCAGGTTTCGGAACATCGAAAGATTACAGCGAGGAAACGGCCCGGGAGATAGATAATGAAGTGCGGGATATCATTGAACATTGTTATGTTAAAGTGAAAAGCACTCTAACGGAAAAAAGCGGCCTTCTTGAGCTGGTCGCCAGGACGCTCCTCGAAAAGGAATCCATTGACGGCGACGAACTGAGGACGATCCTAAAGGAGCATGCAGATGGGGATCACAACAACGAATCTGGAGAAAAAACAGATAGACCTGATTAAAGAATCGATCTGCGTCTATGAAAAGGTTAAATATTGCAAATCCCTCTTCCGAGATGAACAGCTCTACTTTTCCACAATAGAGGATTTTGTCGACGACCGCGGCAAGAGCTGCCTTTTCAGGCTCAAAGAGATGTGCCACGATCTTTTCCGCAATTCCAGCGAGGCAAATTACAAGGAAAAACTCTACGACATCACCGTGGGTTATACCTTTCATGAGGCGATGAAGCTCAGGGAAAACCTGTATCAGCTCGAATATTACCGTCCTCAGTGCGACATGACGATCCAAAGCCTGAGTGAACAGGAAAAAAAGATAGTAAACGAGATCGGGGTACTGGTAAAAAAAGCAAAGACCCGCTTAAAGGAAGGCTTTAAGGAGATCACAGTCCTGAACGACGAGCTTATCAGGCAGCTCAAAGACATTATTTTCCTGTACAGGGGAAACTATCTCCTTCCCCGCTTTCTATATGAGCATGAAAAACAGCTTACCAGGATATACGGGCGCAAAGGGTTCGAAGATCTTCTGCAAACGATGTACGCGGACGGAAGGTCCCTTCTCATCTTCAGAACCGCCAGCAGCTATCTGGAAAGCGACTATTACGAGACCGCACGGTCCCTTTTCAAACGCATAACGAGAACAGACAGCAAGAACAAGGCGGCGCTCTTTCTCTATCTCTACGCATCAGCATATTATTTTTATTTCAAGAGCATGTTCACGAGGGCGCTCATGCTTGCTGAAAAGGCGCATGAAATGAAGATTGACGACACGATCAAGGGCGGCTACGATCAATCCCTGACCAAACTGATCGCCGATCTGTCCAGAGAGATAAAGAAAAAAAAGAAATAGGCAGGAGGAAACCGTGCCCATATATGAGTATACCTGCAAAAAATGCGGCAGCGAATTCGAGGTCATCGTCTTTGGCGATGACAAACCGCGCTGCCCCGCCTGCGGAGCCAAAAACCCTAAAAAGAACATGTCATCTTTCGGGTTCTCCACCGGTCATAAGTTCAAGTCCTCCGGCGGATCGGGGTCTTCCTGCTCCGGTTGTTCCTCACCCAATTGTTCGAGTTGTTCATGATCTGTTTCTGTCTGCAAAAGATCTTCTCAGCGAAGCCAGCCGCGATCACTGCCGCCCTGTAAATGGACCTCGCCGGAAACATACTGAAACTTATTAAAAAAGAAGGGCTCATCATTCCGGGCGATCGTGTCCTCCTTGGGTTCTCCGGCGGGATAGATTCTGCGACCTTGCTTTCCATCCTCCTCGAGGTACGGAAAGAGCTCCCCTTTGATCTGGCCATTGCCCATATCAACCATCTTCTCAGGAAGGAAGAATCGGACAGGGACGAAGAGTTCGCGAGACAGGCGGCCCTGCAACACGGCCTTCTCTTTTTCCTCAAGAGGGAGGATGCAAAGGAATACGCTTTATCAAAAGGTCTCTCCGTCCAGCACGCTGGGCGCGATATACGCTATTGTTTCTTCGACGAAACAGCGCAAAGGGAAGGATACACGAAAATAGCGGTCGCGCACAATCTCGACGACCAGGTCGAAACCTTCCTTATGCGTGTTATCAAGGGTACCGGCATCCGGGGCCTCTCATCGATACCGCTCGCACGCGGCAGGATCATCAGGCCGCTTCTTTATACATGCCGGTCGGATATTTCCGCTTATGCCGCATCAAGACCGGTTCTATTCGTCCAGGATTCTTCCAACGACAAGACTGTCTACGAGCGTAATTTCATTCGCCACCGTATCATCCCTCTCATGTCCGAACTGAATCCTGCCTTCAGGGGAAAAGTGATCTCCCTCCTCGCCGACCTGACCGAAATAAACCGGCTTTTTGATGACCGGAAACACTCTTTCCTTGGCAGGCATGCCAGGAAAGGCACAAATGAGACCACCGTGAAAATCGGAGCCCTTAAAGATATGGACAAGGAAACTCTTTTCCGGGTCCTCAGCGATGTGATCACATCATTCAGACCTCTTTTTATCCCCTTGCGGGAACATATCCGTCTCATTGAGAACATGATATCCTCGGACAGGCCGAACCTTCGGCTTTCCCTCCCCTCATCGCTTCTGGTAAGAAAGACCTATGACAGGCTTGTCTTCAGCACAAAACCCCTGCCTTTACCGATAGCACAGGCATTTCCGGTACATGAGGGCCGCAATCCTATAGCCCCCCTCGACGTCGAGATCATACTTATGTCCTCGGAAAAACGTCCGTCTTCATATCCCAAAAGCGCCTCAACAGCCTATTTCGATCTCGACAAGCTTGGGGCGCTTACGGTACGCACATTCCTCGACGGCGACAGGTTCCGCCCCCTCGGCATGAAGGAACCGCTGAAATTAAAGGATTTCTTCATTGCCCGCAAGGTCCCCATCGAACTCCGCAGAAAGATCCCCCTGCTCCTTTCCGGCGACTCCATCATCTGGGTTGCCGGCCACAGGATAGACGAACGATACAAGATAGATGAGAATACGAAGCGGGTGCTGAAAGTGACCTTAAGGACCCTTAAGGTGCCGGGGAACGAAAATAACCAGGGACAGCGGTAACGATCAATGATCAAATTCCAAACACCGGCAAAGAAATGACCCTGAATATTCAAAAAACAGCGGTATTGGCTTGTTGTTCTCTTTTTTTTGGTCATTGGTAATTGGTAAATTGGTCATTATCACTTTTTTGCTGATTCTGATCTGGTTATTTTTTCTGTCAACCCTTATCAATTTATGATTGACAGCTCCTTCTTTGATGGTGTAAAAGAGTATCCGCGCATCAATCTTCACTGGAGTTATATACAGGATCATAAGGAGCTTTGACATGCTATCGAAAAGAGCCGCCTCACTGAAACCTTCACCTACGCTGGCCATCTCTGCAAAAGAAAAAGCGCTCAAGGCGCAGGGCATCGACATCGCCGGCTTCGGAGCAGGAGAACCGGATTTCGACACCCCTGCCCATATCAAAGAGGCTGCCGTCAAGGCGATCAACGATAATTTCACCCGATATACACCCGTTGCAGGGATCGATCCGCTCAAGGACGCGATTATTGAAAAGTTCAAACGCGACAATGATCTCACTTACAAACGAGAAGAGATCCTGGTCTCCTGCGGCGGCAAGCACAGCCTTTATAATCTCTTTCAGGTGCTGTTCCAGGAAGGAGACGAGGTCATAGTCCCTGCACCGTTCTGGGTATCTTATCCGCCGATGATCGAACTCGCCGGTGCAAAACCAGTCATCATGCAGACCCGTGAGGAAGACGATTACCAGGTTACCGAGGAGATCCTCAAAAAACACCTGACACCGAAAACAAAGGCGGTCATTCTCAACTACCCCTCTAACCCTGTAGGTTCCGTCTTCTACCGTGAAAACCTCGAAGCTATAGGCCGGCTCGCAGTGGAACACGATTTCTTTATCGTTTCAGACGAGATATATGAAAAGCTCGTTTACGATGATTACAAGCACATAAGCATCGCATCAATGGACAACGTTTTCAGAGAGCGGACGATCATCTGCCACGGCGTATCAAAAACCTACGCCATGACAGGATGGAGGATCGGATACAGTGCGGGACCGGCAGGCATTATCAAGGCCATGGGGAACATCCAGAGCCAGAGCACCTCGAACCCGACCTCGATATCACAGATGGCCGCGCTGACAGCGCTCACGGGCAATCAGGATTTTATCTCCACAATGGTGGCAGAGTTCAAAAGGAGAAAGGATTTTCTCGTGAAAAGTTTAAGGGCCATCGACGGCGTGACCTGCTATGACCCGAAAGGCGCCTTTTACGTTTTTCCCAACTTTAGCAGTGTAATGGGCAAAAAACACAAGAACCGTGTCATCGATACATCGACCGTGCTCACCGAGCTCCTTCTCGATGAGTTCCATACCGCCGTCGTCCCAGGCGTGGAATTCGGGAAAGAGGGTTATCTCAGGCTTTCCTTTGCCACTTCAATGGATATCATCGAAAAGGGCATTGACAGGATCAAGAAGGCCGTTGCGGAACTGACATGATAAAAAGACCGTGAGGAGTGAGGCGTAAAGCGTAAGGTGTGATAAGAGACCGTCAAGCGTAAGGTGTGAAAGAG
>ENA-UOWG01003847-UOWG01003847.1-activated-sludge-metagenome-genome-assembly--contig:-NODE-3847-length-10966-cov-11.637980_pt1 | contig 10966 bp, 7 predicted proteins | sample MGYA00238147_ERZ761563 | MGnify/ENA primary metagenome ERZ761563 (study PRJEB28884, sample SAMN05720216) | anaerobic digester metagenome | isolation source: active sludge of municipal... | reverse complement strand
ACGAGCCGCTGGAGTCCATCGAAACCAGCCTGCTGGCTGAGAAAAGCCTTGCCGAAGATTGGCTTAAACCAGAGGAGGATAAGGCATGGTCGCACCTCCAAACAATCAACATCCTCCAACGGGTACATGGCGAAAATTCTGGCTCATGACGCAATCCCTTACATCTCTGGCCCTGCAAGACACCCACGCCCTGATTGAATCGGTCTTCCCAGCGCAGAAGGTGTCTTTCGAGGCACAGAAGGAACGCAAGGCTAACCTCGGCCAGACGCTGACCGGCTTGGGTTCCTACTGGAAAGGCCGTAAGCCGCTGATCCTGGTACGGGCTATCGTACTGGGTAGTTTGTTGCCACCTACGGGCGATGCGGAAAGCGACCTGGAAATCTTCGAGAAACTCATGGCCTTCGACGACGAGGGCTTGGCGCGGCGGGCACTGGCCGCCAATGCCTTTTCCGCTAAGGAAATTGCTGCCCGTATCGAGCTACAACACCCTTGGGAATACTTCAAAGCTAAAATTTGCTCAAGTGGAGTAACGGGCGGCGACATTCGCTGGATGACCTTTCCGCTCGATTGCGACGCGGAGGGCATTACTCTCCGCTGGAAGCGCGAGGTGACTGACGATGACAAGCTGATCCTGTATCGCCAGGCGCTGGCGACTTTTGCCAGCTACGAGGAAAAGGCCGCGCTGTGCAAGCGCCCGGAAGAGGTTGATCAGGACTGGCTCTACGCACCCGTTTGGCCCGCCGTCAATCGCCACTACGCGCATTTAGGCATTGAAGCGCATTCCTTCCCGGAACTCATCGAACAACTGGGCATCCTGCGCTACGGCCATCGCCCGCGTGTCGGCGACACGTTTTGCGGTGGTGGGTCAATCCCCTTCGAGGCGGCGCGACTGGGTTGCGATGTCTATGCCTCGGACCTGAATCCCATCGCCTGCATGCTCACCTGGGGCGCGCTCAATATCATCGGCGCCAGCCCCGAGCGCCGCGCCGAAATCGAGAAGGCGCAACGCGAAGTGGCCGAGGCGGTAGATGCGGAAATCACCCGGCTCGGCATCGAGCACGACGAGCACGGCAACCGCGCTAAGGCTTATCTGTATTGCCTGGAGACGCGCTGCCCGGAAACCGGCTGGAGGGTACCCATGTCCCCCTCCTGGGTTATTTCCAAAACCCGTAACGTCATCGCCCGCCTCAAGCCCGACCACGAAAACCAGTGCTTTGAGATTGAGGTCGTGACCGGTGCTTCAGCCGCCGAGATGAAGGCCGCCGAAAAAGGCACGGTGCAGGACGGCGCGCTGGTGTATGAACTGGACGGCAAGACCTACCGCACTTCTATTAAGACCTTGCGTGGCGATTACCGCGATGCTGAAGGGAATACCGGCAACCGCCTGCGCCGCTGGGAAAAGCACGACTTCAAGCCCCGCCCCGACGACATTTTTCAGGAACGGCTCTACGCCATTCAATGGATTACCAAGGAGAGCTTGAATGAATCACGCCAGGAGACTTTCTTCGCGTCCGTGACCGAAGCCGACCTGGAACGCGAGCGCCAGGTAGAGGCCATCGTCGCGGCCAACCTCGCGCGTTGGCAGGAAGAAGGGCTGATGCCGGATATGGCTATCGAGCCGGGCGACAAGACCGACGAGCCCATTCGGACGCGCGGCTGGGCGTATTGGCATCATTTGTTCAATGCGAGGCATTTATTACTCAATACCATCCTTCGTAAGCACTTTAAGAACATTCATGAAACTTATTTCGACATTCTTCTGTGTCGCATTTTGAACGTACAGTCAAAGATGTCCCGTTGGTCGCCTGCGGTTGGTCATGACCTAGCGCTTGACGTCTTCTACAACATGGCGCTGAACACCTTCTACAACTATGGCTGTCGAGCTTCATTTTCAGCGTTTAGAGATTTGAAGGAATCTCCAATCTCAGGACCTCTGAGTATCAAGTCAACGAGTCAGATTGAAACCCATCCGGCAGAACTTATTGATCTTAAAAACGATTTATATATCACCGACCCGCCCTACGCCGACGCTGTTCATTACCACGAAATCACCGAATACTTCATCGCCTGGCTGCGCAAGAACCCGCCCAAACCCTTCGACGAATGGATCTGGGATTCGCGCCGGGCGCTGGCGATCAAAGGCTCGGGCGAGGAGTTCCGGCGCGGCATGGTGGCCGCCTACCAGGCGATGGCCGAGTACATGCCCGACCATGGCCTGCAATGCGTAATGTTCACCCACCAGGACACCGGCGTTTGGTCCGACATGGTGGGCATCTTCTGGGCAGCGGGCTTGCAAGTGGTGGCCGCCTGGTACATCGCCACCGAGACGACCTCCGAACTCAAGAAAGGCGGCTACGTCCAGGGTACAGTCATCCTGATGCTCAAGAAGCGCCCCGCTGGCGAACGCACCGGCTTCAAGCAACGCATCCTGCCTGCCGTCCGCGCCGAGGTGCAGCGGCAGATCGAAACCATGATGCACCTCAACGACACGGTGAAGCGCAAACACGGCGAGCCGGTATTCAACGACTCCGACTTGCAGATGGCCGGTTACGCCGCCGCGCTCAAGGTGCTGACCGCCTACACGCAGATCGGCGGCGAAGACGTGACCACCTTCGCCCTGCGTCCGCGCACCCGTGGCGAAGTCACCGTGGTGGATGAAATCGTCCAGCAGGCCGCCGAAGCCGCCAACAGCCTGCTGGTGCCGGAGGGCATTGCCGCCGACACCTGGGCCAAACTCAGCGGTATCGAGCGTTTCCTGCTGCGCATGATGGACATGGAAACGACCGGCGCCGCCAAGCTCGACAACTACCAGAACTTCGCCAAAGCCTTCCGCGTGGAGGATTACACCCGGGTGATGGGCAACATGACGGCCAATCAAGCCCGACTCAAGCGCATCACCGAGTTCAAGTCCCGCGACCTGACCGATAGCACCGAGCTGGGCGCGACTCGGCTCGGGCGGCTCATCATCGCCCTGCAACAAATGCTCGCCGAAACCGAGCCGCAAACGATCATCAGCCAGTTGCAGGCCGAGATGGCCGACTTCCGGGAAGCGCGACCGATCCTCATCGACCTGCTCGCCTTCATCGAACGCAAGGCCCCGGAACCTGAAGTCCACACGGCGGCCGAGGTGCTGGGGGCGCGGCTCAAGAATTTGCGCTTTGGGGGATGAGGCATGGCGATGCAAGCGGACTTTCTCGATGCCCATCACCGCCACTGGGATGATGCCGAACGGCTTTTCGCGGCGCATCGCTGGGCCAATGCCGATCATTTGTACGGCATGGCGGCGGAGTGCGGGTTGAAGCGGCTGATGCTGGTTTTCGGCATGCTCTTCGATTCGGTCGGGGATCGGCCCGCGAATCAACCCGACCGCGTGCATGCCGACGGGGTGTGGGCGCGCTATGAGAGTTATCGCTGCGGCCATCATCGGGGCGCAACCTATGTTCTGCCCCCGGTTAATCCATTCGATAATTGGAACGCATCCCAGCGCTACGCTCACCAAAGTTTGTTCGACGCGGCCCGCGCCACGTCCCACCAGGTCGGCGCAAACCAGGTGCGTCAACTCATCAAGAAAGCCACCCTGGAGGGCCTGATATGACCACGTTCGATCAAATCCTGCCGAGGGTGGCCGAAGTGCTGCGCACCCATGCCGACAGGCTGCCAACCCTCGGCCCCCTCCTCGTCAACCGCGATCTGAATGGACGGGTGCGGCTCGTCGTCGGCGAGCCCACACGTACCGATGCGAAAGCGAAGCAGGCGCTCGACGCCATCGCCCATGAGCTGCAAGGACAACTCGGCCCCCATGCCTACCCTGCCGAAAATGCGGTGCTGTTCGAGGCGGATATGGACAGCGTTTGCGCCGGCGTGCCGAGTTTCCCACTGGAGGGGCTCGACGGGGTGCAAGTCATTGACCGGTTGGCCACCGAGGGTAATTGGGCCTCCATCGCGCCGGAGTCCACCGGTGCGCCGCGCATCGTGTTCTTTTCCATCAAGGGCGGAGTGGGGCGCTCGACCGCGCTGGCGGCGTCTGCCTGGGCGCTGGCGCAGTCGGGCCAGCGGGTATTGGTGCTTGACCTCGACCTGGAATCGCCGGGCTTGTCGTCGGCGCTTCTACCCGAGGAGCGTCGCCCCACCTACGGCATTGCCGACTGGCTGGTGGAAGACCTGGTGGACAATGGGGATGCCGTGTTCGAAGACATGATGGCAACCAGTACGCTCGCGCACGACGGGGAAATCTACGTCGTCCCGGCGCATGGCCGCGATCCCGGCGAGTATGTGGCCAAACTGGGGCGGGTGTGGATGCCCAAAATGCGGAGCGATGGTACGCGAGAAGCCTGGTCACAGCGGCTTTCGCGTCTGCTCGATGCCTTGGAGGCGCGCTGGCAACCCGACGTGATCCTGCTCGATTCGCGGGCCGGTATCGACGAAGTGGCTTCGAGCTGCGTGACCGATCTGGGCGCCTATCTGGTGTTGTTGTTCGCCATCGATGGCGAGCAGACCTGGCCGGGCTATCGCATTCTGTTCCGGCATTGGCGCCAGTCCAGCGTGGTGCGAGACATCCGCGAGCGGCTGCAAATGGTCGGCGCGATGATTCCGGAAACCGATGCTGTCGAGTATTTCGCAGGTCTGCGCGAGCGCGGTTATGACCTGTTCGCGGAACAACTCTACGACGAGATTCCTCCGGGCGAAGTCGCTGGAGAGCGATGGAATTTTGATGCGTCCGACGAAGGCGCCCCGCACTATCCCTGGGCCGTTCGCTGGCATCGCGGGTTCGCGGCGCTGCGTTCCCTGCACGCGCGCTTCGAATCCATCGATGCGCGGGAGGTGGCGACAGTTTTCGGTCCGCTGATCGAGAACCTGGCGCGTGTCCCCCGCAAGGAAGGGGAAGGAAATGGCTGACGTAACAAAAATTCGCGAAGCCATCATTGAGGCATTGCCCATTGAGACCGCCAATCATGGCGAAGCGCCGGATGCCGCTGCTCTCTACATCCCGCCGTCCCACATCAAAGCACTGCGCCTGGAATGTAATCTGGTCGTTGGCGCCCGCGGAGTAGGCAAATCGTTCTGGACTGCCGCGCTGGGTTCATCCGATCTGCGCGCCACACTGGGGTCATCGGTTCGCGAACTCGACCATACGGATGTCCGTATCGGGTTTTCGGTCACGGAGTCCATAGACCACTACCCCAATGCCGAAACCTTCGCACAGATGCTCGGCTTTGGGACCGAGCCTTACGACATCTGGCGGGTCGTCATCGTGCGCTGGCTCGCTGAGACGCTGTCCGAGGAATTACCCGGCGGACGTTGGGTCGAGTCCATCGCATGGATGAAGGAAAATCCCGAAGATATAACCAGGCTCATGCAACGAGCCAATAGCGCCTTCACCGAGAAACAACGATTCGGCTTGGTCGTCTTCGATGCCTTGGATCGCACCAGCAACGACTGGCGAGTTATGGATGGCATCGTGCGCGATGTGTTACGGGTTGCGCTGTGGCTCAAATCCTATCGTCGTTTGCACGCCAAGGTCTTCCTGCGCGAGGATCAGTTCGAACGCACCGTGACCGATTTCCCGGATGCCTCCAAGTTGCTGGCCACGAAAGCAGATCTGACCTGGGCGCGGCACGATCTGCACGGGCTGCTGTGGCAACGGCTGATCAACGCGCCGGACGAACAGGGTGAGGGGCTGCGCGCGCCTTATCGTTCGGTGGTCAACGCGCCTCCCGTCAAATCGAAAGGCGTCTGGCAACTGTCCGACGAAATCAAAAAGGAAACGCCGACCCAGCGCGCCTTGTTTGAGGCGCTGGCAGGGCCATGGATGGGGCGAGACCGGCGGCGCGGCGTACCTTATGTCTGGTCGGTAGGACATCTGGCCGATGGCAAGGGCCGCACGTCACCCCGTTCGTTTCTGGCGGCGATTCGTCAAGCCGCGGAAGATTCCCTGGAACGCTATCCCGACCATCCACTCCCACTGCATTACGAGAGCATCAAACGCGGCATTCAAAAGGCATCGGAAATTCGCGTCAATGAAATGGCCGAGGACTATCCCTGGGTACGAACATTCATGTCACCACTGGCCGGCCTGACTGTGCCCTGCGAGTACGCCTTGATCGAACAACGATGGACACACGATTTTCCCGGTGGACCGGGCGCTGCGCCTGTCGAGCGCTTGCCGCCCCAACATGCCGAACGCGGCTGGGACGGTCTCAAGCAAGACCTGATCCGGCTGGGCATTTTCGAGACTAAGAAAGATGGCCGGATCGACATGCCAGACCTTTACCGCGTCGGTTTCGGCCTGGGTCGCAGGGGTGGCGTCAAACCAAAGGGCTGATTAAAGGCACAAGACCCCCGTGACCCTCCGCCGTTTTTCCTCCCGTACCCACCGTTTGGATGCGAGCTTCCTGCTTCGGCACTTGCAGGGCGCGCGCGGCTACAAGCGCATCGCGGGCTATTTCACGAGTTCGCTGTTCGAGGTGGCCAACGAGCTGCTGGAGAACATTCCAGAGGTGAAGATCGTCTGCAACGTGGACATCCACCCGGATGATCTGAAAGTCGCCCAGTTGCGTGAAGCCAGGATGCTGGGCCGCTGGAATGAACAGGCCCTGGAGGCCGAAGCGCTGCTGAACCGCGATCGCTACCGCCGCCTCGATGCGTTTCTGCAAAAGCACGGTCAGGCGATCCGGGTGGCGCCGGACACCGTTTGCGGCTTCGTACACGGCAAGGCAGGGGTGATCACGCTGGCGGACGGCAGGAAACTCGGGTTCATCGGCTCGATGAATGAGACGCGCAGCGGCTGGCAGCGGCACTACGAAATCCTGTGGGAAGATGAATCGCCCGAAGGCGTGGCCTGGATCGAGGCGGAGTTTGAATTCCTCTGGAACGCCGCCCGCCCGCTGCCGGAGGCGGTCATTCGGGAGGTGCGCCGGCGCGGGTACCGGCACGAGGTGCTCTTCGCTGAGATCGATGAGGACGAGGAACTCGCGCCTGCCGCACTGATCGAGTCCCCCTTGTATCGCGAAGGACTCTCATTGCAACCCTGGCAGCAAGGCTTCATCACCGAATGCCTGCGCCACTACCGCCAGCACTCCGTGGTACGGCTGCTGCTGGCCGATGAAGTGGGTTTGGGCAAAACCCTGTCGCTCGGCGCGGCGACGCTCGCCCTGTGTCTGCTGGCCGACAAGGAACAGCAGGCGCGGTGTCCTGTGGTGATCTTCGCGCCGGCCACTCTGTGCATGCAGTGGCAGACCGAGATGATCGACAAGCTGGGCATCCCCACCGCCCGCTGGGACACGCTGCGCAAGGTCTGGCTGGATGTGGAGGAGCGCGCCATCTCGCCGGCCGGTCGCGAGCGGATCGCCCAGTGCCCCGTGCGCATCGGCATCGTTTCCACCGGGCTGATGATGCGTGATTCCCTGGAAAAGCAGCAGCTTCTGGGACTGCGCTTCGGCGTGGTTATCCTCGACGAGGCCCACAGGGCGCGCACCCGGCAGGGGTTTGGCCGCGACGCCGGCACGCCCAACGCATTGCTCGCCTTCATGCGCGAGATCGCAGCGCGCGCCGATCACGTGCTGCTGGGCACCGCCACGCCGATCCAGACCCGGCCCGAGGATTTGTGGGACCTGATGGGCATCCTCCATCAGGGCAAGGGCCGCTTCGTGCTCGGCAACGATTTTGCCCCGTGGCATCGTCCGCGCGGGGTGCTGCCCATTCTCGCCGGCGAAATGGAGGTGTCCGAACCCGCTTTCGCCTGGCAACTGCTGCGCTCGCCACTGCCGTTGGTGGACTCCACCCAGGAGCCGCGCGCCCGGCGACTGTTTTCCGCCATCCGCCAGGATCTGGGGTTGGTTCGTGGGGAATGGCAGACTCACCAGGCGTTGACGGATTTGTCCGGGGACACCCGGGAGATTCTGGAAGAAGAGTTGGAGCGCCGCATCGCCAGTGCTGCCTTCTTTCAGCGCGAGAACCCGCTGGTGCGGCACATCGTATTGCGCAAGCGGGTCCGCCTGGAGGAAGCGGGTCTGTTGACCAGGGTGGGCGTCGAGGTCCATCCGGATCGCCAACGGGTGCGCGACCCCCACGGGTTCGACGCCTTGTTCGAGGGCAAGGCGCTGCGGACCCGCGAAGACTTCCGCGAGGCTTACCGGGAAGCGCGCCGGTTCGGCCAGGCGCTGTCCAGGCGCGGCCAGGGCGGCGGCTTCATGAAGAATCTGATGGAGCAGCGGATTTGTTCCAGCATCCAGGCCGGGCTCAACACGGCCCGGATGCTGCTGGAGGGTCGCACCCTCCATGAAGAAGAAGACGAGCAGGAGGCCGAGGTGACCGTCGAAACCGGCGAGGAGCGTGAGGTGCTCGCGCGCCTGATCGGCCGGCTGGAACGCATCGGGCAAGACCCCAAGTTCAACGCCGTCATCCACTACCTGGAACAGGAAAAATGGCTCGAATGGGGCGTCATCATTTTCAGCCAGTATTACGACACGGCGCGATGGATCGCCGACGCGCTTGCCGCGCGCTATCCCGATGAGGCCATCGGCCTGTACGCTGGCGCGGGGCGTAGCCGGCTATACCAGAGCGGCGACAGCGTCGGCTGCGAGCGCGAGGTGCTGAAAAGGAGAGTGGCCGAGCATGAAATCCGCATCATGGTCGCCACTGATGCCGCCTGCGAGGGCCTGAACCTGCAAACCCTGGGCACGTTGATCAACATCGATCTGCCATGGAATCCGACCCGTCTGGAACAGCGCATCGGGCGCATCAAACGCTTCGGGCAAGCGCGCGAGATCGTGGACATGCTGAACCTGGTCAACGAGCAGACGGTGGATGAGAAGATCTACGAGCGCCTGTCGGAGCGGATGCGCGACCGTTATGACCTGTTCGGCTCGCTGCCCGACACCATCCAGGATGAGTGGATCGAAGACCTCGAAACCCTGGGCGAGAAGATGGACGAGTACATCAATGCCCAGCAAGCAGCGACCGGCTTCGACTTGCGCTATACCAGCACGATAGAACCGCCCGAAAAGGACTGGCGCGATTGCGCGCGGGTATTATCCCGCCGGGACTTCGCGGTGCTGATGAGTACCGCCTGGACGGTCTAGCGCGCGGTTGGATGCGGGGCAGAGCGATTTATCCAACCGAGGAGCAGGAAAACCACGAACAGCGGCACGACGACCGGCAGCAAGCCCAGCGCGCCACGCATGGCGCCGAACTGTGTCGGTTTGATCGAGCTTGAACCCTCGTGGTGTGTCCGGCCACCGCATCGAAGGCAATTTACCCTACCGCGCTCCTCCGCCTCGCCAATGAGTTGCGCCGCGCGTTGCTCCGCCGCCTGGACGATGTCCGCCGCCTGCTGCTTCGCCGCCACAATGAGCGCGTCAGCCTCCTGCTGGGCGCGCTCGACGCCTTCCTGGCGGAGCTTCTGAATCAGGCCAGCGAGGTTTTCGACGGCGGGCGGGGCGTTCATGCGGTCGCGGGTCAGGCGCTCAACAGCGTTTTGATTTCCTCCACGGACAACACCTTGCCGGTGCTCTTGATCTCGCCGTCCACCGCCAGCGCCGGGGTGCGGGTCACGCCGGCGTCAATGATGGCGTTCATGTCCTTCACTTTTTCCAGTTCGTAATTCAGCCCCAGCGCCTGAGCGGCGGCTTCGGCGTGCTGGCCCAGCGTGATGCACTTCGCGCAACCGCTGCCGTAGATTTGAAATTTGATCATGGCTATGGACTCCTCAGGGATAGAACGCACCGAACACCATGCCGGTGATGGTCGCCATGACCACCACCAGCGCACAATAAACCACGGTTTTTTGCGTGCCGAGAATGCCGCGAATGACCAGCATGTTCGGCAGCGACAACGCCGGCCCCGCCAGCAACAGCGCCAGCGCCGGCCCCTGGCCCATGCCGGAACCGATCAATCCCTGCACGATGGGCACCTCGGTCAGGGTGGCGAAATACATGAACGCGCCCACCAGTGCGGACAGGAAATTGGCGGCCAGCGAATTGCCGCCGACCGCCGCGCTGACCCATTCGGAGGGAACGATGCCCTCGTGACCGGGCCGGCCCAGCAGGAATCCCGCCAGCAGCACGCCGCCCAGCAGCAGCGGCAGGATCAGCTTGGCGAAGCTCCAGGTCTGACTCAGCCATTCCTCGCCGTCATCGGCTTGCGTGGCGGCGGCCAGGGTCAGGCCGATCAAACCGGCGCTGAACGCCAGTTCGGGATGCTGGGGAACCAGCCCGGCCAGGATGGCGACGACCGCAACGGTCGCGGCCAGCGGTGGCCAGCGCCAGCGCCAGCGCCAGACCAGCAGCCCGGCCAGGCCGACTCCCGCCAGCGCGGTCAGCGGCCATTTCCAGGCGAAGATGGTGTGCCACACCGCGCTGTCCTCAGCACTGGCCGGCGCCCAGTTGGCGAACACCAGGATAGCGACTTGCAAGGCGAAGAACGCCGCCGTGTCGCCCAATGGCCGGCCCTGGTCGGCACCGAGCGCGAAACCCTTCTGGGCCGTCGCCCGCGCCTGTTCTTCGCGGCGGTAAATCCAGTGCATGAGCAGTCCGATCACCAGCGAAAAACTTACCGCGCCGACCGCCCGCGCCACGCCCAGTTCGACGCCGAGAATCTTGGCGGTCAGCACGATGGCCAGCACGTTGATGGCCGGGCCGGAATAGAGAAACGCAATCGCCGGCCCCAGCCCCGCGCCGCGCCGGTAGATGCCGCCGAACAGCGGCAGCACGGTGCAGGAACACACCGCCAGGATCGAACCGGACACCGAGGCCACGCCGTAGGCAGCAGTTTTGTTAGCGGTGGGACCGAGGTATTTCATCACCGCGTCCTGGCTGATGAATACCGCAATCGCCCCGGCGATGAAGAAAGCAGGGACGAGGCAGAGCATCACATGCTCGCGGGCGTACCAGTTCAGCAGCGCCAGCCCTTCCAGAATGGCGTTGTCGAACCGCGCCGCGCCCACCGGCATGAAAAAGACCAGCAGGAA
>ENA-UOWG01003844-UOWG01003844.1-activated-sludge-metagenome-genome-assembly--contig:-NODE-3844-length-10983-cov-5.002562_pt1 | contig 10983 bp, 9 predicted proteins | sample MGYA00238147_ERZ761563 | MGnify/ENA primary metagenome ERZ761563 (study PRJEB28884, sample SAMN05720216) | anaerobic digester metagenome | isolation source: active sludge of municipal... | reverse complement strand
CAGTCGGCCGGCGCGGCGATTTCCTCCAGCCAGGCATTCGCCCGCCGGATCAGTCTGGTCACTGTGTCTCGCCGGGCACCCGTCACCCAACTGGGCCAGTCTGCGGCGATCGCGGGATCGACTGCGCGCTGGCGGGCGTGCTCTTCGGCGAGGATCGACCCGAATGCCCCGACCTCGTCAGCCAGTTTGAACAGGCCGACCGTGGAGGTGACCGGCAACAGCCCGAGCAGTTCGGCGCGGGGCCTCGCCCAGAGTTCATCCTTGCTGAAGCTGATGATGCCCCAGGTGTCGACGTAGAAAGTGTAGGGGTTGCCGACAGCGGCCTCCCAGGCCTGCTCGATGACGGCTTCGGGGGCGTCGGCCAGCGCGCCGGCGGGCAGGGCGATGCCGTACCCGAGGGCGGCGAGGGATTGCAGGAACTGGCGGCGGTTCATGCGGGAACCCCCTTCATCCGCTCTTCTGCGACCCCCTCGTCGAGATCGTCCGGATTGACCGGGATCATCCAGTCGTCGGGGTGCTCGACGAGCATTACGCCCGGTTCCATGAAGCGGAAGCCACCGGTCGCCGGAATGTCGACGACGTAAGGCTCGGCGGTCAGCGGCGTGATCAGCCAGGTCAGATGGCCCGTGCAGTCGATGGCGGCGGGGCCGCTGACGGCGACGACCCGCCCGATGTTGTCTTCGCAGCCGGGAACGTCGTAGGCGATGATGGCGAGGTCGCCGGGTTGGCAGCGTGTATTCATGTGCATCTCCTCTTTAGCGCGGTTTGCCGGAGTGGCGGGGCCGCAATTCGGAATAAATTTCCCCGGCCCGTGCGGTGGGCCATCCCGTGTCGATTCCTTATCACTCCCAGAGGCAGCGCGTTCGGGCCACGACGGCTTGGGCACGCGCCAGGAAGAGGGCGCGCCCGTCGGTGTCCGGCGGGTTGCCCGGCCCGTCCTCATGGGCGCGGCGCAGCGCCCGGTCGAAATCGGGCAGGGCCGGGTTGATCGAAAGGTGGATCTCGCGGCTGGCAGCCGCCTGGTTGCTGGCTTGCATGGTGTTTCTCCTGTCCCCGATATCTCCGGCGTTCGCGGAGCCTCCGGGGTGGAGAGGCAGGCGACGCTTTAGCGGCATTTATGAGTCGCCCCGCAAGTTGTGCGTTAAATCGGCGACCGGCAGGGTTGCCCCTCCCGCGGTAGTTCTACAACCGGATCGCGCGTTCGCTGTTGCCCCGCGGATCCTGCGCCGGGCGCCAGTAGCGCACGACGGCTTCTTCGAGCAGCAGCGCCTGAAGTCTCCGGGCTAGTTCCACTCCTTCTTCGTGGAACCGGCTCCAGAAGAAACGCTGGGACTTGCCCGAGTCCCAGTGTTCCCGGAGAAACTTGAGCCAGTAGTCGAACTTCCTGGCCAGGCGCTGCACTTCCTTGTTGCCCGGGAAGGCAGTCTCTAGTGATGTTTCCTTCCCTTCTTCCCACAGCCAGCTGCCTTCGAGGTCGGGGCAGATGACCAGTTCCCGTTTCGGGTCGTTGGCTGCTTCGTCGATCCAGACAAAGGCCCGGGGTTCCTTCGTTTCGCCGATCAGCCGTCCGGTGACGATATGGGTGCCGGTGCGGATGCGAACGGCCTGTATTTCAGTTGCTTCGACAGCACGCGTTTCCCAGCACTGGCCGAGGCCGACGCGACGAACATTGTTGACTTGTTGCATGGTGATCTCCAGAAAGTTGAAAGAGCGTGACCAGACGATGCGAAATGCAGGCGCATTTCGAGCATCCGTATGGCTGATTGCTCGTCAGACCTTTCAGGTAGATCGCATAAATCTTATTTCTGCCTCCAGAATGAAAAAACCCGCACAGCTTTAGCTGAGGCGGGTTCCCTCGCTTTAGCTGAATTTATTAAGCGCCCGCAAGCTGAAACTCAAATCGGCGCTATAACTAATATCATATTCCATTCGGGATTATCTGTCAAATTCGGCTGGTGAGGTTCGGCTGGTGAAGTGGCGGGTGCATGGGTCATGCAGCGAGCAGGCTGAGGCAGCGTTCGCCGAGCGGCTCGGTAATGCGTGCCGCGACCCAGCCATGGGATCCGGCGCCGATGCCTTGCTCATAGGCCCAAAGGGCCACCCGGTTCGAGCAGTTGCGATCTGCGAGGAATCCGTCGAGTTCCGCGGCGATGTCAGCGCCGAAGCGAAGGTTGCGTTCCATCCAGCGCTCGAGATGCCGCTCGGCCGCCAGCATGTCAGACTTGCGCCGGTTGCACTCCGCGTGTGCGAGTACAAAATTGTGGGCCAGGTCGCGCGGGTACCTGGACCATGGAATGAAATGATCGACGTCGCCCGGCCCGGCGATGACGCCATCGCAATAGAAACACCGGCGCGACTGCAGTTTCGACAGCGCCTGCCCGGCGGCGGCGAGGGTGCTGCGCGACGCGCCGAACATGAATGCTTCCAGTTCATCGGCCAGGCCGATCACCGGGGCATTCAGACGGTTTCCGCGCACATGGCGTATCCAGGCGGCGCGCGCGAGTTGCTGGACTAGTGGATGAAAGGTCCTCAGCATGGTGCCGACGCCGGCCTTGAGCACCACCTCGCCGCGTGGGGGAGGAAAGTCGTAGAGGAAGGGCACCAGAACGCCGCCGACATTTTGCAGGTACCTGAGCGGCATGTTGGCGACCGTCGATGCAATGGTGCGAAGCGTGCCGTTCCAGCCAGGCAGTTGCCTGGCATGTGCGATCGTGGCGGCGCCCTGTGCCCGCAGGATCGACAGGTAGTTCACAACGGCAGCCTGCGTGCCCTGGTTCTGGGCCAGCACCGAGGGGTTGGTTCCAGCGACCCCGGAGGCATAGGGAACGGTCTGTGGCCAATAGAGTTCGGCGAATTTCTCCGCAATGCGAACCATCGGGAGGTGCAGTTCGCCTTCACCATCACCGGCGCCGGATTCGACGGCCAGTTCGGCCAGGGACATCAGCAGCGCGTACTTGTAGGTGGCAACGAAGTCGCCTTCGTCGAACAGGCGCTGAAGGTGCTGCAGGAACTGGAGTTGCTGCTCGGCGCTCGGCTTCATGCGTCCCAGTAGGCGGCTTTTTCCGGGATGATCCAGCGCACGCCGCCACGCGGGTCCACGCGGTCGCCTTGATAGCGCGGGATCAGATGGATGTGGAGGTGGGGCACGGTCTGCCCGGCAGTCGGGCCATCGTTGATGCCGATGTTGTAGCCATCCGGTTTCATATCGCGCTCCAGCCTGCGCTTGGCTTCCTCGAGCAGGGCAAGCAGCGCGTCCCGCTCCAGGGGTTCGATCTTGAAAATGGAACCCACGTGGCGCCTTGGAATGACGAGGGTGTGCCCGGGAGAAACCGGGAATGCGTCGCGGATGACGAGGCCGTGCAGGTTCGACAGGAGAATGCGCTCGGCGGGGAGGGCGCAGAAGGGGCAGGTCTTGTCAGTCATTACAGAAGGATAATCGTTTCTTGGCGCCTTCGCTTTTTACGAATGCCTTCAGACGGGAGTGATGTCTGCCAGCTTCGTGAAGTTCAGGGTTCCCACGGTCGCTCCATGGCAAGTCACTGAACACCCACAAACGTCGCTTCGCTGCCGCTCTGGGTCGCGGACAACACGAGGCGCGCGTCGATCCATTCCTTGAGTTCGGCGACGTGCGAGATAATGCCGACCAGTCGCCCGGCCTGCTGAAGATCCTTGAGCGCCCGGATGGCAAAGTCAAGAGACTCGGGGTCCAGCGTACCAAATCCTTCATCCACGAAAATCGCATCCAGCCGGATGCCCCCGGCGTAAGACTGCACCACGTCCGACAGGCCAAGCGCCAGGGCCAGCGAAGCCAGGAACGATTCGCCGCCCGACAGCGTTCCCGCAGCACGAGTGGTTCCGGTGTAGTGATCGAAAATCTCGAGATCAAGGCCCGCTGCGGCGCGCTGATTGACTGGTTCGATCTTGCGCCGCATTTCGTAACGCCCTCGGCTCATGATGCGCAGCCGCGTGGTCGTTGCGGCAAGCACCTCCTCCAGCAGGGTGGCCAGTACATAACGCTGGAAGGACATGCGCTGCGGATTGTTGCCGTTGGCCACGTCCGATACCCGCTTGATCACCGCGTACCGATCCTCGATGTCCCTGAAGCGTTTTGCAAGATCAGCCAACGATGCGACGAAACCGGTGGTTCCCTGCAGGGTCACCAGCAGTTGTTGAACGATACCGCTGGCGGCCAGAAGCGCGGTCTTGGCCGATTCGTGATCTTCGGAGAGCTTGTCAATGGCGGGTCGGGTCAAGGTCGCCGAGTCGGAGGTTGCCCGCCTCAGCCGTTCCTCGGCAGCTTTCAGGGCGGCATCATTGTTCCGGATCGCTTCGTCCAGGCGTGTGGCGTCAGCGTCGCTGAGCTTGGCAGCCTGATAGGCGGCAGTGTCCGCGAAACCGGCTGCCTGCAACCGTGCCGAAAATTCCTCGGTCTTTTTCTTGAGTTGTTTGTCCAGGGTTTTGCCGTGCTCCCTGGATGAGCCCAGCTGGGCATTCAATTCGCCCAGGCGTTTTGCGGCCTCTTGTGCAGCCTCGGATGCGTTCTCGATCTGGCTTCTGAGTTGCTTGATGCGATTGTCGGCGACTTCCCTGGCGCTCTGCAACGCTTTCGCCTCGGCCAGTTCGGGAGGAATGCCTGCCTCACGTTCCTGGCGTTGCCCGGCGATCTGCTGCAGGCTGGCCTGTGCCTTCTGGGCGGCAGCCAGGTGCAAGGACACCGAGCCCTCGAGTTTCTCGAAACTCAGCCGGTCAAGGGCAAGCTTTTCTTTCAGGCCGGGGACTGCCTGCGCTGCCTGGTCTGCCTCGTGGGCGTTAGTCAGCGCCTTGTCCCGCTCGGCGATCAACTCGGCCTCAGGTCGGCCATCGGTCGGCCCCAAAGCCTTTTCCAGGTCGGCGATCCGCTCCGCGCCGGCGCGAATGGTGTCCTGCACTTGCGCGAGTTTCTTCTCGGCGTCCTGGAATGTCTTTTCAGCAGCCTGAACCCGGTCTTCGACCGCCTTCAGGGCATCGTCGGAAATCAATTCTTCCGTGCCATGGGCCGGCGCGGGGTGTTCCGTCGCGCCGCAGACCGGGCAAGCCTGCCCCTCGGTGAGCGCCAGGGCGAGGCGCGCAGCCTGGCCGGCAATCCAGCCCTGCCGGGTTCCTTCAAGATCTTTCCGGCTTGAAAGCAGCAAAGCCTCGGCTGCCTTCAGCACGGCTTCTTGCCGTGCGAGCGTTGCCTGGTCCGCCTTGAGCTGCGTTCTTGCCTTCGCCAGGGCCCCGAGCTGATCCACGGCAAGGCTGCTCCGCTCGGCGCTTGCCTTGTGGCCAGCATGCGCGGCGGCCAGCACTTCAGTTCTTTGCACCAGCTCGGTGAGCGAGGCAATTGCCAGGTTGGCAGATTTCAGCTTGTCTTGTGCTTCTGCCAGGGCGCGTCCGGCTAGCGCCTCTGATTCGACGGCGGCGGCATGCTGTGTGCGGAGTTCACCCAGCGCGGCGACCTTCGTAGCCAGGGCATCGAGTTCGGCAAGGCGTCCGATTGTCTTGTCGATCTCCGGCGCGCTTGCGTTGGCGGTCGCCAGCAGCGCATCCGCATCGGTCTTGACCTTGCCGGCCGCCTCGACATCCTTGAGCAGTTTGCCCGTCTGGGTCTGCTCGGCGGAGAGGAGTTGCGCCGCTTCAAGCATCGCCGCCTCGTAGGGGACGGTGCTCGCCGCCTGGTGCGCCAATCCAAGCTGCTTGCGCTTTTCAAGCCATGCCGGCTGCTCATTAGCCAGTGACAGCAGGCCTTGAGTCGCCGCGTCCAGTTCGGCAAAACGTGCCGCTACCCCGCGTGCCTCGGCCAGCCCCTTTTCTGCTTGCAAGGCGGCGGCAGCAGCCTTCTTTTCCTCGCCCTGGCAACGAGCAAGTTCATCCTTCTGTCCCTGCAGGCGGGCTTCCAGCTCGGCTTCGCTTGCCCCATTGGCCTGGTCGAGGAGGGTCTGGCGTTGCGTGCGCACCGTCTCGGAATCCCGCGCGAGGGCATTGGCCGCGTTCTTCAGGGAATCCTCGATTCGCTTGTAGAGTTCGGTGCCGAACAGCGTCTGCAGGATGGATTCGCGCTCCTGCGAGTTGGCCATCAGGAATTCGCGGAATTTCCCCTGGGGCAGCATGATGACCTGGCGGAACTGCCTGCTGTCGAAGCCCAGCAGTTCGACGATCTTTCGCGTGACATCGCTCCAGCCGCTGGCTACCGGCGCTTCCTTCTCGCCGCCGGCTTCGGACACGATGCGCCAGAGATCCGCCTTCGGGTTCTGCAGCGTTTCCCCGCCGCCCCGCAGCGCGCGGCGCACCTGTTCGGGCACCCGCCGGACGCGGTAGCGGTCCGTGCCTAGCGCAAAATCGAACCTGACTTCGGTCAGTGTATCGAGGCCGGCATGATGGCTGCGCATCTGGCGGCCATCACGCTCTCCCCCGGAACTGTCGCCGAACAGGGCAAAGCACATGCCGTCGAGTATGGTTGTCTTGCCGGATCCGGTGGGACCGTGAATCAGGAAGAATGTCTTGCTTCCAAGCAGACGGAAGTCGATCACCTGGCGGTGGGCGAATGGGCCGAAGGCCTGCAATTCAAGGATCAGCGGCTTCATTTTGCGACCCTCACGTCATCATTGGCCAATGCGGCGGCAACTTCATTGAATGCCGCGAGTTGCGGGGGATTGATGTCCTCCCCGGCGATATCCCGGAAAAACGCCTTGAACAGTTCGTCCGGATTCCGGCTGCGGTGGTCTTCGGACGCCTGGCCCCGCGCCGGGTCCGTTGTCTGTCGGGCAAACTGGAGTTCCATCATGTTCGGATAGACCTCGCGCAGGCGCGCCATGGGTTCGAGCAGGGGGTCCGTATCGGTGAGGAGCGCACACAGGTAATCCTCCCGGGACCGTGCCGGGTCGGGATTCTTCAGGAGTTCTGCCAGCGTGCCGCTGACGATCCGTACATCGTGGAGGTGGGTAAGGGGGCGGCAGTCGATGTGCGGCGTACCTGCAGCATCGATCTCGATGATCGAGACGCTCTTGGGCTGGTCAACTTCGTTGAACGAGTATTTCAGCAGGGAGCCGGCGTAATGGATGCGCTCCGCGAAGGTCTGCGGGCGATGCAGGTGCCCAAGGGCAACGAAGTCGAACCCGGCAAAGGTGTCCGTGCTGACCATTCCCGAGCCGCCAATGGTGATCGGGCGCTCCGATTCCGACTCGCTTCCGCCCGCCACGAAGGCATGTCCGACCAGGACGCTGCGCTGTCCGGGTTTGATCTGTGCCCGCAATAACCCTGCAATGTGGCTCATTGCGCTCTGGTGGTCGGTGATGTGTTCCCCGCCTGGCAGTGCCCGGGCAAAGATGGGATCGGCATAGGGCAGGGGGAAGAAAGCGATTTCCCCGTGTTCGTCATCAACAATGACAGGTGAGAGATCGTCGAGGGTTCCACGCAAATGGAGCCCCCGGGCATTGCAGACCCGGCTCGCGAAGCCGATGCGCTCGGCGCTGTCGTGGTTTCCGGCAATCAGGATCACAGGGATGTTGCACTCAACCACCAGGCGGGCCAGGACTCCATCGAGAAGGGCGACCGCCTCCGCCGGGGGGACCGAGCGGTCATAGACGTCGCCGGCGATGAGGACGATGTCGACCTGCTCCTGTTGCGCAAGCAAGATCAACTGGCCCAGGACATGTTCCTGATCTTCGAGGAGGGATTGTCCGTGAAGATAACGTCCAAGATGCCAGTCTGCGGTGTGAAGTAGTTTCATGGATGTGCGGCCTTGAGGATTGCCAAGCATACGACGTTCGGAGCTCACCCGATGATCCTGGCACGTGTTCGGCAGTTTTCGGCCGGCGGGCATGGAATGGAAAGCCGATCGCTCGAGGCGCCATGATAAGGGTATTGGCTGACGCTCGAACTCTCAGGTTGCAGAGCGCCGGCGAACTATTGTCTCAGCGCCACATGGCGCGCATTCGTGCGCCCAGGTCGATTGGTGGCGAAGACGCCTGATTCATTGCGGCGCTTCCAAGAACTGCCGGTGGCCAGACGTGGCTTTCAAAATGTCCCAGAAGCCGGTTCGGGATGAACCGCGACCGGTTCGCATAGATGTGCCGGTCGCCCGTGGCGGACTGTCCGGACACGTAGAACCGCTGAGGGATAACCAGGTCCAGTTGATCCTTCGCGCGGGTCATGGCGACATAGAGGAGACGACGCTCTTCCTCGATCTCCATCTCGCTTCCAGTGGCGAGGTCGGACGGAATGCAGCCGTCGACCACGTTGAGGACGGAAACCGCCGCCCATTCCCGTCCCTTGGCCGAATGGATGGTGGACAGGATCAGGTAGTCTTCATCGAGCAGCGGGGCACCCGACTGGTCGCTGGTGGCATCGGGGGGGTCCAGCGTCAGTTCAGTGAGGAAGCGTTCCTGGTTCGGATAGGTGGCCGCAATCCGGGCGAGTTGCTGGATGTCGGCCAGCCGGGTGGTCGCATCTTCGAAGAGCCTCTCCATTTGCGCCTCGTACCAGACGGCCGCCTGTTCGACCGGCGCCGGCCAGATGGCTCCGTCGCCGATATGTTCGACCAGCGCGGCAAATTCGGCCCAGGCCAGCCGCGCGCCTTCGGCGACGGGTTGCTCGGCGAGAAGGGAGCAACCCGGCAATGCGGCCTGGAGGTTTTCCAGGATGCGGGCTGCTGTCTTCGGGCCGATACCCGGCAGCAACTGAATGGCCCGGAACCCCGAGACCCGGTCCCGAAGATTCTGGGCCCAGCGCAGGATCGCCAGTACATCTTTCACATGGGCCGCTTCGAGAAACTTCAGGCCACCGAACTTGACGAAGGGGATGTTGCGCCGCGTCAGTTCGATTTCCAGGCGAACGCTGTGATGGGATGCGCGAAACAGCACCGCCTGAGATTTCAGCCTGACCCCTGTTTCACGCCGCGCAAGCACTTGTTCAACCACGTACCCGGCCTGGTCAGCGTCGTCGCGTACCGAGACCAGTCGCGGCTTCACGGCGGAGCCCCGCTCGCTCCAGAGGTCCTTGCTGTAACGCTCCTTCGCAAGGGCAATGACCGCGTTGGCCGCCCCCAGGATGGGCTGGGTCGACCGGTAGTTCCGGGCGAGGGTTACCTGCCGCGCAGGGGGGTCGAAATGCGCCGGGAAATCGAGGATATTGCGCACCGTGGCGCCACGAAAACTGTAGATCGACTGCGCATCGTCGCCGACCACGGTCAGGCCCGTTCCGTCCGGCTTCATGGCCAGCAGCAGGGCGGACTGCAGGCGGTTGGTGTCCTGGTATTCATCGACCAGCACGTGGTTGAAACGCGCCCCGATTTCACGGGCAAGACCGGGTTCGCCGACCATCTGGGCCCAGTACAGGAGCAGGTCGTCGTAATCGAGGACCTGCTGTGCCTGCTTGGCTTCCACGTAGCCCAGAAACAGTCCCTTCAGGTCGTCTTCCCATTCGGCGCACCAGGGGAACGTTGCCTGAAGCACCTCGCCCAGCCCCTGCTGCGTATTGACCACCGCCGAATAGATGGCGAGGCAGGTGCCTTTGAGGGGGAAACGCTTGTTTTTAGCCGACATGCCCAGTTCGTGGCGGACCAGGTTCATCAGGTCAGCTGAATCCTCGCGATCATGGATGGAAAAGGCCGGATCGAGGCCGATGCGGCCGGCGTACTCGCGCAGCAGCCGGGCGCCCACGCTGTGAAAGGTGCCAGACCAGGGAAAACCGGCGCTCACCAGGCGGGCATGGCGGGGCGATACCTGCGCTGCGATGCGCTGGACCCGTCGTGTCATTTCGTCTGCTGCGCGACGGGAGAAGGTGAGCAGCAGGATGCTCCCGGGGTCGGCGCCGTGGGCGAGCAGGTGGGCTACGCGGTGGGCGAGCGTACTGGTCTTCCCGGAACCCGCGCCGGCGATGACCAGGAGGGGAGGGGGTAAGTGTTCAGCAGTGATCCCGTGGGTTGCAGCGTCCCGCTGCGCGTCATTGAGGCTGGCGAGATAGTGTGTGGTGCAGAGGGTACCCGGCTCGTTCACCGTGAGGGTTCCGCCGGGAAATGCGTGGCACTGGCACCTGCCTGAAGCGCCATCGGCTGTGCGGGTGATAGCTTCTCTTCATTGACGACTGCGACGGGTTCGTCGCAGTCGGGACAGATGCGGTAGGGCTTCCCGGAAAAACTGGCGATGTCCATCGCGCACGGATCAATCGGGCTGTGGCAGTGGGGGCAGATGATGCGTCGTTGCATGGCGGCTTCCTTGGATACTGTAATAATAAACAGTATTCAGCCGTTGGCAAGGCGCTATTCACCGGAATCTCTATTTGGAATGAATTTTTGCTGCCCACGATCGGGCCATGGACAGCCCTGGGTCGGGCGGGTGACAGCTATAGGGCGACCGCTTGAAGGTCGACATTCAGATTCTGCAGTATTTGGATCGGGCGTCAGTAGGCGAGATCGGCTTGCGCATTTCCCGCTGCGAAAGGCTACTGTGGCTTATTCGCCTTTACTCGATAGGGTCCATCAGGAATTGCATTGGGCCCAAACGTAAAAACTTGCGAATTTGCCTGTCGTGCGAGCGGCATATAGTTTGGTGCGGCACGGGTAATCGCGGCGTTGACAGCCATGGCAATCAATGTGGCTATCCCGCCGCCAGAGGTTGAACTCTGCGGCGAATACTGCATCAGCTTACGTTCACTCCAAATCAGAGAGCCGTCTTTACTGAAAAGCTTGTATTCAAACTCGACAGTCACCACAGTCGTGAGCACGGCATACTGGGCGTCCCATCGATTGATGGTTACATACAGAACAGCGTCGGCATCAAACAGCTTCGCCAGAACGGCCGGAGGCTCTTGGTGAATCCGGTCACCTTCATAGAAACCTTCTTGCTCAAGAACCACCTTGGCCGTATTCACCGGAAAAACGTAATAGCCCTTCTCGGCCAACGGCACGGGAAGTGTCGCCAGGACATAATTTGGAGCATCCACATCAAGCGATTTGTTGGCAACAGG
>ENA-UOWG01003843-UOWG01003843.1-activated-sludge-metagenome-genome-assembly--contig:-NODE-3843-length-10984-cov-3.867691_pt1 | contig 10984 bp, 7 predicted proteins | sample MGYA00238147_ERZ761563 | MGnify/ENA primary metagenome ERZ761563 (study PRJEB28884, sample SAMN05720216) | anaerobic digester metagenome | isolation source: active sludge of municipal... | reverse complement strand
AGTCGGGTGCGCCGCAGGCTCCGCAATCGAAACCCGGAAGAAAGCACATCATCCTTCTTTTTCGTGACATCTTTTTCAATGCCACTTCCATGTCTTCATCAAGTTTTTCGATATTTCTTGGTTCGATGTTACCCAGATAACTGTGATCCCTTATGTTTATAAACCTGTCGGTAAGTTTTTTGTCATTATCCTCCTCTGACCTGGCGTGCTCTGATGCAAGCTTCCTGAGCCTTTCAACAGTGAGGAACCTGTTTCCTGTCATAAGTATACCGCCGGCGCAGCTTTCATCACATGCTCTGAGTTCAAGGAATTCAACGCTGCCCAGTTTATCATTTTCGACATTCTCAAGAATTTCGGTCACGTTCCTGATGCCGTCGACAGCCAGGGCTCTCCTGTCGCAGTGAACGGCCTCACCGCGCGTAAGGCTCCAGAGTATGCCGCGTGAATTGAGAAGGTCGTCGGTTACAGGCATGATCTTTTCAGAGGAATGATTCTGAAGGTATTTCTGAATTTTGTTGTAAAGAAAATTCATGTTTATTACGCCTGTTATTATTGACTCGGTTTCGCCAACGGGACTTTTGATGGCAGCAATTTTTGCGGCACATGGAGTCGCATAGAACAGGCCGATTTTTTCCCCGGGGATGCCTGAAGCCTTCAGATGCTCGAGATAATAAAGTGCCGACATGTCAATCGGAGGATTTACCCTTACTATATTGTCGACAAGTGAAGGGAACCTTACCTGAATAAGGCGGACAATGGCGGGACAGAATGAAGAAATAAGCGGACGGACATCATTTTTCGTCCTGTATTCATTATAGGCGTCGAGGACCATGTCGACAGTGTTTTCTACCTGGAAGACATGTGTGAAGCCAATCTCTTTTAATGCGGAATAGATCGACGATGCGGGTATCTTGTGTGAGAACTGCCCGATGAGGATGCTGGGTATGAGTATTACCCTTGCTTCAAATCTGAAGATCATCTCCAGGTCATCCTGTTCGACCGAGATTGCCGAAACAGGACAGGCTTTATAGCATTCGCCGCAATCGACACATCTGTTCGCAATGATTCTGGCTTTTCCGTTCCTCACCCGGATTGCCCTTGTAGGACAGACGGTCATACAATGAGTGCATCCGGTGCAGTCGCTCTCATTCACCCTTAGTGCATGGTGGAATTCCGTATGTATGTTTTTATCTGGCATCCGGTTTTAAATAAGTGATCATTTCAACATTTGTTCCGGCACCCGGTTCACTTGTAATGTTAAGTATGTCGCAGTTCCTCTTTATGTTCGACAAGCCCATTCCTGCTCCGAATCCCATTTCTCTGACCTGGGGCGATGCAGTGGAAAATCCTTCCTCCATGGCCTTGGGGATGTCAGGAATTCCGGGACCCTGATCGGTGATTGTTACCCTGAGCTTTTCATTATCGATGTCAATCTCCACAATCCCGGAATATGCATGTGCAACCACATTCACCTCAGCTTCATAAAGGGCTATTACAATCCTTTTGGATACTCCATGGTCAATATTCAGCTGCCGGAGGATCTTTTTCACAGAACTCGCGACAGTTCCCGCATTCGAGAAATCACCGCCGGCTATCTTGAATCTGTATTGCATAAGCTAATACAAGGGATTTATTCCCGCATTATATAATTCTCCCGATATCTTGAAAACAGAATGGGGGCACTCAATCAGAACCATGCCGTTTTCTTCGGCAAGGGATAGGATTTCACTGTTTATCTTTTTATTCCTGGCAAATACGATGCAGTTGATATCCGACATTTCTGAAGTTCTTATTGTCTGAAGATTTGCAAGTCCGGTTATCAGAAGTATGTTTTCCCTGTCGACTTTTAAAACATCGCTCATAAGGTCGGAAGAGAATGCAAACTCAATTACTTCGGATAATTTTTCTTCTCCACATATCACCCTGCCGTTGATCTTTTCTGCTATTTCTTTGATAGTCATGCTGCTAACGTTATTAAAGCCACAAATTCACTTCTTTTTTTTAAAAGTGACGAAGCAAAGGTAATAAATTTAGTGTTAAATAAATAACAATGTTATAAAAATAACACAAGTGAAATATTTTGATCATTTATTGAAGGCACCCTGACAAACCAGACGGCCTTAAGGAGGTATTGATACACATTTGGCACTTTCGGAGTTTAACTACGAATGTGATTCCGACCTCCGGTTTTACCGGCGATGTACCGGAGAAAAGAGGCGTGGAACTTCGCGGAAGGATAGTTTGTGTGAAAGAGAATTCTTTTTAAGTATTGTCTGAATCAGTTGTCTTAAAGGTAACTGTGGAAAGTTTGTCCATGTCAGATGGCAAAGCGCTAAAATGGTTATTTTTGTCTGTCTTGTAAAAGACTAAGGCTGGCCCCGACATCTGTAAAGGATCTGATATCTGTTTGGGTCGTCTGGCAATAAATTTATAATCAAAATATTAATAAATGAAAAGAGCTGAATTCATCTCAATTTCCCTGTTTTTTTTATTATTACTTTCTTCTTCCGGAAGCAGGTCTTATGCCCGGATGCCTCAGAGGGACGGCAGCCGGATCAGGGTGACCGGCTGGGCTGATGACAATAATTATTTGCTTCAGACTGTGGATTCAGAGAACAGGCCGGTTATCAGAAAAGTTAATGCGCGGACCGGAAGGAGTGTAACAGCAACTCCCGGAACTACCGACAGGGAAACAATTGACAAATTGCTTCCGGAAGGAGTGAAGCTGGGGATGTATGACATCGTGAGTTCCGACGGGCTGAGTGCAGTTCTGGACCGTGACAACGACCTGTATTTATTCAGGAAAGGAGACAGGGAGCTTCTGAGACTGACCACAGGAGATGATCCTGAGGTGAATTTCCGTTTTTCACCTGAGGGGCAAAAGATTGCGTATACCAGGAACAAAGACCTTTATGTTTATGACTTTTCTTCGAAGAAGGAGATCCGGCTTACATTTGATGCGTCTGACAGGATATATAACGGATACGCTTCATGGGTTTACATGGAGGAGATTCTCGACCGTCCGAGCCGCTACTCTGCATTCTGGTGGTCGCCCGACGGAAGCAGGATTGCTTACCTGAGGACTGATGAGACCGAAGTTCCCATCTTCACCCTTAACCGCCTGGATGAGGCTGACGGCATTCATGGAAAACTCGAACAGGTCCCATATCCGAAGGCCGGAGATCCGAATCCGAAGGTAAAAATGGGGATTGCCGATATTGAATCCGGAAGGACGACCTGGGTGAAAACGGATTATAATGTTGACCAGTATATTGCCTGGCCATTCTGGACGACTGACAGTAAAAAGCTTGCTGTTCAGGTTATAAACCGCGACCAGAACGAAATGAATATCATTCTTGCTGATCCCGCAACAGGTGATTATACGACAATATACAATGAGAAGCAGAATGCCTGGCTCGACTTTTACAAGGATATATATGTGATGAAGGACGGTTCAGGTTTCATTGTGAACAGCGTCAGGAACGGCTGGGAAAACCTGTATTACTACGGATGGAATGGAAATCTGGTTGTTCAGCTTACAAATTTTGATTTCAGGGTAAATGGGATCGAGCGTGTTGATGAGACAGCCGGTGTTGTTTATTTTACCGCCACCGGAACTGAATCGACCGACAACCATCTTTTCCGTGTGGGGCTCGACGGCAAGAACCTGCTGCAGATGACGAGTGGTCCCGGATCGCATTCTGTCAGCATATCGCCATTGGGTACCTGGCTTGTAGATACATGGAACAGCCTTGAAAGTGCAGGGTCGATAGTTCTCATTGATAAAAAAGGCAGACAGGTGATGGAGATACACAAATTTGATCAGCCTTCCTTTGATCCGTCAAAACATTCCAAAGCAGAGATGCTAAGGATTTCAACCTCTGACGGTCTGTTCCGGATGCCGGCAATAATAACTTATCCCATTGGTTTCGACCCTTCAAAAAAATATCCTGTCATTTTCAGGATATACGGAGGCCCCGATTCAAAGAATGTAACCAACAGGTGGCAGGGGGAAAACCCCTCATGGGATGCTCAGAACGGTATAATCACTTTTACTGTCGATCACAGGGGCTCGGGGCATTTTGGCAAGAGGGGACTTGATTATCTTCACCGCTGTCTTGGCAAGTGGGAGTTACTCGACTACCAGGATGCGGTAAAGTGGCTTCATTCAAAGCCTTTTGTGGATAAGGCAAGAATAGGGATTACCGGAAGTTCATACGGTGGTTACATGACCTGCATGGCGCTTACACGCGGGGCGGATTTCTGGACTCATGGATTTGCCGGATCGTCAGTCACCGACTGGAGGCTTTACGATGATGTCTACACTGAAAGATACATGGACACTCCGCAGGACAATCCCGATGGTTACAAGGACGGATCGTCGCTTACATGGGCAAAGAATCTTAAGGGGGAGTTGTATCTTACACATGGTGACCTTGACGACAATGTTCACATGCAGAATTCAATTTATCTGATCTCGCGCCTGCAGGATGAAGGAAAAACATTCAGTTTTATGCTATACCCTAATGGCCGTCATGGCTGGGGCGGGGCGAAGGCTTTTCATTCAAGGAACGAGGCAAACTATTTCTGGCTTGATAATTTCTTTGGGAAAGAAAAATAATTGCTATTTTGTGATGTTATTTTTTTCACACTAAACCTGAGTTATTTACTCCTAACCCTAAATTTGAAACAGATGGTTATTGGTATTCTAAAGGAATCCGGAGCCGAAAGGAGAGTGGCAATGCTTCCGGGAGAAGTTGCCATTCTTGTTAAACTTGGTGTCACGGTAAATGTCGAAAAGGGAGCAGGAATAAAAGCCTGGGTGTCTGACAGTGAGTACATATCAGCCGGCGCCTTTGTTGCGGAAAGGAATGATCTTATACCCGGATCGGCTTTCATCCTGTCGGTTAATCCTCCATCTGAGGATGATCTGCTGACATTTACCGGTGGACAGATCCTTTGCTGTGTTGTCAATCCGGCTGAGAACCGGGAATGGCTCGAGAAGGCAAGGGTAAGGGGACTCACCGTTCTGGCTCTTGATATAATACCAAGGACCACACGGGCCCAGTCGATGGACATCCTGTCGTCGATGGCAACTGTTTCAGGCTATAAGGCAGTGCTTGCTGCGGCATCAGTTCTTCCCGGGTTCTTTCCTATGTTTATGTCGGCTGCCGGGACCATAAAGCCGTCGAAGGTACTGATATTGGGAGCGGGAGTTGCCGGCCTTCAGGCTTTGGCCATTGCAAGGAAGCTTGGAGCGGTGGTAGAGGTCTTCGATGTAAGGTCTGCAGTTAAGGAGGAAGTAAAAAGCCTTGGAGGCAGGTTTATCGAAGTGGAGGGAGCGAAGGAAGACTCATCGGCCGGAGGTTATGCTGTAGAACAGACCGAAGAATTCAGACTGAAGCAGCAGGAGCTTATCCAGAAGCATGCTATTGCTTCTGATGTGGTTATAGCCACTGCTCAGATCCCCGGGAAAAAAGCCCCGGTGCTTATTCGGAAGGAAACGGTTCTAGCCATGAAACCCGGTTCGGTTATAGTTGATCTTGCTGCATGCTCGGGAGGCAATTGCGAATTGACCGAAAACGACAAAACAGTTGTTGTCAATGGGATTTCAATAATAGGGAAATCAGATTTCCCATCAGATATGCCTTCCGATTCGAGCAAGATGTTCGGATCCAATATAGTTAATCTTCTGAAGCTCATGATAGGAAAAGGCGGAGAGTTCAGTTTCAATCTTCAGGATGACATCATTTTCGGTACTACAGCAGTACACAAAGGAGAATACATAAGCGAAAGAGCAAAACAGTTAATCGGTTTAAAATAACAGGCATATGGAACAGTTTTCAGAATTCTTCCTCCGGAACAGGGAGGCAATATTCCTGGTTATCCTGTCGATATTCCTTGGAATAGAAGTTATCAGCAATGTTCCCGCTATACTTCACACTCCACTGATGTCGGGAGCCAATGCCATCCATGGAGTCGTTATCATTGGAGCAATAATAGTGATGGGGCATGCCGACACTACTGGTTCGATGATCCTTGGTTTTCTGGCAGTGGTACTTGGTACGCTAAATGTGGTAGGAGGCTTTGTGGTGACAGACAGGATGCTCGAGATGTTTAAAAAGAAGAAATGACAATCCGTTACTAATTTCCAAAACTATTCAAAATGAGCGGCACCTCTCAATTTCCTTTAGGAATTACAATACTCGAGATCATTTATATAGTGGCATCTGTCCTGTTTATTTTAGGTCTTAAGATGCTCAGCAATCCACGGACTGCAAGAAGGGGCAACATACTTGCGGCTTTCGGCATGGGTTTTGCCATTCTTGCGACCATATTTTTTCATAAGAAGGATGGCAGTCATATCGGTAACATACCCTGGATAATTGCTGCGATTGTTATCGGGACTATAATCGGCTGGATTATTGCAAGGAGGGTAAAGATGACAGCCATGCCTCAGCTGGTATCTTTCTTTAACGGGATGGGAGGTGCGGCAGCAGCTCTTATTTCGTTGATGGAGTTTCCCCATATAAGCGCCGAACTGGTTGCCAGGACAGGGATGGCCAACGGACAGGTTCTTGCAATTCTTATAGCTCTCATTATAGGCTCGGTTTCTTTTGCCGGAAGCATGATTGCCTTCGGAAAGCTCGACGGCTGGATAGGGGATATGAGGGTAAAGGCAATGAAGTATGTGAACCTGACGATACTTTTTTTGCTTCTGGCATCGGTAGTTTATGTTATGACACGCGATGTTCAGGCAAGTTCTGAACTTACTTCACTGATCTATATCATTCTGGGCGTTTCACTTGTTTACGGAGTTCTGTTTGTAATGCCGATAGGAGGGGCTGATATGCCCGTTGTAATATCTCTTCTGAACTCCTTTACGGGTGTGGCTGCTGCAATGGGAGGATTTCTCTACAACAACCAGGCAATGCTGACCGGAGGCATACTGGTGGGATCTGCAGGTACCATACTTACCATTCTTATGTGCAAAGCCATGAACCGGTCACTGCTGAATGTTATTGTAGGTGTGTTCGGGGGTGGCGGGAGTTCTGTTGCAGGTGAAGCAGGAACAGTAAAGGAGATCAATCTGTCGGACGCTGCTGTCCTGTTAAGTTATTCAAAGAGGGTGGTTATAGTTCCGGGTTACGGACTTGCTGTTGCGCAGGCCCAGCATATCTGCCACGAGCTGGATAAATTGCTGGAGGAGAAGGGTGTGGAAGTCAGATATGCAATTCACCCTGTGGCCGGAAGGATGCCCGGACATATGAATGTGCTCCTTGCCGAGGCTGACGTTCCTTACGAGCAGCTTGTAGAAAGCGATGAGATAAATCCCGATCTTCCCAATACGGATGTTCTTATTGTTATCGGAGCAAATGATGTGGTAAACCCGGCGGCAGAAGATGATCCTTCGAGTCCCATTTACGGCATGCCTATTATAAAAGCGCGTGATGCAAAGAACGTCATCGTGATGAAAAGAGGAATGGGCAAGGGCTATGCAGCCATAGAGAACATGCTCTTTTTTAACGACAGGACAAGGATGCTTTTCGGAGATGCCAAAAACACCCTGCAGGCTCTTGTCAATGAGATCAAAAACCTGTAAAATGTCAGTTTACTATCAATAATGTCTTCTCATGCTGAAAAACTTCTGAGTCTTAGATCTGCCATGAAGGCAGACGGGATTGACATTTATATAATTCCCAGTTCTGATCCCCACCTTGGAGAATACATACCTGAACACTGGCAGATAATCAAATGGCTAACAGGCTTTACGGGCTCTGCAGGTACTGTTGTGGTTACTGAGTTCCATGCGGGATTATGGACCGATTCCAGGTATTTTATACAGGCTGCCAGGCAGCTGTCCGGTTCGGGATTTGAATTCATGCGTCCCGGTCAGTACCAGAGGAACGATTATATGGATTTTATTGCCGATAATGCCGGAAAAGAAATGAAAATCGGATTTGACGGCAGGATATTTCCTGTCTCCTCTTTCAGAAGGCTTGAAAAGAGACTTGAAGGGAAAAATATGATTTTTAAGACCAGCTGCGATTTAATATGGCCGTTGTGGCCAGACCGCCCGGCCATGCCTTTCTCAGCAGCCTTTGATCATGCGCTGGAATATTCCGGTAAGGGAAGAGCAGAAAAGCTTGGCGAAGTGAGGGACCGGATGAAGAGAGCCGGTGCCGCATACCATCTTTTATCTTCCCCCGACGACATAATGTGGCTTCTGAATATCAGGGGCAATGACCTGAAATACAGTCCGCTGTTGTTGTGCTTTGCACTAGTGGGGCTGGAACAGGCGCTGCTTTTCATTGATCAGGCAAAGATACCGCCAATGCTTGCAGCTGAATTTGACAGGCTTGGAATAGTTATACTGCCTTATGATGAAGCTTCTGAGATAATTCAGGAAGTCATCGAAGGGGAGTCTGTCATGTTTAACCCTCAGAACACATCGGTTGATTTATTCCGGGCACTGACAAAAATGTCGGGGTCCGTCGAGGGAATCAGCATCCCGGCCGGGTTGAAATCGGTTAAGAACCCGACAGAGATAGCAAATATCGGAAAGGTGATGATCAGGGACGGCGTTGCACTTACGAGGTTCTTCCACTGGTTCGGTAGTAACCATGGAATCACTGAAATGTCTGAAGATCAGCTTTCTGAAAAGATTGATGAATTCAGGGCAGAACAGGAAGGATTTTTAAAACCTTCGTTTGAGACCATAGTGGCTTTCAATGAGAATAGCGCCCTTCCGCATTACCATGCAGAAAAAGGTTCGGGAGCAGAGATAGGGGACAGGGGAATACTTCTTGTTGATTCAGGAGGTCAGTATCCCGGAGGTACTACCGATATTACCAGAACAATTGCAATCGGGATCCCGTCGGCTCAGCAGATTTCCGACTTTACACTTGTCCTGAAAGGCCACATCAATCTTGCTCTCAGTAAGTTTCCGGAAGGAACAAGAGGTTATCAGCTTGACCTGGTTGCACGGAGAGCAATGTGGGGCTCCGGAATGAATTATGCCCATGGAACCGGTCATGGAATTGGATACTGTCTCAATGTTCATGAAGGACCCCAGAGCATCAGCCCGGCTGATAACAAGACTGCCATAGAGGAAGGAATGCTTACATCAAATGAACCGGCGATTTACAGGGAGGGGGAATATGGGATCAGGACGGAAAATCTCATTCTTTGCTACAGCGATGAAGAAACTGAGTTCGGAAAGTTTCTAAGATTCGAGACCATTTCATTATGCTATATAGATAAGTCGCTTATTGACAAGTCGCTGCTCGATCGAACTGAGACAGACTGGCTCAATGCCTATCATGCTGAAGTCTTTGACAAGCTTGGCCCTCATTTGTCAGACGACGAGAAGATCTGGCTCAGGGAAAAAACAGAGCCAATATAGTTGCTGACCGGTTCCCTTCATTTTCTTTACCCATTCCCCGGCACCTTCCTTAATAATTTTTGTGGAGGTGGGCGTGGGGAGTATTTTACCTTATAACATCCATAATCTGCGACAAGTCGATAACAGGGAATTCCGTGATTCTCAGACGTGCACTTCCATAAGGGACCAGTTCAATGATTTCATTGGAGCTCTCAGGTTTCACAGGACTTTCAGGGGGAATATCGGCAGAGTTATCCTTCAATGTCCATCCCGGTATGAGCATGCCCCTGGTTTTTATGATCACCGGGGCATCCTGTTCCCAGGGCAGGTACCTGGCCGAGTCGGTTGACCAGATCATATCACCCCTGTCGGCAAAGGGATATTTCCCGGGTTCTCCTGAAATGACCTTGATTCCTCTTTTCAGGTTGTTCCTGTCAGTCATAAGTCCGTAGTTCCATGGGGTAAGCGGATTAATCTCCCAGTCGACGCTTCCCATGTATCCGAAATTATCGTAATTGATTTTGACACTTTTGTATTCTTTTCCTATCCTGAGAGAGAAATAAAGGGGGCCTCTTAGCAGCGATAAGGAATTATTGTATCTGTTCTCAGCTCTTATATCCATAGGCAGTTCCAGTGTGATTACCTCATCAGGATCCCAGCGGGAAAAGATTTGAGCAGTCGCTCCGCCTTTTTCGTATAATATCTTGTCCTTATAGCTTATCACGGCAGTGTCGGCCCAGCCGGGAATTCTCATATAGAAGGAGAACCTGACAGGTTTGTCTGACATTATCCTGAATCGGATCTTCCCGTCGAAGGGATAATTTGTTTCTTCGGTTATTTCCACAGGCTGACCTTTCCCGACCAGTGCCTTCACGGTTGAAGGTCCGTAAGCCACTGCGATCAGACCGTTGTCGTTTGTTGACATCCAGAGGTTTGAAACGAATTTCGGCCATCCCTGGTGCATGTTTGCAAGGCAGCATGCGAAATTAGGCATCAGTCCGTAAATATTGGAATAGTCGCCGTTGGTGCTCCAGGCTCTTTTTTCTCCGTTAACCACTACCTGGTTTGACTGCTGGTCGTACTGGTGGGCCCACATGTCGGGTGTTGTTGTTCCCGGAAGTGCGTTGTAGGTAAGAAGTTCCAGTCTGTCGGCCAGCCTGTTGTCGCCGAAGATTGCAAATAATTCCTCAAGCGAATACATGTATTCCACCACGGCACACAGCTCTGTTCCGCGGTCGGGCGATTTTCCCGAGAGATGTTCGTCGCCCGAGAATCTTCCTCCGGCCTGTCCGTGATTGAGGTCATATTTTTCGATCCCGTCAAACACGGCATCACTGAATCTCCTTTCTCCCGATTGCTGATACCACAAACCCGGATATTTGATTGCCATCGCGTTATTCACAACATGAGCAGTAAGACCGTCGGGTCCCCAGTTGAGCGGAATTTTCTTTTCGGCTGATGCTGCTGAGTCCCATGGGAACTTTTCAAAGTAGGAAGTCCAGTCATAGCTGTTGTTTTGTATGGAGCTTATCACCTCAAGTATCCATGGTTCTTTTGTTTGCCGGTACAGCCAGTAGCCTGTGACTGCATTTTCCATGG
>ENA-UOWG01003839-UOWG01003839.1-activated-sludge-metagenome-genome-assembly--contig:-NODE-3839-length-10996-cov-7.254456_pt1 | contig 10996 bp, 9 predicted proteins | sample MGYA00238147_ERZ761563 | MGnify/ENA primary metagenome ERZ761563 (study PRJEB28884, sample SAMN05720216) | anaerobic digester metagenome | isolation source: active sludge of municipal... | reverse complement strand
GATGACGATGAAGAGGATGGGCTTGATCCAGCCGGAGGCGATGATGGCCCCGGCGCCCGCCTTGGCCACCGCGGCGCCCCCATACCCGCCGAGGAGTGCGTGCGAGGAGGAACTCGGCAGGCCGAGCCACCACGTAATGAGGTTCCAGACGATGGCGCCGATCAGCGCGGCCAGGATGACGTTCGCGTCCACTGCGGAAGGGTGAATGAGGCCCTTGCCGATGGTCTTGGCCACGGCGGTGCCCACCACGAACGCGGCGACGAAGTTGAAGAACGCCGCCCAGAAGACGGCCACGCCGGGGGAGAGGACCCGGGTGGAGACGACGGTCGCGATGGAGTTGGCGCTGTCGTGGAAGCCGTTGATGAAGTCGAAGATCAGCGCGACGACGATGACGGCGAGGACGAACTCGACGGACGGGGTCACGGTCAGGCGTGCTTGATGAAGATGGACTCGAGCACGTTGGCGACATCCTCGGCGTAGTCGAGGGTCTTCTCCAGCGTGTCGTAGATCTCCTTCCAGCGGATGACCAGGAGCGGGTCGGGATCGCCCTTGAAGAGGTCGCCGAGCCATTGGTGGTAGATCGCGTCGCCATCCTCCTCGAGCCCCTTCACCTTGACGCAGGCTGCGAGCACTTCGCCATTGCGGGACTTGTCGAGGTGCTTGACGCCCACCAGGAGCTGCTCGGTGGCGCCGACGATCGTCTCGGCCAGCAGGATGGCCCCCTTCGGGGCGTCGCCGGCATGGAACACCTGGACCTTCCGGGAGCAGCCGTCCATCAGGTCCATCACGTCGTCGAGACGCGAGGCCAGCATGTGAATGTCTTCGCGGTCGAGCGGGGTGATGAAGGAGCGGTCCAGCCGGGTCACCACCTCGTGGGTGACGATGTCCGCCTCGTGCTCCAGCCGCTTGATGGACTCCACGATGGGGAGCCGGCGGTCCATGTCGGTGCCGAGGAGCACCTTCAGCTGCTTGGCGGCTTCGACGTTGAGGGTGGCGACCTTGGTGAAGAGATCGAAGAAGCGTTCGTCCCGCGGCAGGAGGCGCATTGCAACGTCCCGGTAAAGTTCTGGTAACGGATTGCTGGGCGGGAAGATAAGGACGGCGGCCACCGCCGCAAGATGAGCCGGCGGGGCGGATCGGGCGGAGAAGTCTGTAAGGCTAAGCGCCGAGTAGAGTTAGCAATTCACTGGGGTGGTGGAGCCAGTGGTCCGGGGCGGCGGGCTCGAGGTCGGGACGTCCGAACGGTCCCCAGAGGACCGCGGCAGTCCGTACGCCGGCACTTCTGCCGGAGTGCATATCGTGGACGCTGTCGCCGACGTAGACGGTGGTAATGGGGTCGGCCCCGAGCTTGGCCACGGCCATGTCCACCGGCTCGCGGTGCGGCTTCGGGTTCGTGACATCGTCGGCCCCGATCACGACGTCCATGGCGTCCTCCAGTCCGGCCAGGCGCAGGCCCCGGAAGGCTCCCACCCGGTTCTTGCTCGTGACGAGCCCGGTCCGGCAGCCGGCGGCCCGGACCGCCTGCACCATCTCCACCACGCCGGGATAGACCGTCACCCGGCTGTCGTGGTGGAAGATGTTGTAGTCGCGGTAGGTGGCGATCATCGCCTCCATCCGCTCCTCGTCGTGGGCCCACTCCGCGAACTGGACCCGGAGGGGTGTGCCGATGCCGTCGAGCCACTCCTGGTCGGTGCGGGGCGGGAGCCCGTGCGCCTCGAGGGTGTGGTGGTAGGAGTCGATGATGAGCCGGATCGAGTCGATGAGGGTCCCGTCGAGGTCGAAGAGGACCGTGGTGAGCGCTGGCATGGGGGAATAACGTAAGGGGGAACTGGTGCGTGCGGCTACTGCGGCGCCGCCGCCCGGACGCGACGCGGGTCCTTCTTCGGCCACCCTCGCTAGGCGATGGGCGCCACCGGCGGGCGACGCCGGGCGGCGTCGAGCAGCGTCTTCACTTCGTCGTCACTCGTCTGCCTGAAATCCTGATACCACTGTCCGACGCCCCCGAAGGACCGCGGCGTGAGGACGGCCACACATTCGTCCGCCAATTCCCCCAGCGCCTGCATCGCTTCTCGTGACGCCACCGGCACCGCCACGATGATCCGTCCGGGCGCCTGCATACGCGCCCCACGGACCGCGGCGGCCATGGTCGCCCCGGTCGCGAGGCCGTCGTCCACCAGTATCACGGTGTGACCCCGGAGGTCCGGCGCGGGAGCGCCGCCGCGATAGATGCGCTCGCGTCGTGCCAGTTCCGCGGCCTCTGCGGTTGCCACCCGCTCGATCGTCGCGGCCGGGATTCCCAGCCCCCCGACGACGTCCTCGTTCAGCACGCGGACCCCGCCTTGGGCGATGGCCCCCATGGCCAGTTCCTCGTGGCCAGGCACCCCCAGCTTGCGCACCACGAAGACATCCAGCGGTGCGCCGAGGGCCAGCGCAACTTCGTACCCCACCGGGACGCCGCCCCGGGGTAGCGCCAAGACGCGCACCGGCGCCCCTGCAGGGACCCGGAGCGCTCCGGCCAAGTGCTGACCGGCCTCGCGCCGGTCACGAAATTGGGTGAGCATGGCTCCCTCCCCGATGCCTCGTTGTCGCGACGTAAAGCGGCTCGGTTCCATAAGCTGGGGGATCGGGGGGCAACCGAGGGAGAAACGCGGGTGAGACTTCCTTCATCCGGGCAAAGGCACCGCTGGTGTCGCGGTCACCGACGGCGAAAGACGATCAAGCCCGTCATCCGGGGCCGGAGCGCCGACAGCCTCGCGGGTGGTTCGGGCAGAAGCGGAAGACGGTCGAGCAGGGCCTCGTCATCGAGCGTCATCAGCGAGTCGAGCAGCAGAGCCTCTCCGGCAGTGTGCCCAGCCGTGCAGAAGGCGAGCGTCCGCTCCAGCAGCGCGAGTCTCGCCCCATCGCGCTGCCGCGCCGCACGCGCGGCCAGCGCCCGCAGGCGGCCGGTCACTCGCAGCACCGTCGGTCGTGGGGATGGGTCCCCCACGTGCCGGGCTGAAGCATCGCGCAGGCGCTCCCTGACCGGAGCACAAAGGGATCCGAGCAATTCGCGCAGTTCGGCGGAAGTCGGGAGACTGGCCGCCGCGGAGCGGGCCGCCTGGAGGAGGCGGGCCTCCACGATCGCTGGCTCGTCGGTCCAGTTGTCCGCTCCTTCTCGCCAAAGCACTTCGGATGCGACCGGATCTCCATCGCGCTCCAAGGCGATGCCGGCGAGCGCACCGTCGATGTCGGCCTCGACCGCGCTATGTCCGGTCAGGGCAGGGCCCGGCATCGCCTCCGCCACTTCCCGGCGCCAGCGCCATCGGTGGCGGACCATCGGACCGAGACCGTGCCGGGATGGCAGCCCAGCCTTTCGCGTCAACACCCCCTGCTGGTGGATTCGCCTTTCAAACTCGGCTCCAGGTAGGAACCTGACGATCTCGACTTCCGCCCGGTGCGAGCCCAGCCGCACCGCCCGGCCATTGCGCTGCTCCAGCCTGACCTCCGTCCACGGGAGGTCGTAATGCACGACCCGCCCGGCCTCCTGCAAGTCCAGGCCCTCGGCCGAGACGTCGGTGGTCAGAAGGGTGCGCGGTACGCCGGGCTGGTCGCGCATCACTGGCGGCGCCGGCCGGAACCAGGACAGCACATCCCGCCGCGACAGCGCTGTCCCGCCGATCCCCGCACGTTGTCCTGAACACCACGCCAGCCAGCGATCGGGAAGCTGGTGGCGCAGGTAGGCGAGGCTTTCCCTTGCGGTGACGAAGACCAGTGTCGGGACCTGGTCCCGCAGGATCTCGCCGAGCCGGGCCGCTTTCGCGTCCGGCGCATCAGCCATGCGCCGTGCCTCGCTGATGAGCGCCTCGACGGCGGGCAGGTCGTCAACCCGGAGTTCACCGTACCCCTCCTGCGTGAGGTCCAGGAGGGACCAGAGCACCAGTTGTGCACTCGCGTCGCCGACCAGACGCCGCAGCTCCCGGCGGTTTGGAATCGCCCCGGTTGCAGCGGCGTCTTGCGCGTGCCGCAGCAGCGAACGGTATCGGCGAAGCGCGGCAAGGAGCGCAGCGGCGCTCGACGCCGCCGCCTGGACCAAGCCCGTACGGACCAGCGCGGCGATGTCGGCCGATGACGAGAGCGCCAGGACGTCGATCGCCGGGAGCAGGTCGGCAGCCCCGCTGTCGACCATCTCGACGCGCTCCCGGCGCGGAGGCCCCACCGACGTGCCGACACGCTGGATGGCGAATCGGCCCAGCGCACGGGGAACGGTGTCCCGATCGAAGGCGTTCCGCATCGACGCCTGCCCCGCATCGGCCAGGACGTCGTCGCGCAAGGCGAGGTGGAGCTGGTGGTACAGGTCCTGTGAGTTGTTCACCACCGGTGTGGCACTGAGCAGGAGGACCCGGCGCCCGACCAGCCAGGGTGCGAGGGTCCGGTAGCGCCGGATCGAGGGGCGGCGGAAGTGGTGGCTCTCGTCCACGATGACGAACGGTGGGCTCACCGTCGGCAGGCGTCCGAGCGAGAGCCGCGAGTGCGACCAGGCGACGATCGGGACTTCGAGTCGCCTGGCAGTCGCCTCCCACTGTGGGACCAGTGGAGCCGGCACGAAGCAGACGGGCGGTTCGTGCGAAATCGCCTGTGCCACGGCCAGCGCGAGCCAGGTCTTGCCGCTGCCGACGGGGTCGGCGCACAACGCGGCACCGTGAGACCGGACGGTGTGCAGCAGGATCCGGAAGGCGTCCGCCTGGGCGGCGTCGAGCCAGGCTGGTGCGCGATCCGACGCACGGGGGGGCGCCAGCGACTGGGCGAGTGCCCTCGCCACCGCCTCAGGAGGTGCGGGCGGGCCGGGATCGAGGATTCCGACCAGCGGATCCCTGAGCGGCAGCAGGCCCTCGGCGACGACGCTCGGCGCCCACCCCCACCACTTCGGCGAGCGCTCGCCGATCGCGCGGTCGAAGGTCGAGCCAGGCCCCGACCAGTGCGTCGAGTTCACCCTGTATGTCATCTCCGGCACCTCCACGGCGTGCCAGCGCGGTCAGTCGCTCGTCCCCAAGCGCGGCTCGGGGCAGGGGGACGGCGCCGACGGCGCGGGCGTTGAACCGGGCGAAGCCGCCGCTGGCGGGGTCGGCTGTCGCGCGTGCGGCCGCACGTATCCATGTCGAATTGAGCCAGGCGCAGAGCGCCAGTGCCTCGGGCGTCGAGTCAGCCAGCACCACGTAGCAACTGTTCATGGGAACCCACTCGAGTGACGGCGGCTCGACCAGGCACGCCGCCTCCAGTCGGCGGGCGAGGTCCGCCCAGATCACCCGGGGCACGCGGCGCCCGGCGGAAGCCCGGAAGAGGGACCACGGCACAGCGCCGGCATCGTCGGAGCGCCCTCGGAGTGCGTCGGCGTGACGCCTGAAGTGGCAGGAGGCCTGGGGTGGGAGGGACTGGCGCACCTGGCCGCGGGCGTCGTGGGTCCAGACGATCCGACCGGAGGGAGTGGCGAGAAACGGACGGAGATCCTTCCCATGGACCGCAGGTCGGAGGAGCTCTTCCTCGATCTCCGCCGCGGGTGCCAGGAAGAGGTGATTTGCCCCCGTTTTCACGCCCAGCTGGATGCGCGTGGACTCGGACAACGGGGGATGCCTGCGCAGGCGTGCCAGGGCAGCCTGGAGCGTGTCGGGCACCAGGATCCATGGTCCGCCGCCTGGCGCCATTTCTCCCAAGGCGACGCTGGACGCCGGGTCCAGGCCGAGTCGGGGGCGATGGTCGGCCGGCGGTCGATCCGACCGGGCGACGATGGCGAGCGGGTAGGTGGTCGCGTCGAACGACGCGTCCGGCATGTTGGTGAGATCGGCGACGGCGAGCACGGTCCCGCCCTCGCTCAGTGCGCTCCGGGCGGCCGTGCCGTAGGCAGCCGTCGCGACCTTTGCCGGCACCAACATGGCCATGACGCCGCCGGGGCGGGTGAGTTCCCACGCCCGCTCCAGAAAGGCCACGGCGAGGTCGGGCTGGTGCCCGTACCCCCTTCCGCTCCCGGTCCGCCACCAGCGAAATCGCTCCTTGAGCTGCGCTCGTGCGGGCGCCGGGAGCGACTCCGCGCGCACCCAGGGCGGATTCCCGACCACGAGATCGAACCCACCCGCGGCCGTTACGTCGCCGAACTGGATGTCGAAATCGAACGAAGGGGCCGCGCCATCTTCTCGAAGCGCCCGGCGCAGGCGCCTGAGTTCCCTCAATCCCGTCCGGGCGGCGCCGAGGGCCCTGGCCGCCCTCGGGGCGAGGTGGCGTCGCTCCCCGAACAGCGTGGCGTCGTGCCGCGAGGCGAGGATCTCCCTGATCTGGGCCTCGCGCTCCCTGATGGCGGCCTCGAACCGCTCGGACGCCGTGTCCATTTCCACCTGCCGGAGGCGCCGGAGCGCCTCGCGCTTGGCGCCCCCACTCGCTTCCACGGCGGCGCGGCGCGCGGCTGTCAGGGCCGCCGCATGCCGGGGCGAGCGCAGCGGATGCCGGAGCATCATCCGCATCGGGTCGGCGAGGCTGTCGCCCTGGCGCATGAACGCGTCCAGGTTGGGTAGGGGTGGGACGGTGTCGGGCGCGCCGTCTGCTTCCGCGCTGATGATCGCGAGCCAGAGCCGCAGCTCGCAGAGCCGGACGGCCGCCGGATTCAGGTCCACGCCATAGAGATTGCGGGCCACGATCGACCGGGGTGTCGCGTCCCTCCCCGCGGCCTTCCGGAACGCGGTCAGGCGCTCGAGCGCTCCCAGCAGGAAGGCGCCGGAACCGGCGGCGGGGTCGAGGATCGTGATGTCGTCCAGCAGCCGCGCCGCCCGCTCGTCGCCCGCCGAGAGGCGGTGGAGCGCATCCGCATCGGAGACGCCCAATCGGCCCCCGACGAATCCGGCGAGCGCGGCATCGACGGCCGAGCGCACCAGCGCCCTCGGCGTGTAATACGTGCCGCTCTGCTTTCGTGCGCCGGGTTCCATGACCCCCTCGAACACCCGGCCCAGCATGTCCGGCGCGATGCTTCCCTGCGCGGCGTCCGAGACCGTGAAGTGATAGCGCTCGAACAGCGTGTCGAACGCGTCGCGCCACGTCGCGTCTGGAATGTCAGGGCGGTACCTCCGTTCGAGGCGGTGGGCCTCGAACAGGCCGCCGTTCAGGAACGGGATCCGGCCGAACGCGCGGGCCACGCCCCGCCTCCGGGAGACGGGCTGGTTGAGCGTGCCGAAGAAGAGTGGCAGGAGGAGATGTCGGTGGATGGAGCGCCGGTGAAAGAGGCAGTCGTCGACGCGCCGGCGAAGAAAGTGCTCGGTCCCGTCGAGCCACCCCTTGGCCTGGACGAAATACAGGAACAGCATGCGGGTGAGCTGGAGCAGGGCGAGCTCGTGCCGGTGACGCGCGGGGATGCTGTCGGGCAGGGCGCAGATGAAGCGATCAAGTGTCGCACGGAAGGCCGTGAAGAACTGGCGCCCCAGGCCGGCGCCGGAGAGCGCCTCCGCGGTTCGCGAGGCGATGCCGAGCGAGCCGCCGGACTCCGTGCTCCCGATGCGGGCGAGGCAGCTGACCGCCAGCGGGCTCGGGCGGTCGAGGTCCACGACGAGCGTCGGCGTGCCGTCGAAGGCCACCGAGACCACAAGGTGCCGCGCGCTCGCGTCTAGTCCGAACACGCCGCACGTGCGTCCCCGCTCGGCGAGGCGGCGTGCGATTCGGGGCGCGCTCCGAGTCGGCTCGTGCGAGGCGACCGCATACCAGGTGAATGCGCCCAGCCGGCCGACGATGGCCGCGTCCATCGAAGGGTCGGACCGCCGGCCGAAGTCCAGCAGCCTGGCATCAAGCGGCTCCCAGAGGGGCTCGTGGCCGAGCGCGGCGACGAGCTGCGGGAGGTCGTGGAGGGCGAGGATCGACTGAAAGGCGTGCGCAGGCAGCACGTCGGTGTCCCATGAAGGTGTCAATGAGGATGGGACGACAGCCGGCGGGCGGCGGTACCTTGGGAGCGCAGCGCGGTGCGATTCAACGGCGTGGGGCAGGAGGCTGGCGGGCGGTCCCGTCGAGGTGTCTATTCAGGGACAAAAGGAGCTTGCCCTATGCGCTATAACCGCAGGTCCACTGTTCACGCGACCCTTGCCGTGCTGCTCTCCGCACCGTTCATCGCCTGTGCGGGGCAGCCCGCGGCGGCCCCGGCGGTGACGCCCCGGTTCCTCGTGTCGAGCGACTCGTTGATGAAGTCGCTGCCGTTTTCCGAAGCCGTGCAGGTCGGGAACCTGCTCTTCCTCTCCGGTCAGATCGGGGTGCTGCCCGGCACCTCGACGCTCGCCCCGGGAGGCATAGGGCCGGAGTCGCGGCAGACGCTGGAGAACATCCGCGCCATCCTCGCGCGCCACGGCGCGGCGCTCGAGGACGTCGTGAAGTGCACGGTGTTCCTGGCCGACATGGGGGAGTGGGGGGCGTTCAACGCGGTGTACCGCGAGTTCTTCACGGCGCCGTACCCGGCCCGGAGCGCACTGGGGAGCAGCGGGCTGGCGTTCAAGGCGCGGGTCGAGGTGGAGTGCGTGGCGGTGGTGCCCTAGTAGTTGTCCAGCACCAGCGTCGACAGGGCGTCCAGCGCGGCGTGCTCCGGTTTCACCTTGCCGTCCGGCGTGAATCGGATGTTCATGGCGCAGAGCTCCTCGAGCGCGGTGCTCTGCTCGGGACCGAGGGGCAGGACGTACGGGGAGCCGCCGGCGCGCATGCGCTCCACCTGCGCGATGAGCCAGTCCGGCTTGTCCGAAGCCCGTTCCAGCGCGGTCAGCATCTCGTCGGTGATCGTCAGGCGCATGCCATCTCCGAGTGGTGGTGTCGGGTAAAGATTCGCCGGGCGGGCGCCGGGCGCAACCGGGCTCTCACCCCGACGTGTAGGTGCGCCCCCGCCATTCGATCCGCTGCTCCCCGCGGCGGGTCGAGCGGGCAAAGATCCAGCCGGTCATGACGACGCCCAGCGGATAGCTGAATCCGTACAGCGGATTGATTCCGAAGCCCGCGTTGAACAGCACCCAGAACATCGCGCTCAGGCCGGTTGCCCAGGCCGCCGGCGCCAGCAGCGCGGGAGCCACGCCGACGAGCGCCAGGATGAGTGCCGCCGGCGGGAGCAGCCAGAAGAGCGCGCCGAACGCGAACATGACGGGAATGAGCGCGCGGAGCACCGGCTCGTCGGGATACGACCGCCGCCCCCCGACATAGACATTCTTCGACCATCCCTCCACCAGCCCGGCCAGGCTGGTGTACATCCGTGTCCCCAGCAGCCGGAGCCCGAAGGCGAACAGCTGCGGCCGGCCGGCGCGAAAGTACAACTGCGCCAGCGCCAGGTCCTCGGCCACCTCGTGCTTCACCGCCGCGTGCGTCCCCACCACCTCGTAGCTCTCGCGCGTCACCAGGATGAACTGCCCGTTCGCGATCGCCTCGCTGGCCCGCCGCGCCCGGTTGACCGCCGTGGGATGGAACCGGATGGCGAGCAGCGCGCCGATGATCGGCATGATGACCCGCTCCCAGAACGACCCGCAGATCATCCGGCCGATGACCGTCACCAGGTCCCGCCGCTGGGACTCGAGCGCGCCGACCGCGCGGCCGAGCAGCTCAGGGGCATGCCGCGTGTCGGCGTCGGTGAAGAGGAGGAGGTCGCCCCGCGCCTCGCGGTAGCCCTGCACGCAGGCCCACGGCTTCCCGAACCATCCCGCCGGCAGCTCCGCCCCCTCGATAAGTCGCACCCGCGCGTCCCGCTCGGCATAGCCCCGCACGACCGCGGAAGTCCCGTCGGTCGAGCGGTCGTCCACGACGATCACTTCGACCTTGTCGTATCGGGTCTGCAGCAGCGAATCGAGCAGGATGGGGAGGTTGTCCTCCTCGTTCCGCGCCGGGACGATGACGGACACCAGCCGGCCGCTGGCGAGCGGCGCGCGCGCCAGGTCGGGGCGATGGCGGGCAAGGCGTATGAAGGCGAGGAAGGGGACCGCCCAGGGCAGGGCAGCCAGGTATGGAGGCACTGGGACCACGGGATCTACCGGTTTCGGGTGACGGCCGCGAGCTCGCCTTCCAGCTGCTCGAGCTGACGGCCCACCTCTTCCGCATCCACCGAGGTGCCCGGGCTGGGCACGCCGTTCTGCGCGAAGATGGTGGCCACCAGTGCGTCCGTATACCCCACAACCGTCACCCCGATCCCCTTGTCGAGGACCCGGTTCAGTTCCAGCATGATCGCCATGGCCCGCCGGGGCCGCATCGCCGCCAGGATCGGGGCGAGGTTGCGGATCAGGAGCTCCCGCAGGTACTGCATCTCGTCCACCACCTCGCCGGCCGCCAAGCCCCGCGTGGCGGCGAGCCGGCCGTAGTGCTCACAGGCGTGGTACCAGACCGGCTTGGTCTCGCGCCGGACCGGCCCGACCATCTCGCCGAGCAGTTCGATGATCAGCCGCAACTCCCGCTCGATGATCGGACGGGGTATTGTGGTGGAGGTGTGCATGCGGTCACCCAGCCAGTCAGCCCATTGGGTGACCATCTCGTCCCGCAGGTCGAAGATCACGCGGCTGGCGGCCAGGAGGGCCGGATGGGAAGCGCGCAGTGCGTTTCTCCTGGAAGTGTCGCCTTCAATCTAGTACGGGAGTCCGAATGGGGTCAAAGAATTTCGTCCGGCCGCCGGTCCTCGGCGCGGGAAGCCGGGTGGCGCTGCTCGCTCCCGCGGGGCCGCTGCTCGAACACGACGACCTGCTCCGCGGGGAGGAACTCTGCCGGGCGCTCGGATTCGAGCCCGTACTCGGCCCCAACGCCTACCGCCACTACGGATACCTGGCCGGCACCGACGAGCAACGGCTGAGTGACCTGAACGCCGCCATCGCCGATCCGCGCATCGACGCCGTCTGGTGCCTCCGCGGCGGCTACGGCATGACCCGCATCCTCGACCAGGTCGACTTCGCGCCGCTCCGGAAGCGCCCCAAGGCCATCATCGGCTTTTCCGACATCACCGCGCTGCTCAACGCCGCACAAGTGGAGGCGGGGCTCGTCACCT
>ENA-UOWG01003838-UOWG01003838.1-activated-sludge-metagenome-genome-assembly--contig:-NODE-3838-length-10997-cov-68.538110_pt1 | contig 10997 bp, 10 predicted proteins | sample MGYA00238147_ERZ761563 | MGnify/ENA primary metagenome ERZ761563 (study PRJEB28884, sample SAMN05720216) | anaerobic digester metagenome | isolation source: active sludge of municipal... | reverse complement strand
ACACCATCTGCCCGGCCGAAATCTCGAAGCTGATGTCCTTGAGCGCCTCGTAGCCGCCGGGATAGCGTTTGCTCAGATTGCTGGCGACGATCATTCGAACAGTGCGTCGACGAAATCTTTCGCGGAGAACGGGCGCAGATCGTCGATCTGCTCGCCGACGCCAATGAAGCGGATCGGCTTCGGACACTGGCGGGCGATCCCCAGCACGACACCGCCCTTGGCGGTGCCATCGAGCTTGGTGACGACCAGGCCAGTGACGTGGATCGCCTTGTCGAAAGCCTTGACCTGCTGCAGCGCGTTCTGGCCGATGTTGGCGTCGAGCACCAGCAGCGTTTCATGCGGGCCGGCCGGATCGATCTTCTGGATCACCCGGCGCACCTTGGCGATTTCTTCCATCAGGTGCAGCTGGGTCGGCAGGCGGCCGGCGGTATCGGCCAGCACGATGTCGATGCCGCGCGCCTTGGCGGCGGAAATGGCATCGAAAACGACGGCCGCCGGGTCGCCCTTGTCCTGGGCAATGACCGTCACGTTGTTGCGTTCGCCCCAGGTTTCCAGCTGTTCGCGGGCGGCGGCGCGGAAGGTGTCGCCGGCGGCCAGCAGCACGCTCTTGCCTTGCGACTGGAAATAGCGGGCCAGCTTGCCGATCGAGGTCGTCTTGCCGGCGCCGTTGACCCCGGCGATCATGATTACGTAAGGCTTGTGGCCGGAAACGTCGAGCGGCTTTTCGAGCGGCTGCAAAGTTTCGAGCAGGGCATCGGCCAGCGCCTTCTGGATCGCCTCGGGCGTGTCCAGCTTGTCGCGCTTGGCGGCCTTCTTCAGCTCGTCGAGCAGGTGGGTGGTCGCCTCGATGCCGACGTCGCTGGTCAGCAGCAGGGTTTCCAGCTCTTCGAGCAGTTCGTCGTCGACCTTGCCGCGCGAGAAGATGGACTTGAGCTTGCCGCCCCACTGGGCGCGGGTCTTGGCCAGCCCCTTGAACAGGCGCTCGCGCCAGCCGGGCGCGGCAGCCTCCGGCGCCGCTTCGACAGGGGCCGCGTCGGTCGCGGATTTTTTCAGGAAACTGAACATGAGAAATGAGGTCTGAGGCCGTGCTGACAGGCAGGCGGCAAGCCGTTAAGATGCCGCCCAAAGAATACAAATTTCGCCGCTGATTCTAGCAGAAAGCCCGATTTCCCATGCGCATACGACACCTGATCGCCATTCTGGTCGCCCCCTGGCTGTTGACCGCGGCACTCGCCAATCCCTTTGAAATGACGCTGAAGAACGGCCTGCGCGTCATCGTCAAGGAAGACCGGCGGGCGCCGACCGCCGCCCAGATGGTCTGGTACCGCATCGGCAGCATGGACGAGGTCGATGGCGCCTCGGGCGTCGCCCACGTGCTCGAACACATGATGTTCAAGGGCACGCCGAGCGTCGGCCCCGGCGAATTCAACAAGCTCGTCGCCGCTGCCGGCGGCCGCGACAACGCCTTTACCAGCCGCGACTACACCGCCTACTTCCAGCAGGTGCCGAACGAAAAACTGGCGGAAATGATGCGCCTCGAAGCCGACCGCATGCGCCATCTCAACGTCGATGCCAAGGAATTCGCCCAGGAGATCAAGGTCGTCATGGAGGAGCGCCGCATGCGCACCGACGACAACCCGCAATCCAGGCTGTTCGAGCAGATGAACGCGGTCGCCTTCCAGGCCCACCCTTACCGGCGGCCGATCATCGGCTGGATGAGCGACCTCGAGAACATGAGCGCCGCCGACGCCAAGGCTTGGTACGACACTTGGTACGTGCCCAACAACGCCTACGTGGTGATCGTCGGCGACGTCGACCACCGGGAAGTCTTCGCGCTCGCCGAGAAGTATTACGGCGCGCTCGAAGGGCGCGCCCTGCCGGCGCGCAAGCCGCAGGTCGAACCGGCACAGGACGGCACGCGGCGGGTCAACGTCAAGGCGCCGGCCGAGCTGCCGGTGCTGATCATGGGCTACAAGGCGCCCATCCTGCGCGATGTCGACAAGGACAGCGACCCTTACGCGCTGCAGATGCTGGCGGCCATCCTCGACGGCCACGACGCCGCGCGCTTCAACAAGAAGCTGGTGCGCGAGGACAAGGTGGCGCTCTCGGTCGGCATCGACTACGACGCGACGGCGCGCGGCCCCGGCATGATTTACCTGCACGGCAGCCCGTCGGAAGGCAAAACGGTCGCCGATCTGGAAACCGCCCTGCGCGCCGAGGTCGCCCGCATCCAGAAGGAAGGCGTCAGCGAACCCGAACTCAAGCGGGCGCGGGCGCAACTGGTTGCCGCCGAAGTCTACAAGCTCGATTCGATGTTCGGCCAGGCGATGGAGATCGGCCAGGCCGAATCGGCCGGGATTCCGCACCAGAAAATCGACCGCATGCTGGAAAAGCTGCAACAGGTCACCGCCGCCGAGGTGCAGGCGGTGGCGAAGAAATATTTCACCGACGACACGCTGACCATCGGCGTGCTCGAGCCGCAACCGCTCGACGGCAAGGCGCGCCGTCCGTCCGTCGCCATCCGTCACTGATGAAAATGACCATGAAAAAGCTGTTGACCGCAGTCGTCGCTCTCCTTGCCGCCCACTCTGCAATGGCCGGCGTCAAGATCGAGCACTGGGTTTCGCCGACCGGCGCCCGCGTCTATTTCGTCGAAAGCCGCGTGCTGCCGATGCTCGACGTGCAGGTCGATTTCGCCGCCGGCTCGATGTTCGACCCGGCCGGCAAATCCGGCACCGCTGCGCTGACCCGGTCGACGCTCGACCTCGGCGCCGGCACGCGCGATGAAACCGCCATCGCCGAGCAACTGGCCGACATCGGCGCCACCCTCGGCGGCGGCGCCGACACCGACCGCGCCAGCATCGCCGTGCGCACGCTGGCGGCACCCGAAAAGCGCAACGCGGCGATCGACATCCTGCGCAATGTGCTGCAGGCGCCGCGCTTCGACCCGGCCATCGTCGAGCGTGAAAAGGCGCGCACCGTCGCCGGCCTCAAGGAAGCGCTGACCCGGCCCGACGCCATCGCCGGCAAGGCCTTCTGGAGCGCCCTCTACCCGGCGCACCCTTACGGCCGCCAGGCAACGCCGGAATCGGTGGCGGCGCTGGCCCGCGACGAATTGGCCGCGCATTATGCCCGCTACTACACTGCCGCCAACGCCAGCATCACGCTGGTCGGCGACATCTCGCGCGCCGAGGCCGAGAAGATCGCCGAATCGCTGGTCGCCGGACTACCCGCCGGCGCTGCCGCCACCCTGCCGGCGCCACCCGTCATCGCCCCCGGCAATACCGTCAAGCTCGCGCACCCGGCCAGCCAGGCGCACGTACTGATCGGCCTGCCGGCGATCGAGCGCGGCAACCCGGATTTCTTCCCGCTGCTCGTCGGCAACTACACGCTGGGCGGCGGCGGCTTCGTTTCGCGCCTGATGAAGGAAGTGCGCGACAAGCGCGGCTACGCCTACAGCGTCTACAGCTATTTCTCCCCGCTGCGCCAGACCGGGCCGTTCCAGATCGGTCTGCAGACCAAGCGCTCGCAGGCGCAGGATGCAATCAAGGTAACGCGCGACGTGCTCGCCGGCTTCCTCAAGGAAGGCCCGAGCACCGAAGAACTGGCGGCGGCCAAGGCCAACCTGACCGGCAGCTTCCCGCTGCGCCTCGACAGCAACAAGAAGATCCTCGACAACGTCGCCGTGATCGGCTTCTACGGCCTGCCGCTCGACTGGCTCGACCGCTACCAGGAGAAGGTGCAGGCGGTTACGGTCGACGCCGTGAAACAGGCATTTTCCCGGCGCGTGCGGCCGGCCGATCTGATTACCGTGACGGTCGCCGCCGATTGAACTCGGTGCGCATCATCGGCGGCCGCTATCGCCGCCGCGTCCTGCGCTTTCCCGACAGCGAAGGCTTGCGCCCGACGCCGGATCGCGTGCGCGAAACCCTGTTCAACTGGCTGGGCCAGGAACTCGACGGCCAGCATTGCCTCGACCTCTTCGCCGGCAGCGGGGCGCTGGGCTTCGAAGCCGCTTCGCGCGGCGCGGCCCGGGTCGTGATGATCGAACAGGCGCCGAAAGTGCTCGCCGCGCTGAACGAAAACGCCAAAATGCTGCAAAACCCGCCCGAAGTGGAGATCATGCGCAGGGATGCGCTACAATACTTGGCCTCGGCAAAGTCGAAATTCGACCTCATCTTCCTCGATCCGCCCTTCAACAAGGGCTGGATTCCCCGCTTGGCACCGCTGCTGGCCGGTGTCGCGAACGAAGATGCGGCGATCTATGTCGAAGCAGAAGAGCAAATCGAGGCACTAGGCGATTGGCGCCCAGTACGCCACGGTAAGGCGGGCGAAGTTCATTTTCAGTTGATGCGGCGGGAAGCAGTTTGACCAAACTCAATCATCGCGTAGCGATCTACCCGGGCACCTTCGACCCGATCACCCGTGGCCACGAGGACCTCGTGCGGCGTGCCGCCAGCCTGTTCGACAAGCTGATCCTGGCCATCGCCGAAAGCCCCGCGAAACAGCCGCGCTTCCCGCTGGCCGACCGCGTCGAGATGGCGCAGGAAATCCTCGGCGACGTCAAGAATGTCGAGATCGTCGGCTTCAATACCCTGCTCATGGATTTCGTGCACGAACAGGGCGCCAAGGTCATCGTGCGCGGCTTGCGCGCCGTTTCCGACTTCGAATACGAGTTCCAGATGGCCGGAATGAACCGCAGCCTCTATCCCGAGGTCGAAACGGTGTTCCTGACCCCCGGCGAGCAATACATGTTCATCTCGGCAACGATGGTGCGCGAAATCGCGCGCCTCGGCGGGGATGTCAGCAAATTTGTGCAACCTTGTGTAAATGAGCGCCTGCGGGCGAAAACTTCAGTTAATTGAGAGAGGAAAGACAGTCATGTCCCTGATCATCACCGACGAATGCATCAACTGCGACGTCTGCGAACCCGAGTGCCCGAACGAGGCCATTTCCCAGGGCGAGGAAATCTACGAGATCGACCCCAACAAGTGCACCGAATGCGTCGGCCATTACGACGAGCCGCAGTGCGTTCAGGTCTGCCCGGTCGATTGCATCCCCAAGGATGCGAACCATGTCGAGAACGAGGAAATGCTGTGGGTCAAGTACGAGAAACTGACGGGCAACAAGCGCCCCTGAGTCTTTCGCACCCCGCATAAAAAACCCGCGAAATTCGCGGGTTTTTTGTTGTCGACCGCAACCGGCCGGATCAGGCGGCCTGCAGTTGCGCCGCCGGCGGCAGCAACAGCTCGCGCACCCGCCCGACGACATTTTCCAACGCCTGAATCTGCTGCAACAGGTCTTTCTCGATGCTTTCCAGTTCGGCGATGCGATCTTCCAGCGTATCCGTTGCCTGGTGGATGCGCTTGATGCTCTCCAGCCGGCGCTTGAGCTGGATCTGGTGTTCGCGCACCTGGGTTTCCATCGGCGCCATGATCGCCCGCAGCCAGGTTTCGGCATCCTTGTTGGCCCGTTCGAAGGCACGCCGGACCTGCACCGCGACTTCCTCGAAGAACTTGTGCGTCAGGTTCTTCTTGTCGATGGTCAGCAGGCTGCGCATGGTGTTGAGGTGTGTATCGCACCAGCCCTGCAGGCGATCCAGCTCCTTTTCGTAGCGCAGCAGCGAAAAGGCCGCCGGCGTCCCGAGCTTGAGGCCATGTTCGACCGAGAATTTCTTGTACACCGCCTCCATCATGTTGCGGATTTCGCCGATTTCGCCGGCCGATTTGGCCAGCGCATAGCGTGAGCGGCTGAAGAAGGTACCCATCGCATCGGACAGGGTGCTGGAAAAGTTCGCCTCCAGCATGGCTTCACGGGTTTCCCGGGTCAGGTGACGCAGGGCATCGAGGCCGAGGTGCCCGAACAGGTTGTTGGTCAGCGTCGAAAAAACGCTGCGTACCGCGTAATAACGCTGCAGACCGGACTCGAACTCGTCCTTGTCAGCGCGCACCTTGCCCATCATGTATTCGACGACGCCCTTGTTCTTGCCGCGCAGTTCGGTCAATTCGTTCAGCTGCTCGCGCAGGCCGGCGAGACGCGATTCGAGCAGGCCGCGCACGCGCAGGCTGACTTCGCCGAATTCGCTGTCGGTGTTGTCGCGCACGATATCCTGCTTGGCCGGAATCAGTTCTTCCGACAAGGCCGCTTCGAGGATCGGCAAACGACTCTTGTCGAGCAGTGCCGGGTCGCCGTTGATCTTGGCAACCAGGCCTTTCTGCGCCGAAACCGGGAAAATCTGGCGATCCGGCAGGCCGAGGATCGAGGCGCAGGACGTCACCTGGCGCCCGATTTCGGCATCGATTTCGGCGGGCGATTTCAGTTCGTCCCACTGGCCGTCGATCTTGTTCAGCACGACCACCCGCCCGCGCTTGGCAGAGCCGCCGTCGCCGATGTGCTCCTTCCAGATGGTCAGGTCCGACTGCGTGACACCGGTGTCGGCGGCGAGGATGAAGAGGATGGCATGCGCATTCGGCAGCAACGACAGGGTCAGTTCCGGCTCGGTGCCGATGGCGTTGAGACCCGGCGTGTCGAGAATGACCAGCCCCTGCTTGAGCAAGGGGTGCGGAAAATTGATCAGCGCATGGCGCCAGCGCGGAATCTCGACCAGCCCGTCGTCGCCGACCCGGTAGAGGTCGTCCGCCCCCACCTCGAAGCCGAGACGCCCGGCCTCCTCGGGCATGACGCGGATCGTTTCGCTGACATGGCGCAGGGCCTCCTGCATGACGTCGGCCGACTCGACATCGAGCGGCACCATGAACCATTCCTCGGGGTAGCGCTTGTATTCGCTGACGCTGCCATTGGCGGCCCGTGTCTGGATCGCCAGCAGCTCGATGCGTGGCGTCTTGTCCGCATCGTAGAGCAGTTCGGTCGGACACATCGTCGTGCGGCCCGCCGACGAGGGCAGGATGCGGCTGCCGTAATCGGCGAAGAAGATGGCGTTGATCAGTTCCGACTTGCCGCGCGAGAACTCGGCGACGAAAGCGACATTCAGGCGATCTTCGCGCAGGCGCTCGAGCAGTTGGGTCAGCCGCAGGTCGGTCTGCGCATCCGACAACTCGTTGTTAGACAACCAACCCTTGAATTCGCCGATATTGGCGGATAGGCGCGAGCGCCATTCGGTGTAGGCGGCAAACTGGTGGGCTAGTGTCATGGTCGTCACCGATAACGGAAAGGGCTTCAATTTATCACGAAAACATGGACTTGCAGCCCGAATTTAATGCTGACAGGCGGCGCAGTAGAAGGTCGAGCGCCCGCCCTGGCGCACCTGCCGGACGACGCCGTCGCAGCGCCGGCAAGGCTCGCCGGCCCGGTCGTAAACGGCGCACTCGACTTGGAAACAGCCAGCACCGCCATCACTATGCACGTAGTCGCGAATACTGCTGCCGCCCGCCGCAATGGCATCCGACAAGGTCTGGCGAATGGCCGGCACCAGCCGTCCGTAGCGCTCGCGGCTGATCCGGTTGGCGGCGCGCAGCGGCGAGATACCGGCGCGGAACAGGCTTTCCGAAGCGTAGATGTTGCCGACGCCGACCACCAGATGGCTGTCCATCAGCAACGGCTTGATCGGCGCGGCCCGCCGCCGCGTCGCCGCGAACAGCCAGTCCGCCGTGAACTCGTCGCCCAGCGGCTCGATGCCGAGGACCGCCAGCAACGGATGCGGCGCTTCGCCGGCCGCCTGCCAGAGCACCACGCCGAAGCGCCGCGGGTCGGCGAAGCGCAGGATTTGTCCGGCGAAGACGATGTCGACGTGGTCGTGCTTGCCGGGCGGCGTGTCGAACGGCACGAAGCGCAGGTTGCCCGACATGCCGAGATGAATGATCAGACAACCATCCTCAACCCCACCGCGACAGTCGAGCAACAGGTACTTGCCGCGCCGGCGCACGGCGACCACCCGCTGCCCGGCCAGCGTCTCGCCCAAGGTGGCCGACAGCGGCAAACGCAGGCGCGGCGAGCGCACCACCGCGCCCAAAATCGTCTGCCCCTCGACCTCCGGCTGCAGCCCGCGCCGACAGACCTCGACCTCCGGCAATTCCGGCATCGCTTGTTCCTCCGAGCATTCCCCAATAACATCGCAAACTTAGCAGACTTTAAGCGCTCTAAAGCGCGACCCATGACTGAAAGCAGCGCATGCCCAAGAAGCTGATCCTCGCCGCCCTCGCCCTGGCCCTGGCCGGGCCGCTCCATGCCGCTGATAAAAACACGGTGAAAAAGCCGGTCCGCAAGCAGTCGACCGCAACAGCCACTTATGGTCCCGAAGACCTGCTCGCCCGCACCGTCTTTCAGTCGCTGCTCGCCGATCTGGCGCTGCAGCGCGGCGATACCGAACTGGGCGTCAGCGCCTGGGCCGACCTCGCCCGCCGCACCCGCGACCCGGCAGTAATCGCCCGCGCCACCGAGGTCGCCGGCGCCACCAAGCAATATGACCTGGCGCTCGAACTGACCCGACTCTGGCTGCAGGTCGCCCCGGAATCGACCCAGGCCCGGCAGACCGAATCGTCGCTGCTCTTGCTGTCCAACCGGATTGACGACCTGGCGCCGCAACTCGCCAAGCTGCTCGAACAGGACAAGGCCAGCCTGCCCGGCAACCTGATGCATCTGAACCGCATGCTGAGCCGGCACCCCGACAAGAAAGCCGTGCAGCGCCTGATCGATCGCGTCGCCGAACCCTATCTCGAACTGCCGGAAGCCCACTTCGCCATGGGCCTGGCCGCTTCCAACGCCGACGACCTGATGCGGGCGCAAAGCGAATTCGCGCGCGCACTGCAGTTGCGCCCGGACTGGGAAGTCGCCGCCCTCGCCCGCGCCCAGTTGCTGGCCCGGCAATCACACGCTAGCGCCATCGAAAGCCTCAGGGAATTCGTTGCCGCCAATCCCGGCGCCCGCGATGCGCGCCTGACCCTGGCCCGCCTGCTGATCAGCGATCAGAAGTACGACGAGGCACGGGTCGAATTCGACCGCCTGCTCAATGAACACCCCGACAACCCCGACGTGATCTATCCGGTCGCCATGCTGGCGCTGCAGCAGGGCGACGCTGCCACTGGCCGCGCCCTGCTCGAAAAGCTGTTGAAATCCGATTTCCCGGACAAGAGCACCGTCCATTTCTTTCTCGGCCAGCTGGACGAGGAGCAGAAAAAACCGGAGGCGGCCCTCGCGCATTTTCGCCAGGTCACCGCCGGCGACCAATACGTCGCCGCCCGTGCCCGGGCAGCGCAGATACTGCTGCAGCAGGGCAAACCGGACGAAGCGCGCGAACTGTTGCATGCCACCCGCGGCGGCAGCGCCACGGAACAGGCCCAACTGGCGATTGCCGAAGCGCAATTGTTGCGCGAGGCCGGCCGGCGCGACGACGGCTATGCTGTGCTCGAAGCGGCGCTCGCCAAATACCCGGACAATCCCGAACTGCTCTACGAAACAGCCCTGACCGCCGAGCGCCAGGGCAAGCCCGAGGTCATGGAGAAGCACCTGCGGCAACTACTCAAGCTGAAGCCGGATCACGCCCACGCGCTCAATGCCTTGGGCTATTCGCTGGCCGAGCGCAATATCCGCCTCGCCGAGGCGCAGGACCTGATCACCCGCGCCCTCGCGCTGGCCCCCCAGGATCCGTTCATCATGGACAGCATGGGCTGGGTGCAATTCCGTCAGGGCAAGCTGCCGGAAGCCCTGAAGACGCTGGAGACGGCCTACGGCATCAAGGCCGACCCGGAAATCGCCGCCCACATGGGCGAAGTGCTGTGGACGATGGGGCGCAAGGACGACGCGGCGCGCCTGCTGAAGGAAGCGGCAAAAAAATACCCGGACAGCGATGTACTCGCCGGCGCAGTGAAAAAATTCGCCCCTTGAAACTGCTGGCCGCCGCACTGCTCGCCGGCAGCGTGCTGGCCGGCTGCGCCAGTACGCCACATGGCCTGCAAGCGCCGCGCGACCAGGTGCGCGACTTCACCCTCGACGCCCGCTTCGCACTGCGCGTCAGCCTGCCGGAACGGCCAGCCGAAAGCTCCGGCGGTCGACTCGCCTGGGAGCACAAGAACGGCAATGACCGCATCCTTGTCTCCAATCCCCTCGGCGTCGGGCTGGCCGAAATCGAAACCAGCCCGACGCTCTCGCGCCTGCACACCGCCGACGGCCAGACCCGCGAATCGGCCGACGCCGACGCGCTGATGGAGGAGATCACCGGCCAGCCCCTGCCCATCCGTCAACTGCCGGACTGGCTGCTCGGCCGCGCCAGGCACCCGGGCAACCTCAAGAACGACGGCAACGGCCGCCCGCTGCGCCTCGCCGAGGCCGGCTGGCAGATCGACTACGCTTACGACGACGACGCGCCGGACGCCCTGCCGTCCGGTGTTACGCTACGGCGCGCCAGCGAAATCGAACTGCGCCTGCGCATCGAGGAATGGAAGACCGCGCCATGAATCACTGGACATGGGACAGCACCTGGCCGGCGCCCGCCAAGCTCAACCTGTTCCTCCACGTCGTCGGCCGCCGCGCCGATGGCTACCATTTGCTGCAAACCGTCTTCCGCTTCATCGATCGCGCCGACAGCCTGCATTTCGCGCCGCGCGGCGACGGCGCCATCGTGCTCGCCACGCCCACCCCGGGCGTCCCGCCGGACAGCGACCTCACCGTCCGCGCCGCCCTGCTGCTGCAACAGGCGACGGACTGTCCACAAGGAGCGACCATCCACCTCGACAAATGCCTGCCGATGGGCGGCGGGCTCGGCGGCGGTTCTTCCGATGCCGCCACCGTGCTGCTCGCCCTCAATCACTTGTGGCAAACCGGCCTGCCCCGCCGCGAACTCGAAAAACTCGGCCTGTCCCTCGGCGCCGATGTGCCGGTTTTCATCCATGGCCGAAACACCTTCGCCGAGGGCGTCGGCGAAGCCTTTACCGACGTCGACCTGCCGCCCGCGTGTTACCTGGTGCTGCATCCTGCGGTCAACGTGCCGACAGCGGCCATTTTCGGGGCCGCCGAACTGAAGCGGGATACGCCGCCGATCCGCC
>ENA-UOWG01003833-UOWG01003833.1-activated-sludge-metagenome-genome-assembly--contig:-NODE-3833-length-11007-cov-4.551132_pt1 | contig 11007 bp, 5 predicted proteins | sample MGYA00238147_ERZ761563 | MGnify/ENA primary metagenome ERZ761563 (study PRJEB28884, sample SAMN05720216) | anaerobic digester metagenome | isolation source: active sludge of municipal... | reverse complement strand
GAGCGCAAGTCATTGTGCATCCATAGCCAATTGAAGGCCCCGTCCTCCTCAGAGGTCGCCTCCATGATCTAAGGCGTTCTCCATCACTGCACTGAGATGGAAGTCGATCGGCAGTACGTCGATTCGCACGGTCAGAGCACGGTCGCCTTCGCCTTCTGTCGCTTGCTCGGCTTTGAACTGCTGCCCCGACTGAAGGCCATCCACGCGCAGAAGCTGTACCGCCCGGAAACCGGCAAGGCCGATGCCTATAAGAATCTCCAACTGATTCTGACCCGACCGATCGACTGGGAGCTGATCCGGCAGCAGTACGACCAGATGATCAAATACACGACGGCACTGCGCCAAGGGACCGCCGAAACCGAGGCGATCCTGCGGCGTTTCACCCGGCAGAACGTGCAGCACCCCACGTACAAGGCGCTGGCGGAGCTTGGAAAGGCCATCAAGACCATCTTCCTGTGCCGCTACCTGCACTCCGAAGCCCTGCGGCGTGAGATCAACGAGGGACTCAACGTGGTCGAGCAGTGGAACGGAGCGACCGATTTCGTCTTCTTCGCCCGACGCGGCGAGATGGTGAGCAACCGCCATGAGGACCACGAGATCAGCATGCTTGCGCTCCATCTGATCCAGAACTGCATGGTCTACATCAACACGCTGATGATCCAAGCAATGCTGGCACAGCCGCATTGGCAGGGACGGCTCACGCCGCGCGACTATGCGGCGCTGACACCACTGATCTGGGAGCACGTCAATCCGTACGGACGGTTCGAGCTCGACATGAGCACTCGGCTGGCCTTGCCTTGAGAGAAGTGGCGGCTGGTGACACGACTGTTGGGTCTACCCCAACTTTCCAGCCATCGGCGTCATACGTCCTCGGCTCATTCCTCCCTCACCGGGAGGTCACGTTGAAGCAATTTGATGCTTGGCGTCCTCTTTACCGCTCGCAGGGCTCATTCCTCCCTCACCGGGAGGTCACGTTGAAGCGCAGTCCGCTGGGAAATGTCACCATAGGTCGTAACGGGGCGCATTCCTCCCTCACCGGGAGGTCACGTTGAAGCCAGCGTCATTTTCATCGATTTGCGGAGCCGCCTGAGGCGCATTCCTCCCTCACCGGGAGGTCACGTTGAAGCATCCGCGCTCTGCTGAAAGAAGCGCGCAAAATCGGCGCATTCCTCCCTCACCGGGAGGTCACGTTGAAGCGCGCTGGAAGTGAAGCGGCCTGGCGAAAAAGCGACGGGCGCATTCCTCCCTCACCGGGAGGTCACGTTGAAACTTTATCAGTACACATCGAGACTTTGCAAAGTTGGCCAACGCCGAGATTCAGGCCATCGTCCGTCAAGACAAACCACCGCCACCCCTACCGAGGTCCGTGCATGAAACTTTCAGCAACCTTGGACATCATCTGGCAACTGGCGGCCCAGGAGGCAGTCAACGCGGCGTTTACCGCCATTGAACCGGAACATCTGCTGGAGGCGGTGCTGAAATTCGCCGAACTGTCCCCGGCAGCGTTCAGGCAAGCCGGCATCGCGGCTGAACTGGCCCAGTCCCTGGCCGACGATGTCCTTCGGGTCCAGGCAGAGTTGGAACGTCGGCGGATCGATAGCCGGAGGGCACGTCGGGGACTGCGGGCCAGGCTGGGCCGGGGCAACCAGCCGCCGGCGGGTCCGGTAGAGATTCATCGCTCCCCTGCCAGCCGGGAACGGTTCGCCGCCGCCCGCGATCTGGCCCGCCAGCAGGGGCAAGCAGACATTGGCGTGGGCCACCTGCTGGCAGCCCTGCTGGCCTCGCCCACCCCGGTGATGATCGCCGTCCTGGGGGAGGCGCTGGATGCCAAACCGGCCGAGATCTTGAATCCCGGCCAAGGGATCGCAGCCGGCCCTGACCTGGTGCCGCTGGCGGCCGCCAGTCAGATCCCGTCCCATCCCGACCGCCAGCCGGAATGCACCGCCCTGCTCCAACTGTGGGGCCAGCCACGAACCCGTTGCGTGTTGTTGATCGGCGCCGCCGCGGCCATCGCCGCCACGGTGGCGGAACTGGCGCACCTCCTCTCCACCCGCCCGGCTGGGGCATTGCCCCCGTGGCGCCGGCTGGTTGATTTGCGCGCCTGGCCGGCCGAGCATCCCGATCAATACCCTGAACGGCTGTCCGAACTGCTGGGCCAGGCAGCCGGGCAGGAGGATTTGATCCTGGTATTGCCAGCCATTCGGGATAAGCCCGATTCGGCGGTCCAGCAGACCTACCGCACCGTACTGGCCCACGCCCTGCGCGCCCAGCCGCCGCGCTGCCTGTGTCCGGTCGAGCCGGCGGCCTGGCGGCGCTGGCTGGACAAGGATATGAACTGGCAACGGCTCACCCAGGCCATGTGGCTCCGGTCGGTCGCGGCTACCGGCTTGCCTTCACAACTTTGAGCACTCCCCAATGTTCACTGACCGCGCCCAAACCGTCATTGATCTCGCCAAGCACTATGCCGCCGGGGCAGGGAGTCAGGAATTGGCGCTGCCGTTCCTGCTGGCCGCCCTGGCAAGACGACCGGAAACCCGCACCCGGCTGGCCGAGGCCCTCGCCCTGAGCGTCGCGGACCTGACGGCGCGCAGCCCGATGATCGCCGATCAACCTCTATTGAGCGCGGGCCGCCTGCCGCTGGCCACCCCAACGCGGGCGCTGCTAAACGAGGCCAAAGCGCTGGCTGATTTGGCGCCAGAGCGCCGCCAACCAGGGTTGATCGGCCCGGACCATCTGGCCGGAGCTACGGCCCTCTCGCGGGAAGCCTGTGCGGTATTCCAGGTCGCGCCCCGCCCGCGCGAGGCGGTGCTGGCCCTGCTGGCAACCTGGCAGGAGCAAGCCGCGCAAACCCCGCGCCTGGACGAATTGACCGACCGGCTGCGGACCCTGCGCGCGGCGGTGCAGGCCCGGCTGTTCGGCCAGGATCACGCGGTGGACGCCTTCATCGAAGGGCTGTTCAACAGCGAGTTGGTCGCGGCGGCGGAGGTCCAGCGCCAAGCGCCACGCGCCTGTTTCATCTTCGCCGGCCCGCCTGGGGTGGGCAAGACGCTGCTGGCGGAGCTGGCTGCTGCCGGGCTGGAGCGGCCTTTCAGGCGTTTCGACATGAGCGCCTACGCCGATCACCAGCAGTTTCAGGCGCTGGTCGGCTGGGCCAGGAGCTACAAGGGGGCGCATCCCGGCATCCTCACCGAATTCGTCGAAAAGAATCCCGACGCCGTGCTGCTGTTCGACGAGATCGAGAAGGCCCATCTCAATACCGTCCAGTTGTTTTTCCAGATTCTCGACGCCGGCCTGCTGGAGGATCAATACCACGAGCGCAACGTCGCCTTTCGCGACACCGTGGTGATCTTCACCACCAACGCCGGCCGCAAGCTGTACGACCGGCCGAACGCCAGCGGGGTGGCCGCTGCCCATACCCTGTTTCACCGCCAGACCATTCTGGATGCCCTGGCCAGCGACATTGATCCTCGCACCGGCCAGCCGTTCTTCCCCGCCGCGCTGTGCTCGCGGCTGGCGAAGGGCTATCCGGTGTTGTTCAACCCCCTCGGAGTGAACGAACTGGAGCGGGTGGTGCAGGCTGAACTGGAACGGGTCGCGGGCCTGCTGGAGCGGCAGTACGCCAAACGGATCGAGTTCGACGAGGCGGTGGCCCTGAGCCTGGTATTGCGGGAAGGCGCCCGGGCTGACGCCCGCACCCTGTGCGCCCAGGCCGAGCGCTTCGTCAAGGCGGAACTATTCCAATTCTGTCGCCTGTTCAAAACCGAGCGGCTGGAGGAGGTTTTCGCGCGGGTTGATGCGGTGCGCTTTGTCCTGGAAGCGGAGGCCCTGGCTGAAGACCCGACGCTGCGCCGGTTGTTCGCGCCGGACGAGCGGCCGGTGGTGCTGCTGGTGGCTGGCCCGGACATGGTGCAGCGTTACCGGGAGCAGATCGACGCGGTGGACTGGCGCGGGGCCGATTCGGCAGCAGCGGCCTGGACCGTGCTGGCCGGCGTTCAGCCCGTGCTGGCGCTGGTGACGCTGGGGCTGGAAGAGAAGACCGGCGCTGCGGGCACCGTGCTGCAATTTGATCATCTGCCGGCCGCCGCCCGGGGGTTGGCGCAGGGTCAGGAACGATTGCGCGAATTGCACCAGCGCCTCCCGGAACTGCCGGTCTGGCTGCTGGTGGAGCAACCGGAAGCGGCGGATACCCCCGTGAGCGTTGATCCCGAACGCTTCGCCGCCTGCATCCGGGGTGGCGGGGCGCGGGGAGTGCTGGTGAGCCGGTTGACCGGTCTTGCGGGCGCGGACTGGCCCCACCTGGGCGCTGTATTCGCCGCCGAGTTGCTGGCGCTGTGCCACCGGGTGTACCGGGAACGGGAAGCGGCGCGGTTGGGCCAGCAGCGCCAGGTGCTGTCGTTCACCACCGCGCCCCGGCTGGAGCGGGAGGGGCGCGAGCTGACTGTGCGGTTGCGCCAGTTGCGGCTGGGCCGGGCGCTGGCGGCGACGGATGCCGGCGAGGTGCTGGACGAGGTCGAGCGGCCCCAGGTGCGCCTGGCCGACGTGATCGGCGCCGACGTCGCCAAGGAGGAATTGCAGTTTTTCATCGAGTACCTGAAGGAGCCGCGCCGCTATGCCGCCTTGGGCCTGAAGCCACCCCGGGGAGTGTTGCTGTACGGCCCGCCGGGCACCGGTAAGACTCTGCTGGCGCGGGCGCTGGCGGGGGAATCCGAGGTGGCGTTTATCCCCACGACCGCCAGCGCCTTCGTCACGATCTGGCAGGGCAGCGGACCGCAGGCGGTGCGCGACCTGTTTGCCCGGGCGCGTCGCTATGCCCCGGCCATCGTGTTCATCGACGAAATCGACGCCATCGGCCGGGTACGCACCGGCGGCCCTGGCGCTCATGCCGAGGAGAACACCTTGAACGCCCTGCTCACCGAACTGGACGGCTTCACCAGCCCGGCGCCGGACCGGCCGGTATTCGTGCTGGCGGCGACCAATTTCGGCATTCAGGCGGACGATGCCGACGCGCCGGAGCGTTCAACCCGCACCCTGGACCCGGCGCTGGTGCGGCGCTTCGCGCGGGCGATTCGGGTGGACCTGCCGGACACGGCGGCGCGGCGGCGGTATCTGGAGGCGCGACTGGCTGATTCCGAGCGCCATCCGGTTTCCCCGGCGGCGCTGGAACTGGTGGCGGAGAAGACCGTGGGGATGTCGCTGGCCGATCTGGAACGGGTGCTGGAGACGGCGGCGCGGCGGGCGTTGCGGCAGAATCGGCGCATGGACGATGACCTGCTGATCGAGGCCATTGACACCGCCCGCGAAGGTGAGGCCCGGCCCTGGTCGCCAGAGTTTCTGGAGAGCACCGCCCGCCATGAAGCGGGACATGCGCTGATGTACTGGCTGTCCGGTTGGTGGCCGGTGGAGGTGTCCATCGTGGCCCGCGCCGGGCGGGGCGGGGGGATGCGCCGCAGCGAAGCGGAGTTGCAGCGGGAGAGCCGGACCCGGGCTGAACTCCTGGCCAGCATCCGTACAGCCCTGGGCGGGCGGGCGGCGGAACAGGTGTACTACGGGCCGGAAGCGGGGTTGACCACCGGCGCGTCCGGCGATCTCGACTACGCCACCCGGCTGGCCCGGCAGATGATCTGCCGCTACGGGATGGACGAGGACTTCGGGCCGCTGGCGGCGCCGGAACTGCTGAAACAGGCCGAGGCGGTCGGCAGCCCGCTGTATGGCCAGGTGACCGACACGGTGCGGGGAATGCTCAAGCGGGAGTTGGAGAATACGGTCAAGCTGCTGGATGTCCACCGCCCGTATCTGGATGCCATCGCGGCGGCGTTGATGGCGAAGAACCGGTTGCTGCGGCGGGATTTGGAGGCGCTGCTGCCGGCGGCGCCAGCGCGGTCCGCCGGTTGAAGGGGCTATTCAAACCCTCGGGCGGATCGAGATTAGCGTCGAGGATCAGTCCACGTCGCAACGCCGCCATGTGGGCCAATCCTGGCTGGCTGAAGCTGTCAACGCTTGAAGTTCAGCATCTTCATCGTAGATTTGCGCGTACAAGTGCGCCGATTCCTGTAGGGGGTTCTAAGCCCAAACCCCAGATTTTTCCGGTGCAGTAATCTTTCCAGTTTACGATGGTTGGGATAGCCCGATTTGTACCTCTTCAGCCCCGATTCGACCGTGATTGCCGTTAAAAACTTTCCGTTTTTAGGGCTAATTACGGAAAGTTTTGGCGAGCAACAAGCGAAAACAGGCCTCACGGAATTTTCTGGGGTTTGGGCTTAGAACCCCTGTAGGCGGCGCTGCTCCAGTTCCTGGCGCAGATGCTCGAGGGCGATGCGGACCGCTTCGCTATTTGTGCTCATTATTCAAGTAATCTGAAATATATTTCTCGAATATTTTTCTAATCACTTCTTCTACTTTCTGGCTTTTTTGTTGTAAATCTGCATCTGTAGATCCTTCATGTAAAATCTTACTCCTCAAACCGTAAGCCTCCTCTATAATTTCAAGTGCATCAGGATTATCAGGCAATGATTTATTAATAAGTCTTTTTATTGCTTTTGATACTGATTCTACGCGTAACTGATCGATTCTCCCTTGGAGGCTATCTTTTATATTTTGAGATATATCCGAGTCGTTTAATTTTGTTTTGAATTCACTGATCAAGCTAACCAAATTTTCATCTTCGTATTTTTCTTGTACAGCAATAGGCTCGATTGATGATGCTATACCTAGAAATCTTGCCCTTTCAGTTGTTTCAAGCCTAGAGGCAACGAATATTTCTAGTGCAACCAGTAGCCTAGGATCAATGTCTTTTCTTGAGGAAATAATTTGATCGAGTGGGTCTACGATATCTGCTATTCCCTTTGTTTGTGATACCGTTCCAAAAGCAGACATAAACGGACCCATTGATCGGGTCCTATCGTAAACAAAACAAGGTAACGGAGTTTGATACAATAACCTGGCTGAGTAGTGTCCTTGAACTGCCGTCCATAAAAATCCTAACGCAACCTTTAGCCCGAATTGTTCAGCCTCGCCTGCAGTTGAAAAACCCTCAACATATATCTCCCAGCTTTCTTCTTCCTGATACCTTAATTTTTTTGGCTCAATCCGTAATATAATATCCGGTTTTACCAATAATGTACATTCTCCATATATATGGAAATTTGTATATTTTTCTAATAACAAGGTTAGCTTTGCACCATATGGTCTACGATTCGGGGAAGTAATAATCGTAGTTCTCTCCGGTTCTTTCTTTTTTCTAGTCATCTATCCTCCTAATGGCCTAAAATTTACTTAATGGGCTACTCTATTCGATGAACGTTCAATTGCCAAAACTGAGAGTATGGCACCGTTTCAGGCACAGCTAGGCAAAGTATTGCGGTCTGACTGGGTGCCAGCCTCGTAGCGGTGGACTGATCTTTCCTGTCGTGTCGCTATTTCTGATCTGGGAATTCCAGGTCCCAGATGAGTTGCCAGAGGATGAGGGTATTGTCTTGGCCGGACAGCGCACGCTGCCCGTCGCCCGTCACGGCCACAGAATAGACCGCACTTGAATAGCCAGTTAGGGTGTACAGGCACTCACCGGTGTCCAGGTCCCAGAGTTTGAGGCTCTGGTCCCAACTCCCCGACAGCGCATGCCGCCCATCGTCTGCCACCACAACAGCGCTGACACTATCCATATGCCCGTTCAGGGTGCGTCGACATTCGCCGGTGTCCAAGTCCCAGAGCTTGAGGGTCATGTCAACGCTCCCCGACAGCGCCCGCTGCCCGTCGGCCATCACCGCCACGGCCCTGACCGTGTCGGTATGCCCGGTCAAAGTGCGAAGGCACTCACCCGTTTCCAGGTCCCAGAGTTTGAGGCTCTGGTCCCAACTCCCCGACAGCGCATGCCGCCCATCGTTGGTCACTGCTACGGCTGCGACCCCACTCGTATGCCCGGTCAGGGTGCGCAGACACTCACCCGTTTCCAAGTCCCAAAGCTTGAGGGTTTTATCTCCGCTTCCCGACAACCCCCGCAGCCCATTGTCCGTCACCGCCACAACCTCGACCACGTTTGTATGCCCGCTTAGGGTACACAGACATGCGCCGGTTTCCAGGTCCCAAATCTTGAGGGTGTTGTCAAAGCCAGCTGATAGAGCCCGTCTCCCGTCACCCAACACTGCCACGGCCGTTACTCGATGTGTATGTCCGAATAGAGTGCATAAGCACTTACCTGTTTCCAGGTCCCAGAGCTTGAGAGTTTGGTCTGCACTCGCCGACAGTGCTCGCCGCCCGTCGCTTGTCATTGCCACAGCATCGACCCAGCTCGTATGCCCGGAGATGGTTTTCACCTGATAACCCACACGTAGGTCAGCGATTGTGCCTCGGTGTATTAACCGGTTATAACGATCTTGCAGTGCGGTGTCAGGCCGGAAACCGATCTCTTCCCAGGCAGCTAACAGGGTGGCTTGAGCATCCTTAAAATCACCCTGAGCCAGGCAGATGTCGGTTTGGGTTAGCGCCTGTTGCAGGGCGTTATAGGCTTGGTGTTTTTCAGTCCAGCTCTCTGGAGGCGCTACCTGCAGGATGGCCCGGTAAGCGCCTGTGGACAAGTCCCAGAGTTTGAGAGTTTGGTCCTCACTTCCCGATAGCATCCATCGTCCATCATCCGTCGCCGTTACAGCATAGACCCCTTTTTTATGCCCAAATAAGGTGCGTCGGCATTGTCCTGTCGCCAATTCCCATAGCTTAATGGTACTATAGAAACTGCTAACTGACAGTCCCCGCTGTCCGTTACCCATTATCGCTACGGCCGTGACATCGCCCTGTCTGGTCAGGGTATGCAAGCACTGCCCGGTTTCCAAGTTCCAGAACTTGATAGTGCAATCCCAGCTTCCCGATAACGCCCATCGCCCATCGCCGGTTACCGCCACAGCCGTGACCGATTGCTCGGTCAGAGTGCGCAGGCATTCCCCCGTTTCCAGGTCCCAGAGTTTAAGGGTGTGATCGTCACTCCCCGATAGTGCTCGCCGCCCGTCGCTGGTCACCGCCACAGCCTCAACCCTACTCGTATGCCCGGTCAGGGTGCGCAGACACTGCCCAGTTTCCAAATTCCAGAGCTTGATTGTGCAATCGTCACTTCCTGATAGCCCCCGTCGCCCATCACTTATCACTGCCACAGTGTTGACCCCATAGGTATGCCCGGTCAGGGTGTGCAGACACTGCCCGGTTTCCAGGTCCCAAAGCTTGAGGGTATGGTCATTACTCCCCGACAGTGCTCGCTGCCTATCACCGGTTATCGCTAGAGACATGACCGCGTCCGTATGCCCGGTCAGGGTATGCAAGCACTCGCCGGTTTCCAGGTTCCAGAGTTTGAGGGTGTGGTCTTGGCTACCTGACAACGCCCGTCGCCCGTCACACGTTATCCCAACAGCTAAGACCACGTGCGTATGCCCGGTTAGGGTGCGCAAGCACCGGATAGGTCTGATCTCCACACCCGCAAACAATACTTCATACCGGCCTGGATAGGCTTCCAGGCAAGCCCGCGCGGCGTCAGGATCGGACCGCTCGGCGTGGACTTGGGCGGTCAGTTCCGCCAGCGTCTCGGCCGAGTTCTCCGGGTTGTTGCCGCAGTTCTCCAACCGCCGCAGCACTTCCACGTCGTCGATCTCGCCCGCTCGCCACTGCAACAGGCTGAGGTTGTAAATCGCCTGTGGATGAGTGGGGTCTTTCTCGACCGCTTGCCGAAAGCAGGCCAGGGCTTCAGCCGGTTTGCCCAGTTCGTAGTAGGAATAGCCCTGGTTGGTCAGTTCGGCGGCGCTGGTGTCCAGCACCGGGATGCGGTAATGGGGGGCGTCCTGCCGGAACAACTCCCGGTAAATGCTGTTCAACCGCTCGCGCAGTTGGGCAAAATCCTGGGGGCGCTGGTGCCGATCCAGGGCGATCACCTCCAGCAGCAGGGTCCGCAGACTCGCCGGCAAATCCCGCCGCGCCTCCCGGGGTTCCGGGGGCGGGCCGGTGTGGGCCGCCCAGTGGGTAAACGGCAACCGCCCGCACACCATCTCCCATAGACACAGCCCGAAACTGTAAACATCGGAGTCGTACCACACACCATCAGGCACGCTATCACTGCGTCGGCGCGGATCGCGGCCTTGTTCCGGGGCCATGTATTCCGGCGTGCCCATCTGCATCCCGTAGGTGGTCTCACCCCTCGCCGGCACCACCACCTGCCGGCGCTCCGCCGGGGTGGCTTCCCCGACCAGCCCAAAGTCAGTGACCTTGGCCAGACCGTCACGGGTCACCAGGATGTTGGCCGGCTTCAGGTCCCGGTGCAGCAACCCCCGGCGGTGCGCCCGTTCCATCCCATGACAGCACTGGATCGCCAGGTCCAGCCCCACTCGGTAGTCCAGACAGTTGCCGTCGGCGATCCAGTCTTGCAGCGTGCCCCCGTCCACGTACTCGACGAAGATATGGGGCACATCCTCGATACTGCGCACGAAGTAACAATAGGCGATGTGCGGATGCATCCCCAGCCCGGTCCAGGCGTCGGCTTCCCGCACCACCCGGGCGAAGAAATCCGGAACCTGGAGCATCATCGCCTTGGGCTGCTTGATGGCGAAACGCAGGTTCTGGGTTCTGTCCTGCGTGATGTAGACGTAACCCATCCCGCCTTCAAACACCCGCTCGACTTTATAGCGCCCGGCAATGACGTGGCCGAGCGGGTAGACGGTAGAGGATTTCACCGGCCGGTTTGGAGCAACCGCCCCCTGGCCCGGCGTCAGGCTGTCCGGCTTCTTCAGGGTGGGAGCGGGAGCCGGGACGGGCGCTGCCGGTACCGGAGGGGCGGCCTCTGAATCCGGCGCCCGCAGCACCGTGCCACGGGTAGCAACCGGAGCTTCGCCATTCGTGCCCAGCCAACCTTTGAGCTTGTGCCATAACGGGGTGGTCATCCTTATTGCCCTCCTCCAAACGTATCAATGGGGACTCATCATCTATTTAAGATGATAAGAGGCATCACGTCTGCCTGCCACCGGCCTGTTTGGAACGACG
>ENA-UOWG01003830-UOWG01003830.1-activated-sludge-metagenome-genome-assembly--contig:-NODE-3830-length-11025-cov-5.410848_pt1 | contig 11025 bp, 8 predicted proteins | sample MGYA00238147_ERZ761563 | MGnify/ENA primary metagenome ERZ761563 (study PRJEB28884, sample SAMN05720216) | anaerobic digester metagenome | isolation source: active sludge of municipal... | reverse complement strand
GTAAACGCTACCGCAGCGGAGAATAGTGCATTTACGTGCCAGAAGTGGTATTACGAACACGAAGAGGGATAAAATAGAAGCAAAACCCAGCTCATTCCGGCCGAAGCGTGCCTCAAATCTACTATAGACTAGCCCTACATTTACCCTGCCACTGAGCCGTGTACAAGGGGTGTACAAGGGATGCTCACCGGAAGTCCATAGGATTTTAGCTGGTACATCCGATGGGCATCCCTTGTACACCCCTTGTACACGGCTCAGTGGCAGGGTAAATTCACGGCATCTGGGTCATGGGCATGGATGCCTGAAAAGGTCGAAACGAGGAAAGAGCTTCATGCCGTCGGCGTGAGGGGGAACGCCCTTTAGCCTTTCGGGCAGGTCATCTACACCGCCGGGCGCGTCATCCATCCGAGCCTCCTGCCAGCCAAATCCCCATAATCTTTCGTACAGGAAACCAATCGCTGCGATCCGGCAACGATTTCAGCATAAAACCTGGCCAAAACAGCGGCCAAACCCTTAAAGTTCAGTTCCGCCTTGTTCCTGTATCGTTAACGTTACTGGGTTAAACCATTAAATTAGGGCTAATTCGGCCTTTTTTGCCTGATTTTCCCTCAAAACCCCCTTTGTCATTCTTCTTTTATCACTTTCCTGCCTGTTTCCCTGTTTTCAGAGCCCAATCCTTCGCCTATCAGGGACGCGACTTGGGCGAACCTTGGATGGCGTTTTGGCCTTGGCGGAAGGAAGCTGGAATGTAAGTCCTCCACCTCCAGATCGGGGGCCTTCAGCTATTTATCACGCATTAAATAGACTTGCTGCTGCGAACAGGGAGGCTGGATGGCCTTTGGTGTTGGGAAATAGCCTGGTCGGGCTTGTGGGAGTGGAATTGAGCTGGCAACGAGGATTGGAGGGCGTCGGGAAAACGTTGAGTGCAACGGCGGCGGGGATCGGGCCGTTCTCGCCGTTCATCGGGGCAATCGCTGGGGGAATGAGTCGGTATTTCCGGGTTGAGGGAGCGAAAAAAAGAACCCCGCCAGTGCCGTGTGTAACAGTTCCTTTGAACTTATTAGAAACAGGTGGGACTGACCGGGCTGCTTTCGACTTCCAGTAAAGGCATGTCGGCCACGGCCACAGTTTGAGTCCCTTGGCTTATTTACTACGGTTCAAGGACATAGTTTCTAATCACGCGCATAGGCAGGGTAAAATCTGCTATCGCTTTCATTCCAAAGAACGCGCGTTATTCCGACCCCCTCGCGCACCCGAACGCGCTTGCCTGGTGATAACCTCGCTCCGTCCGTTGAAAAATGCAAGCCCTAAAATTGCATTGCCGAAAAATGGCGCTGCGCCGGTTGCGTCTGCGAGGCGGCTTTCGCGCCGGGGCGGCGTGGATTTTTCGGGCGGGCGCTTGCCGGCGGCCCGCGCGGCAGCGGCGCTGACAGTACTGGCGCTGAAGCGAGGGGTTGCCATTGCCTTGATTCCCGATTTGAATGAGAATGCCGACTGCGAAGCGGATGAAACGACGTCGTCATAAACCCGGCGCGCCCGCGCCGGCGCAAGGACGCGCCAGCGGCGGCCCGCCGCAATCGGAAACGCGCGCGGCACTGCCGGCGGCGGCGGCTCGCGGCCGCGGGCGGGTGTGGGGAATCAGCTTGCTCCTGGCGCTGGGCGCCTGGCTGGTGTTTTCGCCGGTGTGGCGCTTCGAGTTTTTTCGGTTCGACGATCCGCAATACATTCTCGACAACCCGGCGGTGAAAGCCGGGTTGACCGGGCCGGGGCTGGCCTGGGCGTTGCGGGCGACGCAGGCGGGGAATTGGCATCCCCTGACCTGGGTCTCACACATGCTCGATTGCCAGTTGTTTGGCGTCCATGCGGGCTGGTTTCATCTCGTCAACGCCACGTTTCACGCCCTCAACGCGGCGCTGCTGTTTTTGGCGTTGCGCCAGTTGACCGGCGCGACCTGGCGGAGCGCGCTGGTCGCGGCGTTGTTCGCGCTGCATCCGCTGCGCGTCGAGTCAGTCGCCTGGATTTCCGAGCGCAAGGATGTGTTGAGCGGGTTCTTTTTCATGCTTACGCTCTGGGCCTACGCCCGCTACGCCCGGCCGCCCGGCCCGGAGGAGCGGGACCCGACCGTCCCGGCGCGCGGCGCGGGCCGCCCGCCGTTGCCTGCGTCCCTTTTTTATGGTCTGGCCCTGGTTTGTTTCGCGCTGGGGCTGCTGAGCAAGCCCATGCTGGTGACGGTGCCGCTGGTCCTGGGGCTGCTCGATTTCTGGCCGCTGCAGCGGGTTCCCCGCCGCGGGCAGCGCGCGCCCGGCTCGACTGCGGGAATGAGTGCCTGGTCTTTGCTGGCACTGGAGAAAGTTCCTTTCCTGACCCTGGCCCTGGTGCAAAGCGGGATCACCCTGTGGGCGCAAAAGGCCGAGGGCGCGATGGCGACGGCGGATCAACTGCGCCTTTCCTGGCGCCTGGGCAATGCGCTGGTTGCCTATGTCCGTTATCTCCGGAAAATGATCTGGCCGGACCAGTTGGCCTTTCTGTATCCGCATCCCGGCGCGTGGCCGGTGGAGCAGGTGGCCGGCGCGGCGGGCGTTTTGCTGCTGGTTTGCCTCGGCATGTTCTGGCTGGGGCGGCGGCGGCGCTACTGGCTGGTGGGCGGGTTATGGTTTTTGGGCATGCTCGTGCCGGTCATCGGGCTGGTGCAGGTCGGGCAGCAATCCTGGGCCGACCGCTACAGTTACCTGCCGTCCATCGGGCTCCTGATCATCCTGGCCTGGGGGTTGGGGGACTTGGCCGAAAAACATCGCCGGGCCAAAGGATTCGTAATCGCCGGCGCGGCGGTGCTTCTGGCCGCCAGCACGGTGGCAACCGCGCGCCAGTTGCCGCTTTGGAAGAGCACCGAACCGCTTTACTGCCGCGCCCTGGACGTGGCCCTGCGGGACGCGGTTTACCGGCGGGCGTATGAAACCATCCCGCTGTATATGGAACTGCATCTGAGCTTTGCCCGGGACTGGGCGGAGGTGGTGCAGACGGCGGAGGAGAAGGCGCAGTTGGTGGCCTATCTGCGCAAGTGGGCGCGGCTGAAACCGGAGAGCGCCCCGGTTCACCTGCTGCTGAGCGAGGCGCTCGCCCGGCAGGGTAATTGGGAGGAAGCGGTCGCCGAGTTCAACAAAGCCGCGCGCCTGGACCCGAATGTGGTCCGGCCCCCGGGAGCGGGCCGGAGCCCCTGATCGCCCCCTGCTCGATACCGCCCCCGCGGCCCGCCCCAGCGGCGGAGCCATCTCATCGAGCCAAACCCGGTTCGGGCCTGAGCGGGATGGTTTTCCCGCCCTGGGCTTCGGGCTGTGAGGGAGGAGGCCGGGATGGCCGGCGGGCGCGGCACCGAAAAAAATAGCTTCTGCCGGGGGGGCAAGTGGTGTTCAATTCCACTTGCAACCAATAACGAGATATGGCTGGACATAGCAAATGGGCAAAGGTCAAGCACTTCAAAGGTGCGTTGGACGCCAAACGCGGCAAAATCTTTTCCAAGTTGAGCAAGGAAATCAGCATCGCGGCCAAGATCGGGGGGGGCGACCCGAGCATGAATCCGCGCCTGCGGATGGTTTTGCTCAAGTGTCGCAGCGCCAACATGCCGAGCGATAACATCGAGCGGGCCATCAAGAAAGGAACCGGCGGCGGGGAGACGGCGAACTTTGAAGACCTGACCTACGAGATTTACGGGCCGCATGGCGTGGCGATCCTGGTGGAGATCAGCACCGACAGCCGCAATCGCACCGCCTCGGAAATCCGCAGCCTGGTCACCAAGAACGGCGGCAGCATTGCCTCGCAAGGCGCCGTCACCCGCCTGTTCCACCGCAAAGGGCAGATCATCATCGCGCGCGACGCCGCCAGCGAGGATCAGTTGATGGAGCTGGCGCTGGAGGCCGGCGCGGAGGATTTCAAGGCCGAGCCGCAAGGCTACGAAATCATCACCACCCCGGCGCAGTTTGAGGCCGTGCATAAACAGATTGAAGCCCAAGGCATCAAGGCCGACGTGGCGGGCGTGACCGAGCTGCCCACGCTGACCGTCGCGCTGCCGGACAGCCAGGCGGTGGCCGCGGTGGACAAGCTGATCGAGGCCCTGGAAGACCACGACGACGTGAAGGAAGTTTATTCCAACGCCGAATCGCCGGAGGGCGCCGCCGGGAGCGGCGGATAACGCCTCCCGGACGCCCGGCCTCCGGGAAGCCAGCCGCGCGTCGTGGGAACCTTTCCTGCACCGGTGGCCAGCCCGGTCGCGCCCATGCGCATTAAACCGCTTAGCACGGACAACCTGATGGCCCGGTTCCTCGCCGGCCTGGCGCGGGTGGTGCTACGGCATCCACGGCTGTTCCTGTATCCGCAGTTGGTGCTGTTTGCCGGGGGCCTCGTGGTGACCCTCAAGTATCCGGGGATCGAGTTCAACACGAGCCGCAATGACCTCGTGGGGGCGAACAAGAAGTATCACCAGAACTTTCTGCGGCTGAAGAAGGAGTTTCCGACCCAGGACGACCTCGTGGTGGTGGTGGAGAGCGAGGATGGGGAGAAGAACCGCCAGTTTGTGGATCGGCTCGGCGCCAAGCTCGAAGCGGAGACCAACCTGTTTAACCATGTCTTTTACAAGGGAGACCTCAAGATGCTCGGGTCCAAGGCCCTGCTGCTGGTGCCTGAAAATGACCTGGCCGATTTGCGCCTGATCCTGAAGGATTTCCAGCCATTTATCGCGCAGTTCACCCGCACGACGAACCTCGTGTCGCTCTTTCGCCTGATCTGCACCCAGTTCCGGACGGCAAAACAGGAGGCTTCCGAAGCCAACGAATCGCTCCTCAAGGCGCTGCCGGCGCTGGAGCGCATCATCACGCAGGCTACGGATAGCCTGCGCCGCTCGGGCGCGCCGCCTTCCCCGGGCATCACCGCCCTGTTCGACCCGGGCGAAGAAGCCCAGCAGCAAATGTACATCACCTTCGCCCAGGGACGGATTTACCTGGTGACCGCCCAGGCGCCGACAGAGGAATTGAACACCGCGGCGGTGCTGCGCTTGCGGGAGCTGGTGGAGGAGACCAAGCTCGAGGTGCTGGGGATTAACGTGGGGCTGACGGGCGAGCCGGTGCTGGAGCTGGATGAAATGGCTCAATCCCAAAAGGACACCGCCCTGGCGTCCGTCGTCGCGCTTGCGTTGTGCGCGCTGATTTTCATCTATGGCTACCAGGAGACGGGGCGGCCGGTAAAGGCGACGTTTTGCCTGATTATCGGCCTGGGCTACACCCTCGGCTTTGCGACCCTGGTCATCGGCCACCTGAATATCCTTACCATCACCTTCATGCCGATCCTGATCGGCCTGGCCATTGACTACGGCGTGCACCTGATCTCGCGGTATGAAGAGGAGCTGCGCCGGGGCGAGGCCATGGAGACGGCGTTAACCAGGGCCATGGTGCTCACCGGGCAGGGGATTCTGACCGGCGGACTGACCACGGCCGGAGGGTTTCTGGCGATGGGCCTGACCAACTTCAAAGGCATTCAGGAAATGGGGATCATCTGCGGCGGCGGCCTGGTCATCTGCCTGGTCCCGATGATGACGCTCCTGCCGGTGCTGTTGTTGCGCGGACGCCAGAACGTGGTGGACCGCCAGCTAAGCCCGGCCGCGGAACGCCGGGCGTGGATCGAAAACCTTTGGCTGCGCCGCCCCGTCCTGACCGCCGGGGTCACGCTGGCGCTATGCGGACTGGCGGCCACGCAGCTCCGCAAGGTTTATTTCGATTACAATCTGGTTAACATGCAAAGCAAGGGCCTGCCGGCGGTGGAGTATGAGAAGGCGCTGATCGCCTCGACGCCCAAATCGGTTTTGTTTGGAGCCGTGGTGGCCACCAACCTGGCGCAGGCGGGCGCGTTGGAACGCCAACTGACCAATCTTTCGGCCGTGGCCAGCGTGGACTCGATTAACGGCTTTCTGAGCGAGGATCAAACCCGCAAACTGGCTGTGGTGGGGCAGATCAAGCAGGAGCTGGCGGCCGTGCGCTTTAGCGAGCCGGATCCCCGCCCGGTGGAACTCCAGGAACTCAGCGCCGTTCTTTATTCCCTGCGCGGCTACCTGGGCGCGGCGCTGGACGCCGTGCGCGCCGAACAACCCGAGTTGGTTCCCCAATTCGAATCCCTGCGCGACGCCATCCAGGCGCTGCGCAAGGAAATGCTGCGGGGCAATGACCGCCAGGTGGCGGCGAACGCGCTCAAGCTGGCGGAGTTTCAACGCCGCCTGTTCCTCGATATTCGCGATACCTTTCAGGCCCTGCGGACCCAGGACGATCGCGCGCCGCTGAGCGTGGCGGACCTGCCGCCGGCCTTGCGCGACCGCTTTATCGGCGTCACGGGAAAATACCTGCTGATGGTCTATCCCCAGGGCGATATCTGGCAGCGCGAGGTGCAGGAAACCTTCATCCGGCAGGTGGAGAAAATCTATCCGGACGTCACGGGAACCCCCGTGCAACTCTACTATTACACCGCCCTGCTGAAGGAGAGCTATGAACAGGCAGCCTGGTATTCCCTGGGGGCGATTGGGCTGTTGGTTTTTTTCCATTTCCGCAGCCTCACCAGCGTCCTGCTGGCGCTGGTGCCGGTCGCAATCGGCTCGCTCTGGCTGGTCGGGCTTATGGGCTGGCTGGATGTCCCGTTCAACCCGGCCAACATCATGACCCTCCCGCTGGTCATCGGCATCGGCGTGACCAATGGCATCCATGTCCTCAACCGGTTTGCGGAAGAGCAAAGCCCCAGCATCCTGGCGCGCAGCACCGGCAAGGCGGTGCTGGTATCCTGCCTGACTTCCATGGCGGGCTTCGGGAGCCTGATGCTGGCCCGGCATCAGGGCATCTACAGCCTGGGGTGCGTCATGACCACCGGGCTGGCAACCTGCATGATTGCCGGCTTGACCTTCCTGCCGGCGTTGTTGAACTTGTTGGTGCGGCCGCGGGTATCTACAGAATAACCCAGCGCCGACAATGCACGATCGGCACTGGGTCGGGAGGAACCGAGGTAAAAAACCTCAAGCACTCTAGTGCCCTCTCAATTTAGACATTATCCCGGATTCTGTCAATGTCTTTCTGCAATTATTTGCCGATATTTTTGAACAGCCTTTCCCAGCGAAGAATTCGGCGAGGACGGCCGCGGGCGGCCCGGCAGCGGGACCTGATTAAAGGCTGCAAAGCCAGGAAAGCTTTCCCGAATCAAGCCGCCTGCCACGGCTAAAACCAGGCCGGCGCCGCCATGCTTATACCTTGATAACCTGCTGCCAATGTGGTGCTTACGCATTGGCCCTCAGCCCGGCCCGTGGCTTCGGGATGCGATTCTTTGGGCAGAAAACGGCAGTTTTCCTTTTCATCGGCCCGGGTGGGCTGCTACCCTTCTGGCATGTCCAAAAAGCTTTCCCTGGGATTTCTGGGCGCGGGTAAAATGGCCACGGCGCTGGCCAAGGGCTTCATTCAGGCGGGCCTTGTTTCCGCCCGGCAGACTCTGGCCGCCGATCCCAGCAAGACTTCCCGCGCCGCCTTCACCCGGGAAGTGGGAGCCCCGACGACTCCTTCGAACCGGGTGGTGGCGGAGTTTGCCCAGGTGCTGGTGCTGGCCGTCAAACCCGATCAAGTGGCGGCGGTGCTGGATGACATTCGCGATCGGTTCACCTCCCGGCACCTGCTGATTTCCATCGCCGCCGGCATCCCGCTCGCCCGGCTCGAAGCCGGCCTGGGCGCCGGGGCCCGGCTTATCCGCGTGATGCCGAACACCCCGGCGTTGATCGGCGCCTCGGCCACCGCGTTCGCATTGGGCAAAGCCGCGCACCCGGCCGATGGCGCGCTGGTGCAGCAGCTTTTTTCCGCCGTCGGCCTGGCCCTCCCGGTCAAAGAAACGCTGCTGGATGCCGTCACGGGCCTGAGCGGCAGCGGGCCGGCCTATGGCTACCTGTTCATTGAAGGGCTGAGCGATGGCGGCGTGGCCGCGGGGCTGCCGCGCGAGATCGCAACGCGGTTGGCGGCCCAGACGGTGCTGGGCAGCGCCCGGATGGTCTTGGAAACCGGCCTGCATCCCGGCGCGCTCAAGGACATGGTGGCCAGCCCGGGTGGCACCACCATCGAGGGCCTGCACGAATTGGAGAAAGGCAAGCTGCGCGGCACGCTCATCAGCGCGGTGCGCGCGGCGACCGAGAAATCGCGCAAGCTGGGGCAGGGATAAACGCCGCCGCCCCCCGGCCGCGCGCCGCGCGATAATTAGGCCAGGGCTGGCTGGTTCGCGGCCGTCAGCAACTGCCGCACATCCACCGCCTCCATGCCGGCCGCGCGAATGGCCTGAATCCCCAAATCCGTGTCTTCGTAGGCGCGGCAGGCTCGCGGCGGCACGCCGATACGGCGGGCGGCCTCCAGGAAGATGTCCGGCGCCGGCTTCTGCCGCGCCACATCCTCGTGGGTGACGATCGCGCGGAACAGGTGCCGGAGGCCGAGGTGATCCACCATGCGTTCGATGACGGGCCGGGCGCCCCCGGAGGCCACCGCCAGGGGAATCCGTCCGTAGTGCTCCCGGGCCACGCGGACGACTTGGGGAATCGGCTCCACGTGATCAATAAGTGCCAGGTACGCCGCCTCTTTCTCGCGGGCCACGGCCACCGGATCCAGGGCCACCCCCTGCTCCGCGCTCAGCATCTTGAGCACTTCCCGCGCCGGCACCCCGCCCAGGGAATAGAACCGCTCGCGGGAAAAAGACAGCCCATATCGCGCCGCAATGAGCCGCCACGTTTGCCAATGCAGCGGCATCGTGTCGGCCAGCGTGCCGTCGAAGTCGAAAATGATCCCCCCGGGCGGGCGGGGTGGCGGACAGAGTCGGGATGCGTTCATTGGTGAGCCTGGTTTTCAGATGCCGGCGGCGCGCCTTATGAGGCCAGTGCCGCCAGCTTCGTCTCCAAATCATGCGCCATCAGCGGCTCCAGCACCGGGTCAAGGTCCCCCTCCATGACCGCCGGCAGGTTATAGAGCGTCAGCCCGATGCGATGATCGGTGAGACGGTTTTGCGGGAAATTGTAAGTGCGGATGCGCTCATTGCGCTCGCCGGTACCCACCTGCTCCTTTCGTTGGTCGGCGTATTTCCGGTTCTCCTCCGCCACCTTGCGCTCCAGCAGTCGCGCGCGCAGCACCATGAGCGCCCGCGCCCGGTTTTTCTGCTGCGACCGCTGGTCCGCGCAGCGCACAATGGTGCCGGAGGGCTTATGCACTACCTGCACGGCGGAGTCCGTGGTGTTGACCCCCTGCCCGCCGGGGCCGGAGGCGCGGCAGACGGTGATTTCCAGGTCCTCCGGCTTGAGTTCGATCTCCACCTCCTGCGCTTCGGGGAGCACCGCCACGGTGCAGGTGCTCGTATGGACGCGCCCCTGCGCCTCGGTGGCCGGCACGCGCTGGACCCGGTGAACGCCGCTTTCATACTTCAGGCGCCGGTAAACATCGGAACCGTTGAGCTGGAAGATGATTTCCTTGTAGCCGCCCAGGTCCGAGGCGCTGGAATCCAGGTCTTCCACCTTCCAATGGCGCCGTTCCGCGTACCGCGTGTACATGCGGTAGAGGTCAGCGGCGAACAAGGCCGACTCCTGCCCCCCGGCTCCGGCGCGGATTTCAATAATGGTGTTGCGCGAGTCAGCCGGATCGGGCGGCAAAATGCCCCGTTGGATTTCCTGGCCCAGGCGCTTTTCCTCGGCTTCCAGCCGTGTGATTTCCTCCCGGGCCAGCAGGGCTAGTTCCGACTCCGCCGGTTCCGCCTCCAGCAGGGCGCGGTTTTCCGCCAGGTCCGCCACGACTTTCGCATAGGCCTGCCCCTGTCCCATGAGTTCCCGGAGCCGGGCGTACTCCTTCCCCAACTCCTGCGCGCGTTGCGGGTTGTTGAACGCTTTCGGGTCGCTCAACGCCGTCTCCACCTCGGCAAACCGCTGGGCGAACTTCTCTATCTGAGGACGCAAGTCCATGTCGCAAAACAAAGCCGCCCGCAAAGACGCTTCATCCTGCGGGCGGAAAAAACGGAAGGCCGTTAGTGCTTCTTTTTCTTGCGCGTCGCGGCGAGGGCCTGCGCCGCCTGGGTCTTGACCATGCGCTGCTGGAACTTATCCACGCGCCCGGCGGTATCCACAAATTTCTGCTGCCCCGTGTAAAACGGGTGGCAGACGTTGCAAATGCCCACGATGATCCTCGGCTTGGTAGACCGGGTCTTGATCACATTGCCGCACGCGCAGCGAATTTCCGCATCCTCATATTTCGGATGTATTTTCTCTTTCATAAAAGGCCGTCTAGCATACCACCGGCTCGCGGCTTGACAAGTCGCAAATGGCAGCTTTTTTGCCGCGGGATCTGGCCCTGTTTTTGCGCGGCCCGTTTCGGGACCCGGACGCCCATAAAGCGGGTGCGCCGCAATGCGGCGGGATGGAGGCCGAAAAGATGCGCAAATGCCGCGAGACCAAGAGGATGCGGCGGAGCAAGCCGGAAGGCCGCGGCGGGGTTTCCGAAGGTGTGGAGCCGACTTGAGTCAGGAAAGGCGACCCGGCCGGGCCGCTCATTTTTCAGTTCTTCCCTCCGGCGGCCCGCTTCGCTGCCGGCCCGGCTTCCGGGCGCGGAAAAACATTTACTTTCACCGGCGAACGCCGCCCTTTACCGTCAGCGGCGTTATGAAGAACTCGCATGCGGTGGTCCTGAGCGAACTGTTGTCGCCGGCGACCATCAACTTGGATTTGCAAAGCACGGACCGGAATGCGGTGCTCGCCGAACTGGTCAACCAGATCCCGCAGTTCGCCCAAAATCCGGAAGCCCGCCAGACCCTGCTCAACGCGCTCTATGAGCGCGAGCAACTGCATAGCACCAGCATTGGCGACGGCGTTGCCCTGCCCCATGCGCGCAACGCGATCGTGGGCCTCGTGGACCAGCCCATTATCGTCTTTGGCCGGCACCCACAGGGGATTGCGTACGACACCCTTGACCACCAGCCCGCGCGGCTTTTCTTTCTGCTGGT
>ENA-UOWG01003825-UOWG01003825.1-activated-sludge-metagenome-genome-assembly--contig:-NODE-3825-length-11035-cov-3.574408_pt1 | contig 11035 bp, 11 predicted proteins | sample MGYA00238147_ERZ761563 | MGnify/ENA primary metagenome ERZ761563 (study PRJEB28884, sample SAMN05720216) | anaerobic digester metagenome | isolation source: active sludge of municipal... | reverse complement strand
TAGCTTCCTTGTTCCCGCTCGGCACGAGTCCGATCACCATGCGGCAGTGTAAGCGTTTGAACGGGTAGTCGAAAGTGGCGAAGAGCATCGAGCGCGTGCACCAGTTGCCTTCACCCGCGACGTGCATCATCACGCTCGCGCCGTTGTAGCCATCGAAGCCGACGACGCCGATGATCTGGCCGTCAACCACGTTGCCGATGCACTTGATGTTCTGTGACGGCACCAGCCCGATGCGGCTGCAGAGCCACGTCGCCAGCACGTCCTGATTCGCCGTCGTGATCACAGCACGCCTCCCGGTGTCGTCAGCAACTGCCACGAGACGAACGTCGTGCCGGGCTCACCGCGCACCTTCATCGACAGCGCCCCGTAGAACCCGGAACCTTGGACGCCGACCCACGCCGCGTAGGACTTCTCCGACCCGTTCCACACCGTCTGATTCCAGATCGCCAGATCCCACAGGGAAGATCCGGGTGGCGGCGTGAACTGCGGAGATCCACTCGGCGAGATGAACGACCAGTCCGGGTTGATCGCGACCTTGATAGCCGGCGCTACAGGCGCGAGGAACGCAGGCCGCACCATGTGGAAGATCTTCGTGCGGTAGGGCTCACCGTGCGGCAGGAATGCAGTGACGACAGTACCTTCGATGTCCGTGCCGCGCGATGCGTCGACGGCACCGTCACTCGACCCCTCGAAGCCCAGCCACACGTTGCCCTCGCCGTCACCGAAGAAGGTGCGGCGATCGAACGCGGCCGTGCTCAGCATCGGCATGTGTGTCAGCGTGCAGAAGGCTTTCGCGTTCACCTCGAAGGCCCACTGCGTATCGACCGCTGTCGTCGTCGGGGTGTTCACGAGAATCAGTTGCTCGTGCGGCAGGAAGATCAGTTCCCAGTACCGCTGCGTCATCTTCGCCGACACCTCTTGCGCGATCGCGGAGTTCACGCGCTGCGCGATCGGTGCGTTCACGAAGAAGCCCTGACCGCGCAGTAGCTCGGACAGGAAGCACAGTCCCTTCTCAGACAGGATCGCGATGTCGGTGCCGAAGACGGACACGCAACGCCGGCCGACTGGCAGGTGTCCGAGGTAGTAGCTGCCCTGCTTCGCGAACTTGTTCGCATCGGAGGGATCGGTGCCGCCATAGATCAGCACGTCGCCTTCGAGGCTGAAGAGCACAAGCTTGTCGTCGATGCCTTCGCCTCCATCAACGGTCCAGTTCGTGCCGACAGCGAGCGGTCCACCCTTGCGCAGGAAGGGACCGAAGTCGAACGGCACGACTGTGCCCGTGATCTGTCCTGTCGGCAGGTAGTACGCGATCGCGCTGTCCTTGCGCAGGAACCACACGCGCCCCTTCCACTCGAAGATGTACGCGAAGAGTTTCGGATCGAGGCCGTTGATCTGCCCCGGTCCTGTGCCCTGTGCAACGTCGACCCATGTCGCGCCGTCGAAGATGTGATAGCCCTCACCAGCCGACACGCTGAGCAGGTAGTTGCCGCCGGCAGTGACGAAGTTGATCGAGTACCACTCGCCCATCATGTCACCGACCGGGTGCGTGTACACCGGGATCGGCGCGCCCGACGACTGCGCGGTCACGTCATAGATCGTGCCGTTCGATGAGCATGCGAAAAGCTGCGTGGTCGTCGGCGCGTTGTACGACATCAGCGAGCGCACCTCGCCGTTTAAACCTGTCGCCCAGCGCACGAACCCTTTGCGCAGTTCGCACCCGTACACGCGCGGGATGAGGTTCTCCAGCACCACCGCCGTGTTCGGATCTGCAGCGACCAGCGTCTGCGTCACGTCGATCCCGGCAACCGGGGCACCGTACATGTGGGCGGTATGCGTCTGCGACGCGGACGTGCGACGCTTACCGCGCGACACGTATGGCGACGAACGCAATGGCATCAGGCTCATGCTAAGTCCCTCCAGCGCGCGTAGCGCGACTGCACGATCGATAGTGTCTGGGCGTAGCAGTCCTCTTCACTGCCTGACGCCGCCACCATGATGTTATCCGGGTCGAAGCCTTTCCATGTCAAGCGGCGGAAGAAGTGGTGGCCGTAGCCTGTGCCGAAGTTCGGGTTCGGCACCTCTTCGAGGAACTGCTCGATGCGCCATCCATCAGGCAGCCCCTCCTTGAACAACTTGTAGCCGATGTCCCCGCTGAACGCGACGACGCCGCTCAGCCCGACAGCACCAGACTGCACAAGGTAGTGCGACTGCGGTGCCGTGACGTTCCCTGCGACCCCAACCTGACCGGCGATCGCGATCGGTTGCGCGGACAGGTTGAACGGCAGTGAATACTGAAGGTTGCCGAAGGTGCGCAGCGTGCCGACGATTCCGATCGGCGCACTTGGAACCAGCGCGAACGTGATGTTCCGGTTGATGTCGCCCTGTATGTTGAGCGCACCAGTGATGCCGATAGGCGCACTCGGGGCCAGCGCCCACCTGACACCCTGCGCGATGTTCCCCGACACCTGCATCACGCCGGTCACGGCGAGCGCGCCGACCTGCGAGATGTTCTTTACGAGCGTCGGATTGCTCGTGTAGCCGATGTTGCCGGTCACGCCGAGCGCGCCAGTCAAACCGATCGGCGCGAGTATCTGTAGGTTCTTCGGCCGCGTGAAGCCGAGGTTGCCAGAGACTGAGACGACGCCCGTGATCGTGCGTATCGGCAGCGCACCGACCGGGTCGAAGTAGTAAGGCTTCGAGTACCCGAGGTTCCCGCTCGTGGTGATCGCGCCAGTTATCCCAATCGCGCCGGTCTGCGCAATGTTGAAGGGGACATCGGTCGGGAGCGACTGACCTATCTGGCCCGACACACCGAGCGCACCGGCAACCGCGATCGCCCCCGACTGCACGAGGTTCTTCGGCGTCAGGATCTTGAAGCTGGGCGCGGTGATGCTGAACGTGCCGACGATAGCAATCGGCCCGGACGGCGACAGATTGAAGATGCCGTCTGAGCCCCATACCTCTGTCCACGCGAGGTTCTCCGTCCCTCCGACGTTAGACCAGACCTGCTGCCACTTGAGGAGGACGGCCATGTGCTACACCGCTGCGCGGGTTCCGACGCCGGGACCACCGTTGATCGCAACGGTCGCGGTGTTGTCGTTGTAGTTGTGGACGAACGCGAAGCCCTTGTCTCCGGGGCTGCCAGTGGCGGCGGGGATCGACGCGACTCCACCGGACACCGTCGCCACACCCTGCGCGAGGATTCCGTACGTCGGCGAAGATCCCGAGAAGATCGTCACGTGGACGCTGGTGCCGTTCGGGATGTTCGTCGGCACGCGCCAGAACTGACCGATGCCAGCGACTTGACCGATGACCGCGAGCGCGCCCGCGATCGCAATCGCACCCGACTGCGCGAGATTAAGCCCCGCACCGCCGACGTTGATCACGCCGCTCGGCGTGTCGATGATCGAGTTGATGTTGGCGTCTGACAGGTTCGTGTCGTACACGAACACGTACTGACAGGCCCACTTGTTTGTCGTCTGCACACCAGCGCGAATCAGCGCGTTATCCGTCGTCGACAGCCCGGTAGATGAGCCGCTCGGCAGCGCGGTTGTCGTCCCGCCCCATCGGGTCAGAGCATTCTGCGTTGTGCCGTTTTGCTTCACCGCCGCGCCGAAAACATCAGCGCCCGGATCGGTGTACGAAGCTTCAAGGCCGGTAGAAGTCCCGCTTGAGTCGCGGATCTGGCCCATGACGTTTCGTGAATATATCTCGTGCCGAATGGCGAAGCGCGAATTTCCCGCCACGTCCATCATGCCGAATCTGGCGCTGTTACCGCCACCACCGCCCGCTGATCTGTACTTGCTCCCGCAAACAACAGTCGCTAGATTGCCTGCTGATCTCGCAATGGTCATGAACACGTCGACGAACGAGGTGCCTGACGGATACCAGTACCCGTCTGCATCATAAGTGCCGGCACCCACGGTGATGTCCGTGCCCGTGATCACCTCGCGCCACTTCGTCGTGCTGCGCGGGATGAACGCATACACAAGGTTCGCCTGATTCGCGTGCCCTGTGTTCTTGCTCAGTGCTTCGTCGGCGCTGCCGAAAGGGTTAGCCATGAGTCAGCCTCTCGTAGTTGAAGTCGGCGCGCGGGATTCCCTGCGCGTCGGCCTGTGCGCCACTGAAGATGCAGAAGCGGATCGAGGGCTCTGCCGGGTCGAGCGCAACGACCTGATGCCACCAGTCCGCTTTGATGTTGAGCACCCACGGTGTGTGCAGGATGTCTATCACGCGCTCGTCGAGTACCTTCGACGTTTTATCGAGTGGATCTTCATACAGCCGAAGAAGCACGCGCGCAGGTCCGCCAGCGAACACCGTTACGTGATCGATCCAGTGCGCGTGACCCTCATGCGGCGCGCCGAAGCGCGTGATCATCTCGCGCACGGCGAACTCGCCGACGTAGCCATCGTCTAACCACGGTTTGTGAGTCTGCTCGTTGATCGTTTCGTGTTTCATACAAAGTTGCTCGGCCTTCCAGCCTGCACCATTAAGTCTTGCCCGTCAGTCCAGACGAACGATTTAATCCCCGGCACGTAGCGAAAGCGGCTGAACAGTCCATTGTCGGAACTGCGCGCCTCAAACGCAACCGCGCCAGTGCCGGATTTCGCGGTGAGAAGCTCAGATGACCACGCCCACGTTCCAGTCAGCGTTGCTGGAACGGTCAGTTTGTACATGCGTGAATTGGTGGGCCAATTCACGCAGTAGTAGTTTCCGTCATATGGACACCACTCAAGAAGCGGCGGGTATGAAGTACCGCCAACAAGAAGCGGGTGCCCGGTGCCCGACTGCGTTATCTGGTGCGTCGGGGCGAACGGAGAAACACCGAGCGTGAAGCTGCTCAAGTCGACGCACGCCAGTTGCGCTACCGCACTCACGTAACGGAAAACCACGAGGCAGTCTCGCGCGGCGTTGTACGAGATCATGCCACTGCCGGGACGACCGAGACTGAAGCTATTGCCGGAATTCAGCGGCACGTCGTACTGCTGCCCGGTCGTCAGTGAATAAAACGACAGACCGTTGGAGTTGACATCGGCGTTGATATCGACACGCCAGATCCCCTTGCGTTTCGAGTCATAGGTGAGCCCGACGTACTGGTTGCCGTTCAGCGAGGAGATCTTGATGCACGTCGGACCATGCGACCACGTCAGCGTCGCGATGTCGAACTTCCACCACTGAAAGTCCGTCACGTCGGAATTTGAGTTCATGCGATGCATGAAGACGATGCTGCCCAGTGTCCCGCCACCTGCATCAGATGGAACGTACTCAATTCCGTTGTAGTAGTGCAGCGGATTCGGAGTGCCGTCAGGGAACGACCCGTACGAGTTGACAACGGCGGCGGGGGCCTTAGTGAACGGCACCCAACCGTCCTTGTTGAACCCGTAGTTCGCCGGGTTATTTAAACGCGACCACACGCGTGTCGCTATGTCATAGCGGATCACCTCGTTGCCGCTATAGCCCCAGTGTCCTCCTCCGTGGCACAGCATCGAACCGAGCACTCCCATCGTCGGCGCAAAGACGCCGCCATTCCAGTCGCGCCAGATCGCCGACTGCCCCTCGTTCATCGTGTAGGGGCAGTTGTTGGCTGGGCATGGATTGACCCCGCTCGTGGCGAGCGCAGTCGTCAGGCTGATGTCGGCATACTCGCCCAGCCCCGGTGCCCACGCAGGAAGCGAACTGATGTTGATGGTTGTCGCCGTGCTGATCGCTAGGCGTGCAGGTGTCCACACCATTTACTTGTTCCTCGGGTAGTGACCTTGCCGCGGGTCGAGCGCGTAGCCGTTAAGCCACGTCGCGAGCCCCGACAGGGTGTTCACCTTCGTCCATGCAGCATCAGCGCCGGGGATGCTGCGCTCGACAGCGGCGACCAAACCGGACCAGAACCACGTCGCGTAGTTCAACCCGGTATTCGCGACGGTGTCTGACGACCAGTCTCCGCTCGCGTAAGTGCGCACGGTGCCCGTCGAGTTACCACTGACTCGCCACACGTTCGTTGACGGTGCCGCGTCGAGCATCCACCAGTCATCCATCAGCGGCCACGTCGCGAGTGACACCATGTCAGGCCCGAGATAGAGCCCGCCGCCCCACGACCCGCTGCTGTTGCTGCTGTTGTAGTTCTGCTGCCCGCAGGTGGTCATGTGTCGGATGTACTTCCACTCCTGACCCGGCATCTCGTTGATGTAGCGGACGATCGACTCGCCCGCCCAGTCAGCGATGGACCCCAGCAGCGTCTGCGACGCGCCTGACAGCAGCTTCATGAAGTGCGCACTGTGCAGCACCTGCACCGTCAGCCAGTGCTGCCACAGGCTTTGCTGGAACCCGACACCCTCACTCGACACGCCGCTGTTCGGGCAGTGGTCGAGGTAGTTGTTTGCGTTGCCGTCCGTGATCACGGACAGCGGGTTGTTCGTCGCCAAGCGAAACTGGTTGTACGCGCCGAGATCGATCGCCAGCTTCGACTTAGCCGGTGTCTTCCACGCGTCCCCATCAGGCGTCAGGAAGATCGCGTGTGTGAGGTTCCTGAAGGCCCATGCGCGGCCGCGCGTCTGGTAGAACATCGAGGTGAAGACGGTCGGGTCCGTCCACGTCTCCGTCCACACGGCGACCTTCTGCGCGATCTCGATGAAGCACGGCGACGGGCGGCACAGGAAAGCGACCAGCCCCGCTGCAGGCGCGTGCCCGATCTCCCACACCGCCGGGTCGCTCGATCCGTTCGACGCCTGAGGCCACGTCGAAGCATTCCGACTCTTAGATCCGATCTGCGTGAATGTCGGCACGAGTCCCGTCGTCGAGTCGCGGTAGTTGACGGCGTACGTCAGCACCGCAAGCGCGCTGTTGATCGAGGCACGCGCTGCGCGTTTGTCCCCGGTCTGGATGTAGCGCGTCTCCCACTGCGGCAGGTGACCGATCCATTTGTTGTCGCCAGTGCCACCCATGTTGAAGGGCGCGTGCCGCTGATGCGAGAAGGGCGTGTACGCATCGCTCGCGTAGTTGGCGAGGTTGTAGGTCGACGCGCCACCAGCGAGCCGATTGAACGCGGGGTGCCCTTGCAGATACGTCGTGTCGTGCGTGACCTCCATCAGCGGGTCACCACCGACCCACGTCGAGCGATACCACGCGCGCAGACCCTCGTGCGCCGTCGTGCCCCACGTCATCGTCCCGCTGCCATCAGTCGGCGCGGTGAACGTCTGCCCGTTAGTCGGGCTCGCAACGGTCCCGCCGATCTGCACGCCGTTGACAGACACCGTCGCACCCGTGTACGTCTTCGCGCTCGGCAGTGACGGCGAGGAGGAGTTCACCTTGCAGTTCTCAACCATCACCTCGACGAACGCATACGCAATGGACGCGAAGGCGTGGATGTCGATGATCACCTGCACGTCCGCGCCGATGTCGAAGTGGTAGCGGGCACAGATGACGTTCGGGTTCGTCCACCAGATCTTGTCGGGCGTGCCGAAGGAGGTGATCGAGCCCGAGCCGATCGCACCCAGATTCACCGCCACCGACGTGACCAGTTGCCCGACACGCGCAGCGGTGAGGTTCGTCCCGGCCGGCGGGAGAACTGAACGCAGCCGCAACGGGTAGGTGTTGTTCGCGGTGACGCCTGCCCAGCGCCCGGCCAGCACCACAACCGCGGCGCTGCCATCCGGCCACGCGCTCAGCACGCTGCTGCGCATGTCGGTGTCATCAATGCTGCCGAGAACCTGTCCAGCCGGTACGGCACCCTCCAGCGGGTACACGGTCCCCATGTAGGGCAGCGTCCCGGTCGTGGCCCCGCTATGCAGCGTCATCGACGGCAGCGTGCCGGGCTCGAAGTACCTGAAGCGTGCGTTGTTCGCGACAGTCGCTACTGCACTCCCCACTGTGAGGCTGCCTGCGTCCGTGAGGAGCAGCCCGGTCGGCAACGGTGTGCCGGTAGGATCAGCCTCGTAGATACCGCCTAACACATAGCCTGCTGGTCCCGTACCGGCGACGTTGAACGGGGTCTGGTTGCCTTCCGAGAAAGACAACGAGCCCCCGTTCACCACCCACGAAACTGACGGTACAACGTCGGCTACATCACCGAAGGTGCGAAGTACCCCAGTGAGCGGCAGCGAGTGCGGCCGAGTCAGGCGATGCGTAGTCATTCATCACGTCAGCGCGAGAGTGACCGTCAGACCTGCGTCACACGTGACTTCTGTGGCCGAGCCCGAGATCACGTTGTCGGTCACGTTCAGGTCACCGCCTGAGGTGCGCACCGTTCCGTTGATCCGACTCACGCCGCCAGAGGTGCGCAGGTCGAAGCCGAGGATGGTCCCGGCGGTGATCGCCGTGTCCTTCACGATCGCGTTCGACGTTGCGCTCGCCGGGTTACCGGTCGCCGCTTGGAATGCCGTCGCGTTGAAGGTGAGCAGCGCGAGTTCCGAGCCGCCGCCGTTGTCGGCCGTTGTCAGCCGGAACTGACCACTGTTGAGCAACGCGAGGCCCGCGTTAAGGCACGCCTGCTCAAAGGCGTCAGCGATTTGCAGAGTCATCGGTTTGCTCCGAGAAAAGTTTGTCGAAAGGAACATCACCCTTGAGATCCATCGTCTGGACGATCTCGCCGTCCTTGTTACGGAAGTTCAAGGTGCACGCAAGGCCAAGTCGTCCCTTGACCCCAGCGTTGTGTAGCAGTCGAGCCTTCTCGACCGCGGTATTGATTTCAGACTCCGTCATCAGTTTTGCCTCATGCCGTAGAGTGACGCATCAGGCAGGTTGCCGATCCCGATGTACGGGTATCCGCCGCGCTGCCCCGCCATGTTGAGAATGTTCGCGCCCTTCTTCGCGCCGGCGCGGGCGTCCCATGCCGTTGCAAAGTCGCGCGCCGCCGCAGATGAGTCGAAGCCTTTCGCTTCGAGCCACTTCATGCGCGTGAGCAGTGTGACAAGCAGACCATCGAGCAGGAACGCGTCGCCGTTCTTCGTGGCGAGGTTCTTGTAGAGATTCTGGTCGTCCGCATCGCGCACGGTCGCACCGCTGTAGTACATGAACCGAAACGTCTGCCCCGGTGGCGAAGGCGGATTCAGAAACCAGATCTTGCCTCCACGCACCTGCCACGTCAGCGTGAAGTTCGCGCTGATCGGGAACACAAGGTACGTCATCCACCCCTGTGGGGCCACAGGGCCGACCGCAGGGAAGCGCATCGATGCGTTCCACTGCGTCTGGTCGATGAAGCGGAAAAAGTCCTCTGGCAGATCGTAGCTGACCTCGTTGGCGTAACTGGGGTTGGGAGGATCGTTCGTGAAGACCTCGATCGTCCCCTCCTTCGTCAGTTCCGGCCATTCGTACTGCGTGAAGAGTTCCGCGATCGCGATGTTGGCCTGCTCGATCATCAGCGCGATCAACGGGTCTGTCGAGGCCGTAGCAGACGGAACCTTCTGCAGCGACAGCAACGTGCAGCATGAGTTGACGACGCTTTGCAGCGTCGCCGTGTTGGTCATCTGGAAGGCCATGTTCCCAGTCCTTTAGCTGAGGATGTCTTCCCCAGCAGGAGCGGTGCGTTTGTCCAGCAGCTTCTCCAGCGCCTCGATGCGGCTCTGAAGCTGCTGGTTCTGGGCGAGCAGTGCGTCACCGCTGGTGAGAGCCTGCAGGAACTTCTGCGCCTTCTGCTGCAGTTCGCGAGCGCCCATGAAGTTCTGCATCACGGCATCGCTCAGGTTCGCCAGCTTCTCGACCGTGCGGATCTTGAAGTACGCGAGTTCCTCGATCTGCGACTCAGACAGGAACGGCAGCGCCTTCAGCGGCGTGCCGACTTCCTGCTCTGCCACCCCAGCCTTGAAGAGGGCGTAGTGGTTGGCGAAGCGGGTGCAGTCGTACTCGCTGGCCGGGCGCTGGATGATCGAGTTCTTCTCACCCGGTGCCATGATCTCGATGTAGACGGTGTCTTCATAGATCGCACGGTTGGCCTCGGCACTCTTCTCGGAGTTCAGCTTCGGCTTCGTGAAGAAGCGCACATACAACTTGTCGTCGAGTGCGTTGCGGTTCGCATTCCAGTCGCTTTGCTTCTGCAACTGCTGGTCGAACTGCGACCAGTCTGTCGGTGTTGAATTCTGTAGCTGAGCTACCTGCTGAGCGTCGAGTGCCATTTGAATTTTCCTTTTGATGTTTCTACGGTGGAACAACACATGAAGAAAGGGCGCGAGTTTCCCCGCGCCCCCTTGTTACGCCGCTGCGGCGTTTTGGGTTGTATTCGATCCGAAGACCGATTGACCCGTCACGAGCGCGACACCGCTGCGGTTCGTGAAGCCCGTCTCGACGACCGCATTGGCTGCAACTGCACCAGCCGCCGTGACCATCTTCAACGGGAACCCGGTGAAGGCCGGGCCAGCGCCGCCGTCACGCGACACGCCTTGCCCTGCAGCGCAGAGTGCAAAGCCCGCCGTGTAGGGCACAGGAGCGCCCGTGGCGTCACTCTTGCCGCCGCCGATAGCGATCAGCGTCGAGTTCGCGACCGACGTGCCATCAGGCTTTGTGAGCCCCGGCGTGTAGTCGTCGTTGAACCCTGCCTCCTTGATGGACGCAGGTGCCGTCAGGCCGATGACCGGAGGAGATCCGAAACCGATGCCGGTGTTCAGTGCTCCTGTCGACGCAAGACCTGCTCCGTCCTTGTCGAGAGGAGAACCGTCCGGGCCGGACAGCGGGTGAAAGAGCACGAGCGCCCCCGCGCTCGGGTTGCCGCCTGTGTTCGTGGCAGCGGCGGTGCCGGGTAGCGATGCTGGCATGAGAGCCTCCTTGAAAGACCGCTCCCTGCTCGGCGTTTAAACGCCGAGCAGGGCTCGGGTATTACGCAGACTCAAGACGCCCTTGGAACTGCTGACCGGAGCAGGTCAGGTTGCCGGCCCACGCGAGGATCTGCACCTCGGCGTCTTGGTTGATCGCGTATCGCTTGTTCGGCGACAGCGGGACCATGTCACGCGCGGAGTGCGGACGCAGGAAGATGTACTTCGTGTTCAGGAAGAACATCGTCTTGCTGGGGGCGAAGCCGCCGATGCCGCCGTCGAGCACGACATCACAGTCCGCC
>ENA-UOWG01003823-UOWG01003823.1-activated-sludge-metagenome-genome-assembly--contig:-NODE-3823-length-11053-cov-3.779778_pt1 | contig 11053 bp, 7 predicted proteins | sample MGYA00238147_ERZ761563 | MGnify/ENA primary metagenome ERZ761563 (study PRJEB28884, sample SAMN05720216) | anaerobic digester metagenome | isolation source: active sludge of municipal... | reverse complement strand
GCCGCTCCGCCGTACGCCCGGCCTTGCCGCCGGAGCCCCGCTCCGTCTATCCTCTCGCCCATGGAACGGGGACAGATACACTTCTGGGCGCGGCGGGGCGGACGGCAGGAATGAAAAAATACGTGGTCCTGGCGGGCAACATCGGCGCCGGCAAATCGACCCTGGTCGGCCTCCTGGCCGAGCGGCTGGGCTTCCGGCCCTACTACGAGCCGGTCGCGGAAAACCCATATCTGGCCGACTTCTACGGCGACATGAAGCGCTGGGCCTTCAACTCGCAGGTCTTCTTCCTGACGCATCGCACCCGCTCGCACCGGGCGCTCATGGACGACCCCTGGTCGGTGGTGCAGGATCGTTCGCTCTACGAGGACGCGCTGGTCTTCGCGCGGAACCTCCACGAGCAGGGCAACATGAGCGACCAGGACTGGGGCACCTACTCCGAGCTCTACCGCACCGTCGCCGAACTGCTGCCGCCGCCGGACCTCGTAGTCTACCTGCGTTGCTCCGTGCCCACACTCCGGAAGCGCATCGCCAAGCGGGGCCGGGAAATGGAGGCGGCCATCCCCGACGAGTACCTCGCCGGGCTCAACCGCCTCTATGAGGAATGGATCGACAATTTCGAGCTGGCGCCAGTCCTCGTAGTACCCGGAGACCGGCTGGACTTCGTCGCCGAGAGCCGGGCGCTCAGGAACATCGTCCACGCCATCGAGGACCGGCTCCGCGACAAGCAGGGCAGCCTCTTCCCGGTGGGAATGTAGGGACCGTCCGCCGGTCGGTCGCGGAAAATCAGGCACGACCTCAATCCTGAGCGTTCCGGCCGGAATCCTTCTTTTCGAAAGCCTTGATCCGCCCGTTCGTCTCCACCAGACGCCCGAGCCCCGAAACAGCCGGAATGAAGCCGAGCAGTATGGCGGTGCCCCAAAGCCAGAGGCTGTTCACCTGCCAGGCGAAAAAGCCGAAGGCCAGGCCGGCCAGCGCGCCGCGCACCATCCGCGAAACGGCCTTCTCCCGCTGCGCGTGCAGGCGCTCGCGGCGGTCCGCCACCGTTTCGCCCGTGGAGCGCAGGGTCATCCGGACGGAGCCATCCTCGCTCGAGGCGGCGTCCACCACAAGGCCGAGCTTCTCGAGAGCGCCGAGATCCGCAAGCCGCTCGAGCGCGCCCTCGTCGCGCCGCCTGGCTTCGGCACCGCGCAGAAGTGCCGCCTCGAGGACCTCGCGGACCCGCTTGCCTGAGTTCGAGGTTCCGTCCTTCGAGGCGACGGCCCCGCCGGGATCCCCGCCTGCCGGAGCCTCGGGGGCCGGCGCGGGCGACGCTTCATCACTCGCGGCCAAACCGTCCTCCTCGACGCGCCAGAGGACGAGGTCACGCTCGATGTTCTTGAGCCCGGAACCCCTGATTTCGTAGGCCCGCAATTCCAGCTTGTTGGAAACCTGACGCCAGACGTCCTCCGATACCAGTATCTCGCCCCCGCGGGCTTCCTGCTTGACGCGAGCCGCCACGTTCACGCCGTTGCCGTAGACGCGCGCGCCGTCTCTCCAGATTTCGCCCAGGTGGATGCCCGCGCGGACGCGCAGGGGATCCGGCCCCACCCGCGCCGCGAGGCGCAGGTGCATGGCGTATTGCAGGGCCGAAAGGGCGCTGCCGAACATGACCATAAGCTCGTCGTTCGTCGCGTCGACGAGCTCGCCCCCATGCTCGGCGAGCAGTGGATCGGCCAGCTCGCGGAAACGCCCGAGCAGCGCGAGCGCGGATTTTTCGTCCGAAGCCACGAGGTCGGCGAATCCCTCGAGATCGACGAAGGCGATCGCGGCGAGCCGGGTGTCTGGCACGACGTTCTCCTCAGGCCTGTCTGGACGCGACGAAGCGCTCGACCACCGGGCGCAGCGCCGGGTCGTCCCAGGCGGCGTTCAGGATCGCTTCCAGGTAGCCTGAAGGCTCGCCCGTATCGAGCCTCGTCCCCTCGACCCGGCGATACGCGACCTTGCCTTCCGCGATCAGGCGGTCGAGCGCTCCGGTGTGGTAATACTCACCCGCGCCATGGGACCTCCAGCCTTCCGCGAGATACTCGAAGAATTCTGGCGTGTACAGGTAACGGCCGAGCGATATGTCGTGGCTGGGCTCCGTCCCCTTCGCGGGCTTCTCGACGAAGCCCTTCAGGTGCACGCCGTCCGCCGCCGGGTCGACCACGCCGTAACGGCTGACATCGCCGCCTTCGTGCATCGTCGAGAGCACAGAGCAGCCGGTACGCTCCCAGGTCTCGATCAGCTGGCGGGCGAGCGGGGGATTCCCGACATGGAGGTCGTCGGGATACGCGACGACCGCCGCTTCGCCGCCGAGCAGGGGCGCGGCCATGAGCAGGGCGTGGCCCGTCCCGCGCATCTCCGACTGCCGCACGAAGGCGACCTTGAGCTTCGGGGGAGCGATCAGCGCGAGCTTGTCGGCCCTGCCTTCGCGACGGAAAATCTCCTCGAGCTCGACCTCGCGGTCGAAATAGTCGTCCAGTACCTTCTTGCGGCGGCTCGTGACCACGACCACGTCCTCGATGCCCGAGGCGACGAATTCGTCCAGCACGTAGGCGATGGACGGCCGGGTCAGGATGGGCAGCATTTCCTTCGGGATGGTCTTGGTGACCGGGAGGAAGCGGGTCCCGTAGCCCGCGGCGATGATGATTCCCTTCATGCCGTCACTCTAGCGCCCGGACCTTCCGACGGCAAGCGCCACCCTGAATCCGCCGGCGCGGGGACAGAGCACGAACGGGAACGCAGACCGCCCGTTTCCTCTCCCGCGCTCTGGACGCGCTCGGGCCCTCCCTGTCATCCTCGTGCGATGTTCCGCCGATTCGCAGCCAGCTTCGCCATCTACCGCGGCCTCCCGCGCCCCGTCTACGCCCTTTTCGCGGCCGAAGTGCTCAACGGGCTCGGCATCTTCGTCTTCCCCTTCCTGACCCTCTACCTGACGCGCATACTCGGCATGTCGCAGCGCGAGGCGGGCGACTGGCTTTTCGCGGCGAGCCTCGCCTACCTGCCGGGCTCCATGCTCGGCGGCAAGCTCGCGGACCGGATCGGCCGCCGGAAGGTCATGCTGGCCAGCCAGCTCGGCGCCGGGGCCTTCCTGGCCCTCGCCGGCTCCTTCAGGCTCTCCGCCTTCCTGCCCGTGTTCGTGCTGCTCTACCTGGCCTGCGACGGCGTCACCGACCCGGCGCGAACGGCCATGACCACCGACGTGACGACGCCGGAGAACCGCCAGGCCTCGTACAGCCTGCTCTACCTCGGCCACAACCTCGGTTTCGCGGGCGGCCCCCTGATAGCGGGCTTCCTGTTCGAGAAGGCGCCTTCCTGGCTTTTCTGGGGAAACGGCATCGCCGCGCTCGCCGCCTCGACCCTCGTCGTCGCGCTGGTGCCGGAGACCAAGCCGGACAGCGGCGCCATCGAGCGGAGCCTCCGGAGCGATTCCTCCGAAAAGGCCCACGAGGGCAACCTGTTCTCGGCCCTGCGTTCGCGCGGCTTCCTGGTGGTCTTCACCCTGCTGACCACCTGGTACGGCTTCGTCTACGCCCAGCACCGCTTCGCCCTTCCCCTGCAGGCGGGCAAGCTCTTCGGCCAGAAGGGGGCGGCGCTCTACGGCTCGCTGATGACGCTCAACGCCCTCATGGTCATCGCGCTCAACGCGCCGATCGTCGCGGCGCTGAAGCGCTTCAAGCCCGTGGCCAACGTGGCTTTCGCCGGCGTGCTCTACGCCGTCGGCTTCGGGATGCTGGCCTTCGTCCGGTCTCCATGGCTGTTCTTCGCCTCGACGGCGGTCTGGACCCTCGGCGAGATCGTCAACGCCACCAACGAGCCGGCCTACGTGGCCAACCACACCCCCATGTCGCACCGCGGCCGCTTCGCCGCCATACTTCCCATCGTCGGCAGCCTCGGCTACAGCGCTTCCGGCCCGGTGGGCGGGCGCGTGCTGGAAGCGTCCGGCGCGGGCGCGATGTGGATCCTGTCCGCGGCCCTGGCCCTCGCCGCCTCCGCCGGCCTCTACCTGCTCGCGGGCGCCGAGCGGAAAGCCGCGGCGCGGCGCGGCGGTTCCATGGCGCCCGTTCCGGGCGCGTCAGGGAAGGATGACGCGTAACGCCTGGGCCAGCGCGATGCCGAGGTAGTTCCCGATCGCGTAACCGAGTATGCCCGTCGTGATGCCCGGCAGGATCAGGTCGCGGCGCTTCATCGAGGTCGCCACGAGCCCGACGAAGGGCGGGGAGCAGATGGCGCTGACCGAGGTGACGAGCATGGTGTCGCCGTCGATCCGGAAGAGCGCTGCCAGCGCCGCGTGCAGCAGGAAGGCTCCGAACATCGCGATGGCCACGTAGACCAGCGAGATGGCCGCCGCCCCCGCGAGCAGCGAGAGGTCCGCCATGGCGCCGACGGCCACGCAGAACACCAGCAGGAAGTACTCGCCGAGCTTGAAGGTCCTCGGGATGTTCCGGAGCCGCGGCGACAGGCTGCCGAGCAGGCTGAACGTGGTCACCGCGAGGATGACCGTCATGGTCTCCCATTCCTTCGGCACCAGCATGGATAGTCCCATCGCCGCCCCGACCGCGAGGACCGTAAAGCCCAGGGCCAGGGCGAGGCGCGGGGGCGTGCCCTTCTCGAACAGGACCGTGAAGGACTCGTCCTCGACGGTCCGCCCGGCTGCTTCGCCGCCGACGCCGGAAGGAAGGTCCGTCGCGATGGCGCCCCGGACCGGGAGGAGCCTGCGGAGCACTTTCGGCAGGAAGGTGATGGCGGCCAGGATGTAGAGGGCGCCCAGGGCCAGGTCGGCGGTATGGACGCCGAGGTAGGTGGTCCGGTCCACCTCGAGCGCGGTCCGGATCGCGGCCAGGTTGGGCGTGCCGCCCGTGTAGACGCCGACCAGCATGCCGGCCACCTTCCACGACTCGGGCACGACGCCCCGGAGGACGGCGTGGCCGACCGAGGCCATGAGCGCGGCGGCGAAGGCCGCGAGCGCGAACGAGAGTCCGGCCTTTCCCCCGAGCCGCCGCATCGCCGAGAGGTCGGTGGAGAGCAGCAGGAGGGGAATCGCGACGATCACCGCGATCGACGAGGCCAGGTCCAGCGACGCGGCGGCCCCTTCGGGCAGGAGGCCCAGGTTCCCCAGGACCAAGCCTGCCGCGTAGCTGGCCACGAGCGGGCTCCAGCGCGAGGCGAGCGGGACCTTCTCCTTGACGAACAGGAGCGCCACGGGCACCAGGAAGCAGAGCAATGCGACCGCCATCAGTTCATCCTCCCGCGGGGTCCGGCCCCGGCTTCGCGTAAGGCGTCGAAGTGATCCATGATCGCGGACCAGGCAAGGTCGCGCGTCGAGTCGTAGAGCAGGAGATCGTGGCGCATGTGGCCCGCGTCACCCATATCAAGGTAGCGGGCCTCCCCGCCGCCGCCCGCCTCGTCCGCGATGATGCGGGCGTTGCGCGGATCGATCATGCGGTCGCGGACCTCGTGCAGGGCGAGCACGGGCGCGCGGATCGCGGGCAGGCGCCGCTCGAGCGAGCGGAGCCCCTTCTGGAGCGAATGCGAAAAGCCCGTGTAGGTTCCGAGGTAGCCCCGCCAGCGTTCGTCGCCGTCCTCGCCCGGTCGGTCCGGGTCGGGCAGGGCCGCCCCCGTGGAAGGCACGAGCGAGGACAGGGTTCCCGCGAAGTACAGGAGTGCGGATTTCATCATACCACGCCGGAGCAGCGCGTTGAGGACGACCGGCGAGCCGATGGTCGCGATCCCGCTCGGGGCGAGCGCATCGTCGTCGGCATAAGCCGCGGCGATCTCGAGCGCCACCGAACCGCCCACCGAAGTCCCGACGAGCCACGCGCGCTTCCAGCGGGGCCGGAGCCTTCGCCACAGGCTCTTGCCGAACCCGATCCAGTCCTGATAGGTAAACCCGAGGATATCGCCCGGGACGGTTCCGCAGCCGGGCATGAGCGGCGCGGCGAGCTCGAAGCCTCTTCCCTTCGCCGCCTCCTCGACCAGGCGGTAGCAGAGCGGCGTCGAGGGGAAGCCGTGGAAACAGAGGACCAGGTCCTCGCCGGGCGAGGCGGCTTCCGGAAGCGGGCGGTCGAGGCCGGGCCCGAAAGGGGCCGCCTCGGGCCAGGAAAGCCCCCGGGCGCCTGGCCAAATGGCGGCTGAGGGGTTCGACCATTCCGCGGGAGTGCGCGGTCCTTCGGTGACAGAGCTCATGCGCCATAATACTACGGATTTCCCGCGGGCGCGCAACGCGGGGCGGCCGCCCCGATGACGCTGGAGCCCGATACGGCGGGAAGCTATACTGTGCGCGAATCCCCGCCGGGTCCTCCCGGCGGACTCGAACCGAGGTGGTTCCATGACTTCCGGAAAGCGCAAACCCCTGGTTGTCGTCACCGACAACCGCTTCGGCGGGCTCGAAGTGGAACGCGGCATCCTCGAGCCGGCCGGCTTCGAGCTCCGCGAAGCGTCCTGCTCGACGGAGCGGGAAGTCGCCGAGGCCTGCGCGGACGCGGACGCCATCCTGGTCAACCTCGCGCCGCTGGGCGCGACGGCGATCGCCGGCCTCAGATGCTGCAAGGCTATAGTCCGCTACGGCGTGGGGCTGGACAACGTCGACCTCGAAGCCGCCAAGGCGAGAGGCATCGCCGTCCATAACATTCCCGGCTACTGCGACGAGGAGGTCGCCGCCCACGCCCTGGCACTCGCGCTCGACCTGGTCCGCTCGACCACGCGGCGCGACCGGGCGCTTCGCGGCGGCGCCTGGAACATACGCCTGCCTACGCCCCGGCTATCCTCGCTCACGCTCGGCATACTCGGATTCGGCGGAACGGGCGCCGCACTCGCCCGGATGGCCGCGGGTATCGGCTTCGCCCGCGTGCTGGCCTGGAGCCCGAGCCTGGACCAGGCGAGGATCGACCGGGCGCTCGGCAGGAGCGTCGAAACCGGTTTGCCCCGGGTCGTCGCCGCCGGCTTCCGCGAGCTCCTGGCCCAGTGCGACCTCCTATCCCTGCATCTCGCATTGACGCCGGAAACGAGGGGCCTGCTCGGATCGGAGGAATTCGCCGCGATGAAACAAGGAACGCGCCTCGTCAACGTCGCGCGGGGGGGCCTGATCGACGACGACGCACTGCTCGCCGCACTCGCGTCTGGCAGGCTCGCGGGCGCCGCGCTCGACGTGCACGCCGTCGAACCGCTTCCGACGGACAGCCCGTTCCGCTCGCGGGATGACGTGATCCTGACCGACCACGCGGCCTGGTATTCGGACGGCTCGGTGCTGGAGCTCAGGCGACGCGCGGCGGAATTGGTCGCGAGCTGCCTTGCGCCCAGGCTGTGACGATACGCTTTCCCTCGGGACCGGCATCCATGGTGACAGGAGGCCGCCCCCGGCCCCCATCGTACCTCATCACCTGCGCGCGACTTCCAGGATGGAGACCGGATTGCCCTCGCCGTCGTAGAGCCGCGCGGGATTGAGGTCGTCGGGCACCCGTTCGCCCCGGTACCAGAACACGTAGCGGTGCTCGCCGGGCGGCAGGACGAGGTCGAGTTCGTAGATCCCCGCGCTCGTCTCGACCAGTTCGTGGACGAAGGGATCCCAGCCATTGAAAGTTCCCGCCACGGTCACGCGGTAGCCCGGCGCGCCGGAGAAGCGGAAATGCGCGGTGCGGCTGTCGGAATCCAGGAGCCTCCAGGAACCGAGCCTGTCTGCGGGGCGCCATGGCGCGTCCACGAGGCTCACCATGACGCCGCTTGTCGCGTCACGCGCGCGGAGCGGATTGGCCGGATCGGGAATCCAGGCGCCGTCCACCACCAGGCGGTAGCCGATCGGCCGCGCGGCCATCCCGCGCTCGAGCACGGGCAGCGGGTATGCGAACACGAAAACTCCCTGCCGGTTCCGCTCGAACATGTGGACGGATTTCCACCCTTCGTGCGCGAAGGAAATTCCGACGAAGCGGTAGGCGCCCGAGACGGCGAAGACCAGATGTTCCTCGTATACGCCCGGGGATTCGCCGGCGGCGAACGAGGCCAAATACAGGTGGAGGGGGAGCGATTCGACCTCGAAGGCGGACGCCGGGGTCGCGGCGACGAGGAGGATGGCGGACAGCGCTATCGACGTACTGAGTTTCATCGGCTTGCCTACCTTCCGGTATCGGCCGGAAAGCGGAGCGCCCTCAAGCGTTTTCGGCTATACTGGGCGCGGCATCTTCCGTAACTATACGGAGAGGGGGATTCGAGCGCTCCATGCCGCGACCAGAGGATCTCAAGCGCTTCCAGAACGATCTCCGCAAACTCGGGCGGGAAACCGAGCTGCTCGCCGCGTGGGGCGAGCAGCCCGTCGACGTCCCCCGGCCCGAGAGCTCCCCCGGGTCGCCCGTCGAGGATCTCGGCGAGCTGCTCGACCTTTCCGGAAACGATGCCGATCTTGCCGACGCGGCTGCGCCCTTCGCCGAACCCGGCGCCGAATCCCCGATCGAAGCGCCCGCCGAGGCGGATTTCTCCTCCTTCCTCGACGAGCTCTCGCTCGAGCCGCCTCCGACCGGCTCTGCCGCTCCATTCGAAGCCGCCGACATAAGCGCCGGGATTCCGGCGGAAGCGGACCTGCGCCCCGAGAGTCCGGACGAGGAAGATTATGCGGGCATCCCCGCCGATTTGCTCGCCGGACTCGGCGATGAGCTGGCCGCCTCCGACGCGCCGCAGCCTGATTCCGGGGAAGACTTCGCCACCTCACCCGACGCGGAGCCGGCGGACTGGTCCACGCCCGACGCCGGAGCCCTCGACGGCCTTTCTTTCGACGAGGGAAGCGCCGCGGAGGAAACGCCTTTCGACTCCGGTAGTTTCGAGCTTCCTTCTTTCGATGACGGTTTCGAGCTCCCCGCAGCCGACCTGCCTGGCGACGGATCAAGCGCGGAAGGAACGGGCCCGGAAGAGGTCCGCGCGGATGAGACGGGTCCTGAAGATGCCGGCGCGGAAGTGGGCGCTTTCGAATCCCCGGCGCCCGAGGACCTCGATTCCGGTTTTTCCATACCCGATTTCGAGGAATTCGCGGAACCAGCTCCGGCGAGCGCCGAACCTGCGCCGCCGGCGAGTCCGGACGCCGAGCATGAAGGCTTCGAGATCGGCTTCGAGGAAGCGCCGCCCCCGCGGCAGGCCGCCGCCGCAGGCGACGATTTCGACGCATTCACCAGCAAGCTGGGCATCGAGCCCGACGCCGCGGAGACTGACGGGCTCGGCGGCTTCGACCTCGACCACGCGGCCGCGGACCTCGCCCCGGAGGGCGAATTCCAGGAGCTGGGCGGGGATCTGACGCCTTCGGACACGTTCAACCTCGAGTCGGGTTGGGGACAGGATTTCCGCATTCCCGGGTTCGAAGAGCCGAAACCGGAGGCGAAACCCCGCGCCGCGCCATCCGCCCCGCGAGGCGCCGCGACTCCGACGCACAAAGAGGAGGCATCCAGGGAAGTATCCCTTTCCGATGCCCAGGTGGACCGGCTCCAGGACACCCTCCTCTCCTATCCCCTCAACCTGCGCGTGGCCATCGAAGACGCGCTCGCGAACGACCGCGGCACCGAAGCCCAGCGTTCAGACCTGATCTGGGCGCTCGTCGAAGGCGCCTCGCCCAAGAAAGCCGCCGATCTCGCCGGCGCCGCGCTCCACAAGCGCATCGAGGTCCCGAAGGCCTTCGAGAAGCGCACGGGCGCGGCGTTCGAGGCGGAAAAAGGCTCGCTGGCCTGGATCCTCGTCAATCGCGTGATGCCGGTCATCCTCGGCGTGGCAGCCGCCCTCCTCGTCGCCGGCGGGCTCGCCTGGCTCGGCTGGAAGTTCGTCTACACGCCCATCGCCGCCTCCGCGGCCTACCGTTCGGGCTACGAAAGCATCCGCGTCGACCGCTACGTGGACGCCGAACGCTCCTTCGCGCGCGGCGACGGGCTCTGGCGGATGAAGAAGTGGTACTACCTCTACGCCGAGGCCTACGTCGAGCGGCAGCAGTACGCCAAGGCCGAGCTCAAGTACGAAGCCCTGCTGGAGGCCTGGCCCGGAGAGAAGCGGGCGGCGCTCGACTACGCCGAGCTCGAACGCGGCGTATTGCTCAATTACGAGAAGGCGGCGCAGATCCTGGAGCTGAACGTCCTGAGCAGGAACCGCGTCGACGCCGACGCCCTTCTCATGCTCGGCGACGTCTATCTCGAATGGGGAGACGAGACCCGCGGCGATTGGACGACAGTCGCGCGTCCGCCGCTGCCCCTTCCCGACCAGGCGGCCAAGGGCTCGGCCTCCTGGCTCTATGAACAGGCGCGGCTCCGCTACGCCCGGCTGCTCGGCCGCCGAGGATCGAAAGACCCCTACCTGGAGCGGATGCTCCGGTATTTCATCCGGGTAGAGAAGGCGGACGGCCGCGACATGCTTCCGGAGATCGAGCGGCTGGGGCAGGATTTCCTGGACGGCCGCATGAAGATTTCCGCCCTCCCGCTCGCCGAGCTCGGCGGATACTTCCTGGACCGGGACGATCTCGACGGCGCCCGGCGCGCCCTCCTCCTGGCCGACGAACTCGATCCCTCGATCCCCGACACCCACTACCACATGGCCCGGTATTTCAGGCGCTCGGGCGATTCCGGCCAGGAATTCCTGGCCTTGCGCAAGCTCGTCCCGGCCCTCGAGAACCTGCCCCTGCTCCGCACCTACCGGCTCGGGATGCTCATCGACGCCCTCGGCTGGTTGGGGCTGCGCTACCAGGCCGAAGGCGAGTTCGTGACCGCCCGCGAGCACTACGAACTGGCGATCACGCGCTACGAGGAAGCGCTGGCCGGCAGGCGGCTCGGCCTGGACGGCCGGTTCGGCGTCAATTACGCGAGGCTCGCCGACGTGCTCTACATGGAAGCCGGCGACGACCCGGGCTCGATTTCGCTTTACGAGCGGGCCGAGAAGGCGGGCTATGTCACCAATGAAACACGCTACCGCCGCGCCGCGGCGCTGTATCGCCTGGCTCGTTTCGATGAGGCCTTGATCCAGGCCCACCGGGCTTCCCTCGACGTCGATGAAACGCCGGCCTTGCTCCTGCTCACGGGAA
>ENA-UOWG01003820-UOWG01003820.1-activated-sludge-metagenome-genome-assembly--contig:-NODE-3820-length-11056-cov-6.720753_pt1 | contig 11056 bp, 8 predicted proteins | sample MGYA00238147_ERZ761563 | MGnify/ENA primary metagenome ERZ761563 (study PRJEB28884, sample SAMN05720216) | anaerobic digester metagenome | isolation source: active sludge of municipal... | reverse complement strand
GCCGACAAAGCCTGGAAAGCTTTTACAAAGATCTCAGAGAATGGTGGTCTGCTTGAAGCAATGAAAACCGGCTCATTTCAGAAAGAGCTGGCTGCTGCCGCTACCAGGAGGAAAAAGAATGCCTCTTCAGGTAAACTTGTGCTGCTGGGAACAAATAAATTTCCGAATAATGCAGAAAAGGCCTCAGAGTATGCTGATGCTGAGCTTGCACTTGCAGGCAGAAAGCCGGGCGATGATTTACTTACAGAACCTGTTATTGAGTTCAGGGCTTCGGAAGATATTGAGAAGTTAAGGCTGCAGGTTGAGAAAACGGGCATGAAGCCAAAGGTATTCATGCTTACAACCGGCGATAAGATAATGCGAAGGGCCCGTTCGCAGTTTTCTGTGAATTTCTTCGGAGTTGCCGCTTATACAACTATTGATAATGACGGTTTTGTATCTGTAGGGGAAGGAGTTAAGGCAGCTCTTGAAAGTAAAGCAGACATAGTTGTATTATGCAGTTCCGATGAGGAATACGCCGGATTGGCTCCTGAAGCTTATAATGCTCTGAAGGGCAAGGCAATCTTTGTTGTTGCAGGCAATCCGCCCTGTGCAGAAGAGCTGAAGACAAAGGGCATAGAACATTTTATACATATTAAATCAGATCTCGTTGAAACACTGGGATCGTTTAACAAAAGGCTGTTAACAGGCCGCTGAACATATAGATTATGAGACCGGAATTCAGATATGGCGACCTTGCAGGACTGAAAGCAGAGGGAAAAAGTTACAGATCGTGGGAGAAGGAACACAGGATAACTAAGAGCTGGAATACTCCTGAGATGATCCCGATAAAAAGCGTATATGGAAGTGATGACCTGAAGGAGATGGAGCATCTTGATTATGCCGCAGGTCTTCCCCCTTTCCTGAGAGGCCCTTATTCAGGGATGTATGCAATGATGCCCTGGACAATCAGGCAATATGCCGGCTTTTCAACAGCAGAAGAATCAAATGCCTTTTACAGGCGCAACCTGGCAGCCGGGCAAAAAGGCTTATCGGTGGCTTTTGACCTTGCAACACACAGAGGATATGATTCAGATCATGAGCGTGTTACGGGCGATGTGGGCAAGGCGGGTGTTGCCATTGATTCAGTTCTCGACATGAAAATCCTCTTCGACCAGATACCTCTTAACAGAATGTCGGTGTCAATGACGATGAATGGAGCCGTGCTTCCCGTAATGGCCTTTTATATTGTTGCCGCACTTGAACAGGGCGCAAAACTTGAAGAACTTTCAGGTACGATACAGAACGACATACTCAAGGAGTTCATGGTGAGGAATACCTATATATATCCTCCTGAATTTTCGATGAGGATAATATCTGATATTTTCAGGTATACCTCAGCCAGGATGCCCAAATTCAATTCAATAAGCATATCAGGGTATCACATGCAGGAGGCCGGCGCTACATGCGACATAGAGCTTGCCTACACGCTTGCTGACGGGCTCGAATACCTGCGGGCAGGCATTAAATCGGGGCTTGATATCGATGCTTTTGCACCTCGGCTTTCATTTTTCTGGGCTATCGGAATGAACCATTTCATGGAAATAGCCAAGATGAGGGCAGCCAGGATGCTGTGGGCAAAGATCGTCAGCGAATTCAAGCCGAAAAATCCCAAGTCACTTGCCCTGAGGACACATTCCCAGACCTCTGGCTGGAGCCTTACAGAACAGGACCCTTTCAACAATGTGGGAAGAACATGCATTGAAGCCATGGCAGCGGCGCTCGGGCACACCCAGAGCCTTCATACCAATGCACTTGATGAAGCCATCGCTTTGCCTACAGATTTCTCCGCGCGCATTGCTCGCAACACGCAGATCTACCTGCAGGAGGAGACAAATATATGCAGGGCTGTTGATCCATGGGCCGGATCGTATTATGTTGAAACACTTACACATGAACTGGCGCACAGGGCATGGGAGCACATCATGGAAGTTGAGAAGCTTGGCGGAATGGCAAAAGCTGTTGAATCAGGAATCCCGAAGATGAGGATTGAGGAAGCAGCAGCCAGGGCCCAGGCAAGAATAGACTCGGGGGTGCAGACTATTGTCGGCACTAATAAATACCGTTTATGGAAGGAAGATCCTCTTGAAACACTTGAAGTTGACAATACTGCAGTGCGGGATTCGCAGATCAGGCGACTTGCAAAGCTGCGTTCTGAGAGAAACGAGCAGGAGTGCCAGGCTGCACTGGAAGCATTGACAAGATGCGTTCAGACAGGTGAGGGAAACCTGCTTGAACTTGCTGTTGAGGCTGCATCAAAAAGAGCAAGCCTCGGAGAAATTTCTTATGCTTGTGAAAAAATTGCCGGGAGGTACAAAGCCGTGATCAGAACAATATCAGGAGTCTATTCATCTGAATATAAATCAGATAATGACTATAATGAAGCTAAAGCCCTTGTTGCAAGGTTTGCAAAGAAAGAGGGAAGGCAGCCCAGGATAATGATTGCAAAAATGGGACAGGATGGTCATGACCGCGGAGCAAAGGTCGTTTCGACAGGCTATGCCGATATAGGCTTTGATGTTGATATTGGCCCGCTGTTCCAGACACCTGCCGAGGCTGCAAGGCAGGCGGTGGAAAATGATGTGCACATACTTGGAGTATCCAGCCTCGCTGCAGGACATAAGACACTTGTTCCGCAGGTTATTGAGGAACTAAGGAAACTTGGCAGGGAAGACATACTTGTAATTGCCGGAGGAGTCATCCCGCCGCAGGATTACAGGTTTCTGTATGATGCCGGTGTGGCTGCTATTTTTGGTCCGGGCACATCAGTGGCAAAAGCCGCCCGTCAGATACTTGAGATACTTATTCTTACATACGAATAGCATTATTTGAGAATAATTGTTAATATTTGCTTCATGAAAAGGTCTCAAAAATTGCTGATACTGACAGCTTTCGTTGCTCTTACAGTTTATATTGCACCTCCTGTTTCTGCACAGGACAAGTCTGCTGAACAGTTTGCAAAATTCTCTGAACAGTCGACCTGGGTGCTGGGCTATTTCAAACGCGGACAGATAATACAGAGCCCTCATTCGGAGTGGTTCACCCCAAAATATGATGGGTATCAGCTCAGCACGGAATGGCTTAACAGGCTGCTCGACATACCTCACAGTGGACTGACTATAAAGATTGTAATGGGTACCTGGTGCCCCGACAGCAGGAAACAGGTTCCGGCCTTTCTCAGAATTCTTGATATCTGGAATTTCCCCGGAGATTCTGTGACCTTCATTGGCGTTGATGATCAGAAACTATCACCGGTAGGCGGCTATGAAGAACTAAACATTGAGAGGGTACCGACTTTCATTTTTTATAAAAATAATATTGAAGCCGGACGCATCATTGAGAATCCTTTGACGTCTTTGGAACAGGATATGGTTAATATCCTCGGAGGAAAGGAAAAATAATAAAAACGGAATATCATGGAAGAGGTAAGAAACAACAACGGACAGAACCTGGGAATTGCAGCTCTGATCACAGCGATAATCACATTTGTACTTGCAGTTATTCCCTGCGTGGGACTTATTGCACTTGTCCCGGGTATTATTGCAATAATACTTGCTTCAGTGGGCTTGTCGCAGGCATCAAGAACAAATTCGCCAAAAGGACTCCAGCTGGCAGGACTCATAATCGGAGTTTTAGCATCATTGATTTCAATTTCACAGATCTTTGTTGCAAGCGAAATTGCAAAAAAGGCTGACAAATGGCCGGATGAAATCCAGAATATTGTAAAAGATGTTCAGGATGATGTAATTAAAGACCTTGAAGATGAGAATATTTCTATAAAAATAGAGAGCAATGGCGACAAGGTTGAGATAAATGCTTCAACAAAAGGGAAAGACAAGGAGAAGAAGCTTGAAGAATTGGAAGGATTGACACCGCCGGCCGATACTCTTCAGTAAGAAGGAAAGGATGGCATCTTTCAGAAATAACAGTAATCTGAACAGATATTTTTCAGGGCTTGCAAAGGAGCCTTATCATATAATAAATCTGACACTTGCCGGAGTAATAATAGCTGTAATGGCTTACTCCGGCATTTTTTCACCCGACGGGGATAAATACCCTGTTGCATGTGTTCATGAAAAAATAACAGGCCAGCCCTGCATTTCATGCGGTATCTCACACAGTTTCTCGCTTATTGTCAGGGGAAGGATAGCAGAAGCATATCAATGGAACCAGAACGGAATGCGAGTATTCCTTTTCTTCCTCTCCCAGCTTGTTTTCCGAATCGATTTTCTGAGGCTCTCAGTCAGACGGCCGGAAAGCAGGTCACAGCTTATTATTTATGATTCAGTTGCTTCCGGGCTGTTATTCCTTATCTCATTCTGGCCTTTCATAATGAATATCCTGAAAGGCATTATCTAGTCAGTCTCTTTCAGAATATCATAAAGAAGACTGCTTTCGAAGCCTCTCGACTGTCCGAAGCGGAGCAGCCTGGCCCTGAGGTCATAATCGTTTTTTGCCCTGACTGATTTTTTATGCCCTTCAATGAGCATTTTAAGCGTGCTTATATACTGCTCATTGTCAATTGATTCAAGTGCATCATTTATTGCCTGAGGTGATATTTTCCTGGTCCTGAGATGGTAAGAAATTTTTATTTTTCCCCATTTATTATGTCTGAACTTGTCATTCACAAAAGCCCTGGCGTAACGTCCTTCATTTATAAAATTCTCACTGGTGAGTGTGTTTATTATTTTCTGACAATCAGAAGGGCTCACTCCCCATTTTTGAAGTTTTTCTTCAATGTCCGACCTGCAGTATTCACGCTGTGAACATAAGGCCATTGAATTTGAAAGAGCCGTTTTATATAGTTCATTTTCAGCCATTTTTTCTGCCTTTTACTATTCTGTCTTTTCCGTTCAGATCCTTCACGACATTTATATCACTGTAGCCTGAAAGGTTCATCAATTCACTCATTTCGCAGCCCAGGGCTTCATTTATCTCAAAGTAGATCTTTCCCTGTGATGCAAGCCATTTTTCAGCCCTTGTCAGTATTGCCCTGTAATACTTCAGTGGATCGCTGTCATCCACGAAGAGGGCGCCTGCCGGTTCATACTCAAGAACATTCCTGTGCATGTATTTTTTTTCGGAATGCCTGATATACGGGGGATTGCTTACTATAATGTCTGCACTTATTCCCTGTTTATCAGCCTTTTCCAATATATCATCTTCAAGGAAGGTGATATTTACCCTGTTTATAAGGGCATTACGGCGGGCGGTTTCAAGCGCTTCAGCAGAGATATCAGTTGCCGTTACAGAGGCACCGGGAAGATTTGTAGCAAGGGCGATTGCAATACAGCCTGAGCCTGTTCCGATATCTGTAATTGTTCCCCTGAAATCAGGGTTTTCCCTTATAATGAGGTCAACAAGCTCTTCAGTTTCCTGCCGGGGTATAAGGGTGTTGCTGTTCACTTCAATTGTGCAGTTATAAAATATGGTATGGCCAATGATATATTGAATTGGTTTTCCCTTCTTCAGTTCGCAGACTATCTGAGATATGGCAGCATAATTCTCACCGGTGATTTCTGTGGCGCCTTCATGAATCTGATGCAACTTCAGGTCCTTAAATATAGTCTTCAATATCAGATTAGTCAGGGCAGATATTTCAGCTTCAGGATACAGGTCACGCAACTCCTCCTGAATCCGTAGTCTGATCTGTCTTATTGTTTGTATCTTCATACCCATTTGTCAAAATTAGCAATTTGAGTTGAATGGTTCGGGAAGACGACATAAAATACATGCAGCGCTGTCTCGATCTGGCGGTGAAGGCTGAGGGACTTACATATCCGAATCCCCTTGTGGGAGCAGTAATTGTTCATGAAGGCAGGATAATAGGCGAAGGCTATCACCTGAAGGCAGGAGGACCACACGCTGAAGTGGCTGCAATTGATTCGGTCAGAGACAGATCACTGTTGAAAAATTCAACTATCTACGTTAATCTTGAACCATGTTCCCATTACGGGAAGACACCTCCCTGTGCTGACCGGATAATATCTGAAGGTATAAGGAAAATTGTTGTCGGAGCTAATGACACAAGTGATAAAGTATCAGGCAGGGGAATAGCGAAGCTCAGGGAAGCCGGATGTGAGGTGAGGACAGGCATTATGGAAAATGAATCACGCTACCTTAACAGGCGTTTTTTTACTTTTCATGAAAAGAAAAGACCTTATATTATTCTTAAATGGGCAATGAGCGCTGACGGTTTTATCGACAGGCCAAGGGATGGGAAAAAGGAAAACAAGCCTGTCTGGATAAGCGGAAATCCTGAAAAGGTGCTTGTTCACAGGTGGAGATCGCAGGAGCAGGCAATCCTGGCCGGAGCGGGGACGATAAGGGCTGATAATCCGCAGCTTAATGTAAGAGAATGGACTGGTAATCAACCGTTAAGGCTTGTTCTTACCCGCTCAGGTGCTGTTGGTCAAAATCCGGCTTTTTCCGGACCGACTGGCACGTATATTGTGTTTACTTTATCAAATGATTTTGCCTTGCCCGATGAAGTGAAAATCAGGCTTGAAGAAGGTATTCCCGCTGCAGAACAGGTGGCTTCTTACCTGTGGAGCAGGAATATCAGTTCATTGTTTGTTGAAGGGGGAAGTGAAGTACATAATCACTTCATCTCATTGGGATTATGGGATGAAGCCAGGATTTTTACCGGACATCAGGTTTTTGGAGGAGGAGTAAAAGCCCCTGAGCTGAAAGGAATGAGGCACAGTATGCAGAGCAGCTTCAGTAAAAGCGTTCTGGATTTATATGAAAGGGACTTCAACGCCTCATAATGAGATTGATATTGTGAATATAAATTCGTAATTTTGACATTCAGGATGGGAATAATTATATAAACCAACGATATGAAATCAAAGATTCTATTTCTGACAGCCTTAATGGCATTCCTCTTTGCAGCTGCTTCCGGGCAAAACGGGAAGAAGTACTTCAAAGCAGGAACTGAATTCATGGAAGGCATGAAGTATGAAGATGCGGTAGTTCAGTTTACAAGCGCTATAGGACTGGAGCCCGCAAATGCTGATTACTATCATGCAAGGGGAGACGCTTATCTGAAGCTGAACAAGTATTCAGAAGCACAGGCTGACTTTGAAAAGGTTATTGTGTTTGATGCAAAAAACGTTGAATCATACATCGACCTGGGCTTCATAGGAAATAAGCTTGGTAATTATGAAGCAGCTCTGAAAGCCCTTAACAGGGCCACAGCGCTTGATAAGAGAAATGGCAAGGCTTACCCTGAAAAGGTGATTACCCTGCTGGCTCTTGAAAAGTTCGACCAGGCGCTCAAGGTTGCTGACACAGCTGTAGCTATTGAAGATTCTCCGATGAATTACTATTACCGCGGAATCGTTTACAGAAAGCTTACAAATGATGTTCTGGCTAAGAAGGAGTTTGAAAAGTCTATCTCAAAGGATAAAAAGCTTCCGGAACCGCGTCTTGCACTTGCTGATCTTCTGCTGAATTCAAATACTGCAGAGGCATTGAACCAATGCAATGAAGTACTCAAAAATGATGAAAGGAACACTGATGCTTACCTGATGCGAAGCAGGATATACAAGAAGAATCTTGATTATCCAAATGCAATAAATGACCTTTCAAAGAACATACTTATTAATCCGGATAATGCAGGTTTTTACATGGTAAGGGGTACTTACTACCAGGAGTTTAACCAGCATACAAATGCAATCGCCGATTTTTCAAAATATGTTGCTCTTAACCAGAATGATCCTGACGCATATTTTGCCAGGGCAAAATCGTATGAGGAGATAATGAATTACGAGAAGGCTATGGACGACTATGCGAAGATCACAGTACTTTCCGAGGACGATCCGAAGGCCAGGAGGATGCTTAAAGATGCTGAGGCAAGACTATATGAGCTTAACAGGGAGAAAGTTGCACCTGAAATCACTCTTGTAAGTCCTGTGCCCGTAAAGGATACAATTGAAATAAGAGGCGATAAGGCAGCCTTGCTTATTTCAGGAAAAATAAAGGACAGGAGCAAGCTTAAAATGGTAACGATCAATAATGGCCCTGTCTCAACCGCTGCAGGGAAAAACGGGGAAAGTGAGTTCTTGTCAAATATTGACCTTACAGGTACCGACAAGATCACAATTCTTGCCAAGGACGACTATGATAATGAAAAAATGCTTGTCTATCCTATTAAGCGTACTGAAATAGATCCTCCTTCAATTGCAATAATCGCTCCATATACAACTGAAGACGGACAGGTATATCTTGATTCGAATAATCCCAATATAGCAATTCAGGGAAAGATAAGTGACGCCAGCCAGATTAAATCAATCACAATAGGCGATGTCACGGCAAGTTACAGGAGGGATGAGATGAATCCTTCCTTCACTGCTATCCTTGATGTCTCAAACATGAGCAGGTTCACTGTAATAGCAGAGGATATTCATGGCAACAAGCAGGAAACAGTATTCAACTTTAACAGGGAAGGAGCAGATATTGCCGCTAACAATCCGATGGGCAAGACCTGGGTTGTTTTCATTGAAAATTCAAGCTATGAGACCTTTGCAAGCCTCGACGGACCTATCAAGGATGTTGCAACAATACAGCGCGCCCTGGCTAACTATCAGGTGCACAATGTTATACACAAAAAGGACATGACTAAGGCTGAGATGGAACGTTATTTCAGCATAGAGCTCCGCGACCTTGTCAAGAAGAACCAGGTTAAATCGCTTATGGTATGGTATGCCGGTCATGGCAAGTTCATAAACGATGTCGGCTACTGGATTCCTGTTGATGCAAAGAGGGATGATGAATTCACCTATTTCAACATAAACGGGCTAAAGGCCGGCCTCCAGGGCTATGGTGATGTTGTGGTTCATACACTTGTCGTTTCTGATGCCTGCGAATCGGGCCCTGGCTTCTATACTGCAATGCGATCGGTAAATGAAGAACCTGCATGCAATAATACAACTGTTGCCGGGCTTAAGTCAGCACAGGTCTTTTCTTCGGCCGGTTATGAGCTGGCTGTTGACAATTCAAAATTCACTTCAACATTTGCAAATACCCTTCTGAACAATAAAAATGCATGTGTCCCGATAGAAAGTATTGTGAAATCCGTAACAGCAGCTGTTGCTACGGAAACCGGGCAGAAACCGAAATTTGGGAAGATTCAGGGACTGGAAGATATGAACGGAACATTCTTCTTTATTGCAAAATAGATATTGTATGTCACACATAAAACTTTCCAGGAGCCGGGCATGGAGATATGTCGGGCTGCTCCTGTTTTGGTCTGTTGCCGTTATTCCGGCTGGAGCACAGGACTATTTCTTTGATAATTATGGCATTAAGAAAGGCCTTAGCGAACAGAAGGTCTATACTCTTCTCCAGGATTCTAAGGATTATATCTGGCTGGGAACTGCAAACGGACTTTCACGGTTTGACGGAAGGAAGTTCGAAAATTTCACCTCGCGTGACAGTCTTTCACCAAGCGGGGTCAGATCGATATGTGAGGATGCGGAAGGGAATATCTGGTTCGGGCATCTTTATGGGGGCGTGACGCGCTATAATGGTACAATATTCGAAAAGGCAGCCTTCGACTCAATAACCCTGAAGGGAGACATTACCTCAATTGCCCAGATCGGAGATAAGATCTGGTTCACATCAGCAGGCGACGGAGCCCTGCTGGCTGATTTTCCAATTAAGGACATTACTGAAATAAAAGCTAAACAGTTCAGGGGCAAAGACGGGCTCAGCGATCAGATCTTCGGACATACAATAAACAGGGACAGCTCATTTATCTGCGTGGCTGATTACGGGATGAGGAGGTATAACCGTGAGGAAGGGAAATTTGAGAATTACCGCATGCCTCACATGACAACCTACTTTAATGCCACCTGCCTTAAGGAAGACAGCAAGGGCAATATATGGTTCGGTACTTATAACGGAGGTGTTTATAAATACCTGATGTCTGAAAGCCGCATGGAGATCATTGACCTTATCCGCCTTGGTGCTGCAAGTAACTGGGTATCATGCTTTGAGGAGGACAGGCTGGGACGTATGTGGGTGGGAACATTCGACGGCGGTGTTGTGATGTTCGACAGTACCACGGTAACTGTTTTCAACCAGAAAAACGGTTTTATCCCGACAAGGATCTATGATATAATGGAGGATGTTGAAGGGAATATTCTTATTGCTGACCAGAATAATGGATTGACGATCTACAAGGGAGATGCCTTTGTTTCATTCAATAAGCCTGATCTTCTTCCGGATCCCAATGTGAATGCAATTTACCAGGATAAGACAGGCGCTGTATGGCTGGGTACAATTGCAGGAATTTCAAGGTTTATTCCGGGTTCGGATAAGCCGGCTGTGATTTTTAATGAAAAGAATAACCTTATTTTCAAGGATATACGGTTTTTCCATGAGGACATGGATGGTAACCTCTGGATTGGAGCCAATTCAGGCGGAGTGATGATGTACAATATGAAAACCTCAAAGTTTGAGGCACAGCCTGATGTTAATTCATCAATGTATACCGGAGGACAGGTGAAAGCCCTCGAAATTGACCGGAAGAATAATTTATGGATAGGCACTGTTGACGGAATAGCTGTTGGCACTGCCGGACAGTTGAACTTTAAAAGGTACAATTTTCTTGATAGTCTTATAATTGGCCCGATATCAGTTCTTTATAATGATCCAGATGGCAATATGTGGATCGGCGCCGAGAGCATGGGAGGGAAACCGGGACTGATAAAATATACTGCAGCGGAGGATAAATTCAGGCGGGTGCCGGAGTTGTCAGGAACTGTTCCGAAGGCTCTTGTAATGGACAAAAAGGGTATTCTGTGGATAGGAACAAGTGAGGGACTGATAGGGTTGCGCAATGACTCAATTGTATCAAATGTAACACAGCTTGATGGTTTGCTTTCAAATAACATTAACCTGCTCACCAACGGGGATGACGGCAGTATTTATATTGGTACCAACTCAGGGCTTAACCGGTTCATTCCTGAAACCCAGCAGATATTTTCATACACCGAGAGAAACGGATTCC
>ENA-UOWG01003818-UOWG01003818.1-activated-sludge-metagenome-genome-assembly--contig:-NODE-3818-length-11059-cov-3.630771_pt1 | contig 11059 bp, 6 predicted proteins | sample MGYA00238147_ERZ761563 | MGnify/ENA primary metagenome ERZ761563 (study PRJEB28884, sample SAMN05720216) | anaerobic digester metagenome | isolation source: active sludge of municipal... | reverse complement strand
TTAAAAATGAATATTAAAGAAGCCAAACGCGCCGGCCTGCTGCATGATATCGGCAAAGCCATTGACCACAAGATAGAAGGGCCGCATGCCGCCATCGGCGCCGATTTCGCCAAACGCTTCGGCGAAAATCCGCGCATCGTTCAGGCCATTGCCACCCACCATGACGACGGGCGCAACAACACCCTGCTGGGCGTTCTGGTGCAGGCAGCCGATACTCTGTCCGCGGCGAGACCAGGCGCCCGCCGGGAAATGCTGGAAACTTACGTCCATCGCCTTGAAGAGCTGGAAAAAATAGCCCACTCTTTCAACGGAGTTGATAAATGCTATGCCATTCAGGCCGGGCGGGAAATCCGGATTCTCGTGGAAAATGAAAAAATATCGGACAACGATGCCGTCATGCTCTGCAATGACATAATTAAGAAAATTGAAAATGAATTGACCTATCCGGGACAGATTAAGGTCACGGTAATCAGGGAAACGCGAGTATCTTCCTTCGCGAAATAGAAGGCAAGGCGAATTAATGAAGATTTTATTTATCGGCGATATTGTTGGAAAACCGGGACGCCGGGCGGTAGGCGAATTGCTGCCGGGGCTGCTTGCCGAGCGGGGCATTGATTTTGTCATTGCCAATTGTGAAAATGCCGCAGCCGGCTTCGGCATCACCAGAGAAATAGTGGAAGAACTTTTCGCAAGCGGAATTGACGTTCTGACTTCCGGCAATCACATCTGGGATAAAAAAGAAGTTCTGACGTTCATAAACGATTACGAAACCCTTCTGCGGCCGGCCAATTATCCGGCCCGGACACCAGGCAGAGGCACCGTAGCCATGCCGACCGCCTCGGGAGATTACGTCGGCGTGCTCAATCTGGCCGGACGAATCTTCATGCCGCCGCTGGATTGCCCCTTTGTCACGGCCAAATCTCAAATTGCCGAATTGCAGAAAAAAACAAACATTATTGTTGTTGATATTCATGCCGAAGCGACATCGGAAAAAAAGGCGCTGGGCTGGTATCTTGACGGCGAGGTGAGCGCCATTCTGGGCACGCACACTCACGTGCAAACCGCTGACGAGGAAATTCTGCCCTCCGGCACCGCCTATTTGAGCGATGTGGGCATGACCGGCCCCTTTGATTCGGTAATCGGCGTGAAGAAAGATGCCGTTATTGAGAGATTTCTAACCATGATCCCGAATAAATTTGACGTAGCCAAAGGTGATGTGAGGCTGCAGGCCGCCCTGCTGGATATTGATGCCGGCACCGGCAAGGCCAATTCTATTGAAAGAATCAGCTTGAAGCTGAAAGAATCGCGGGAATGAACCCCCAAGACAGGCTCATGGGGTCATCCTCTCCGCATTGCGGGACAATTCGACTAAGATTTTTGCTTTGCTTAACACTTGCAAAAATCAAATTGGGAGGCATGAGGAAATGAAAAGCGCTTTTGATGTATTGCAAGAAAGGGGCTTTATCGAACAGGTCACAGATGAGGCTTTAATCAAAAAGCTTTTTGCCGCAGGGCCTGTGACCTGCTACATCGGTTTTGATCCCACCGCTACCAGTCTGCATATCGGCAGCCTTGTTCCCATCATGTCTCTGGCGCATATGCAGTTAAACGGCCATAAGCCCATCGCGCTCGTCGGCGGAGGCACGGGTTTAATCGGCGATCCCAGCGGCAAAACCGAAATGCGCCAGATTCTTACCCGCGAAAAAATTGATTACAACGCTCAATGCCTCGGCGCGCAGCTTTCCCGTTACATTGAATTCACGGATAACAGGGCACTGCTGCTCAACAATGCCGACTGGCTTACCAAAATCAACTACATTGAATTTTTGCGCGATATCGGCCGTCATTTCAGCGTCAACCGGATGCTGGCGGCGGAAAGCTACAGGATTCGCCTGGAGAAGGGGCTCAATTTTATTGAATTCAATTATATGCTGCTGCAGGGCTATGATTTCCTGCATTTGTTTCAAAATTACGGTTGCGCCCTGCAAATGGGCGGCAATGATCAGTGGGGCAACATGCTGGCCGGAACGGAACTGATTCGCAAGGTGGAGGGCAAAGACGCCCACGCCGTTACTTTTCCGCTGATTACCACATCGCTGGGACACAAGATGGGCAAGACCGAGAAGGGCACCATCTGGCTTGACGCCGCGCTCACGAGCCCTTATGAATACTACCAGTATTGGATTAACACCGAGGATGCCGATGTCGAAAGATTCCTCAAGCTCTTCACTTTCCTGCCGCTTGCCGAAATAAGCATAGTGAAAAAACTGGCCGATGCTCAATTGAACATGGCCAAAGCCGTGCTCGCGTTCGAAGCGACAAAAATCACTCACGGGGCCAAAGCTGCCGAGGCCGCCTGGCGCGCCTCAGTGGAAGCTTTCCATGCCAAACCGGTGGAAGCTGATTTATTCCCGTCAAGCACCATCCCGCGCAGCGCACCGACCGTTGATACTTCCGCCATTCCCCGTTATCGGGTTTCCCGCAAGGAGTCGGCGTGCATCCTGATTTCTTCAGTCTGCGCTAAATCAGGTTTGACGCAATCCATGTCGGAAGCCAAGCGCCTGATTGAGCAGGGCGGTATTTATATTAATGACCGGCAGGTAAAATCAGTTGATGAAAAATTGGCCGAGGCCGATTTTAATGAAGCGGGCGAATTGCGAATCAGAAAAGGCAAAAAAAAATATCTGATAGTGGAACTGGTCTAATTTACTCCTCAGGAAATCAAGCGGAGCTTTCAGCCGTTTAGCTGCTTTTCAATAATTCCGCGCAAATAATCATTGAGCTCATTAATTGTGGCAAAGCTGCCGGGATCAACCGGCTTGCCCACAATGATACTGCCTTTTGCTCCGGAGAAAAAACGGGGTATTATGGTGTGGCGCGGCATAATTGTAAAAGCGCCCCTGACAGTTACCGGAATAATTTTTTTACCGAGATGATGGGCCAGATAAGCGGCTCCCGATCGAAATTTTCCCATGAAGCCATCACTGGTGCGTGTTCCTTCCGGGAAAATAATCAGAGAGTCGCCGTTACGCAGGACATCAGCAGCGGCTTTAAGTGCCGGCGCCACATTTCCCCTGCGGTCAACAAACAGAATAGGCGAACCCCAGAAAGGATAACGCAAAAAGGATAGTTCCTTTTTTCCGGTGATGTAAAGCCGCTTGCGCAACTTATAGGGCATTGCGCCCAGAACCCACGGAATATCAAGATAGGATTGATGGTTAACGGCAATAATAACATTTTCCGGAATCAAGAAATCCCTGTTGATTGCCCGAAAACCCCAGCAGATACGGGATATTTCGCGAACAAGAAAAATAATCAGCTCACTTAAAGGATTGGGAAAAGTAATTGCCTTTGTTGTTACCGGTCCCCGGAGAATCATTTCATCAAGATTGGCCCCGGAGCTCTGTTCGCAAGAAGCCAGGTAACGGACAAATTCTTCCAGCGTCAGCAGGGGATTTACCTTCTCCGTATCAATGGCTATGCCGAGGGCTTCTTCCAGATAAACAATCAAATCAATAATTCCCAGTGAATCAATCTGATAGTCTGTCAGCGTTTTGTTGGCATGAAGAACTTCCGTTTTGAGTTTTTTCCCGATAATGCCGATGATTTCTTCCTCATGGATGCTTGCCGGCAGAAGAATATTCCGGGCGAGCGCGGTGCCGGAGGGATCGGTTTGATAGACACCACCATCGAGCAGCCGTTTAACTTCATCAACGAGAACTTTTCGGGTGGAGTTACGGGGCAGCGGATCGGCGGAAAGAGCAAAATGCGTCAGCGTCTTATAAGGAGGCAGGCCTTTGTTCAGACGGTTTATTGCTTCCCGCACGGCTTCATAACTTCCCGCGCCTTTGGCTGCTGGAACAATCACGGCATAGACAGTTTCCCGGCCTTCCATCTTCCTTCCGAAAACCGCAATTTCGGCGATCAGCGGTGAAGAACGGAAATAAAGCTCCAGTTCTTCCGGATACACGTTCTTTCCCGAATCCAGAACGATTACATTTTTTTCACGGCCGGTAATGTGAATATGTCCCCGCCGGTCAACAAAGCCCAAATCCTGCGTATTAAAAAAATTGTCATCATCAAAAACTGCGGCGTTGGCCTCGTCATTTTTGTAATATCCGGCCATCACGGCTTTTCCCTTCAGCCATATTTCTCCGATACCATCGGCATTGGTATTTTTTATTTTGACCTCATTGCCGGCAATTGGCGGTCCTACGGCTCCGGCCGCCGCATCTTTGTAGTAGGGAATAGCTATAGGACCGGTTGTTTCCGTCAACCCGTAGCCTTCCATAATATAAAATCCCATGCGGCGATAATACTGGAAATATTCTTTTTTCAACGGGGCGCCGCCGCTGATAAAAAACCTCATCTGCCGTCCGAAAACATCGTGAACGGGTCCGAATATTTTCTGCAAAACAAAATTCATGCCGAGATTTTTCAGGACAGGCGCCGCTTGAAGAAAGAAACGGAAAAGACGATATTTAACAATGGATTGAGCTTTAATTTTGGCCAGCAGGGCATCGAAAAAAAGCTCCCACATTTGCGGCGCCGCCGGAAAAATTGTAATTTTTTTGTCTGCCAACGTCCGGATGATATCAGGCCCCTTGAGAGAGTGCTGAAAAACAATGGAGCTTCCTGTCAGCAGAGGAGCCATAAAAGTAGATTCGAAGGCATAGACATGATAAAGCGGGAGCATCGCCAGCGTTACATCGTTTTCCACATATTCTTCCAGCTCAGTGCAGACCCCGGCAACATGGAGAATATTACCGTGAGTCAGGGCAACGATTTTCGGTTTTCCGGTCGTACCTGAAGTAAAAAGCAATGAGGCGACATCATTTTCCGCAAGAGTCGCTGCACCCGGCTGGTAATCACCGGACGTTTCCGTGTTTTTTTCGATTTCATAAACCTTTACATCCTGAAAAATACCGCAAAAATTCCCCGATACATAAACCGCACGCGCCGAAACTGTTTGGAGCATGTTCCGGTAGTTATCCGGGGTAAGATTATTGTCGAGCGGGAGGGCAATTGCACCGATCGCTGTAATGGCCATATAGGTAATGCACCATTCGGGAGAATTTACTGCAAGAATCGCGATAATATCACCCCGGCCATACCCTTCATTTATTAAGAAGGATGCCCGAATTCTTGCCCGACGCCACGTTTCAGCGAAAGAAATATTCTCATTTACGAAAAGAGAGCGACCGGCATGGCGCCGGCACAGCTCACTGTATGCCACATATAGGTTATCGTACCGCATAATCACCCGTTAATCGCGGGAACTCCCATATCACGAAAAACCGTCTTTGCAAAGTCAGGAAAATTGGCGCCGGTCAAAGCAGTCGTTCCCTTTGACCTGCTGACAGCCATCGGCCGGTGAGGAATGTTTTTCTCAATAGCGCTCCCCGAAAATAAAGTTACCCGGATTGCGGCAACTTATGTTAAGGGAAATCTCCGTGTTTCCTTCCCGGTAAAAATTGGCATCTCACAGGTAAGAGATGACCGGCTCCGTACAAATTAGGTTTTATTATTAAAGGAATGAAATTTACATGAGACATTTTTTTATCCGCCTGTTCATGCTTTTTTTCATCGCAGCGGCAATATTATTTTTTCTTCCGCCACTGCAGGCGGAAGAAAATAAAATCATTCTTCCCCGCGCCGAAGCCGTGCCGGGGGGAATCGCTTTTGTTAATCTTGGCGAAAGCGAAAGTCGGCCCCGGGCTTTTTTCAAAAATTCGCGGCTGTTTGTTTTCCAGCGGGATGGCCAATGGGAAGCTATGGTTGGCATTCCCCTGCTCGCAAAGCCGGGAAAAGCAGTGATTAAAGTAAGAACCGCCGGCTCCGGAAAAAAGTCCATGTCCTTTATCATTGAAGAAAAAATATACGACGAACAACAGATCAGCCTCGCGACAAATCGTCATCTGCGTTTAAGCAGGGCAGATCTGAGAAGATACAAGGCTGAAAGGGCCCGCAGCTGGAAGGCCCTGCGGCGTTTCAGTATGGCTGAGCCCCTGAAAAAAGGTCTGATCTGGCCGGTCAATGGGCGCATTTCTTCTTCTTTCGGTTTACGCCGTTTTTACAACAACAGGCCACGGCAGTCGCATAATGGAATTGATGTGGCGGCGCCGACGGGAACTGCTGTTGTCAGTTGCGCCGACGGTGTAGTAATTGATTCCGGTAATTTCTTTTTTAACGGCAAAACACTGTTTATTGATCACGGTCAGGGTCTGGTTACGATGTATTGCCACTTGAGTGAATTTGACGTCAAAACCGGTGAGACAGTTACGCAGGGACAGCTTATCGGCAAGGTCGGCCAGACCGGCCGGTCAACAGGTCCGCATCTGCATTGGTCAATTGCTCTCAATGGCGCTCTGGTTAATCCTCTGCTTTTTGTCGAAGCAATGCCCGATTAACTTTTCCGTTAATTATTTTTTCATCGTTGAGGAGTTGTCCAGAGAGGTTTTTTCTTCTCTTCTTTCTGCGCCGGCCGGTATTTCCAGAAGTAAAAATGGGCGCCCGGAAAAATAACAAGATAGGGATAGGCAAACCAGTAAATGGCATCCCAGACACGTATCCGCAAGGCAATCACATCTTTCAGCAGGTCCATTACCGCCGGAGAATATTCGACAAAATAGGCGGGGCCGGGTTTACGGAAAACCTTCTCCAGCCACAGCTCATTATTGTTTTCAATGATAAACAGCGGAATGCCGAGAATATAAAGAATTGCCGCCGTTCCCAGAACAGCAATTGCCCAGAGATATTTTTTCCTGATGAATAACAATATTATTAATGCCGTCAGCAGCAAAGCCAAAAAAACGATGACGATAAAAAAAACACTCAGCTTTTCCGGGATGGGGGAAAACAACCGGAAATACATCCAGACTAAAACCGGCGTTAAAAACAAGCCGAAGAGCACGGAGAATAAGGAAGTGGCAATTATTTGTAAAACATCAATAATTTTTTTTATCATTTCCCCGACACCGTTTGCCGAATGGTTAATTAATTCCCGATATTTCTCTGTTGACTGTCTGTATAAAAAGCTTTTGTGATGTTTTACCATCATTTTTTCCCGAAAATCAAGAGGGGAACAAATAAATATGTAAAAACATCGTTCGTCATCCAATCTGTGCATTATTAGGAACTCCCGGGAGCGTCATAGATGAAGAAGCTTCCGGTATGGACAACCAATGAAAAAATTGGTAAGAAACAGCCATTAATCGGCAATCATATTTTAATCGGTTATATTTCTGATAATGGATGGCAAAATGACTAACGTCAATACCCTGGAAAAAGAATTAAACAAAGCTCTCGACTCCCTGCTGGAATTAAATACGAATATTTTCGGCCGCCGCTCAGGAGATCAGCAGTCCGTCTCCCGCAAAAGGCCTCATCTGCTGCAAAAAGTGCTGGTTGCTAACCGCGCGGAAATCGCCAAACGCTTTTTTCTGGCGCTGCATGAAGAAGGCATTCCTTCCGTGGCCGTTGTCACCGACGTGGACAGAGAACAATCATGGTATGAATTCGCCGACGAAATTGTTTTTATCGGCGATCGTCATAATTATTCCAGTATTCCGGTAATTATTGCCGCCGCACAGCTTGTCGGCGCCAACGCCATTTATCCGGGTTATGGTTTTCTCTCGGAAAGTTCCGAGTTTGTGCAGGGATTGGGAGCGATTTCCCGGCGCAGCGGACATGAAATTCTGTTCATGGGGCCCGATTACAAAACCATGAAACAGGTGGGCAACAAGCTCAATGCCCGCGCGCTGGCTGCTGCTCATAATATTCCGTTGTTCGAAAGTTCGCAGGTTCTCTCCGACCGCAGTAAAAATCTGGCCAGAAAGGAAGCGTCACGCATCGGCTATCCGGTTATGATAAAACTGGCCTCCGGCGGCGGCGGCAAGGGATTGTACACCGTTTTCCATGAAAATGAGCTGGACCGGGCCGTTGATTCCTGCTGCCGCATCGGCCGCGAACTTTACGGCGACACGTCATTTTACATCGAAAAATATCTGACCAAACCGACGCACATTGAAGTGCAGATTTTCAACGGCCGGGCCATCGGCATCCGGAAATGCGCCGTGCAGCGCCGCAACCAGAAAATTATCGAAGAAAGCGGCCATTCTTTTTTGGAAGAAAAGCTGGCAACGGAAATGCTGGCTGCCGCCGAAAAAATAGCCAAGGTTTCGGGCTACAGCCGGAACGGCGGAGCAGGAACGGTGGAATTTCTGATTGACGGAGATACCGGGAAATTCGGTTTCATGGAGGTAAACACTCGCTTGCAGGTGGAATACGCCGTAACCGACCAGTCTCTGGGCATTGATCTCGCCAAGTGGCAGATACTTTATTATGACGGCCGGGAAAAGGAAATAATCGGACTGGATTTGTTACGCAAAAATATTGCCAAAAACGATCATTCCATCGAATGCCGGATATACGCGGAAGAGCCGGAAAACGACTATCTGCCTTCACCGGGCGTCATTCAGGAAATTGACCTGCCGACTTTTAACGGCATTCGCTGTGACTTCGGCTACAGCAAGGGCGATAACATCTCGCCGATGTACGATCCCATGATCGGCAAGATAATCGCCAACGGCCCGACGCGGCGCGAAGCGCTGATTCGTCTGGACCGGGCGCTGCAGGAACTCTATATCAGCGGCGTGAAAACCAACGCCAATCAACTTTTGCGCATTGTGCGGCACCCCGAATTTATCAAAGGCGATTACTCCAACAATCTTCTTCTGAATAACCCCGATTTGAATTTTCAGGATAGCGGGCAGGCCGGCAGGGTTGTAGGCGATCACCGCAGCGCCCGGCACATTCACTTCGGAGGTCTCGCGGAACATGTCAAACTGCTCTATCAGTCGGTCACTGAATCATTAATCATTGCTCACATTGAAGGGATTATCAACACCCGCGTGCTGAAAGTTCCCGGCCGTTACATAATCGAGTACGACAGGCAAAAATATTGTCTTGAATATATCCAGACAACCTTGAATGCTTTTCATATTTATGTCAATGGCATCTATAACGGTAAAGCCTTTCTCAATACATTCAACGACCGCTTTGACGATATCCAGCTTATCTTCGGCAACAGCTCCTACCGTATCCGGATAGACCGCCAGGCCAACTATATTATTATCCGGATGAAAGATGACAGCGGCAAAATTAATTATCACCGCTTGCACGTCGCGCCGGAAGGAATTGCGGAAGATGATGATACCGGAATTGTCTATTCGCCGTTTCAGGGGAACTTTGTGGCGTTCTGCCGCAATGATTTAAAGCCCGGAGCAAAAGTGCGGACGGGCGAACCACTGATAATTCTCTCTTCCATGAAGATGGAGACAACCATCCATTCGCCGATTGACGGAACAATCAATTACATCGTGATGAACGGAGACGCTTCGGCGCTGCACAACGTCAAGCCTTCCGCCGGACATCCGGCGACAAAAAGTTTCCAGGAAGGAGAAAAACTGGTTATCATTGAAAGAGAATTCAGCGCTGAAGAAAAATCCTCCAGGGAAACCAACGCCGGCACTGCTGAAATATCCTATCCGGTTTCCGGTAGCACGCTGGAAATTCTGATGGCGCCGAATTTTCCCGAGATAATCGCCGCTGATTCGGAAAAACATATCAAAGTCCTGATGGAGCTGCTCGCCGCGGTAATTCAGGGCTTTATCGAACAACCGGCCATGATAGAAAAACTGGAAAAGGCGCTCGCCGGAATTGCGACTGCAGACTGGTCAAAACACACCAAAAGGGACACGGCGGAAAAAATCAACGAAATTATTCTGCAATATATCGGCATCAAGAAATTATTTTCGGCTGTTGTTTACTCAAACGGCCTGTCGCTTGTGGAAGAACTGAACCATTTCATCACTCAGTGGCACAATCCCCAGCTGGAAATGTCGCGCTATTTCAATAATGTGATCAGCCCCTTGCTTGGTTCCTACGGCATCGCCGACATCGGCAGCCAGCGCTCGGAAATGCATGCTATGCAGTTGCAACTGGCTTTCATGCTTTTAAAGCGCTCTTATGAAATATGCCTCGATCATCCGGAAATCATCAAGGCGCTGGTGCACATGAATGTCGATCTGGGTAGCTCCAAAGAAAACTTAAACACGCTGGCCAGGCTGTTCGATCAGGAACAATCGGAGCTGGATGATTCCCTTTCGCGCTATATTAAAAAAGTAATTCTGGAACATTTTCCCGACCGTTCGATTCATTTATATGAAATGAGCGATGATGAGTTGAACGGCAGGTCCCTGCCCGCACAAAAATTATCCGCTACCCGCTTGCTGCTGCGGCAATGCCGGAAGGCCGTCGAACATCCCGAAAAAACTCTGCTGCCGGACAACCTGTCAGGGAAGTTGGCCGATGCTTTAAAAACCAGATTGGCCTTTCTGGAGAAACGATTTCAGATACAACGCCTTTTTTCTCCGGCGGATGATTTTTGTGTTTACCGTCTGGCCGGAAAAGACCACGGCAATCATAGCTACGCGGCCTTTGCCTTTGCCGATGTTGACTCTGCCTCGGAAGAAAATCTGGCGCAGATGGAGAATTCCTGCCTGCAGGCGGCAGCCATAGTAGCCGCTTATCAGCACGTGCAGAAGGGAAAGCAAAACTGGATTGAAATAATAACCGACTGTCCCGCTTCCTGGAATCTCAGACTGAATGAAGATACTTTGCTTGATTATGCGAAACTGCATCACATTTGTTCCTCGATGCTGGCTTTTTTCAATGATAAAACGCTGGCGCACGGCATCTTTAACCTCAATGTCCGGTATTATCAAAGCGACAGGCCGGAGGCGAAAAAAGTTTTATTTTATCAAAAAGGCCGTTCGATCGCGCTCGATATCCTCTTTGATTCCGACAGCCGTAATCCTTATTACGATGAAGATAAAATAAACGTCAGTAATCAGAAGCTGCTCGATAATGACAAATGGCCGGTCGAATTCTGGGCTGAAGAATGCCTTGATCCCGGCTCGGCGCGCGAAATAACAATCGCGGCCATTGACGGCATGGAAAAAATATCAACCACCGAGGGCAAGCCGGCCCACCGGCC
>ENA-UOWG01003812-UOWG01003812.1-activated-sludge-metagenome-genome-assembly--contig:-NODE-3812-length-11076-cov-5.052082_pt1 | contig 11076 bp, 7 predicted proteins | sample MGYA00238147_ERZ761563 | MGnify/ENA primary metagenome ERZ761563 (study PRJEB28884, sample SAMN05720216) | anaerobic digester metagenome | isolation source: active sludge of municipal... | reverse complement strand
CCAATGTAAGCCGGAAAGAGTCCTTCGAGGTCGGCCTCCTCGAGCTCGGCGACCTCGGTCCCCGCAGGAAGAGCACTGACCACGCCAAACGAGGTCGCATAACTTCCTGCGCCCGCCATGCCCTCGACGCGGTAGCGCCCGGAGGCCTCCTCCGTCGTCCAGGAGCCCGCGAGGGCGGCCTTGTGCCTGAAGCGTCCCTCGCCGTCCCGCTCGCCGGCCGTGAGGACGACGCTGCCCGGGTTGGAGGTCCCGCCTTCGGCGTAGCTCTGGCCGGGGACGCTCCACCGCAAGCCCAGGGCTGCCCAGGCGGCTCGCTCCTCCCCCAGGTCGAAGACGCCAGCGAAGCCCGCGGCCAGGCTTCCCGCCCGGCGCTCGGAGCTTTCGCGGAGATACGAGACGAGGATCTCCTCCTCGAGGCCCGTCTCGGACGCGAGCTTGAGGAGACCCGAATCCGCGTCGACCGTGAAGGCGTAGTCGGGGACGCCGTTCCTCCGGACCTCGACCGAGCCCTCGATGACGTCCTTGTCTATCGTTATCTCGGCGGCCGCGGCCAGGCGCCTCACGACGATCTCCTTCGTGAGGAGGGGCGCCTCCAGAGCAGCGAGGATGTCGGGGTCGTCCTCTGAGAAGTCGGTCGTGTAGAGATCCGCCATCTCGGAAAGGAATGGTTGACGGTAGTCGGCGTGCGTGGGGACGGTCTGCCCGCCCTTCGTCACCTCGATGAAGCCTCCTGAGTCGAAACGCGCCTCGTAATCATCGTCCCTGAGGCCCGAGGCCCGGTCGCGCACGAAGACCTCCGCGCTCGAGGCGCCCAGGACGGGATAGCGGCAAAGGACTTCGGTATTGGCGCCGAAGACTTCCGGTTCGAAGAGCAGGACGCAACCTGTCTGTCCGCCTACTGTCAAAGTCCCCGCCGAGCCGTCGTAGCTCGCGGCGACCCTGGTCGTAGCCGCGGCCGCCAGGGCTATGAAACCGGTGGCCGCCGAGTAGGAGTACTCTCCCGCCTCCAGTCGGCGATAGGCCTTGCCGTCGCTGCCTTGGAAGGTACCGGCGGAGCTCTCCACGTAGAGGACCAGGTTCGCGGCGGCGCCGCTCGTCGTCGCGAAATACCTGCCCCGCTGGAAGCCGCTCGCCGCGACGACGGTCTCCGTCACCTCGGATCGGCCGACGAAGCGCTTCTCCACGCGGTCGGCCTGGTCGTAGCGGAGCATGGCGCTGCCGGAGAAGGCCTCCGTCTCCACTTTGGCGGCCGCGCCGAAGGAGCGGCGGCTGCCTGAGCCGAAGGAGAGGAAGGGAAGCGCGGGGAAGGAGATGCCGTCGTTGCCGGCTCGGACTTCCTTGAGCGCCTCGCCCTCTCCGCCGCGATAGCCGAACGAATACCTCGCCTCCGCCAGGTCCTCGCTGACGCGGGCCTCGACGAACACCTTCTTGAAGAGGAGGAAGGAGAGGAAGAGGTCGGGCCTCTGGGTGAACAGGAGGGGCTGGGCCTCGGAGAGGGCGAGGCCCCCGCCGCCCGCCTCCAGGCTCGCTTCGGCGAGGAGGCTCGCCTCCCAGGAGCCGCGGATGTCGAGCTCGGCGTCGGCCTCGCCGCCTTCGCCGTCCAGGTCCACGGCGAAGAGGCTCTTGGGCGCCTCCGTGGGAAGGGTCCGCGGCACGAAGGCGCCGGCGCTCAGGACTGTCGCCGGATCCTCGGCCTGGCCCGAAACCTGGCCCGCTACGCCCAGGGGAAAGGCCGAGGCGAGGACCGAGCCGAGGAGGAGGGCCGCGGCCCGGGAAGCGCTTCTCTTTACCATCGCGAAGGCCTATGATAGTATTATAGCACGGGCGGGCGGTAAAGCCGTCCCGAAGAAGAAGCGTGATGGAAACGAGAAACGACCCCCTGGCGCGGCTCCTCCGCGTCGCGCTCGACATCCTCATCGTCCTGGCCGTCGCCCTCGTCTTCGCCGAGGAGGCCGCCGCCGGCATGGGGGCGGCCTGGACCCTCCGCCGGGTCCTCGCCCTGGCGAGCGCCGCCTTCGACCTCTTCTTCGCCGCCGAGTTCTCCGCCCGCCTCGCGCTCGCCGTCTCCGACGGCGAGGCCGGGCTCTACCTCGTCGAGAAGGGCGGCTGGCTCGACGGAGCCTCCTCCCTCCCGATCCTCGTCTTCGTCTCGGGCCCCTTCCTCTTCGGCACCCTCGCGGGCGTCCATCCCGCCGTGTCCGTCGTGGGCTCGATGGGCGCCATCCGCATACTCCGCAGCCTGCGCCTCCTCCGCTCGCTCCGCCTCCTCCGCTTCCTCCGCGCCTCCGGCGGCGGCTCCGGCCTCGCGGCGCGCAGGCACCTGGAGAAGGCGGCCGGACTCGCGCTCGGGGCGGCCGTCGCCGCCGCCCTCCTCATCGAGGCCGCCTCCGCCCTCGGCGCCTGGCCCGACGCGCGCAGCGTCCTAGAGGACAAGCGGCGCGCTACCGTGGCGACCCTGGCCGGGGCTCCCGGCGCCGACGGCGCCGAGGCGGCGGCGGCGGTGGACGCGGACCTCCTCCTCGTGCGGGAGAACGGAAAGATCGTCTACACCCGCTACTCCTCCGAGGAGTACCGGCGCCGCTTCGGCCCCGACGAGATCGGCTATCTCGCCGACCAGGGCGGGACGGAGGCTTTCTTCTCCATCTCCGCGGAGAACCGCGCCAGGGCCGCCTCGGCCCTGGCCTCCGCGTTGGCCGCCCTCGCGGCCTTCCTGGCCGTCATCCTGGGCTACGGCCCCTACTTCGCGGCCGGCGTCTCCAAGCCGGTCAACGCGTCGCTCGCCCTGCTCGAGGGCGGCGGGGACCGCTCCGGCCTCTTCCCTCCTCCCGGCCGGGACGAGGAGGAGCCCTTCCGCCTGTCCCTGGCCCTCGCCGAGTACCTGGACAGGCAGCGCGGGATCGATTTCGAGGCGCCGCCCCTCTTCGACGAGGCCGAGCTTCCGGCCTCCGCTCAGCAAGCCTCGTCGCCGGCCCACGAGAGCGCGCCGGCCATGGAGCCGCCGCGCGCCGCGTCGAACGCCGTGACAGCCGCGGACCCGGCGCCGCGGCCGGCCTCTCTTTTCGCGGCGGCCGCGCGGTTCCGCTCCGGCCAGGGCGCCGCGCCCGCGGGGGAGGAGGAGCTCGAGGCCCTCCTCGATCCCGAGGCGGGGCGCGAGGGCCCATGATGGTCGTCTCCATGATCCAGATCATCATCGAGGTGCCGGAGGCCGCCACCATCAAGGACAAGCGCCGGATCGTCACGATGACGAAGGAGCGGCTCAGGACCAAGTTCCGCATATCCTGCGCGGAGGTCGACCTCCTCGACTCCCTCAGGTTCGCGCAACTCGGCGGGGCCATAGTCTCGAACTCCCGGGAGTTCGGCGAAAAAGTCATGCAGAAGGCGCTTTCCTTCGTCGAGGACGGGCTCGCGCTCAAGGTCCACGACGCCCAGATACACTCGGAGCTCTACGACTGACGGAGGTTCCCTTGCTCGATCCCATGTCCAGGCGGAGGGGCGCGCTCGCCGCCGCCGTCCTCGCTTCCGCGGTCCTCCTCGCCTCCTGCGTCGGCGTCGACGCGGAGGCGACCGTGGCCAGGGACGGTTCGGGGCGCCTCAAGCTCCGCTACGCCGTCTCGAAGATGCTCGTCTCACTGGGGGCCCTGGAGGCGAACGAGAGGCTCCTGCCCTTCCCCGTCTCCCGCGAGGACTTCGAGCGCACGGTCCGGGGCATTCCCGGGCTCGGCCTCGTCTCCTACGCGCAGAAGGAGACCGAGGAGGACCTCGTCGTCGACGCGGAACTCTCCTTCGCCACGCCCCAGGCCCTGGCCGCCTTCCTGGATCCCAAGGGCGAGCGCGCGGCCTACTCCGAGTCGGGCGGGGAGAAGCGCCTCAGGCTCGTCCTCGCGGAGGGGCAGGCCAAGCTCGATCCCGACCTGGACAAGCTCGTCCGGGCGGCCTTCGCGCCCTACTCGGTGTCGCTCTCCGTGAAGCTTCCCTCCGCCGCCAAGTCGGCCGGCATCGGCAAGTCCGCGAGGGGCGGGCTCGACCTCTCGTATTCCAGCCCCGTCGTCGACCTGGTGACGAGCGGGAGCCCCGTCGTCTGGGAAATCCGCTGGTGACATCCGCTGGCAAAGGACAAGGAGGCTTGACCAAGATGACAACGCGCCGCTTCGCCTTGCTCCGCGGCCTCTCGTTCGCCTCGGCCCTGGCCGCGGCCCTCCTCTTCGTCGCCTGCGCCACCGCGCCCGCCTTGGCCGGCCCGCGGCCGGCCCCGGGCGGCTTCGCGCCCGCGGGGTCCGCCGCCGATGCCCCCGCGAAGGCCGCGCCAGGCGCTCCCGCCGTCATGGCAGCCGGACCCTCCGCCGCGGAGACGGAAGCCTCCTCCCTCATGGACAAGGCGCGGGCCGCCATCGACTCGAACCACCTCGCCGAGGGCATCAGGTCCTACGTGTCCGTCATCGCGATCCACGAGGAGTCCCCCTCCCCCGCCACGAAGGCCCTCGCCGACGCGGCCGCCTCCGAGCTCGCCCGCATCGGCGCGCGGCTGTCCATAGAGCCCGGCAGCGAGTGGGTCGACGCGAAGGGCGGCCAGCTCGCGGGCGCCTCGCGGGCCGTGGGCAAGGAAGGCGCCCTCTCGCCCTCCGTCTACCTCTACGAGAATTTCGGCGCGGGCAAGTCGCCCGTCGCCGACGCGCCCATCTACTTCGAGTTCGCGCGGAACTCGGGCTCCGTGGTCTCCCTGGTCACGACCGACGCCTACGGCAAGGCCAACACCACGATCGCCCGCCTCGACGAGCCGGGCAAGGAGGCCCTGGTCCGCGCCTATCCCCTCTTCCGGGCCCGCGGCAGGACCTACGCCTTCAAGAGCGTCTTCCGCGACTTCTCCTTCCTTCCGCCGGCCAACGTCGCGAGGATCGTCGCCCTGGAGACGGGCGAATTCGGCGCGACCGACAATCCCCAGGTCGTCGACGCCCTCGCCTCCGTCCTCAAGCCCCTCGGCCTCCAGTTCGTGCCCTACAACGGCAAGCTGGCCCAGGACTCCTTCAGGCGCGCCTTCGGCGGGGACAGGGCCGCCCTCTCCTCCTTCGGCGCCGTCGCCGAGGAGCCCTACGCGGCCTTCGTCCTCGTCGAGGTCTCCCCAACGCGGCAGATGGAGCTCAACGGCAAGAAGTACAACATCTTCACGGCCGAGGCCGCAGCGACCTTCAGGCTCGTCCGCTCCGACGGCACGATCGTCTTCGCCCTGCCCCTCGACCGGCTCAAGGGCCAGGGGGGCACGCCCGAGGCCGCCGTCCAGGACGCGCTGCGCCGCGCCCGCGAGGCGCTCTCGCCCGAGCTCGAGAAGCGGCTGCCCGCGATCAAGGCGGCTCTCGAGAAGGAGTAGGGTCCCCGCCCCTGTCGACGAGCCGCGCGCGGCGGAGGCTCCCGAGCCCCCTCCGCTCGATCTCGAAGACGGCCTCCTCGGCCGCCCTCTTGCGCGCCGAGCCGCCGTCGAAGAGCTCGCCCTGCAGGGGCGTCCCGCGCGGCTCGAGCTCGGCGAAGCCGAGGCCGAGGAGGCGCACCGCCCTGCGCCCGTCCCAGGCCGAGTCGAGGAGGGCCAGGGCCGCGGCCCGCGCCTCCTCGGCGCTCGCGAAGGGCTCGGGCCTCGACCTCCTGCGCGTCAGGGTGCTGAAGTCCTGGAACCTGAGCTTGATGAAGACGCGCCTGGACCGCAGGTCCTCGCTCCAGAGCCGGTAGGCGAGCTGGTCGGCGAGCTCCACGAGGAGGGTCTCTAGGAGGCTCCGGTCCGAGACGTCGAGCTCGAAGGTGCGCTCGGCGCTGACCGAGCGGCTCTCCGCCTCGCGCGGGGCGATGCCCGGATCCCGCCCCCTGACCGCCTCGTAGAGAAATCGCCCGCCCGAGCCCCCGAAGAGCGAAGCGAGGGATCGTTCGCCCATCGCGGCGAGCTGGGCCGTGGTCCGGATGCCGAGCTCCGCGAAGCGCTCCTGCGTCTTCTCCCCCGCGCCCCAGAGCTTGCCCAGGGGCAAGGCGAGTATGAAGGCCGCCTCCCCGCCCGGCTCGACGACGACCAGGCCGTCCGGCTTCCTGAGGCCCGAGGCGATCTTCGCGACATAGTGGTTGGCGGCCACCCCGACGGAGATCGAGAGCCCTGTGCGCTCGCGCACTCGCGCCTTGAGGGCGGCGGCCGCGGCTTCCGGCGGGCCCCAGAGCCGCTCGGTGCCGGACATGCCGAGGAAGGCCTCGTCTATGGAGACTCGCCTGACCTCGGGCGAGAATTCGCCGAAGGCCTCCATCACCCTCTCCGAGATCTCCGCGTAGCGCTCCATCCTGACCGGGAGGAAGGCCGCGCCCGGGCAGCGGCGCCAGGCCTCGGAGATCGGCATGGCGGAGTGGATCCCGTAGGCGCGGGCCTCGTAGGAGCAGGTGGAGACGACGCCGCGCCTCCCCGGCGCGGCTCCGACGACGACGGGGCGCCCGCGGAGCTCCGGCCGGTCGAGCTGCTCGACGGAGGCGAAGAAGGCGTCCAGATCGACGTGGAAGACGACGTCGCCCATCGCGCGCGCCTAGTCCCCGAGCTCGGCGGAGGCCCTGAGCCCGAAGCGCCCGGGGACGACGTCCGCTCCCCGCGCCTCCCCGTAGGGCACGAGGGGCTCGAGGTAGGAGGCTTCGGCCACGAAGGCCGCGGAGAAGCCCCTGGGGGCCGCCAGTTCCACGACCAGGGGGTCGGGAGGGTTGTCTCCGACGAAGATCTCGGCCCGGCGCCCGTCGATGGAGACGCGGTAGGGAAGCGAGCAGTCGTAGATCCGCAGGTCCTCCCCGCCCTCGAGGCGCAGGCGGAGCGAGTTGGGCGGCTTCGCGAAGTCGAGCGTGGTCCTGAAGAGGCTCCTCCCCAGGAAGGACCGGCGCTCCGCGCGGATCGAGACCCAGGCCGAGCCCTCAGCGCCTACGAAGGCCGCCGAGTCGCCGCCGGAGGAGAGTTCCAGGGCCTCGCCGCCGCGGTCGAGCTCCACCCTGCCGATCCTTCTCCGCCCCTCGAGCCTCGCCTCGAAGCTCCCCTTGTCCTGGTCGACGGACTCCGAGAGCGTCAGGGCGGCGAGGTTCCTGGACGGGGACAGGACCGCGTAGCCCAGGGCCGAGCCCTCGACGGCCAGGGCGAGGAGGGCGAAGAGGAGGGCCTCCGCCTTCTTGCCCTTGGCCGTATGGGGCCTGAAGAAGAGGAGGGGACTCGCGGTGAAGGCGTTGAAGGGCAGCGCCGCCGCGGCCAGCAGGAGGGCTCCCGGGAGGCTCGGCGAGACGAGCCTTTCGTAGAGCCCGTACTCGGGCGCCACGGCCAGGTCCGCGACGAGGAGGAGGAAGGGCGCGTACATGAGGGCGTAGGCCGCGAGGCTCGTCCAGGGCCGCCTGGCCGCGAGCGAGGCGCCCACGACCAGGAAGGCCCAGGCGAAGTAGAAGGCCAGGGGCGGGCTCATCGCGGAGAAGGCGAAGACGTCGAGGCCTAGGCAGACGAGGGAGGCGAATTCGTAGAAGTAGGGGTTGGAGGTGAGGAGGCGCCTGTCCACGAGGAGGGAGATGGCCGCGAGGCAGAGGAGCAGGGAGCCCAGGAGCCTCGCGCCGGCGAAGGCCCTCGGAGCCAGGCGCCAGCCCTCCTTCGAGCCGAGGACCAGGGACTCGAGGCCGGCCGCGAGGCGGCACAGGGCGTAGACGGCCGTCGTGGCCGCGAACAGGACCAGGAACTGCCCGAGCATCGAGGGGACGCGGCGGGCCAGGGCCTTGGCGGCGTCTCGCCTCGCGAGGGTGAAGGCCGCGAGGAGGGCCGCGACGCCCGCGCAGAACGCGAGAAGGAGGGAGACGTAGGCCTTCTCCCTGAGGACGAAGGAGGCGCGCCCGAGCTGGAAGCTCAGGTAGTGCCTGTCCCAGGTCTCGAGGAAGCCTTCCGCGTTGCCCGCGACCAGGCCGTCGACGAGGCGCGAGAAGGCGGCCCGAGCCGCGCCCGGCGAGGCGGGCGGCCCTTCCTCCCCGCGGAGCTCGACGGCCGGAATGCCGGCCAGGAGGTAGGGGGAAATGTGGCTCGGGGCGTCCGAGAGGCCGAGCCTGGAGACCTGCATGCGGTTCGCGAAGAGGCGGTAGGGGAAGCCGGAGGCGGCCGCCGCCGCCCTGGTCCGCTCGTAGTGCCAATAGGGCGAGAGGAGGCCGCCGCCTGAGTTGAGGAGGCCGATGGCCGAGGGCATGGCGTCGAAGTCGAGGTAGACCACGGCGAGGGGCGGGTCGCCCTCCTTCCCGGCGATCCAGGACTCCGAGCCGTAGCCCAGGGAGCCCGGCTCGGAGGCCCTGCCGCGCCGCTCCGCCCCCAGGAAGAGGAAGGAGACGCCGATTGGAAGCTCGCCCCTCCCGGGCGCCGCGAGCCTCTCGATCTCGGCCAGGGCCAGGGCCAGCCCCGCGTCGCCCTGCCCCGGCTCGCCGTCCTCGAAGGCCCCGAGAGGCAGGGCGAAGACGAGGCGGTCCGGCCTCGTCCCCTCGAAGCCGACCTCGAAGAGGCTCGAGTAGGAATGCCCGGCGCCGGGCCTCGCGAGGTCGTAGTCCCTGAGCCTCGCGCCCGCCGCGGCGCAGGCTGCCCGCAGGTAGGCCGCAGCCTTCCGCTCGGCCTCGGAGTTCTCCCGGCGAGGCCCGAAGGAGGCCAGGGCGGCGAGATGGAGCGCCGCGCGGTCCGAGCCGAGCGAGGAGGCCGCGGCTGGCGACGCGCCGGGAGCCGCGCCGGGAGCCGCGCCGGAGCCTGACGCGGGACCTGGAGCCGCGCCGGAGCCTGAAGCTCCGGGAACCGCCGTGGCGGCGGACGCGGGCCCGGGCGTTGCGAGGACGGCGGACGCGGGCCCGGGCGTCGGCACGGAGAGGGGAGACTCGGCTCCCGCGGGCGCGGCCCCGCCCAGGAGGAAGACAGCGAGGGCCAGGCCGGCGAGAGGGGGGATCTTCACGGGCTTGAGCATAGGGAGGGCTCTCTCCTTTCGTCAATACTGTTTACCCCGTGCCGATAATAGTCTATACTGGCGCGGAATCGGCATTCGAGCCGGCCGAGGCGAAGGGCGTGCATGCAGGAACGTAAGAGCGTATTGGATCTGCCCATCAAGGTGGTCCTCACCGAGGAGGGGACCTCTTTCTTCATCCGCAAGGGGAAGAGCCTCAAGAAGTTCAAGCTCGCCGACAAGGTCGAGGAGTACGGCATCGTCCTCGACAGCTTCAGCCCCGCCTCCCTCCAGCGCATGATGCTCGTCGACTACATCTCCAAGGTGGAGATCTCCAAGGGGGAGTTCATGTCCTCCCGCCAGGAGATCATGGACCTCTCCAAGCTCGTGGTCTTCTCCGTCCTCTACCGCCAGTACGACTCCTACATCTTCGCGCGGGTCCTCGCGAGCGACGTCATCAAGAAGTGGAACCGCCTCAACCCGGCCAACATCATCGACGAGAAGACGAGGATCAACGACGGCTTCCTCCAGACGGTCCTCAAGGAGAAGGACAAGGAGATCCGCGAGATCAAGGAGCAGATCCTCGCCCCGATGTGCGCCTACATCAGCAAGAACTCCTCCCTCCTCCCCGAGGAGAAGAACATCCAGCTCCTCCTCTCCGAGAAATTCCTCAACAACCTCCGGCCCTTCACCTGGTTCATCATCGCCAAGTTCAAGGGGGCGGACGGCTACGACCAGCTCCTCAAGGACATCCGCACCTCGCTCGCGGAGTACATGGAGAAGTCCAAGATCGCGGAGTACGTCTCCCTCATGATCATGGAGCTCGCGATGAACGCGGAGAACTCCAACCTGAAGCGCGAGGCCAAGGCCATCTTCAAGGGCGCCGTGGACATGAACGCCGTGCTCTTCGACCCCAACATACGCAGGCAGGTCATCGACTCCCTGGAGCGGAGGGGGGAGCTCGTCTACCTGGCCTGGAAGATCGGCTCCCGGAACGCCTCCATCGGCACCCAGGGCCGCCTCCAGATCACGCTCTTCAACAAGGAGTCCGAGTACCAGAACATGAAGGAGGCCTTCGACGAGAAGAAGAACGCCGACCTCAAGAAGAAGAGCCTCCAGGACTTCTACAAGCAGCTCCCCGGCGGCGAGGCCAACGCCGAGCTCGGCCTCTACTACCTCTCCTACCTCTCCGAGGCCTGCGAGAAGGTGAACGTCAAGTTCGAGTCCCTCGTCAACCAGCTCCCCGGCTCCGACCTCACGGTCATGACCCTCGTCCTGAACCTCTAGCCCTCCTGCCGCGTTAGGCGCTTCCCAAAAGCCATCCATGCCCCTTCCGGCCGCGCCAGGAGGGCCTTTCCGCGGAAAGGGCCCGCGCGCGGGCCTGGCCTCCCCTCCCGGGGGCGCGCCGGGCGTTCCTTGACATAGAATGCCCTTTGCTGTAGCTTGACACGGTATTCTACGTGGACTCTACCCTTAGTACGGAGGAATAAGCAGAGATGGCCAAGACCAAGTATGTCTACGCATTCGGTGGCGGCGTCGCGGAGGGCGCCGGGATCTCCAAGGATATCCTCGGCGGCAAAGGCGCCGGACTCATGGAGATGACCAAGATCGGCCTGCCCGTCCCCGCCGGATTCACGATCGGCATCCCCGCTTGCGAGGAGTACTACAAGGCCGGCCGCAAGCTCCCCAAGGGCATCGTCGACGAGGTCAAGCTCGCCGTGGCCAAGCTCGAGAAGACCACCGGCAAGAAGCTCGGCGACTCCAAGGACCCCCTCCTCGTCTCCGTCCGCTCCGGCGCCGCCCGCTCGATGCCCGGCATGCTCGAGACGATCCTCAACTTGGGCCTCAACGACAAGTCCGTCGAGGGCCTGGCCGCCAGGACCGCCAACCCCCGCTTCGCCTACGACAGCTACCGCCGCTTCATCCAGATGTACGCGACCACCGCCATGGGCCTCTCCAAGGAGCCCATGGAGGAGATGCTCGCCGACATGAAGAAGAAGCTCGGCGTCAAGAACGACACCGACCTCTCCGCCGACAACCTCAAGAAGCTCTGCGAGGAGTTCAAGGACTTCTACAAGCAGAAGAAGGGCCAGGCCTTCCCCCAGGACCCGATGCTCCAGCTCTGGGGCGCCATCGACGC
>ENA-UOWG01003808-UOWG01003808.1-activated-sludge-metagenome-genome-assembly--contig:-NODE-3808-length-11081-cov-6.860239_pt1 | contig 11081 bp, 6 predicted proteins | sample MGYA00238147_ERZ761563 | MGnify/ENA primary metagenome ERZ761563 (study PRJEB28884, sample SAMN05720216) | anaerobic digester metagenome | isolation source: active sludge of municipal... | reverse complement strand
ATGGCCGGCGCGGAGCCGGGCTCGGGGAGGAGCCCGGCGGCTCCGCCCTTCCGCGGGAGGGCCGCCAGGGCCGGGCCGACGCGGGCCGCGAGCTCGGCCGCTCCCAGGTCGCCGGCGACGACCAGGGCCACGCGCTCGGCGCCGACGGCCTCGCGCCAATAGGCGGCCGCGTCCTCCAGGCGGAGCGCGGCGAGGCTCTCGGCCGTGCCGAAGGGCGGCCGGGCGTAGGGGCTTCCCCGGTAGGCCTCGGTGCGTAAGCCCTCCGCCGCGACGCGGGCCGGGTCGGCCTCCGCCGCGAGCCTGGCCGCGCGGAGGTCGCGCATCGCGGCCACGAAGTCCGCCTCCTCGAAGGAGGGTGCGGCCACGGAGGCGGCCAGGGCCTCTAGGAGGGCGGGCAGGCGGTCCAGGGGCGCGGCGAGCTCCAGGGCCAGGGCGTCCTCCGAGAGCGCCTTGAGCTCGAGGCTTCCGCCCGCGGCCCGGACGAGGGCAGGAAGGTCGGCGCGCCCGCCCGAGGGAAGCCTTCCCCCCCTGGCTGCGAGGGAGAGGGCCAGGGCCTCGACGCCGTCCTTGCCCGAGGGCGTCGACCCGTCGCGGAGGAGGAGGAGCTCCGCGGCCGCGACGCCGCGGCCGGGCAGCCTCCTTGCGAGGAGGACGACGCCGCTAGCGAGCCTTTCGCGCTCGATGGAGGCCAGGCTGGCCAGCAGATAGGGGCTCTGCCGGGGGCGCCGGTCCGCGGGGCGGGCCTCTCCCGCCGCGGCGGAGGCGGAGCCGGCAGGGGCGGCCTGGCGGAGGCCCGCTTCCCCCGCGGGAGGGGCGCCCGTCGCGCAGGAGGCGAAGAGGAGGGCGGCGCCGGCCGCGCAGCCCGCGAGGGCGCGGGCAGTGCCTCGCCTTCCGCGGCCCGCGCTCAGCGCTGCCACCAGAAGGCGTTCGCGGCCGTGACGACCTCGAAGCCCGCGCCGGCGAAGCTCTTCTTCTCCCGCTCGTAGTCCGCGGGGCTCATCCGGAGGGCCACGACCTCCAGGTTGCGCATGACGTAGGCGTCGATGAAGGCGCCGACCTCGCGGGGACCCGTCTTCGCGAGGGCCTCGGGATAGCCCAGGAAGTAGTCGGCGGAGGCCGAGGCCCACCAGAAGGCGAGCGACTCGAGGAAGCCGTCGGCGGTCTCGAGGGAGAGGGCCCGCGCGTCCGAGAGGCGCCGCCTCGCCGCCTCGTAGTCGGCCGCGGAGAAGTAGGCCGGCTCGGTCCGCATCGCGGTCATCTCGAAGCCCCTTACCCGCTCCTTGAACTGGCGCGCCCGGTCGACGGAGGAGAGGGCGGGATCGACGGAGAAGTAGGCGGAGACGGAGAGGGCGCCGCCGTCCCGCTGGCTCAGGTAGTAGGCGGAGATCGAGTCCCTGCCGTAGAGCTTGGGCACCTCCTTGGCGACCGCCTTCTTGAAGCGGCCCTCGGGATCGGCGACCAGGGCCGTCCAGAGGTCGGCCGCGTAGCTGCCCTGGGGGTCGGACTGGAGGTCGGGGCCGCGGTAGCGCGCCTCGACCATGGCGAGGCCCTCGGGGAGGGACGCGTCGGGATGGACGATCCAGGTGGGCCTGGGCACGCCGGGCCTGGGGTGGGCGGGGAGGGCCGGACGCGAGGCCTCGTCGGCCCTCTTCCAGCCGCCGAAGAGGGCTTCCACGGCCCTGCGCGTCTCCTCGGGGTCGACGTCGCCGCCGACGAAGACCGCCGCGTTGCCCGGAACGAGGTATGCGTCGCGGAGCCTCGCGAGGGACTCGGGCGTGGCGGCCGCGATGGCCGCCTCGGAGCCGGCGGGGTCGCGCCTCCAGGGGTACTTGCCGAAGAGGCGTTTCGCCACGGCGGCCTCGTAGACGGCGTCGGGCTCGGCCTTGAGCTCGGCGAGCCGGGCGAGGGCGCCGGCCTTCGCGGCCGCGAGGGCGGCGGGATCGAGGGGCGCGTCGACGAAGCGCTCGGCCCAGAAGCGCAGGGCCTCGCCGGTCCTGGCCGCGGGCAGCCTGAGCCAGTAGCCCATCGAGTCGGTGCCGGTCCCGCCGCCCGACTCCGCGGCGCCGATCCGCGCCATCGCGGCCTTGAGCCGGGGCGAGGCCCCCGCGGGGCCGCCCGCCTGCCCTCCGTTCTCGAAGGCGAGCCGCTCGAGGAGGCCGAAGGAGCCGGCCGAGTCGGCGGCCTGGAAGGAGGAGCCCGCGCGGAAGGACATGCCGACCCGCGCGAGGGGGAGGGTCGCGTCCCGGTAGACGAAGAGCTCGAGGCCGTTGTCGAGCCTGTAGCGGAAGAGTCCCGGATGGCTCGTGGCTTGGGCGAAGAGGGAGCCTGTGAGCGCGAGGGCGCAGGACAGCGCGAGCAGGAACCTTTTCATGCAGCTTCTCCTCTTCGGTGGGTCCGGGCGGCGCCGGCGAGGACATACTAGACCGCTCGAAAATCGTTGTCAAGGAAAGCCGCCTTGTCCCTCGGCGGCCATCCGTGCTAGCGTGGCCTGTCTATGTTTCCCCCACCTACGGACGGCATTCCCTACCGTCGGCGCCCCGAAAGCCTCGCAGGCCAAGCCCTCCTCGAAGCGAAGATGGCCAGGGCCGTGCCCGGCCTCGTCCTCGCGGAGGGGCCCTGGATCGGCGCCCTCCCGCCGGAGCTCAGGCTGCCGCCGGCCGCGCCGCCGCGCCGCCGCCTTTCCCCGGGGAGGATCCTCCGCGCGGTCGGCAAGGGCCTCCTCCTGGCCCAGCTCGGCTACGTCCTCGCCACATCCCTCCTCATCGCCGTCTACCGCTTCTCCGACCCGTCGGTGACCGTCCTCATGGCCTACCGGAGCTGGGGCTACGGCTGGAAGCTGGTCCCGCCGCGGCCCGTGGCCCTCAAGAAGGTGCCTTCCTACGTGCGGAGGATGCTCGTGTCGGTGGAGGACTACAAGTTCTACGAGCACCACGGCCTCGACTTCGAGGCCTTCGAGCGGGCCTACGAGATCAACTCGCGCATCAAGCGCCCCCTCTACGGCGGCTCCACGCTCACGATGCAGGTGGCGCGGACCCTCTTCCTCGTGCCGGAGAAGAGCTACCTCCGCAAGTACCTCGAGGTGATCGCGGCCCTGGAGCTCGAGCTGCTCCTGCCGAAGGACAGGATCCTCGAGCTCTACTTCGGCTACGCGGAATGGGGCAAGGGCGTCTTCGGCGTCGAGGCGGCCTCCCGCGCCTACTACGGGAAGTCCCTCTCGAGGCTCTCGCGCGAGGAGGCGGCGCGGCTCGTCGCCCTCCTCTCCTCGCCCATCAAGTACAAGCCCTCGACGCTGGCCAAGAACGGCATCCTGCGCTCCCGCTACGAGTTCCTCTCCAAGCGCTACCTCGAGAACTAGGCTCATGTCTGCGTGGGCGCGCGGCTCGAGAGGCCGGCGCGACTCGAGGCGCCGCCGACCCGCGCGCGAGGCTCAGGCCCGCCTTCTAGCGCGGGCCCGTGCCGCCCTTGAGGAGCCTTGTCAGCTCGCGGTCGAAGGCGTCGGCGAAGGCCTTGAGCTCCTTCTGCCCCCAGCTCCGCGCGCGGGGCGACTCGGGGGCCAGGCCCAGGGCGCGGAGCTCGGCCGCCCGGTCGCGCAGCGAGCGCCTTTCCCGCACGTTCTCCGCCGTGAAGGCCTCGCCGCGGTCGTTGAGGACGGAGACTCCCTTCTCCGCGAGGCGCTCGGCCAGGGGCAGGTCCCGCGTGACCGCGAGGTCGCCGGGCAGGGCCAGCTCGAGCATCTTGCCGTCGGCCGCGTCCGGCCCGCCCTCCACGAGGAGGAGCTCCGCGCCGCCCGCCGTCGGGAGCTTCCGGGCGGCGACGAAGAGGAGGGAGAAGCGGGGCTCCTCGTCCCTGGCCGCGGCGCGGGAGCGCTCGGCGGCGGCCCGCCGCGAAAGGAGGACGCGCAGCTCCGCCTGGAGGCTGTCGCCGTCCGCGTAGATCCTCACGGCTCCTCGGGCCGCCCGCCGCGGGGGACGGAGGCCGCGAAGAGCGTCCCCTCTCCCTCGATCTCGTACTCCTCGGCGTCGGCCCGCACGAAGGCCGATGCCCCGCGGGAGAGCTCGACCGCGCCGCCGCCCTCCCTGATCGCGAAGGCGCCCTCGCCGCAGAGGAGGATCTCGGGGCCGAGGGGCGAGCGCCGCAGGGGCGAGCCGCGCCGGGGCCTCAGGCGCGAGAGCTGGAAGTCGGGGGCGAAGGCGGGGTAGAGCTCCTCGGACTCCGAGACGCGCTCGGGTCCGAAGACGACGGGAGTGGCCGGGGAGAAGGTGAGGACGGAGATGAGCTCGGGCACGTCCACGTGCTTCCGCGTGAGCCCGCCGCGTATCACGTTGTCCGAATTCGCCATGATCTCCAGGGCCGTGCCCTCGAGGTAGGCGTGGAGCTCGCCCGCGCCGATGAAGACGGCCTCTCCGGGCTCCAGGGCCACGAGGTTGAGGAGGAGGGGGGCGAGGGCCCCGATGTCGCCCGGGAAGAGCTCGAAGAGCCTCTTGGCCCAGCGGAGGGCCTTCTCCCTCGCCGGGCCGAGGCCGCCCTCCGCGAGGAGGCGCTCGACGCGCGGCCGCACGCGGGCCAGGGCGGCCTGCTTGTCCTCCTCCGGGGCGGAGATCGTGCTGTAGAAGAGGACGGAGAGCTCGACTCTCCCGGGGTTGCGCTCCAGGCGCCCCGCTATACGGGAGTGGCCGTCCGGCGAGAGGAGGCGGATGTTCTCGACGATCTCCTCCACGGGCCTGAAGCCGCAGAGCCCCTCGAAGCGGGTGAGGGCCACCGCCATCTCGGGCTTGTGGTTCGCGTCGCGGTAGTTGCGCTCGGGCGCGTCCCGGGGGATGCCCGCGAGGTTCTCGCGCTCGAAGCCCCTCTCGGCCTTGCGCTTGGCCGGGTGGGCCTGGATGGAGAGCGGCGCCCCGGCGGAGAGGGCCTTGAAGAGGAAGGGGAGGGCGGGGCCGAAGCGGGCGACGGAGGCGGGTCCCAGGACGGCCTCGGGCTCGGCGGCGACGAGGGCGTCCAGGGCGACGCGCCTCCCCTCGACCAGGGCCAGGGAGGGCGCCTTGGGGTGGGCCCCCATCCAGAGCTCGGCGGCGGGGCCGCCCTCGGGATTGGGTATGCCCAGGGCCGAGGCGAGGCCGTCGGGCGAGCCCCAGTCGTAGCGCTGGATCGGGTTCTCGAGGCTGTAGATGCGCATGCTGGCAAGCAGTCTACACGGCTTTCCGCGGGCAGGCAATCGACGAATGCTACCAGTCGTCGAGGAACTTTGCCACTTCGGAGAGGATCTTCGGGAGGGGCTCCGCGACGAGGCGGCATTCGGGCAGGCTCGCGACGAAGAGCGGCCCGTAGCGCTTGGTCGCGAGGCGGCTGTCCAGGATGACGACGGCGCCCCTGTCCTCCGAGTGGCGGATGAGGCGGCCGAAGCCCTGCTTGAGCCTGATGACCGCCTCGGGGAGGCTGATCTCCATGAAGGCGTTGCCGCCGCGCTTCTCGCAGGCCTCGCTCCGCGCGAGCTGGACGGGATCCGTCGGCACGCGGAAGGGGAGCTTCGCGATGACGACGAGGGAGAGGGTCTCGCCCGGCGCGTCGACGCCCTCCCAGAAGGAGTCCGTCGCGAAGAGGACGCTCGAGACGTCGGCCTTGAAGGCCTCCAGGAGCCTGCCGCGCTCCCCCTCGCCCTGGCGCATGCAGGCGATGCCCAGCTCCTCCATCGCGGGCTTGGCCTTCTCGTAGGCGCTCTTCAGGGCCTCGTAGGCGGTGAAGAGGACGAGGGCGCGGCCGCGCGAGGCGCGGAGGAGCTCGACGACGGCCTCGTCCACGTAGCGCTTGTAGGCCGGGCTCTCGGGCCCCGGCGCCGAGACGTCGACCGCGAGGAGGGCGTTCGTCCGGAAGGGGAAGGGCGAGGCGTAGACGGCCGTGTCCACGGGGACGTCGGTGTGCCGGAGGCCCACGCGGCTCTTCCAGAAGTCGAAGGTCTCGCCGACGGAGAGGGTCGCGGAGGCGCAGACGACGGAGCGGAACTTCGTGAAGACCGCCTCCTCCATCGTGCCCGTGATGTCGAGGGGGCTCGCCGTGTAGCGGACGAAGGTCTCTCCCTGGCCGGTGCGCGCCTTCTCGAGCCAGAAGACCTTCTCGGGGTTCGACTCGAAGTCCTTGAACTTGGCGCAGAGGGCCGCGTCCTCGGCGAGGCGCCTGAGCATGAGCCTGGCCTCGTAGACGGCGCGCTCGCCGGCGGAGGCCTCGGGCGCCTCATCCAGGGCCTCGCGGAGGATCTCGGCGCAGGCGAGGAGGCGCCTCTCGAGCTCGCCCAGGGGCCTTAGGAGCGAGTCCTCGAGGAGGGGGCTGCGCTCGGTCAGCCTGTACTGCCGCTCGCGGTCGAAGAGGAGGACGGCCTTGTTGTCCAGGGCGTCCATCGCCTCCCGCGCGCGGGCTATGGCCGCCGGGAGCTCGTCCAGGCGGGAGCGCGGGAAGGAGGGGAGGGCGAGGAGTCGCTCGACGATGCCGAAGCTGCGGCCGCCCCTTTTGCGCAGTATGCGCGAGAGGCGCTTGTTGACGCCGAAGCGCGCGAGCTCCTCGGAGAAGAAGCTCGTGGCGCTCGACTCCACCGCGTGGGCCTCGTCGATGACGAGGATGCGGAAGGGCGGGAGGACGGCGGTCGCCTCGTAGCCCGCGCCCGACATGCGGGCCGCGAGGTCGGAGAAGAGGATGTGGTGGTTCGCGACGATGACCTGGGCGTCGGCCGCCTCGCGCCGGACGCGGAGGACGAAGCAGGTCTCCCGGTCGGGGCAGCGGAGGCCGAGGCAGGACTCCGACTCCGAGGCGACGCGGTACCAGAGTGAGTCCTCGGGCCAGAAGGAGAGGTCGGTCCGGTCGCCCGTCGCGCTCGTCTCCGCCCAGGCGGCGATCGCCTTGAGAGGCGAGCCCTCCTCCGCGAAGAGGCCCTCCTCGTCCAGGGCCTCGCGGAGGCGGACCCGGCAGAGGTAGTTGCCGCGGCCCTTCACGAGGACGGCCTTGGTCTTCTTCCGGAAGAGGCGCTGGACGACGGGGATGTCCTTGTCGACGAGCTGCTTCTGGAGGTTGATCGTCGCGGTCGACACGACGACGCGCTCCTCGTTCTTGACGGCCCAGGCGAAGGAGGGGATGAGGTAGGCGAAGGACTTGCCGACGCCGGTGCCCGCCTCGGCCGCGAGGACCCGCTCCTCGTTGTAGGCGCGGGCTATGTCGCGCGCGAGGCGCACCTGGCTCGGCCTCGGCTCGAAGCTCGGGATGAGGGTGGAGAGCTTCCCCCCGGCCTCCAGCACGCCCGCAAGCTCGTCCTCGTCGAGGAGGCTGTAGGCCTTGCGCCTGGCCGCCTCGGCGACGACGTAGACGCTCCGCACTCCGTTGTCGACGATGTAGGAGCCAACGCCCTTCGAGCCCGCCTCCGCCGCGACGTTCACGTCCGCGTCGCTCGGCCGCAGGGTCCCCGAGGGGTGGTTGTGGACGACGATGTCGCCGCGCTCGATGTAGGGCGCGAGCGCGGGCACGGCGCTCTCGTGGCCGCGGGCGACGACCAGGACCTCGGAGATCCTCCCCTCGGCGTCGAGCCTGCAGGCGGCGAAGACCTCGTTGCCGCCCGCTTCCTCGATCTCCGCGCGGAGGCGGTCCGCGGCCTCCTCGGTGAAGCGCTCCAGCGCGTCCACGGCGCCGCTCTCCGCTCCGCCCCCTAGTCCCGCCCGGCCAGGGTGAAGCGGCCGACGAGCTCCTTGAGGCTGCGCACGGACTCGGAGTTCCTGGTGCCGGCCTCGGCTATCGCCTCCGCCGCCTTGAAGATCTCCGTGATGCCGATCGTCACCTCCTCCATGCCGTTCCTCGTGTCGGAGGCGATGCCCGACACCCGGTCCATCGCCTCCGTGATGCCGGCCACGCGCGTGTTCATCTCGCGGGAGGAGTTCTTCACCTCCTCCGTCGTCTGGACCAGGGAGCCCAGGGCCTCGAGGATCTGCTTCGCGCCGATGGAGAGCTCGAAGGTGGCGTTCTTCATCTCCGACATGCTCGCGGAGACGTCCTTGATCTGGGCGACGATGCTGCTGAAGACCTCGCCGGTCCTCGCGGTGCTCGTCTCGGAGACCTTGATGTACTCGGCGACCTCGCCCAGCGAGTCGGTGATCGCGCCGGCGCTCTCGGCGCTGGACTCCGCGAGGTTCCTGATCTCGTCCGCGACGACGGCGAAGCCCTTGCCGAACTCCCCGGCGTGGGCGGCCTCGATGGCGGCGTTCATCGCGAGGAGGTTGGTCCTGGAGGCGATGTCCTGGATGATCTGGATCATCTCCATGATCACGGTCGCGGAGTCGGCGACCTTCTTGATGACCTGCTCGGTCTCCTCCATCTCCGACTGGCCGTCCAGGGCGGAGACCTCGAGCTCGTTCGCGATCCTGAGCTTCTCCTCGGAGGACTTCGCGATGTTGGCGATGGAGGCGCTCATCTCCTCGATGCTCGCGCTCGACTCGGTGATCGCGGCGGCCTGGGCCTGGATGAGCTCGGAGAGCCGGGCGATGAACTCCCGCACGTCGGAGGCCGAGCGGGCGCTCTCGCCCACCTCGGCGTCCAGGCGGACGATCTTGTCCTTCATGCCCTCGGTGTTGGCCCTGATCTCGTGGAGGCTGGCGGCCGTCTCCTCCGAGCTCGCGGCCAGGTCCTGGGAGATGGCGGTCGCGCTTTCCGCGACCGTCCGCACCTCGTCGACCATGGACTCCAGGCTGGCGATGAAGTCGTTGAAGAAGCCGGCCACGCGGCCCACCTCGTCGCGGGAGCGGGCGTCGGCCCTGGCGGTCAGGTCGCCCGTGGCCGCCTTCTTGAAGGTCTCCACGTAGTGTCCGAGGGGCTTGAGGACGATCCTGATGACGAAGAAGAGGCCGAGGCCGAGGAGGACCATGACGCCCAGGGCGAGGCCGCCGATGTTGAGCTCTGCCTTCGCCGCGTCCTTCTCCGCCTTGCGCAGGCTGCTCACGAGCTCGAAGGCGCCGTGGATCTCGCCGACCTTCCAGCCCTCCCTCACGCCGCCCACGGGATCGGGCTCGCCCGCGGGCTCGCCGTGGCAGAGCATGCAGTCCTCGGTGAGGCGGATGGGCCTGAAGTAGCGGATCTGGCCCTTTTCCCTCACCACGTATTCCGCGAGCTCCCCCGACTCGAGCTTCTTGAGCGCCTCGACCTCGACGCCCACGGGGGAGTTGGCGGGATTCCTGGGGGAGAACTTGGGCACGCGGAACTCGTAGCCGCTCTCCTCCGCGTTCTTCGCCGCGACCTCGATGGCCGTCAGGATGGGAACGGCCTTGAGGAGCTTCTCCCGGTCGCCCTCCTCGGCCAGCTGGGCCAGGTCGGTGATGACCCCCGCGCCCAGTCGGTCGGCCATGGCGTCGCGGGCGGCCTCGGCCGTGAGGACGACACCGCGGCTTTTCTCCAGTATGCCAAGAGTCGCCATTTCCACGATGTCTTTGACCCAAAAAGCGGCGATGACGAAGGCGATGAGGGCGACGCCGAATATCGTCATGAAAAGCACCTTGAATTTCAGGCTGAAGTCGCGAAGACGCATCGAGGCTCCTTGGCGTAGATTACCAGAGCAGTATATTCTGGACGTGGGCCTTCTTCAAGGAAGGGCCGGCTCGCGCCGCGCTTCGCGCGCCGCGCCGGAATGCGGTTGAGAGCCGGCCTCCTCCTTCCGATAGAAGAGGGAAGGCCCTTCGTCCGCCCCCCCAAGCGGCGTCTTAGGCCTTCGGTCCGAGAGGACAAGGACGCCCGTACGGGCCTCCCCGCGGCAACTGGAACGGAAAGGACGAGGGCGGATATTCGATGACCGTCGGCCAGAAAGCCAACCTGAGCCTCCTCATAGCCGTGCTCGTCTTCGCGGCCTTCTCCGTCGCGGCCTTTTCCGGCCTCTTCGACGTCGTGGAGGCGCGTTTCTACAATCCCTCCATCACCGCCGCCTACGAAAAGTCCCTGGACTCCATGGCCGAGGCCTCCGACCTCTACCACGGCCTCAACCTGGAGCGCTTCTCCGCCGTCCTGGGCAAGGACGCCGTCAAGAGGAGCTTCCTCCCCAACCTGAGCGCGGAGGACGCCTTCGAGCGCACGAACGCCCTCGGCAAGCTCCAGGAGGAGACGCCCGGCCTGGCGGGCATCCGCCTCATCGACTCCAACGGCAAGCGCATCCACTTCTCGAACGTCCCTGGCGACATACTGAAGCAGAGCCAGCTCGAGACCCTCTACCGCAACTACGGCGAGGCCGGGGATCCGCCCTACGCCTCCCTGGAGGCGCCCGACGCCTCGGCCGGGGCGGTCAGGCTCGACCCCCAGGCCGGCCGCTACGTCTATTCCCTGCCCTTCCGCGACAGCTTCGGCGTCTACCGCGGCACGGCCGTCTTCCTCGTGTCGCAAGGCGGCCTCCTCTCCTCCTTCCTCAAGGCCGGCCTCGTGTCCGTCGGCGACGACGTCCTCGCGGCCGGCGACCGGGGCATCCTCCTCAAGACGCCCGTCCCCGGGCGGGCGGCCCTCGCCGCCCGCGCCGCCGAGCTCTGGACCGCGGGCATGCCGGAGGGGCCTGTCCCCCTGGCCGGAGGCGAGGGCCTGGACTCCCTCGTCCTCTTCTCCAAGTCCACCGCCCGCGCGGGCTACCTGGGCCTCATCGTGCCCGCCTCCGCCTTCGTCTTCCCCGCCACGATGAAGTGGCTCCTCCTCGGCTCCTTCTTCGTCACGGCCTACCTCCTCTCCTTCCTCCTCCTCAACCTCAGGCAGGACAGGATGGCCGTCCTCTCCGACCGCATCAAGCGCTTCCAGATCACCCTCCTCGAGGAGTACCTGGACAACAAGGCGGACATCGACTTCGACCGCTGGCGGCGCGAGCTCGAGGCGCGCAGGGGCGAGGTCCGCGGCGAGATCAAGAAGAGCGTCGGCCCCTTCCGCAAGGGCCGCGAGGGCGAGGTGGACGAGCTCATCGACAAGAGCTGGGACGAGATCCTCGCCGTCCTGGGCCGCAAGTCCGAGACCGGGATCCTCGGCGCCGGCGCCCTGGGCGTCAAGGAAGTCGAGCGCCTCATCGCCGAGGCCCTCAAGAACGGGAGCTTCGTCCT
>ENA-UOWG01003807-UOWG01003807.1-activated-sludge-metagenome-genome-assembly--contig:-NODE-3807-length-11090-cov-8.246579_pt1 | contig 11090 bp, 17 predicted proteins | sample MGYA00238147_ERZ761563 | MGnify/ENA primary metagenome ERZ761563 (study PRJEB28884, sample SAMN05720216) | anaerobic digester metagenome | isolation source: active sludge of municipal... | reverse complement strand
AGGGGCTAGCCGCTGAGTTCAAATGTTAGACTAGGAAATAAGAATATGAAAAAAATAATAGCAATATTAATAGCACTACTTTTTACCTCCGGATGCTCAAGACAATTGTCACTTAATTCTCAAGAATTGGAGTTACTCGGTATTAAATCGTGGATTGTAAAAATCGATAAGCAACCCGATAAAGAAACAAAATTTACTCTACTTGTTGTTACTCCAAATGGAATAAGAAAAGGAGGAAGTGGGCCTATATTATCTAAAAATATAAAGCAAATTAAAGTCCTTCTATGGGATCTTGATAAAAAAGATATAAAATTTGCTATAGTAGGACTGGATCCAGAAAAAAAAGGAATAGGACCTGACACGGTAGGGCCTTGTTCTTTTGCATCACAAGGTACACGAGAGAATCCTTTTTACGGATACGAGGGAGCAACGGCTTATGCTATTCCAGGGTCCACTGTAAAAATAGGCGAAATAATTTGTAAAAAAAGCAAAACAAATAGAGTATCGCGTATTAATGCACCACCTGAAGAGGACGAAATTGGATTAGCATTTGGATATCATGAGTAGTCTAACAATTCACTCCAGCGGACAGCGCCAGAGTGATAGTAGGGGCCGCCGCCGCTGAGTTCAAATGTTAGGCGGAGAGAAGAAGAAATGAGAACAAAGGCCGAGAACTATAAACAAATTAATAAATGCGCGAGTGTAGTTATTCTTATATTGTGCCTGGCCTCACCGTGTTTAAGCGCGGATCAAGAAATTTGGTACCATTTACGGGAAGGCCAAGCATGTGTAATGGAGTTTTTACTGACCTCGAAGGAAATTAAAGAAATTACAATAAAGTCAGAGAAGCGATTAATGATAAAGTTTAGAACAAAGGCAACTCCTGAACAGCTTGAAAAATATTCCAATAAAGAGCCATATCCAATAAAGATAGAACAAACAATCCCTACATTATTTGGAATGGGGAAGGAAACTCGTTCCTGTTCCGGTATAGATAATGTAGGTTGCGGATTTATCCCGGTAAACGGTGAAATACGATTAAAAATATCAAATAACTCAACGGATAATTTTAGGATAGTAATAATAAAAGAAGAATGGAAATAAACAGGCGCCTAACAATTCACTCCAGCGGACAGCGCCAGCGTGTTTGTAGGGGTCGCACCCGCTGAGTTCAAATGTTATACAGTGATAAATAATATAAGAAGGAGAGAGCATGGAAAGAAAAAGATCAAAAGGTGTGACATTCTGGGGCTGGACTATTATTATTTTAAACATATTAGGATTACTTTTAGCCATACTAGATATATTTAATCCTCAAGGCAATAGCATCGGCGTACAATTATATAATGCAGCTTCTATTATAATTGGATTAATATGTGGTATTTTAATATTAAGACTTAAAGAAATCGCTCGAAAAGCGATCATTATATTGACAATCGTCGATATTATTATGACACCCATGTTACTTAAGCCAGCTATAGATAAAATGAATTCCGACGAAGTATTTTTAAAAGAAAAAGCAAGAATTATGGAACAGGTAAAGCCTGAATATCAGCAAAAAGCATTAGAAAATATAGAAAAGTGTAGGGAGATATCAGAAAAGACCGCGCCGATATTTATTATAATAATCTTTGGAATCCCTACTTTAATCTATGGCTTAGCTTTAATAATATTCTTTACCAGACCCAAAGTAAAAGAACAATTTAAAACAATAGAGGCCGTATAACAATTCACTCCAGCGGAGGCTCGCTTCACTCACGCTCGCTACGCTCGCAGCCGCTGAGTTCAAATGTTAGACGGAGATAATATGATAATAATTAGAGATGCGAAATGAATATTGCGCGTTGGGTTAATAGCGAGCCAATAATATTGGGCATTTTAGGTATTATTATTGCAGGCCTAATTACAAGGAAACTGATTACTAATATTGAAAAAGGCAATATAAATAGTAAAACATCGAAGAACGTTTTGATTACAGTCATATTTATTATAGGAACTATTGTAATATTGCAAATAATAGGCCTGATTTTAATATGCGGTTTTGGAATGTTTCCTCATCCTGATTAAGGGAAAGAGGTGTTAAAAAGGTCTAACAATTCACTCCAGCGGAGGCTCGTTTCACTCACGCTCGCTACGCTCGCAGCCGCTGAGTTCAAATGTTAGACGGAGGAGAGATGAAAAAAAGACGAAAAATCGCTATGCGTTCTGCTATTACTCTCATTGTGCTGTCGGTGATTTTTACCGGGCTTGCGTTGTTTGAGGACATTGCGACCGGGAAAGCCTTCCGAAATCGTTTTATCAATCCTGATGGAACATGGACCAACAGAAGGGTTGACTGGACCGATGAGATGTCCCGGGAAAATATCGCAGAATCTGTCGGTGCCGAGATTCGCATCCTTCGGGCCAACTGGGCTATCATAAATCAGAGCAATATGTGGCTCTCCCTGGCTGCTGTTTCGGGAGTGGCCGCAGCAATTATTGCAACAGTAGCAATGAATTCAGAAAACAAAGCATCTGAGCGGACTCATTAAGCTCTCCGCTCAATTCGTCGTTAGACAGGGGAAATAGAAAATGATAAAGCGAATAAAAAAGATCTTATTGGCAATAGTTGTTGTCGTTCTATTAATAGGTATTTGCGCTCTTGCGTTGATTAATTACGTCGCTCGGGAATTCTACATGGAAGATATGATTACTGGCTGGTACCAGCCTGTTATTCAAAAAATATACGATTTCAAAGCTAAACATAAAGAATTTCCAAATTCAATAGATGAATATTTGAAGGAAGTAGGGCCTATAGATGTCAAAGATGTTAAAATATATGAGGTTAGGTACAACAAGAATGACGCAAACCTTGAATTATCAATAAAATGTGGATATAATGGGAAAAAATACGAATATATTTATCAATATCCCGGAAACTTGACAGAGGAGCAAAAGAATAGAATTAAGAAGCATGCTCATAGATGGGTAATTCTCAGGGGAGAACCAGTAAAGTAGATGTCTAACAATTCACTGCAGCGGAGGCTCGTTTCACTCACGCTCGCTACGCTCGCAGCCGCTGAGTTCAAATGTTGGGTTGAAGAAAATGAAATGCAAACCTAGAACACTTCCGCGTGATCTGATCGACGTTCTTGTCGGAGCACCAATCGGGATTCTGCAGGCTGTGGTCGCGTTGGGCGTGCCAGCATTTATCGTCGGCATCACCGTCGGCGTAGGCGCAGGCGCCATCACGTTTCTCCTATTGTACGCCGCGTCCTTCTTGTTCCTAGTGCGCAGTCTGGAGATAGAACAAGAGGGAATCACCTTCCCACGCGTTCTCGGGACGCCGAAACGACTGCTGAGGTCTGAGATCACCTCAATTGAGGAAGCCTCAAGAAGTGAAGTGCTTGTGCACGGTTGGCTGTGGCCGCCGTGGCCGGCGGCCCGGGAGATGACCGCCTGCTTATCCGCCCAGAAACACTTCCGAATCCGCTGGAAGAAGGGCTTCTGCTATTTTCCACCACAGGATCTGCAACAGTTCAAGACGGCAATTGAAGAGATGATGAGAGGAAACCCAACCACGCCTCCGACCGTACAGTGACCCACTGCGCGGCTCACTGCCGGTCAAGGCGGACGTTAGGCGGGGAAAAAGAGGAATGATATGAATTTTAAAAATATGCCATACTGGCTAAAGGGCGGATGTATAGCCGGAGTCATCGGAACCGTGTTTTTCTTATTTCTACCAGCAAACTTCTCAAATCTTGCTGACACTCCCCGGTGGGCAGGATGGTTTATGTTGCCAGCTTTTATTATCTTTTCTTTAACATGTGTAATTTGTCGTATTGATTTTATAAGTGAATCAGGTAGCACGATTCATCAAACATTAGTCAGCGCTCTTTGGATCCTTACTCTTTTTGGCGTATTTTTTGCATACGGATCATTAATAGGACTAATAATCGGGTTAATAAAATCAAAGAAAAAGGTTTAATCCTAATAAAACGCCTAGCAATTCACTGTAGCGGAGGCTCGTTCCGCTCACGCTCGCTACGCTCGCAGCCGCTGAGTTCAAATGTTAGGCCTTGAAGGCAGACCACATGAAGAAATCCACTCACAATCCGGCAGATGAATTGCAGATGATTCCCGGCGTTGGGCCAAGCACCGCAGATGACTTGCGGCTGCTTGGCATAAGGCGGGTAGAAGACCTGCGGAATCAAGACCCTGAGACTCTGTACACTAAGTTGTGCAAGAGAATCGGAAAGCCGATTGATCGTTGCGTGCTGTATGTGTTGAGATGCGCCGTGTATTTCGCCACCGAGACAAAGCACAACCCGGAGAAGCTGAAGTGGTGGAATTGGAAAGACCGGAACTCGGACTGATGAGCCGAATCTGAAATGAAGGATCCGAACCAGGCCATGAAGTGTATTCGTTATCGCTCGCCGCTCATGGCCAACGTTAGAAGGAGGTAAGATGGCCTTGGTAGAAACTCCAGGATATGAGACATTAATTAAAGGCTTGATAGCACTCTTATTTCCTTTGCCTATCATTTTTGTTCTATATCCTTTAAATCGATTATTGGTTAAAAAAATCAAAATTAATGCAAGCCCTAAGTTGCTTTCCGCGATTAATTATTTTTTACCCTCTATTACTTTCGTGATATTGTACTACTTTTTAATAGTGGTATCTTTTTTTCAACCGTTTACCTTTATAATCCTTATAATTCTTCAGATTCCAGTTGTTTACTTATTCCAGGTATTCTTAAAAATCCAACTCGGTGTTTTCGATCTTGCGAGCGGGACATCGAATTGGGAACTGACCATGTTTTTATTCATGCCAATCTTTTATTTTATCTATTATGCCGTACTTAATCGTATTATAATATTTATTGCTAAAATATTAAGAAAAGATATTTCTGGCTATTTATTTTCACAGCAATATTAGCAGAAACTCTAAAGCATGCTTTATAATTGTGAAATATAAAAGTATCATAAATTTAATAAAAGACCGTGATGAAATGATAGGCATCTAACAATTCACTCCAGCGGAAATTATGAATAACCTCTTTCGTGTGTTTGGCGCAGGCCCCCTTGGGGTCCTTTTGACTTTTGGACTTCTCTGCCTCGCATGGTGGTCCAAACCATATTTTCCTTCTGACACTATGGGCCTTCCGGCGTTCGTTCGATATATCGTTCTCATTGTCGCCGGCGCAGGCACTATCGCCGGAGCCATCTGGTCTTTTCGATCCCTCCCAGCTTCTCAACGTGGGCGAGGTCTATGTACGCAAGGAGCTTACCGCTGGGTGCGTCACCCGCTCTACGCCTCTTTTATTTCCGTAGGGGCTCCCGGCGTCGCCGTTTTTTTCAACCAATGGATTGATCTCCTTTGGGTTGCGATGCTTCATTTGCTTTGGCATCTTGTTATCTCTTTCGAGGAAAAGGGCATGGTGGCCCAATTCGGCAATGAATATCTGGTTTACGCGAAACGGACAGGACGTTTTGTTCCTCGATTTTGGAAATGCGGTGCCTAACAAGGCGCTACAAATGAAATATCTGCCCCCGAATATCTGACGGGCATGAAACAAGGATCCGATTCGGATACAGATGGTTGAAGGACCAAAGGACGCAGCCGCACTTCGAATAAAGCCAATGTCAACCGCGCTTCTTATACTGATCTATTTTGCTTTCATCAGCCTGGGCTTGCCCGATGGGGTGCTTGGGGCCGGATGGCCGGCAATGCAATCCGAATTCAGGATTCCCTATGGCCTTGCGGGCCTTGTGCACATGGTCACTGCCGGGGGAACGATCGTCTCAAGCGTATCTGCGGGGCGCGTTTTGAGGAGGTTCGGAACAGGAAAAGTCGCGGCTTTCAGCGTCGGACTTACGGCTGTCGCGCTATTCGGATTTTCAGCCAGCCCTTCATTTTGGTGGCTCATTCTCGCAGCGGTTCCGCTCGGCCTTGGGGCTGGCGCCGTGGACGCGGGCCTGAACGCTTTCGTGGCGGCCCACTATGAATCACGGCATATGAGCTGGCTCCATTGTTTCTGGGGCATCGGCGCACTCTCGGGTCCGCTTGTTCTTTCCTTGTTTCTCTCCCGGGGCGGCTCCTGGCGTTCCGGCTACCTTTCAATCGGCATACTGCAATTTGTTCTCGTTGGAGCGCTGGCGCTCGCCATGCCGCTCTGGGCTAAAGTCCCGGGTCGTGACCTCGGAGAATCGCCGCAAAATGAAACATCCCCGCGGCCTTTTTCCTTCCTGCTCAAGCTCAGGGGAGTGAAGTGGACGTTGGCAACGTTTTTGATCTACTGCGGGATAGAGTCAACAATGGGCCTGTGGGGCGGCTCATTCCTTTTCAAGATCAAGGCATGTGACGCCGCATCGGCCGCGCGCTGGGTCTCCATGTTCTACGCCAGTATTACCGTCGGCCGCTTCATCACCGGTTTCGTAACTTATCGCCTATCGAACACGGCCTTGATCCGCGCCGGCGCTCTAACGATATTGGCGGGAGTCACCCTTATGCTCGCACCACTATCGCTTCCTTTCTCATTGGCAGGGTTTGCGTTCGTGGGTTTCGGGTGCGCCCCCATATTCCCCTGCATGCTGCACGAAACCCCCGTGAAGTTCGGGGAGAAAAACGCCCAGGTACTCATGGGAATTCAGATGGCGGTTGCGTATGTTGGAGCGACCTTTCTGCCTCCCATATTCGGTTTTGTCGCCTCCGCGACATCGCTCGCCATCCTACCCGCGGTTCTTTTGGGCTACGCCTGTATTCTGCTGGTAGGTTCCGAAAGAACCCGATGGTTGGGCGCGAAGAAGCAAGGATACGGACAAATAAAATGAATCATTGTATATACAATTGTAATATGGTATAATCCGCTCAAAGGAGAATAAAATGAAAAGCGTCAAGGTAACTTCAGAAAAGAAGAGAATTGAAAAAAATTTGCTGAAAGGGGGCTATAGACCGGTTTCAGATTCTGAATTTCGCGCCATATCGGAATCGATTGCGCGCAGGAAAAAAGACGCCGTCTTGAATATAAGGGTCAACAGCCAGGACCTTGAATTCATCAAACAAAAAGCAAGAAAACTTGGGATAAAGTATCAGACTTTTATTTCAGAGATTATTCACAAGGTAGCTCTATAAGAAGGGCTAACAATTCGCCCAAGCGGAGGCTCACTTTATTCACGCTCGTTTCACCCACGCTCGCTACGCTCGCAGCCGCTAAGTTCAAATGTTGGCACTAATGAATGGAGGGAATCATGACAAAACGAAAGCTGTACATTACTGAATTTGACAAATCGCGGCTTGAAGAACTCATCGCGGTGGCCAAGGAGTTCGGCGACCATGACAGGAAGGATCTGGAGTCTTTGGCAGAAGAATTGAAGAAGGCGGAAGAGGTGCCTTCCAAAAACGTGCCTCCAGACGTGGTGACCATGAACTCGAAGGTCGTTCTGCGTGATCTGGGTACTTCCGAAAAAATGACCTATCTTCTGGTCTTTCCAAGAGATGCAAACATCGGCGCGGGGGCTATCTCGGTCCTCGCCCCTGTGGGCACGGCGATCCTTGGATATGCCAAAGGAGATGTTCTGGAGTGGCCTGTCCCGTCCGGGGTACGACGTATCCGCATCGAGGACATTCTTTACCAGCCCGAAGCGGCCGGAGATTATCACTTATAGTGCCAATAAACGGGTGCGCGCGGCAGCGTTACCGCCCGCCGCGCGTGACCTGTAGCGTTGGGACAAACAGATAATATGGGCAAACCTATAACACCGTTAGTTGGCGCGGACACATTCGTGATAGATAAAGAATCGCGAGTGTGCCTCATTAAGCGCGCAGACAATGGCCTGTGGGCGCTTCCGGGTGGATGCCAAAACCTGGGCGAGAGCCCAAAGCAGTGCGCTGAGCGTGAGTTTCTGGAAGAGACCGGGTATCGGATCGAAGCCACGCATCTGTTAGGCGTATTTAGTTCGACGCGCTACGAATATGACACGTACCCTTTCAAAGACAATGAATTCTGCCATCTTTTGTTCTTTGGCCGATTGCTCGGAGGGAGCGAAGCCACGTCAGAAGAGACAAAGTCGGTGGGCTGGTTTAGCGAAGATGATCTGCCCCGAATATCTGACGGGCATGAAACAAGGATCCGATTCGGATACAGATGGTTGAAGGACCAAAGGACGCAGCCGCACTTCGAATAAAGACACAACCGCTTCATAACCATAAGGAGATTTTTTAAATTGGATATCCCGCGGATCTTCAACATCTCAGAAAGCGCTCACCGCATCCATAACCCGTTCACGCCCGAAAAGCTTGCCACTCTCGGCGCGGCGCTGCGCATGAAGAAGGGGGCGCGGATACTCGACCTCGGCAGCGGTTCAGGGGAGATGCTGTGCACCTGGGCGCGCGATCACGGGATCACCGGCATCGGCGTCGACATGAGCCAATTGTTCACCGAGCAGGCGAAACTCCGCGCTAAAGAGCTCGGAGTGGCCGATAAAGTCAAGTTTATCCATGGCGATGCCGCGGGCTACGTCTCCGGAGAGAAGGTTGATGTGGCGGCTTGCGTCGGCGCCACCTGGATAGGCGGGGGAGTCGCCGGCACGATCGAGCTTTTAGCAAAGAGCCTCCGCCCCGGAGGGATCATCCTTATCGGCGAGCCCTACTGGCGCCAGTTGCCGCCGACGGAAGATGTTGCCAAGAAGTGTCATGCCAACTCGATCTCCGACTTTATGCTGCTCCCGGAGCTTATCGCGTCCTTCGGCCGCCTCGGCTACGACGTCGTGGAAATGGTATTGGCGGACCAGGACAGTTGGGACAGGTATGAGGCTGCCAAGTGGCTCACGATGCGCCGGTGGCTTGAAGCCAATCCCGGCGACGAGTTCGCTAAAGAAGTCCGAGCCGAACTGACCTCGGGACCCGAGCGCCACGCCGCTTTCACGCGTGAGTACCTGGGCTGGGGCGTGTTCGTTCTGAAATGAAAAGTAAAATACTCCTAATAGGCATAACGCTGGCAGTCTTGTTCATCCTCCTGTCGGTATTGCCCGTCAATTCGCGTTATTGTTATTCCGGCGATATCCATATCTATTACCAGGATTACGGCAGGAAGGATGCCCCCGCGATCGTCTTTATCCACGGCTGGTCGTGCGACCACACCGTCTGGCGGCACCAGGTGCCGGAATTACGAAAGGATCATCGCCTGATCATCGTCGACCTGCCCGGGTGCGGGCTGAGCAGCAAACCGGCAAATGCCGCGTATACGCCGGAATATTTCGCGGAAGCCGTCAATTCCGTAATGTCGAACGCCGGGATAAAGAAGGCCGTCCTCGTGGGGCACAGCAGCGGTTTTGCGGTAGCGCGCAGGTTCGCGATAAGATATCCCGAAAAGACCGCGGCGATCTGCAATGTGGACGGAGTGTTCATAGATTTGGCATGGGACCCGAAAGCCCTGGAAGCGTTCAACGCCGAGATGGATACCTTCATGAAAGGGCTCAACGGCAAGGAGAGGGATAAATTCGTCCGCTGGTTCGTGACTATGACTTTCTACGGCAAGACGCCGGAACCCCTGCAGAATGAGATAATGACGCTCATGACAAAGGCAAATGCGCGTGCCGCGAACAGCGCTATGGAAGAGATGTGGAGTTCGCAGGAGTGGGAGAGGGCCGTAATCAAAGCCCCTATGCTGGCTATCTACGCAAAAATACCGGAACTGCCGGCCGACGAAGAGGCGCAGTTAAGGGCCCAATTCCCTAACCTTACCTACCTGGAGTGGGACGATACAGGCCATTTTATCATGATGCAGCACCCCGAGAGGTTTAATAAGCTGCTGTCGGAGTTCATAAAGGGCCTGTAAATAAGAATTTTGAAAGAAAATCCCGCCTTTTTACGTCTACTATAGTGTCCTATAATATTATTGACATATTTGTCGGGTGTGCTATAATTCTGGTTTACAATGGCTTAAACTTTCCTTACGCCAGTAACCCCAAGTAATATAAGGAGATATATCATGTTCAGGAGCGAAAGGGTCAAAAAAGGCCTCGAAAAGGTCGGCAGCAGGTCGCTAATGTATGCTACGGGCATGACGAAGTCCGAGATAGAGCGGCCGTTCATCGGGATCGCGTCCAGCTTTACGGATCTCGTGCCGGGGCATGTCCATTTAAGGGAGCTCGAACGCTCGGTCGAGCACGGCATATACGCCGCCGGCGGGACCGCTTTTGTCTTCGGAATTCCGGCTATTTGCGACGGTATCGCTATGGGGCATTTGGGCATGCACTGTTCGCTCCCGTTGAGAGAATTGATAGCCGACTCGGTCGAGATGGTCGCTACGGCGCACGCGCTGGACGGGCTGATACTGCTCACGAACTGCGACAAGATAACTCCCGGCATGATGATGGCAGCGAGCCGCATGAATATACCGGCTATCGTCGTTACCGGCGGGCCGATGCTCTCGGGCCGCGCGCAGATGAGGCGCCTCTCGCTCGTCAAGGACACATTCGAGGCGCTCGGAAGACATAAAGCGGGGCATATCTCGAGGGAAGAGCTTGAAGAGCTCGAATGCAACGCGTGCCCGGGCGCCGGAGCGTGCCAGGGGCTTTACACGGCTAATACGATGGCCTGCGTCTCCGAGGCGATCGGCATGGCCGTGCCGGGCGGGGCGACGGCGCTTGCCTCGTCGGCGAAGAGGGAGAGGATCGCTTTTGTCAGCGGCGAGCGGATAGTTGAGCTCGTCAGGAAAGAGATAACACCGAAGAAGATCATGACACTGAAGGCGTTCGAGAACGCGCTGCGCGTCGATATGGCGCTCGGCGGCTCGACAAATACGGTCCTGCATGTCACGGCGATCGCGCACGAGCTGGGGATCAAACTGCCGATGGAGGTTTTCGACAGCATCAGCAGGGATACGCCGCATATATCGGATATATTGCCGTCGGGCAAGTATTTCATGGAAGACCTCGAGTTCGCGGGCGGCATTCCCGCGGTCATGAAGAGGTTGAAGGCGAAACTCAGCGACCATATGACCGTCAGCGGGAAGACCGTCTACCAGATAGCGGATTCCGCGCGCATCGAAGATGAAGAGGTCATCAGGCCGCTCAACAGGCCTTACCATAAAGAAGGAGGGATCGCCG
>ENA-UOWG01003805-UOWG01003805.1-activated-sludge-metagenome-genome-assembly--contig:-NODE-3805-length-11093-cov-14.924171_pt1 | contig 11093 bp, 11 predicted proteins | sample MGYA00238147_ERZ761563 | MGnify/ENA primary metagenome ERZ761563 (study PRJEB28884, sample SAMN05720216) | anaerobic digester metagenome | isolation source: active sludge of municipal... | reverse complement strand
AATTCTAGGGATCCTATTGAAATAAAAAATAAAATAACACGGCATAAGAATTGCTAAATTATCGTCGGGTGCTATATCCATTTTGAGCGTCTCAAAGGTCTTCAAAGCATCTAGGTTTACCAACAGAGAGGTTAAAGATGAAAATAGAATTCGACAGTCATCAACAAGGATACACGGGCGATCTTGTGCCCAGCAATCGCGGCGCAGGCGGGCAAAAGCATTATGTTTCACCGAAAGTCAACCAAGCCATGAGCAGTTTGTCTTCCTTGTCCTTCACAGGAACGATGTTCCAGCCGTTGGCGCCATTTGTCGTATTGAAGGCGAGCGTCAGCACTGATTTTGCCAAGACCTTCGAATGGGAGGGCGCTACGCCGGTGGCCGGCACCCCTCACAAGGCGCAAGTTTCTCGTTTGATCCCTGGACATTTTCACGTCAAAATCAAAAATAAATCCAGCGGTAAGATTGAAGATGAGTTGCACATATGGGTTGTTTGGTGTGACATCACCTCGAAAACTACCCCGAATGAAACCGGTGACCAAGGAACCTTTTTTCTCGTGAAAATGGGCTATGAATTTACGCACACGATCAAGCCTGCCGCCATCATTACCGCGCTGGATCGTCCGGATCTGTCCGGCGCCAATACCACCTCCGTACCCCCGGCGGGAGGAAAAAACTACGCGGGCAACGCGCTCTCGGGAGGCGCCACCAAAAAATGGGATAGCTCCCGAAGAATCCGACAAAAGACGCTTAATCCGTCGAGTGTAGCGCTACCAGGAGACGCTTCTTTTCACGATAATTTCCATAACTTTCCCAGCGTGTCGGATGGCGATGGCCGTCCTGGTGGCGCCGGCGCCATTTCCTTCAGAGACTGGCTGGTGGCCGGTAACGACGATGCCGGCGTCGGTGATGAGGACAACAATCCCTACACGGCACCCCATACCGGAAAGCTCTGGGGCATCGATACCCCCTCGCGGGGCATTCGTCATTCCGCCGGCACCGATGGGAATACCGTCGAATGGCGTTTGCATTTCCAGGAATTTGCCCGATTGGAGATCAACGGTAAATGGTATTTGATCTCCGATTTTTATCCTTGGCGTGTACATTACAAGCTGAAGAAAGTCAGCGGCAAGTGGAAAGACAATGGCAGTAGCAGAGCGACCGATAACAATGGGTTCTAGAGCATGCGATTGCTCTGAAAGACGCTAAATAGGTATCGTCGTGACAAGCGAGAAAAACGCATTGGTGCTAAATCTGTTGATCGTAACCGCCCTTGTATTCACCCTAGAGACGGGAGTTCCTCAAGTCATGGCTCAAGAAATCCGCAAATCGGCGCTTGCTGCATTGCATAACGCCTCTGGCGCTGCGCTGGAAACGATTGTTGAAAACTACCGTGGGCAACGTCAAATCGATGTTCAGGAACTCATGAACATCCTCATCAGCCAGGAAGACACGATGAAGAACCGTCAGAGAATCGAAACCCAAAGCCGGGAGTGGTTCGCCATCACTCTGCTGGGTGATCTCCGATCCAGCACGGCTGCGCCCCTGCTCATCCAGTTGATTACAGTCAGGGATTCTTCTTATTCGCTAATTTCCAATGAAAGCGCTCCTGATTGGTTCTCTTTCCCGGCGGCGGTCGCCTTGTCGAAGATCGGCATGCCGGCGGTGGAGCATCTCCTGGACCTAGCGCGGGTGTCTTCGCCGACCAGCACGGCTTTTCATCTGAGCGCCCTCACCCTCGAAGCGATTCTTAGTCCGGAACTGGCCGTGGTTGCCGTGGAGCAGTATGCTCGACAGTATCCTGATTTTTCTCATAATGATCGTCTGACTGTTTTGACGAATCTGATTCAAGAGGGCCACCAACGCTGGTCGGCCAACCGCGCTGCCGATTTTTCACAGGATTAAGTGGTCGGGTAGCGAGGTGATGTCGCCACCACCCCGCCCCCTAAGAACGGGTAACCTGAAGATACGTGTAAAAAGTTGTCATAAGGGCAGATCGAACGGTAGATGCGCGGGATCAAGCGGGTCTGGCAGGTTATCCATGTCGAGGTCGTATTTTCCGAAGCGTCGAATGTGCTTGCGGGTGTAGGGGTTGCCTGAAGCTGCCAGTTCCGGGGTGACCGGATGTCCGTCTGCGGCCATCGATGAGAGTACTTTGGTCAGATCGGCGACGTTGGACAGCATGATCGCGTTAGCGACTAGTGGGTCACTTGCCTTGACCACGGCCATTGATCAGAATTAATAATAATCTTATCAATATATTAAATCGAAAACCGAGGGAAATAATGGCGATCAGCAAGGCAAGTGACCCACTAGTGCTTTGTCACACTTTTAATTTAGGGTAGATTGACTTCAGTTTCACCCGCGCATCATCGACCTTAAACTGCCAATCGACGGTCCGCTGCCGGGCATTACTGTGCTCATGCCAAGCGGTCGTTTGTGCGCGGAGTTCCTCGACCGCTGCAAAACGACGACCCGTAACACATTGCCGAGTCATCGCACTCAGTTCGTTTTCGGCAATATTTAACCCACTGCCGTGCTTGGGGGTGTGGCAAAATTCCACCCGCTGTACCCACGATCGAGCCGTCGCCGGCTCAAAAGCCTCGTAGAAGGCACCTTTGGTGTGCGTGTTCAGATTGTCACAGACCCAGATCACCTTCTGCGCCGAGGGGTAGCGCGTACCCAGGAAGTGCGCCATTTCTTGGGCCCAGTCCACCTTGGTCCGTCGTTCGCGCACCGAGACGTGCCGCCAACCCACCAAGGGTTCACAGAACATAAAAAGGCTGGCGGTGCCCGCCCGCTCGTACTCATAATCTACCCGACGCGGATGCTTGAGCGTCCCGGCGATGGGTATGCGCGTTTCCTTCAACAACTGGATCGGTTGCTCATCCATGCAGAGCACGGGATAGCGAGGATCATAGAGCCGGGCGTAGACGTCGAGTACTTCCTCCATACTGGCGGCGAATTCGGCATCGGCATCCGGCGGAATCACCCAATAGGCGATCTTCCTCGTGGTGAAGTGATTTTTTTTAGTGTCCTACGCAGCGTCTCGTGGCTTACCGTCTCGACAATGTCTAACGTGATGGCCTGTTCCGCGAGCAGGCGTAGGGTCCAATTGGCGAATCCTGGTGGCGGTGGTCCCAGCCGCAAGGCAATGATCTGGGCTTCTTGATGGCCGTCGAGAATCTTGCCACGCACGCGCTGCTTCGGCCGGCCGTTGAGGGTGATCTCAAACCCTTCCGTCACAAAACGCTCCCGAATGTTTTCGATGGTTTTCGTGCGACAGTCGAGGGCGTTCGCGATCGCCGCATCGGTCCAGTGAGATCCATCTGCATCGGTCTTGAGCAGAACGCGCGCACGAAGCACCCTCTGGGCCGATACCCGTGGTTTCTTGACCAGACGGTTCAACAGGTCTCGCTCACTCTCCGTTAGCCGAACAACATACTTTTTTTGCATCGCCCAACCCTCCTTCGTTGAGCGTACCTTGCCTAAAATTGTCCGTGAACGCTACCCTAAATTAGAAGTGTGACAAAGCACTAGCCTGATCTGACTTTTTTAAGATCTTTTGCATCAATTAGTTATAAGAATACATTGGCATGATCAGCATTACTTGTCGCACACCACCCCTGAAACAGGCAGACAGCGCATGTTCGATGGACTCATCAAACTCGCGAAACCCGTATCAAAGTTGGTTCATGACGGGCAGCATCCTGATAAGGCGCACCTTGGCGCGCTGCCAGGCCGTGCTGTTCGGGTCATGGTCGTATTGCTCTATCTTCCCGTTGGTTTCGGTGACCCAGTAGAGATCCCCATCTGCGTCCAACAGGACCCGATAACTATATTGTGGCAGCACACCCTCGTCCATGTAGGCAATCACCTGGGCAGCCAGATCCGGACTCTCGATGTAAAGTCCCGCCTCGGTATTGATGTCTCCCGAGCGCGGATCGAGATTAAGGCTGCCAATGAATACGTCCTTGCGGTCGAACACCATGACTTTGTTATGCAGTGTCGACTGAGAGGAACCCGATAGGTAGAAGGTCCGCTTTTTGACCGCCGGGTCGGAACGCAGCTCATAGAGCTCCACGCCGGCTGCAATGAGTTCGTCGCGGTGCTCTGCATGGCCGGCGTGGGCGGCCAGCACGTCGTTGGAGGCCAGGGAGTTGGTCAGCACCCGGATTCGGACCCCCCGGTCATGCAAACGCTTCACGGCCGCAAGTCCCCGTTCACGGACCACCAGATAGGGCACCTCGATCAGCAACTCGCTGTTGAGGCGCTCGATGCGCCGGTAGAAACTTTCCGTCATCGTGGTCGTGCGCCCGTATTGCTTGATCTCATTCGGGTCGTCGAAGATCATGTGGCCCGGTGCCCAAATGAGGGTGTCGAAGATCGCCGTCAACTCCGACTTGAGGCCAGCCACATCCTGATCGAGCGGGTAGGGGTAGGGTTCTTTGGCGATCTGTTCGTGCCCGGTTTGCACCACCCTCCGCAGATCGGCCTCGGTGGCGGGCCGATCCACTATCGCCCGGATCGGCACCGCCCAATCACTGTTCCAAAAATGATCAAACACGCCGGAGGCCTCCCGCACCACCGGTCCGCCCGCGGCCACGTCCAAGTCGCGGAAGTTGACCTGCTGATGGACTTCGAAATAGTGGTTGCCGATGTTGCGACCGCCGATGATTGTGACCGCGTTGTCCATAACGAAGAGCTTGTTGTGCATGCGGTGGTTGACGCGATCGAAGTCGGCGATGAAGTCCAGCAAATGCGCCGAACGATGGACGAAGGGATTGAAGAGACGGATTTCGATGTTCGGGTGCGCATCCAGGGCGGCGACGACGGCGTCACGGCCCTTGAGGTTCAGATCATCCACCAGGATGCGTACCCGCACGCCGCGATCGGCGGCCCGAACTAGGCGTTCGGCCAGGATCCGGCCGGTGGCGTCCGCGTCCCAGCTGAAATACTGCAAATCCAGGGTCTTTTCCGCCAGCTCGGTCATCACAATCCGCGCGGTAAACGCCCGGGACCCATCGGGGAAGATCGCGAAACCCGACTGGCCTGGGTGACTCGCGGCCGCCTTCTCGAAGTAGGCCCCAATCGCGGTGCTGGCGTAATCCGGGAAGGCCGTAGAGGGTGTGCGGGGGTAATCTTTCGGCACGCTGGCACAGCCGGTGAAGAGCACGTCCACCACCATCAGCAGCATACATGTTCGAACAAGCACGGAAGCGCGCATGGCTGCCCACTTGAGCGGATGGGGCACCGAAGATTCAAACTCCGGTTTAAGGTATATAGCACTCCCATACAGGTTGTGGAATTCACAAATATCATTCCAAAGATACTATAGGTAGTGCCTGAGCGTCTTGTAAGCGAAAGTCCTGGATAGTTATCTCTCGTGTAGATCACTTTCCCTCCTGATGTGATCACATAAGCCTCGCTCTGCTGAACGAGGTCGGCGTCCGCGGCAATCCCGCCGGACCATGCCGCCGTTTTGCGCTATAGTCTTCCAACGGATTATCCGGACATCAAAATGAACCAAATTCCAATTTTAGTGTCTGAGGTATTATAGAAGTTACATATCAATATTTATATAGAGTGAGGGATACTATCATGAACGCGGAGTGGATGTTAGATGCTCGTAAAATACCGGATGAAGTCATGAATTATCTACGGCGCATTGCGGTTCAAGCGGTGGAAGAAAAACACTATAGTCCAGAAGTGGCTGCGGACTTTTTAAACATCAGTCGAAGCAGTATTTATGATTGGATACATAAATATCGTGAAGAAGGCGAGGACGCTTTAGAGACGAAGAAAGCCCCAGGTGCTCCCTTAGTCATCACTCTGGAGATGGATCAATGGTTAAGGAAAACCATTTTAACTTCAACACCGGAAGCACACGGTTATGACACGGTATTATGGACTTTAGAGATTATGGTTGATTTGTTGAAAAAACAGTTTGGTGTTTGGGTTTCAGATTCGATCGTGGCTTTACATCTGCATGAAATGAAATTAAGTAGTCAAGTCCCGTGCTATCAAGCCCGACAACAAGATCCGCAAAAAGTGGAAGATTTTATTAATCACAAATTTCCTTTGATTCAAAGAGTTGCAGAAAGAATGGGAGCGGATATTGCTTTTGAGGATGAAGCAGGGATCGGTATTCGGACGCGGTCAGGTCGGACATGGGGTGAGGTCAACAAGACGCCGGTGGTCACGGTGAACAAGCAGCGGGGTGGTTATAATGTCTTGTCTGCTATTACAGCGGCAGGCGAATTAACGTTTGATATTGAAGAAAAGAGTATTGATGGGAAGCGTTATATTGAATTTCTTGAAAAGCTGTTAGCGGGTCGCACTCGTCCGTTAATCGTGATCGCTGACAATGCGACGTTTCATCGTTCCAAAGAAGTGAGAGAGTTTGTCCGAGGACACCGTCATCAAATCCGGATGTTCTTTTTTCCTCCCTATGCTCCCAAACTCAACCCTGATGAACAAGTCTGGAATCAGATTAAACATCGCAATTTAGAAAAAGAGCCGATCAAAAATAAATCCGATTTAAACCGAAGGATCGATGGTTTGCTTCGGTCCTTGAAGGAAAAAGCTGACAAGGTTCGATCTTTCTTTCAACTGAATGATACTAAATACGCTGCAATTCCAGAACCCGCTTAATATCCGATTTCCGGATATCAATTAGGAAGACAATATCAATGTCTCCCCTTACGGTATTTCTCCAACTCAGCTCCAAACCAATCGGCGCTTTTCACTGCTGGATCTGAACCACACTTGACTTGATAGGCTTGGCCAGTGATGTTGCTTTCTGATGCAGCCCTTTCGATAAAGGCTTCAGAAGACGGCACCAGCCCTTTCCCCAGCAGATACTGGTATTTCTGGCTTAGATGGCTCGCTGCCTCACTCGAACCATGCCAAGTTCCATTTCGATAAAATCGACACCCGGATGCCTGTAAATACGAAAACAGATGTGCAATCTCGAGCTTTGTCGCAGGCGTTGGCTCACCTGCAAAACTCACGCTGGTTAACAGTGCGGCAAAAATCAGGGAAAATTGCTTCATATATCACGTTGAGAGGGTAGGCGCTCTCGCAGATACCGCACAACACATTCTTCAGAAAAGCGATAGGAAAGTCAATTAGTACTACATTGTAGTTCATCTGTAAAAGGGAGCTTTTCGAACTCCGCCCAAATGGTACCCCAAATGCCGCTCTCCCGCCAGCGTACGAGTTGTGCAGGGTGTGATTCAAAGTGATGCAGGCCCCATAATACGGCATGATCTGCTGATACCACTTGAGGAGACCTTCCATGCTCACCCTTGACTGCAACGAAACCTTGATCGAGCGCCTCGATCGTCATCCCGTCTTGCGCAGCCGGGTAGAAAGCCTGTTGCGGGTGGTCGAAGATGCCGAGGGTGACTGTGAAAAAGCCGATGCGGCAGAACGGCGGATGATTGAAGAACTACGCCAGATGGGTCACGAAGCGCTGACGGCTTGGGCGGAACGGGGGGTAGAGAAGCAAACGGTGTGGACTCAAGCGGAGCCGGATTGGCGGCCGGGGGGTAAAAAAACTAGCACGGCAAACTTAGCTAGAGGGTCTAAAGGGGCATCCTGACTGGAGAAGCAAGTGGGAGAGACGCGATGGCCAGAATCACGTCAAGGCCGCCACCGATGCAGACGCTAGCATTAACCTGCTTGAACCGGCGCTGTCCAGCGTGTGGAGGACCCCTTTGGTTTGCCTATGAGAATCACCGGACGATCACGACCTTGGAAGGGGTGATCGCCGTGAAATTGCAAATCCGGCGCTGTGTGAATCGGGCCTGTGCGTTTTACCATCGGCCGTACCGACCGGAATTGGAGGGGCGGCTGGCGCTGCCGCATCACGAGTTTGGTTTGGATGTGATCGCCTGGGTTGGCGCCCGCCGCTATCAGGACCATCGCACCGTGGCCGAAATTCATCAAGCACTCACCGGACAGGGGGTCAGGATCGCCTTGCGGACGGTTGATGCGTTGTTACAACGTTATGAGGAGTGGGTGAGCGTGACTTTGGCCTCACCGGAGCGACGAACTCGGTTGCGCCAGCAAGGCCGACTGATCCTCGCCATTGATGGTTTGCAACCGGACAAGGGCCACAAAGTGCTCTGGGTGGTACGGGAGGTGTTATCGGGAGACGTCCTGTTGGCCCGTAGCCTGTTGGCGTCCGGTCGTGATGATCTGAGTGCGTTGTTGCGGTCGGCGGTCGCGGACTTAGATGACCTTCCGGTGGTCGGGGTGGTCAGTGATGGTCAAATGGCGTTACGGCAAGCCGTAGCCCAGGTCTTTCCTCACATGCCGCATCAGCTCTGCCAGTTCCATTATCTACGGGAAGCGGGACGGCCGATTTGGGAAGCCATTAGCCTCTTAGGCTTTCTGGTCCGTCCCTCAGGATTCTCCTCATCGTGTGCTTTGGCGGCTCACAGCGTGGAGCCTCCTGAGGGACTCCCGGAACTGTCAAACTTTTACTGTCTCCCCGGCAGAGCCAGGGGTTTACCCAATGTAATCAGGAATCCCACATGGCTTGGAATCGTCGGTACAGCTTAAGGAGCTACGTCCGATCCGCGTTATGGATCGTCCCGGTCTTAGCCCTGATCATTCAGTTCGTGATGAAGCGCCTGGCTGAAAACCTTGGTGCTTGGATGGTGAGTCAGGGGTTTTATGACCTGCAGACCGGTTTTTTTGCCGTCAACACCGCTGAGGCGCATGCGATCCTGGATCGCATCTTTAACTTGAACCTGTCGTGTCTGGTGTTCACCTTCGGCTCCCTGCTCGTGGCCATCCAGGTTGCCGGCGGGCAGTACACGCCGAGGATCATCGCCACCACCTTGCTGCGTGACAAGGTGATCCGCTGGATCATCGGGCTGTTTGTGTTCACCCTGCTCTGGGCCCATCGAACGATGGTCCAACTGGGTCAGGGCACCCAAGTCCCCCAATTTCAGGTTTTCCTGGCCACGCTCTTCGGGCTGGCCGCGCTCATCGCCTTCATCGTCCTGATCGATTATTCCGCCAAATTATTGCGTCCGGTCAGCCTCGTGAGGCGCATCGGCGAGCAGGGCGTCGCTGTCATCGACAGAGCCTATCCTTATCCGACCCAGGACCTGCCGTCGGACACGGCGCCGCCCGGCAAGCACCGGTGGGGGGTTCTGTCCTGGAGATCGCGGGGCGAGGCCATCGATTCGAGACCCGCCACGAAGCACGGTCCGCCCGATCGCGTCATCTATCATCAGGACAAATCCGCCATCGTGTTGGCCGTGAACCTGCGAAGGTTGATGGCTGAGGCGCAACAGGCCAACGGCGTCATTGAATGCGCGGTGCAGGTGGGCGATTTCATCGGGGTCGACGAACCGCTGTTTTATTGGTATGGCAAGGGCGCCATCGATGCTCGGCGGTTGCGCGACCTGGTCGCGCTGGGCTCGGAGCGCACCATGGAGCAGGACCCGATGTTTGCGTTTCGCATCGAGGTCGATATCGCGTTGAAGGCCCTGTCGCCGGCGATCAACGACCCGACCACCGCCGTGCTCGCCATAGATCAATTGCATCGCCTGTTACGCCGGGTCGGCAGGCGATCACTGAGAGATTATGAGATCCTGGACAAGACCGGGCGGCCGCGTCTGATCTTTTGCACGCCGAACTGGGAGGATTTTGTCCATGTCAGTTTCCGGGAAATCCGGCATTGCGGCGCCGGCAGTTTGCAAATCGAACGGCGTCTGCGGGCCATGATCGAGAATCTCACCCTGACGCTGCCCGAACATCGCCATCCGGCGTTGCTGGTGGAATTGGATCTGCTCGATCGTGCGATTGTACGGCAGCACGGCTTCGATGAGGACGTCGCGCTGGCCCGTATTCCTGATTCGCAGGGGCTGGGTGGGGCATCGAGCGCGAAGGCGTAGCACGAAGCGGCGGTATCAAAACCCAGCCTGCCATGCGCTACCAGGGCAACCACACGGCCCAGGTCGAGGCGGACCTCCGCAAAGCTGCCAGCCTTTGCTGGCTCAGGACGCCTTGATCTCGTTCGAAAGCGGCTGGCCAGCGGCGAATTCGGACGCGCTGCGCAGCGTCGTCTCGCAGATCGTCGTGATCGCCTCCTGGGTGAAGAAGGCCTGATGGCCGGTAACGATGACATTGGGGAAAGATAGCAGGCGCTGGAACACGTCATCGGTAATGATAGTGCTCGACAAGTCGCGGAAAAACAGATCGGCCTCCTGCTCGTAAACATCCAGCGCCAGGCCCCCCAATTGGCCGCTTTTCAGGGCTTCGATGACTGCTTCGGTATCGATCAAGCCCCCGCGGCTGGTGTTGACGAGCAGCGCGCCCCGTTTCGCCCGCGCGAGCGTGTCCGCATTGATGATGTGATGCGTTTCCGGCGTTAGCGGGCAATGCAGGGAAACGATATCGGCCCGGGTGCCGATTTCCCCGGGTTCGGCATAGCGGGCGCCGAGGGCCGTAAACGCCTCCGATGGAAACTTGTCGTAGCCGATCACGTCGCAACCGAAGCCCAGCATGATCTTGGCGAACACGGTGCCGATCTTGCCGGTTCCCACCACGGCCACCGTCTTGCCGTGGAGATCGAACCCCATCAACCCGTCCAGCGCGAAGTTCGAATCGCGGGTTCGATTGTAGGCGCGATGAATCTTGCGGTTGATCGCCAGCAACAACGCCACAGCGTGCTCGGCCACCGAATGGGGCGAATAGCTGACCACCCGGACGACCTTGAGTCCCAACGGCCCGGCGGCCTTCAGGTCGACGTTGTTGAAGCCGGTGCAACGCAACGCCACCAGGCGCGTACCACCGGCGGCGAGCGCCTGGAGCACCTCGGCATCCGCCCGGTCGTTGACAAAAATACAAACCGCGTCGTAACCGGCAGCCAAGCCGACCGATTCACGGTCGAGGGACTCATCGAAATAGCGCAGTTGATGCCCGGCGCTGGCATTAGCGGCATTCAAGAACTCGCGGTCATAGCGCTGGGCGCTGAATACGGCAATCTTCATCCGGGCATCTCCGATACACAAGGGGTATGAAATACGGTTCCGCCTGACACGGGCAGGACGCGCGTCAGCCGCTCAGCAACG
>ENA-UOWG01003804-UOWG01003804.1-activated-sludge-metagenome-genome-assembly--contig:-NODE-3804-length-11096-cov-5.754551_pt1 | contig 11096 bp, 9 predicted proteins | sample MGYA00238147_ERZ761563 | MGnify/ENA primary metagenome ERZ761563 (study PRJEB28884, sample SAMN05720216) | anaerobic digester metagenome | isolation source: active sludge of municipal... | reverse complement strand
GCGCGCTACGTCGCCAAGAACGTCGTCGCCGCCGGTCTCGCGGAGCGCTGCGAGCTCGAGCTCGCCTACGCGATCGGCGTGCCATTCCCCGTCTCCGTGATGGTGGAGACCTTCGGCACCTCCACGGTCCCGGAGGAGCGCATCGCCGCGGCGGTGAAGAAGGTCTTCGACCTCTCCCCCGGCGGCATCATCCGCGAGCTCGACCTCAAGAAGCCGATCTACCTCCGCACCGCCGCCTACGGCCACTTCGGCCGCGACCACTTCAGCTGGGAGCGCACCGACCGCGTCGAGGATCTCAAGAAGGCGCTCTAGGAAAAAAAGGGGGGAGCGCCCGCGAGCCCCTGGCCCGCGCCCTCCCCCGCGCGCGGCGGCGCCGAAAGCCGCCGCGGCTCCCCCTCGGGCGGGCTTCCCTCGCCGCGGGGCGTCCCTCAGGCGGCGGTCCCTTCCGGGCCCGCCGCCCCAGGAAGGCCCGGGCGGCTCGGGCGATCCCGCCCTGCCCCCACGCAGCTCCTCGCGCTCGCGGCGCTTGCGCGCCCGGGGCTGGCGGCCTAGCATTGAGGCATGAGCGCCGCAACCAGTGTCCTCTCCGCGCCGCGCAAGGCCCGCGCGTGAGCCGGGTCTCCGCCGCGAACGCCCAGGCGGTCTCGGCCTTCCTCCAGGCCCTGCGCGCTGCTCCGCCCAAGCTCGCCCAGTCGCGGCTCCTCAACACCGCCGACCGCGACCTCGCCGTCCTCCTCTCCGCCGCCTCGGAGGAGGATCTCCGCGAGGTCCTCGCCTTCGTCGGCGCCGCCAAGGAACAGCGCGTCCGCGAGGAGCTCGTCCGCATGGCCCACGTGCGCCTCCCCCCGGAGACCATAGCCCGCCTTGCGGAGCACCTTGCCGCCCACGTCTCGGGCGACAGACCCCTCGGCCCCGCCTCCCGCTACTTCCGGCCCCATACGGGCTGACTGCCGCCCCGTCCCCCGGCGCGGCCTCCGGCTACTTCGCCTCGACGCCCGAGTCCAGTCCGGGATCGTAGACCGACACGCGGTTCCGCCCCAGGGCCTTGGAGCGGTACATCGCCGCGTCGGCGCGGCGGGAGAGCGCGGTCTCGTCCTCGCCGTCGTCGGGAAAGAGGGCTATGCCGATGCTGGCGGAGACGCGCAGCTCTTCCCCCTCGACCAGGAAGGGCAGCTCCATCGCGGCCCTGGCCTTCTCCGCGGCCGCCGCCGCCCTGGCCCTGTCCTCGATGTCCAGGAGGAAGAGGACGAACTCGTCGCCGCCGATCCGCCCCGCGCTGTCGGAGGCCCTGATCGCGGCCTTGAGGCGCCTCGCGGCCTCCGTGAGGAGGAGGTCGCCCGCCCGGTGCCCGTGGATGTCGTTCACTTCCTTGAAATGGTCCAGGTCCAGGAAGACCAGGGCCAGCCTGGTCCCCTCCCTCCGGCACAGGGCCATGGCCTGGCCCAGGCGGTCCGAGAAGAGTCCCCTGTTGGGCAGGTCGGTGAGGCCGTCGTGCTGGGCCAGGTGGCGGAAGCGCTGCTCCCGCCGCTCCAGCTCGAGCTCGGCGTTCTTCAGGTCCGTCACGTCCAGGGTGACGCCCAGGATGGCCTTCTTGCCCGTGTCGGGGCGCCGGTAGGGCATCTTGATCGTCTGGAACCAGCCGGGGCTCCCGTCCACCCTCCTGCCGGGATGGTTGTCGATGCGCAGCGGCTTCCCGCTCTCCAGGACCTGCCGGTCCTCGGCCCTCCAGGCTTCCATCTCCTCCGCGGAGCCGCCGCAGTCGGCGTCGGTGAGTCCCTTCACCCGCTCCGGCGGCACGCCGAAGGCCGAGGCCATCCAGCGGTTGGCCAGGAGGTAGCGGCCCCTGGCGTCCTTCACAAAGACATAGGCCGGCATCGCGTCCAGGACGAAGCGCAGGTGCTTGAGATAGTTGCGCTGGGCCAGGCTCCACAGGAGCCAGAGGAGGGACAGGACGGCGAAGGCCCCTGTCGCCCAGGCCAGGGGCCGCGGGTCGGCGGCGGTCCGCGCCTCGATCGCGATGTGGGCGTTCACGGCGGCCTGGACTTCCTGCGGACTCAGGCTCCGGACGCCGCGGTCCAGGATGTCCTTCAGCAGTGGCTCGCCCTTGGCCACCCCCATCCTGAACTCGTTCACCAAGCCGGGCAGCTGGCCCGAGATCCTGAGGTTGAAGAGGCCTTCCTTCCTGATGACATAGGCCGCCATCGTCAGGGAGCGCAGGGTCATGTCCGCCTCGCCGGAATCCACCAGCCGCAGCGCCTCCCGCTCGGAGTCGACCGTGACGACCTCCAGGTTCGGATAGCGGGCCCTCACCAGCTCCTCGACGGAGGTGCCGGCAGGCAGGGCGATCCTCTCGCCGGAAAGCCGGGCGGGGTCGGCTATGTAGTCGTGCCCGTTCCTGGTGATGAAGACGTTGGGATCGCTGAAGTAGGGTTCGGTGAAGACGAGCCAGCCCTCGCGCTCCGGAGAGGCGTTCAGGAAGGCGAGGGCCAGGCAGGCCCCGGTCTTGGAAGCCTCGAGGCTCTCCGCCCAGTCCCTGGTCCGCAGCAGGCGGAACTCCACCCCGGAGCGGGCCGCGATGAGCCTGACCAGGTCCGCCGCGATGCCCGCGTACTCGCCCTTTTCGTCCAGGTACTCGTAGGGCTCCCAGTCGCTGTCGACGCAGAGGGGGACCGGCCCGAGCCGCTCAAGGTAGGCGCGCTCCGCCTCGCTCAGAGAGGGAGGCTGCTGCCGGAAAGCCGGCGCCTCCCTGGCCGGGGCCTCCCGGCAGTCCAGGAGGAGGAGGCTCGAGCAGAGAGCCGCGGCCAGGGAAAGCCTTGACGACGGGCGCTTGCCCGCTGCCCAGGAACGGCGTGAACGCATTGGGGGATTCTCCTCGGTCGTATCCGCGAGGTCAAGCTCCAAGCCCAGGGCGCCGCGGGGAGCGGCGCGGGTCGCCCACGATGGTTCGCCGAGCTGCGGAGCCGCGTGCCGCCGGATGGCCCTTGACGAAAGCGCATCTCAGACGTATTCTTGCAACCGGTTGCAGAGCATGAAGCCCAAACTCGCGTCCATAGCGGACCTCGCCAAGCTGGCCGGCGTCTCCAAGTCGACCGTCTCCCGCGCCCTCTCCGGCAGCCCCCTCGTCGGCGCGGAGACCAGGGAGCGCATCGAGGCCCTGGCCCGGGAGCACGGCTTCCGCCCCAACCTCCCCGCCCGCTACCTGAGCCTGGGCTCCAGCCGCTCCGTCGCCTTCGTCACCTCCGACTGCTCGCCCTGCGGCGCCGGCTCAGGCTCGGCCGACCTCTTCAACCTGGAGATCATGGGCGGCGTGGCCCAGGGCCTCCGCGAACTCGGCTACGACATGCTCGCCCTCTACGTCGAGCCCGGCGACGAGGGCTGGATCGCCGACTACCTCGACTCGGGCCTCGTCGCCGGCTTCATCCTCATGACCTACGAGCAGAAGTCCCGCCGCCTCGAGCTGCTCGCGGAGCGGGAGGCCCCCTTCATCGCCTGGGGCATCGGCGAGGGGCGCTACTGTTCCGTGACCGGGGACAACGCCTCGGGCGGCCGACTCGCGGCGGACAGGCTCCTGGGACGGGGGGCGAGGCGGATCGCCTTCCTCGGCGGCCCCGAGGACGACCTCGAGTCCGGGGAGCGGCGGCGCGGCTTCTCCGAGCTCCTGTCCGAGGCCGGCCTTCCCCTCGAGAGCGAGCGCCTCGTTTTCGGCGACTACTCCGAGGAATCGGGAGCCCTCGCGATGGAGCGCCTCCTCAAGGCAGACCCGAAGCTCGACGCGGTCTTCGCCGCGAGCGACCTCATGGCCATCGGAGCCATGCGCGTCCTCAAGGCCAGGGGCCTGCGGATACCCGAGGACGTCGCCGTCGTCGGCTACGACGACCTCCGCCTAGCGGCCTACGTGAGCCCCTCGCTCACGACCATCAGCCAGCACATCTCGCTGACCGGCAAGCTCCTCGCGCGCGACCTCGTCGCCTTCCTCGGAAGCGGCGTCGTCACGAACCGCGTCGTGCCCGTGGAGCTCGTCGCCCGCGATTCGGCCTAGGTTTTTTTTGGCACCGGAATGCAACCGGTTGCATTTATCGAATGTAAAGGAGAAGACCATGGGCATCCTGGGGAAAATCGGCATCGGCCACGCGGAGTTCCTCGCCGAGGACTGGCTGCCCCGCGAGGAGCGGGAATATGCCGCCTACAGAGCCTTCGACGAGGCGCGGCGCCGGGCCAGGCTGCGCCGCCTCGCCTCCTGGGCCGCCCGGATAGGCCGCGCCCTCGGCCGAATCGGCGGCCCCGGCTTCCCGGGCGGCCCCGACAACGACGCGCGGCCAGGCTTTGACGAGGCGCCGCCTGAGACCAGCCGCTTCGTCGGCACCTGGGACGAGGAGCGCGGCTACAGGCGCGGCCTGCCGCCCCTCTCCAGGCGGAGGAAGGCCGAGTTCGTCCGCCGCCTCCTCTCCTGCCCGCCTGACACCCTGCCTTCCCCGCCCTTCCGCCGGGGCTCGGGCGGCCTCTACCTCGTGGGGGGCGAAGCCTCCCTCCTCGCCCTGGAGCTCCGCCGCAGCCTCGGCTTCTAGGCCCTCTCGCCTGCACGCGATCGGGCGCTCCGCCGCCGCTACGGCCTATGAGGAATTCGTCGCGTCGACCGGCCTTCGCCCTGGCGCGCCTCCGCCTCCTCGAATAGAATCGACGGCGCACAAGGAGCCCCGATGTCCTCGAAGCGCCGCCCCCTCCTCGCCCTCCTCCTCGCCGGTCTCGCCGCCGCCCCGCTCGCGGCCCTGGAGAACCTGGACCGGGCCGCCTTGGAAAAGGGCGCCGCCCTCGCGGAGGTCTCCTTCCTCGCCGCCCCCTACGACGCGGAGCGGCCCTTCCCCGATCCAGCCGATCCGGGCTTCGCCCCCTACGCGGAAGGCCCCCTCGCCGCGAGCCCCGAGGGGCGGAGGAGCTACTGCCTCAAGGCCTCCTTCCTCCTCGAGGAAGGAGCGGGGCCCGTCTCCCTCATCCTCCCGCCCAGCGACTACCCCTTCGCCCTGAGCCTCAACGGCCACCTCCTCCTTGAGGTCGGCCTCCACCGCGAACGCTACGTCTCCAACATCTTCCTCTCGACGGCTCTCCGCCTGCCCGAGGCCCTCCTCTCGCCGCCGGGCGGACCCAACGAGCTCCTCGTCGCCTTCTATCCCCTCCAGGGCGACGAGGACTACCCCCTCGAGTTCCCCCGCCTCGCGACGCCCCTCAAGGCGACGGGCTCGGTCTTCCTCAGGAACTTCCTCAGGGTCGAGATGGTGACGGCCTCCTCCTTCGCCGCCCTCATCCTGGCCCTCTACTTCTTCTTCCTCGCCCTCTCGGGGCGGGAGCGCCTCTCCTACGCCTTCTTCGCCCTCCTCTGCCTCTCCTTCGCGGCGGCCTACCTGGAGATCAGCCTCCAGACCGACGCCCTCCCCGAGCTCCTCCTCAAGAAGATCTCCAAGACCGGCTTCCTAGGCATGCTCTTCTTCTTCCCCGCCTTCGTCGCCGCCTACACGGGCCGCCCCCGCGCGCGCAAGCCCATCCTCCTGGCCTGGGGCGGGATTGGCCTCGCCTTAAGCCTCGCCTTCCTCTTCGCGAAGGACAAGCTCGGCGTCGACCGCGTCTTCGGCCCGGCCATGACCTTCGAGTTCATCCTCGCCCTGGGCGGCTCCATCGCCCTCCTCGCCATCTCGGCCTTCAAGGACCGCAGGCAGGGCTCGGCCATCCTCCTGGGCGGCGCCCTCCTCTCCGTCGCGGCGAGCGGCACGGACATCGTCGCGATCTCCGGCGGCAAGCTCCCCTACCTCTACTTCACGCCCTACGGCTTCCTGGGCGTCGTCGTCGTCATCTTCGTCGTCCTCGCGAAGGAGCAGGTCTCCGTCGCCGAGGAGTCGCGGCGCCAGGCCGCCCTCCTCAAGGAGCGCAGCGCTGAGGAGGGCCGGACGATGGAGAAGGTCCGCGACCTCTCCGCGAGCCTCGTGGAGGCCGAGCGCGAGCTCAAGGCGGCGACCGACGAGGCGGAGCGCCTCATCGCGGAGAGCGCCGCCGCGACGCGGCGCGCGGCCGCGGAGTCGAGCGAGCGGGCCGGCGAGGCGGGCAGGGTCGCCGCCCTCCTCGCCGAGCAGATCGAGCGCTCCGCCTCGCGCATCCCGGAGGCCGTGCGCGGCCAGACCGAGTTCGCGGAGAGCGTCACCTCCACCCTCTCCGCGATGAACCAGAGCATCGAGGCCCTGTCCAAGGAGGCCCTGGGCGGAGCCGCCGCCTCGGAGGGCCTCGCCAAGCGGGGCGACGAGGCGGCCAGGGTCGTCGCGGACTCCAAGAGCGCCGCCGCCTCCATCTCCGGCGCCGCGGCCTATCTCCGCGAGGTCATCGGCCAGGTCGGCGACCTCGCGGACAAGACCAACACCCTCGCGATCAACACCGCGATCGAGGCCGCCCGCGCGGGCCAGGCCGGCCGCGGCTTCGCCGTCATCGCGACGGCCATCCGCGCCCTGGCCGCGGAGTCGAGCGAACGCCTGGCCGCGACGGCCTCCCGCCTCGCCGAGCTCGAGGAGGCCGTGCGCAAGAACGAGTCGGCCTCCACGCGGGTGGAGGCGGGCCTCTCCGGCATCATCGGCTCCGGCCGCGAGACCGCGAGGGTCATCGGCCGCATCTCGGAGGGCATCCTCGAGCGGCGCGAGGAGTCCAAGCGCCTCGTGGAGGAGGCGCGCCGCCTCCTCGAGGACACGCGCGCCGTGGAGGAGCTCTTCGGCCGCGCCCTCGCGGAAAACGCGGAGGCGCGCAACCGCGTCTCCGGCCTGGCCGAGTCCTTCGCCTCGATGGAGCGCCTCCTCGTCGCGGAGGCCGAGCGGGGCGGCCGCCTGGAGGCGGCCGTAGCCCGCGTCCTGGGCGTCGCGGCCCGCGACCGCGAGATCGTCGCGGGGCTCGAGAGCATCGTACGAGGCTCCTGAGGCCCGGCCCCCTGCCGGACAACTTCACCCTCTCCCTCTACAAGGTCGCCCCCTACAAGGGCTGCGCCCACGGCTGCCGCTACTGCGACGGCCGGGCGGAGAAGTACTACGTCGAAGGCGACTTCGAGCGCGACGTCGAGGTCCGCGACGCGGTCCCCGCCCGCTTCGCCGCCGAGCTCCCATCCGTCCGCGAGCGGGGCATGGTGGCCTTCGGCTCCGGCGTCACAGATCCCTACCAGCCCCTGGAGGCGGGACTCCGCCTCACGGGAGCCTGCGCCGAGGCCCTGGCCGCCGCCTGCGGAGAGAGGTCGGCGCCAGCCGAGAGCGGGCGGCCCGCGCCGACCGCCGCGGCGCCCTGCGCGACGATCCTTTCGAAGGCCGCCGCGCAAACCGGCCGCGGCCAGGGCGGAGGTGAAAGCGCCGAGCTCTTCGAGTCCGGTCCCTCGGCCCGGCCCCTCCCCGCCCTCGTGATGACCAAGTCGGCCCTCGCCCTCCGCGACCTCCCCGCCTGGCGGCGGGTCAACAAGGCCGCGGGCTTCGTCCTCCTCGTGTCGATCACGAGCCTGGACGAGGAGCTCCGCGAGGCCATGGAGCCGGGCGCCTCGAGCTTCGCCGAGCGCCTCGCCCTCCTCAAGGCCTTCAAGGAGGCGGGCTGCGCCGTCGGCGCCCTCGCCATGCCCTTCCTCCCTGGCCTCTCCGACGACGTCGCCTCCGTCGAGCGGCTCTACGAGGCCCTCGCCGCCGTCCCCGTGGATTTCGTCATGCCCGGCGGCCTCACCTTGAGGCCGGGCAGGCAGAAGGACTTCTACTTGAAGGCCCTCGAGGCCTACAGGCCCGGCCTCCTCCCATCCACGAAAGCCATCTTCGCGGAGGAGCGGGCCTCGGGCTCCCCGACGGCCGCGGCGCGGAAGGAGCTTTTCGCGCGGCTCGCGCCCATCCGGAACAAGTTCGGCCTGCCCTACCTCCTTCCGCACCGGGTCTTCGCGAGGCTCCTTCCGCCCCACGACGCCTTCCGCGTCCTCCTCCGCGACATGGCGGAGCTCTACGGCGAGCGACGCGTGGACACGGGCGCCCTCGTGAAAAGCGCGGAGGCCTACGACGCCTGGCTCCTTGGCCTCCGCCGCGAGTTCCGCCGCCGCCGGAGCCTCCCCAAGGACTGGCTGGAGGAGCGCTTCGCCGCCGCCCTGGCCGACGGCTCCCTCTACCGCCTCCTTGGCAATCCGCGCCTCGCCTCCTTCTCGGCCTCGGTCCTCGAGGAGGGGGCTCGGCTCGACTTCACGACCCTCAAGCTCGAATAAGGCTCGGCCGGAAGGCGCGAGGGGCTCGCGGGAAGCGCATGGGGGCTTGCGGCAGGCCTTTGCATTGCGCAATACTTGTAGCATGCAAGTTATCGTCGACTCCACGTCGGGCGAGGAGAGCCTCCGCGCCCTGCGGCGCGACCTCAGGCGCATCGAGCGGGCCCTGGAGCGCGGGCTCAGGGGCAGGACCCAGGCCGGCTGCTGCGGCATCGGCAAGGCCCAGTGCCACGCCCTCCTCGCCCTCCGCTCAGGTGGAAAGCCCCTTTCGGCCCTCGCGAAGGAACTCTCCGTGGAGGCGAGCACCCTCACGAGGACCCTCGACGGCCTCGAGGGCGCGGGCCTCGTCAGGCGCCACGGCTCGGGGGAGGATCGGCGGCGGCTCCTCGTGGAGGCGAGCGCGGCGGGCCGGGAGAAGATCGCTGAGGTGGACGGCGCCTGGAACGCCAGGCTGGCGGAGGCCCTGGAGCTGATCCCCGCGGACAAGCGCGGCCTCGTGGAGGAGGGCGTCGCCCTCCTGGCGGCCGCCCTCGCCCACGGACAGGAGGAGCCGTGCTGTTGAAGGCCCTTCCCGCCACGGCCGAACTCCAGGCCCGCCTCTCCCAGCCCTTCGTCGAGGGAAGCTTCGCGACGGCCCAGGGAGCCGTGCCGAGAATCTCGACTCGTCTGACCCTGAAGGACAGGCTCGGAGCCCTGCGCGTCCGCCTCAGCATCGGCCGCTCCTCCTACCGGATTCTCCCCGGCCTCTATGCCGCGGGCTCGCCCTCGCGGAGTTCGCCGGTTTTCGTGACGGCCAACTATAAACTCAGTTTCGATGCGTTAAAGCAAGCGCTTGCTGGCATTCATTCCTGGATTCTCGTCATCGACACTAGAGGCGTCAACGTCTGGTGCGCCGCAGGCAAGGGAAGCTTCGGCAACGAGGAGCTGGCACGACGGATCGCCTCCACCAGGCTCGCCCTCCATGTCGATCACCGTGAGCTCATCCTTCCCCAGCTCGCCGGCCCCGGCGTCTCGGCACCTCGCTTCGCGAAGGACCACGGCTGGCGCCTCCGCTTCGGCCCGGTGAGAGCCGCTGATATTCCGGCCTATCTCGCGGCCGGTCTCGCAAAGACAGAAGAGATGCGGAGGGTGCGCTTCTCTGCCCGCGACCGCCTCGTCCTCGCGCCCCTCGAGCTTGTAGCCGGCCTCAAGAAGCTCGCGCCCTGCCTCCTCCTCTTCCTGACGGCCGCCTTCCTCGCGGCCCCGAAAGATCCAGGCGCCGCCCTGGCGAGGAGCGCCTGGGCCTTCCTTCCCTTCGCCCTCGCCTATGCAGCCACCACCCTCCTGTTCCCCCTTCTACTCCCTGCCCTCCCGGGCAGGGCCTTCAGCCTCAAAGGCGCCATCCTGGGCCTGACGCTCGCCAGCCTGGCGATCCTCGCCTCAAAAGCGCCGCCCCTTCTCGCCCTCTCTTATCTCCTCGCCATGCCCGCCCTCTCAGGCTGGTTCGGCCTCCTCTTCACCGGTTCGACGACCTACACCTCCCTCTCGGGCGTGGAACTCGAGGTACGGGCGGCGAGGCTGCCCCTCCTGATCGCGGGGGCCGCCGGCCTGGGACTGAGGCTCGCTCTCCTGGCCGGACGTATATAAAGGAAGAAAGATGCCACGAACCCTGAAAAGCTGGAGCTATCTCGCCAACGGAACCACCCTCAGGCTCGAGGAGGAGCGCTGCGTCGGCTGCGGCCTCTGCCTCGAGGTCTGCCCCCACGGCGTCTTCAGCCTAAGGCAGGCCGCGGGGACTTCGACTATAGCCTCCGCGGAGCCCGCCGGCTCAGCCAAGGCCGCCATCGTCGCCCGCGAGTCTTGCATGGAATGCGGGGCCTGCGCGTGGAACTGCCCGTGCGGCGCCTTGAGCGTCAGGACTGGCGTGGGCTGCGCCGTGGCCGTCCTCAACGGCCGGAAGCGAGGCGGAAGCCCCGATTGCTGCTGCGACGAGGAAAGCGGCTGTTGCTAGAGTGTTTCACGTGAAACATTCACACGAAGAGAAGGCGTGGAAAAAAGAAAGGCCGCCCGGATGGGCGGCCTATTGTTTCACGTGGAACAATCTCAGTTTTCGGAATCGGTATCCTCATCCTTGGGCTCGGCGGGGCTCTCGGCCTCGTCGGCCTGCTCCACGGGGAGGCCTTCCTCCGAGGCGGCCTTCAGGGCGGCCGCCTCGGCGCCGTCGCCCTCGCTGCCGACCTCGGCCTCGGCCTCGCTCGCCAGGACTTCTTCCTCCTCGCGGATCAGCTTGTCGAGGCCGATCACGAAGTCGGGCTTGTCGATGTTGACGATCCTGACGCCGCGGGCGCCCTTGCCCTGGATGTTGACCGTATCGGCGGCGATCTTGAGGGTCTTGCCCTGGGAGGTGATCACCATCACGTCGTCGTTGTCCCGCACGGTGATGGCGCCGACGAGCTCGCCGGTCTTCTCGTCCGGAATGTAGATCATCTGGCCCCTGGTGGCGCGGCCGTGGACGGCGAAGTTGTCGAAGTCGGTGCGCTTGCCGTAGCCGTACTCGGAGAGGAGGAGGATCCGCTCCTCTGGCGTCACGCGGAGCATCGCGGTGAGCTCGTCTTCCTTCTCGAGCCTGATGCCCATCACGCCGCGGGAGGCGCGGCCCATCACGCGGACCTCGTCCTCCGTGATGCGGAGGGCCTGGCCCAGGCGGGTGACCAGGACGGCCTCGTCCTTGCCGGTCGTGAGGCAGGCGGAGACCAGGCGGTCGCCCTCGTCCAGGTTGATCGCGATGATGCCGCGGGTCTTGGCGTTGACGAACTCGTTCGTCGCCACCTTCTTCACGACGCCACGCAGGGTGCCCAAGAGGAGGTACTCGGTCTCC
>ENA-UOWG01003800-UOWG01003800.1-activated-sludge-metagenome-genome-assembly--contig:-NODE-3800-length-11103-cov-7.363324_pt1 | contig 11103 bp, 11 predicted proteins | sample MGYA00238147_ERZ761563 | MGnify/ENA primary metagenome ERZ761563 (study PRJEB28884, sample SAMN05720216) | anaerobic digester metagenome | isolation source: active sludge of municipal... | reverse complement strand
CCTACTGGTGGCTGGCCGAATTCCATTTCGATGGCCTGCGCGTCGATGCCGTCGCCTCGATGCTCTACCTCGATTACTCGCGCAAGGCGGGCGAGTGGCTACCCAACAAGTTCGGTGGCCGGGAGAATCTCGATGCCGTCGATTTCCTCAAGGATCTCAATGCGATGGTCCATGCCGAATTCCCTGGCGCGCTGACCATCGCCGAGGAATCGACGGCCTGGCCGCTGGTGTCGCGGCCAACCTACGTCGGCGGGCTTGGCTTCTCGATGAAATGGAACATGGGCTGGATGAACGACAGCCTGCGCTACTTCCAGCGCGATCCGATCTACCGGCGCTGGCACCACGACGAACTGACCTTCGGCCAGGTTTATGCCTACAGCGAGAATTACGTGCTGCCCTTCTCGCATGACGAGGTCGTGCACGGCAAGCGTTCACTGCTCGGCAAGATGCCGGGCGATGCCTGGCAGCGCTTTGCCAACCTGCGCCTGTTGCTCGCCTGGCAGGCCTGCACGCCGGGCAAGAAACTGATGTTCATGGGTTGCGAATTTGGCCAGCAGCGCGAATGGTCGGAAGCCCGGGAACTCGACTGGAGCCTGCTCGCCGATCCCGGCCACGCCAGCCTGCAACGGCTGGCCGGCGATCTGAACCGGCTCTATCGCGATGTGCCGGCGCTGCACGAACAGGATTTCACCAGCCTTGGTTTCGAGTGGATCGACTGCCACGACAGCGAACATTCGGTGCTGTCCTGGCTGCGCTGGGGGCGCGATGGCAGCTTTGTGGTCGTTGCGATCAACTTCACCCCGGTACCGCAAATGGCCTACCGACTCGGCGTCCCGGCAGCCGGACGCTATGTTGAGATCATCAACACCGATTCGGCTTTCTACGGCGGCAGCAACCTCGGCAACGGGGGGGCGCTCGACGCCTGCGTCGGCGAATGGATGAACCGTCCGGCCAATCTGGAAATCACGATTCCGCCGCTGGCGGCAGTGGTATTGCGGCTGGCGTGAACCCAAACGGATGAGCGGAGGCTGATCGATGGTCTTCATCGCCGCTTTCGTGGCGGTCGTCTTTCTCTATAGCCTTGTCTCGCGACGGCTGGAGAAGACGATCCTTACGGCACCGATTCTGTTCACTGTCGCCGGCGCGCTCACAAATTTTCTGCCCGGAGCCATGGGCGACTTTTTGCTCGACAAGCCGCGCCTGTTGTTGATTGCGGAGCTGGGTCTGGTCATGACGCTATTTACGGACGCTTCGCGCATCGGTCTGCAGATGTTGAAGGGGAACGCCAATCTGCCGGTGCGCCTGCTCAGCACAGGCATGTTGCTCACCATCGCCCTTGGTGCGCTATGCGGTGTGGTGGTTCTCGGGCAACTCTCGTGGTGGGAGGCATGCATTCTCGCGGCCATCCTGGCGCCGACTGACGCCGGACTGGGTGAGGTGATCGTGACCAGCCCGCGGGTGCCGCAACGAATACGAGAGGCACTCAATGTCGAAGCGGGACTCAATGACGGACTCGCGGTTCCTTTCCTGATGTTCTTCATCGCGCTGGCTGCGGTCCAGGAGGAGGGCATGGGCATCGAGGGTGTGCTCATGCAGTTTCTGGTCGAACAGCTGGGTTATGGCACCTTGATCGGGCTTGCGGTGGGGCTGGCAGGCGGCTGGTTGCTCGGGCTGGCCCGGCGCCGGCAGTGGATGGACGGACCAATGGCACAACTCGGGGTGTTGGCATTGCCGCTGGCCTGCGTGCTGGCTTCCGAAACAGCACACGCCAGCATGTTCATCGCCGCGTTCGTCGCCGGACTTGCTGTTCAGGCAGGTTTCCGGGAGGTGGGCAGGCATAGTGTCGAATTCGCCGAGGACTGGGGGCGGTTGTTCGATTTCTTCATCTTTTTTGTCTTCGGCCTGCTGGCCGCCCGCACTTTGGCGGATTTCACCGTTGCCATCGTGCTCTACGGCGCGCTGAGCCTGACGCTGATCCGCATGCTGCCGGTGGCCATCGCCTTGCGCGGTACCGGCCTGAGTCGCCAGACTGTGCTGTTCGTCGGCTGGTTCGGTCCGCGCGGGCTGGCGTCCATCGTGCTCGGGCTGGTTTACCTGGAAGCGGAATCGAAGCTTGCCGGCGAGCCGACCATCCGGCTCGCGGTCATCGCTACGGTGTTGCTCAGCATCTTCGTGCATGGCCTTAGCGCAGTACCGGGAATCAATCGCTACGCGTCGGCGGTCGCCGCGATGGACAAGGATGCTCCCGAACACCTGGTAATCGATGACGACAAGGCAGGTGCCGGGAGTACTTGAAGAAGCTTGCCTGGAAAGTGCCTTCGGGCGAGAAGCGGGCCGCTCAAATTTTGACCATTTCAGGCGTCGACCGCAACGCTAGCCGTGGCATGCGCTTTTTCGTATTGCCTGAGCAGGCACTGGTGGGTTGCGCAGCCCGCGAGGTCCAGACCCGGCGATGGCAGGCCGAAGAAGCGCAGGTCGCCGTCGATCAGGTCGGTGGCCTGATCCAGGGTTTCTTCGCCGTAGAGGGCGAGCAACGCTGCCTCGTGACGGTCCGGGTCGTCCATTTCGAGCAGGGTTTCAATGCAGCGATAGGTGCGGCGGCGGCCGCCGTCGAGTTGCGCGAACTGGCGGACCCATTCGCAGCCTTCGCGGGTCGCATCGCGGTCTCCGGCAGCAAGCGCCAGCATGGTCTTCAGTTCGCCGATGCGCAGATCGGCCCACAGTGAGCCGGCATCCGGCGCGAGGCCGATCAGTGCGGCGACCGGGCGTTCGTCGGCAAGGTTCAGTTCGTTCAGCGTATCGAGCAACTGACCGCACTGGTCGTCGTCGAGTTCGGCGAGATTGAGGATGGCCGGGCGGATGGCGGCGCCATTGCTGTTATTTTCCCATTCGAGATCGTCGATCGGGTAGATCTCCGACATGCCGGGCACCAGAATGCGGCAGGCATAGACGCCCAGATGGTCAAAGTCGGCCACATAGATGTCATGCCCATCGGCGTGAATGCGCCCGGCCAGCCAGGTGTAGTCGTCGGTCGTGCTGCCGTTTTCCAGGTCGTTGAAATTCCAGTCGACGAAATCGAAATCCGGCGTTTCGCCGAAGTAGTCCCAATGCACGATGCCGCTGGAGTCGACGAAATGGATTTCGATGTTCGGTGCGCTGGCCACTTCGTCGAGATCGAAGCCGGGCGGCGGGAAGCCGTCGAGGGCCTCTAGTGCGCGGCCTTGCAGCAGTTCGGTGAGGGCGCGTTCGAGGGCGATCTCGAAACGCGGATGGGCGCCGAAGCTGGCGAAAACCCCTTGGTCGTGCGGGTTGAGCATGGTCACGCAGATGACCGGATAGTTGCCGCCAAGCGAGGCATCCTTGACCAGAATGCCGAAACCGGCAGCACGCAAACCGGCAATGCCGGCGGCGATGGCCGGATAGCGGACGATGACATCTTCCGGCACATCCGGCAGGCACAGGCCTTCGGCGATCACCTTGAACTTGACGTGGCGTTCGAGAATTTCCGACAGCGCCTGGGCGCGCGCCTCGGCCTGCGTGTTGCCGGCCGACATGCCGTTGCTGACATAGAGGTTGCTGATGACATTGACTGGGAAGCAGACCTCGGCGCCGTCACGTTGGCGCACGTAGGGAATGGCGCAGATGCCGCGCTCGTAGTTGCCGGTGTTCATGTCGATCAGCGCCTCGGCCGGGATGCTGCCTTCCGGGTTGTAGAACGCTTGCAGTTCCGGCGTCAGCAATTCGGGCGGCCAGTCGGTGCCATCGATCGGGAACCAGCGCTCGCGCGGATAGTGCGCGCAGGTGCTGTTGGCAATGGCGGTGCCGAGGTAATAGTGGTTCCAGAAGTAATTGCACGAGAGCCGCTCGAAGTATTCGCCGAGTGCGCTGGCCAGCGCGGCCAGCTTCGTCGCGCCCTTGCCGTTGGTAAACATCAGCGGGCATTCGCGGTTGCGCACATGCACCGACCAGACGTTGTCGACCGGGTTGAGCCACGAGCATTCCTCGATGTCGAAGCCGCGGGCGGCCAGCTTGGCCTGCATCGAGGCGATGGAGTGTTCGAGCGAGGCATCCTTGCCCGGAATGAAGTGTTCGTTTTGCATCGGGCGTCCTGCCTTAAGGTTAAGGCGCGCAGTGTACGCCATGGCGGCGAAATTTCAGTCGCTGCGTGATGAGGTCTTGAGACCGTGGCCGTGGCTCATGCGCGGCGCCGGGTCGTGCAGGATCAGCGAAGGTGACGAAAAGGGCGCCAGGCGTTCGAGAAAATCGAGCAGTTCAAGCACTGGTGAATTGCGGAAGAACTTGGCTTCGGGCGTCTCGATCCAGATCCGGTCGGCGTAGGCCAGCACTTCATGGGGGCGGTCACCGAAGCCGTCATGGTCGAGGTCGAAGCCTTCGTAGTCGTCCCAGTAATTGCCCTGCCAGACATCGTTCATCGGGTCGCCGTCGCCGACGACGGCGACCGGCCACAGGTTGCCGCGGAAGGTGTTGCCGATGGCGATGTGGCCGCCCCTGACGCCGTAGAAATAGATGCCGGTAATGCTGTTGGCGATGAGGTTGTTGATGAAGACGATACGGTTGATCGCATCCCTCGGCGAGTCGGCCATGATGCCGTGGGCGCAATGAACGATTTCGTTGTTGAAGATCAGCGCCGCCGAGGTTTCCTTGAGCGCGATGCCGGCCCCGGAAGCGTCCATGGCATGCATGACGCGGTTGTTGCGGATGATCATGCCGTCGGAATTGAGCGCGATGATGCCGGTCGAGTTGCCTTCCAGAATGTTGCGGTCGACCAGGCTGCGATTGGAAAAAAGAAAGTTGAAGGCGCGCCGGCTGTCCTTGATCGTATTTCCGGTGAACCGGTTGCGCGGTGAATTGGTCACCGTGATGTCGCGCATCTGCGAGATATCGTTGTCTTCGATGCGGTTGCCGGTGCTGTACCAGAGACGCACCCCATCGCCGCGGTCGGCCGAGTCGAACGGGCGCGAGCGGATGCGGTTGGCGCGAACGACGCTGTCGTTCACCTTGTGCAGCGTGATGCCGAACAGCACATCCTCGATGATGTTGTTCTCGATCAGCAGGTGGTTGCCCTCGGCCATCACGGCACCGTCGATCTTGTCGTGCGACTCGCCGCTGCCACGCAGGGTCAGGCCGCGCAGCGTGACATGGTCGGCCTTGACGGTCAGGACGGTGCCCTTGCCGCCGGCGTCGATGACGACCTTGCCGTTGCCCTCCAGGGTGATCGGCTTGGAGATGACGGCCTGCCCCTGGTAGGTGCCCGGTGGCAGGAGAATGCGGGCGCCGGGCAGCGCCGCGTCCAGCCATGGCTGCAGGGGCAGCGCGGCGAGCGCCGGCAGGCTGTGGCTCAGGAAAGCGATGGCGAAGCGGAGAGTGGGGCGAAAATAGCGCATCGGACGCGAATTTTGCGCGTGCGGACAGGCACTGGCGTGAACCTGAATCAATTTTTTCCCGCGGCACGTACCCGAGTAGTCGATCTCGCGCACCAAGTTGGCGCACGCCAGATGATGTGAACTATACTGATCGCCCAATATAAATAACTGGCGATACATGGTCTTCGCTCGCAAGTTTGTTGCATTGTGCCTTAGCTTCTCGTTGAGCGGCGTGGCGGTTACGGCGAACGCCGCCGGGCCGCTGCTCAGGGTCGGCGTATTGGTTGGTGCGCCGCCGATGTCCTTCCAAGCCGCGGATGGCACGCTGAGCGGCTTCAGCCCGGCCATAGCGCGGGCTTTGTGTGCAGAAATGGCCGTGGAATGCGAGTTTCACCCCGCCAGGCTCGATTTCCTGATCGATGAACTGGTAGCCGATCGTTTCGACTTTGTGGCAACCGGTCTGCTCAAGACACCGGAACGCAGCCAGAAAGTGCTCTTCAGCAAACCGGTCTATCGTTCCATTACCCTGTGGGTCGCACGGCCTGGCGTTAATCCAGGGCACAGGGGGGTCCGTATTTCGACTTTCAAGGGGTCGGCGCAGGAAGCGTATGCGCGGGCGAAACACTGGGATACGATTGCCGCCCAGGATATCGGTCAGATGCTCGAACAACTGAAGGCGGGTGTCGCGCAGGCCGCCATTGTGCCGCTGATGACCAGCATCGGTTTGCGCGAGAACCCGGAATTCGCGGCACTGCCCCTCCAGTCAACGGTGCTGCAGATACCGGGGCTGGATGTGTACGCCCGTTTCGCGGTTAATCCGCGCCGGGCAGGTCTCCAGGAAGAGTTGGACCGGGCGCTTGACAGGATCAAGCGTAACGGCAGCTACGAACGCATCAACTCCGAGTTCCTGCCGTTCCGGGTCGAGTAGGGCAAGCGCACGAAAATGGCGGGATGAAATAAAAACGCCCGCCGTTTTACGGGCGGGCGTTTTGCCTTGGCCGGTGCCAGTGCTTAGTTGACCTTGGCGCTCTCGCGCAGCTTCTTGACCAATTGCTCGATCTGCTGCTGCTGGGCACGCTGCTGGAGTTGCGGCTTGATCTGTTCGAACGGCGGCGGATTCAGTGGACGGGTATCTTCCAGGAAGATGATGTGATAGCCGAAATCGGTTTTGATCGGCGTCTTGGTGTAGTCACCCTTCTTCAGCTTGGTGAGCGCATCGGAGAACGGCTTGGCGTAGACGGTCGGTGGATTCCAGCCGAGTTCGCCGCCCTTTTCACGGGAACCCGGATCTTTCGACTGCTTGGCCAGTTCGGCGAACGACTCGCCCTTTTCAAGCTTGGCGATGATCGCCTTGGCTTCTTCTTCGTTGGCAACCAGAATGTGCTTGGCCTTGAATTCGGTCGTGCCGAAACTGGACTTGATGGCGTCGTACTCTTTCCGCAACTGGTCATCGTTGATCGGGTTGGCGCGCACGTAATCGGACAGGTAAGCCTGGATCAGCACTGCCTGGCGGGCAAGTTCAATCTGGCCCTGAACTGCCGGGGTCTTGTCGAGGCCCTTTTTCTTGGCTTCCTGGACGAGGATTTCGCGGCGGATCAATTCTTCCTTGACGGCGGCCTGCAGTTCCGGCGAATCCGGCGTGCCCTGAGCCTTCTGTTGGGCGATGAAGGCGTTGTAGGTGTTTTGCGGAATTGCCTGGCCGTTTACGGTGGCGACGGCGCCGCCCTTCTCGGCGGCGATTGCGGGGGCTGCAGCGATGACGCCAGCCACGAGCATGGCGGCCAGATGGGAGGTTTTGATCATTCGATTTTCCTTGGGAGTGTGGATGATAACTTGCCGATTATACTTCGTCGGGTGAAAGCGCGCGGATGCCAAGTGCGTGAATCCGGCCGCGCATCAGGTCGCCGGCCGCCGCATAAACAGCCTTGTGGCGCGTGACCGTATTCTGGCCGGCAAAGGCGGCGGCGACTATGGTGATTTTGTAATGGCCGCCCTCCTTGGCGCCGGCATGCCCGGCATGGCGGTGCGACTCGTCCTCGATGACGAGGGATGACGGTTCGAGCGCCGCCATGCGCTGGCGCAGCAATTCGGCCGTTTCGCCGCTCATGCCGGAAGCACTTTCTTGAAAGGCTTGACGGTGGTTTTCGCGTAAACGCCGGCGGCTGCGTAGGGGTCGGCATCGGCCCAGGCCTGGGCGGCTTCGAGCGAGGCGAACTCGGCGACGATGACGCTGCCCGAGAAACCGGCCGGGCCGGGATCGGGCGAGTCGATCGCCGGGCAGGGGCCGGCGAGGATCAGGCGACCTTCCGACTGCAGCGCCTGCAGGCGTTCGAGGTGGGCGGGGCGGGCGGCCAGGCGCTGGGCCAGCGAACCGGGCTGGTCTTCACCGATGATGACGTAAAGCATCTATTGTTTCTCCTCGACGTATTTCGACAGCATGAGCCCTTGTCCGAGTACGAACAGAAGCAGCAGCCCCATGCCGCCGAAGAGTTTGAAATCGACCCAGATATCGGTCGAAAAGTTGAAGGCGACGATCAGGTTGATCACGCCCATGAACAGGAAGAAGCCGACCCACGACAGCGTCACCTTGTTCCAGACCGGTTCGGGCAGCGTCAGTTGCTCGCCGAGCAGGGCGCGCATTGGATTCTTCTTCAGCACCAGCGAGGCGAAGGCCATGCTGACGGCGAACGCCCAGTAGAGAATGGTCGGCTTCCACTTGATGAAGGTTTCGTCCTGGAAGATCAGGGTCATGCCGCCGAAGACCGTGACCAGGGCCAGGCTGACCCACAGCATCTTGTCGACCTTGCCGTGGCGGAAATGCACCCAGGCGATCTGCGCCATGGTGGCGACGATGACGACGATGGTCGCGAGCAGGATCGGCGCCTGCTTGACGTCGAGCACGGCGCTGCCGAGCAGGCTGCCGACCAGCGCGGCCGCGCCTTCCGGATTGCTGCCGTAATATTTGAAGGTCGCGAAAAACAGGATGACCGGGAAGAGATCGAAGAGCAGTTTCATGGCGCAGGATTATAACCGCAGCAGATTGGCCGGGCGGACGCTATCAATTTTTTGGCGGCAGGTCGATGAAGGCAGCGCCGTGCGCCGGATCACCGCCGGCAATGCGGGGGATGCTGCCGAGCAGCGGCGCGGCGATGTGTTCGCGCAGCGTGGCAATGTTGTCCTCGGCGCGGCTCATTGCCGGGTCTACGCGGTTGGCGACCCAGCCGGCCAGTATCAGGCCGCGCGCGGCAATGGCCTCGGCGGTGAGCAGGGCGTGATTGATGCAGCCCAGGCGCAGGCCGACGACGAGAATGAGCGGCAGGCCGAGCGCGACGGCCAGATCGGCGCTGTCACGCCGCGCAGGAAGTACCCCTGGGGTACGGTCGACGCCCAAAGGCACGCGAAATCCGCCGACGCCCTCGACGATGAGCAGGTCGGTTTGCCGGCGCGCAGCGGCGCAGGCGGCGACGATGCGGTCGAAATCGATGCTGACCTTCGCTTCGGCGGCGGCCAGGTGCGGCGCGATGGCCGGCGCGAAGCAATAAGGGTTGCTGACCTGCAACGGCAGCGCGACATTGCCGGCGGCGCGGATATTTTCGACGTCGTCATTACGGCCGGCGTCATCGGTGCCGGCGGCGACGGGCTTCAAGCCGGCGGCTTTGAGTCCGAGCTGGCGGGCGCGCCAGAGCAGTGCGCAGGTGACGAAGGTCTTGCCGATTTCGGTATCGGTGCCGGTCAGGAAGTAGGCTTGGCTCATTTGCGGGCGTGCAGCGTGATGACGTCGTAGGTCAGCGGCAGGCCGGCGGCCGTGCGCAGCTTCTCGCAGGCGTCGGCTGCGCGGCTGAAGGCGGCACGGCTCAGCAGCGCGGTGCGCCGTCCCTCGCCGAGCTGGTTGGCGCCGAGCGCCTTGACTGCGCGCAGCAACGACCTGAAGTCGGTGTAGTGCGCGATTTCCGCGTGTTTTTCGACGTCGACCGCAACGAAGCCGGCGGCGTCTGTCAGATGGCGGATTTCTTCCACCGTGTGGAACGAGAGCGTATGGCGATGCGCGTCGATGCCTGCGAAGGCAGTGCGCAGTTCATGGAAGGTCCCCGGGCCGAGGCTGGCGAGGGCCAGGGCGCCGCCGGTCGTCAGCACCCGGTGCGCTTCGGCCAGCGCGCGTGGCAGGTCGCACCACTGGACGGCGAGGCTCGACCAGTAGAGGTCGATGCTGTTCGCGGCCAGCGGTGGGTGTTCGAGATCACCGGCGAGGCGGCAACAGCTTGGGCCGACCCGGGACAGCATGGCCGGGGCGAAATCCAGCGCGATGGCGTGGGCGGCGGGGAAGCGCTGGCGGAGCAGGGGTTGCGCCAAGCCGGTACCGCACCCGGCGTCGAGCACCCGGTTTGCTGTAAGGTCGGCCGGCAACCCGGTGGCGAGCAGGTCGCAGACGCGGCGCTGAACCACGGCCGCCGCATCGTAGGTCGCCGCGGCACGCTCGAAGGAATCGCGGATGCGCGCCTTGGACGGTCTATTCATGCAGGAAGGCGCGCACCCGGGCGAGGAAATCGGCCGGGCGGGAAATGAACGGGGCGTGCGCGCATCCGTTGAAGGCGGCGAGTCGGGCGCCGGGAATCAGCGCGGCCAGCGCCGCCGCGGCCGCCAGGGGTATCAGCGGATCGGCAGCTCCGTGGATGATCAGGGTCGGCACATTGACCTGTGGCGCAGCGGCGCGCAGATCGACATCGCGCAGCCAGTCAAGGCCGGCAGCCAGTGTGGCCGCCGGCGGGCGCGGGTCGGCGAGGGCGAGCAACTGGCGCGTCACGTCCTTGCTGCGGGCGTCGCCGCGGTTGAAGCCGCCGACGAAGCGCGGCAGCATGGCTTCGACATCGGCCAGCACGTTGGTGGCGAACTCGGCCAGCATCTCTGGCGCCATCGCCTGTGGCCAGCCGTTACGTTGAACAAACGACGCGGTGCCGGCCACCAGCAGCAGTTTGCCGACTTTTTCCGGATGGCGGGCGGCGACGGCCAGCGCCAGTTGCGCGCCGAGCGACCAGCCGGCGAGCGTGGTGCCGGGTTGCAGGCGGGCGGCGACGTCGTCGGCAGCCGCGTTGAAGTCGCTGATCAAGGGCGCCTCGCCATAGCCGGGCAGGTCGAAAATCTGCCCGTTCAGCGCGTCGACCGCAGCAGTCAGCGGGCCGCGCCCGAGACACCAGCCGGGCAGGAGGACGAGCGGTGCAGTCATGCCAGTGACTTGAGGGCGCCGATCAACTGGGCGATATCGACTTCGGTGTGCGCAGCAGAGACGGAAATGCGCAGGCGCGCCGTGCCTTTCGGGACGGTCGGCGGGCGGATCGCAGGCACCCACAGGCCGTGCTCCCAGAGGGCGTTGGCAAGGGCCAGCGCCGCTTCGTTTTCGCCGACGATCAGCGGCTGGATGGCGGTCGGCGAGGGCAGCAGTCGCCACGGCAGGCCGCCCAGCCCGTCGCGCAACTGGGCGATGCGGGCGAACAGGCTGGCGCGCAGGGCATCGCCGTGTTCGATGATGTCCAGGCTTTTGCTCAGTGCGCAGGCGATGGCGGGTGGGGCTGCGGTGGTGAAGATGTAGCTGCGGCCTTTCTGCAGCAGATATTCGATGGCGGTGGCCGAGCCGGCAACGAAGGCGCCGCCGACACCGGCCGCCTTGCCCAGCGTGCCCATCAGCAGGATGCGCGGCGCGGCCGGCAGGTTGAAGTGGGCGAGG